>Ga0224505_10001725_pt1 | contig 13511 bp, 16 predicted proteins | sample SF_Jan12_sed_USG_FD_169102 | JGI IMG/M metagenome (GOLD analysis project Ga0224505, IMG submission 169102) | Sediment microbial communities from San Francisco Bay, California, United States - SF_Jan12_sed_USGS_4_1 | ecosystem: Environmental > Aquatic > Marine > Sediment | place: USA: California...
GGCGCCATCGTTCGGTATATTGTGGTGGCCATTGGTCTGGTTATCATCCTCCAGACAGCCGGGATCAACCTCAGTACCTTGACGGTGCTCTTCGGTGCGCTCGGCATCGGAGTGGGATTCGGACTGCAGAGCATCACCAACAACTTCGTCAGCGGGATCATTCTCCTGCTGGAGCGACCGATCAAGGTCGGAGACCGCATCGAAGTAGGCGACGTACACGGCGACGTCGTCAATATCTCGCCACGCGCCACCACGATCGTGACGAACGATAACATCGCCATCATTGTCCCAAATGCCGACTTCATCTCCTCGAAGGTCGTCAATTGGAGTTATACGAATCGCGACGTCCGATTCAACTTTCCCATCGGGGTTTCGTACGGTTCAGACCCTGAGCAGGTCCGCCGGATACTGCTTGAGGTCGCGCAGGCTCATCGAGGAGTTCTGAAAGAACCAGGACCGTCTGTGCTCTTAGATGGGTTTGGAGACAGCTCGTTGAACTTTGTACTCCGGGTGTGGACGAGAGAGTTCTCAACGATTCCCGGGGTGTTGCGCAGCGAATTGTATTTTTCGATCTGCCGGGCCTTCAAAGAAGAAGGCATCGAGATCCCGTTCCCACAGCGAGATCTCCATATCAAGAGCGGCACACTCAACGTGCGACAGGTATCAGCTCAGGAGCCAGATCAACGTCGCTGAGCCGGCCTTGATCCTAATGGGACTGAGCCAGCCAGCAACCCTCTTGCTTGAGAAATCCATCCATAAGGATAGCTCATCTTCCCATGAAATAATGCAACTCGAGGCTGTTTTAAGCCTCTCTGCCCATGTAATACTGATTCGGTCACCAGGAAGGTATTCGCAGAAGGATAATTCCTGGCAGGCTCGAACCACTTGTTCACTAGCTGAAGGGAGGATTCATATGGATGTCTTCGCCGTTCTCCTCTCACTCATCGCGATCGTGATGGCGTTTATTGCCCTCCAACGGACAGGAGGAGTCAAAGATCTTCACCGCCAGATTGACGTCCTCAGTTCAAAGACCGAGGATGTTGCCAAGGGAGCCAGGGAGACCACTGCCGACGCCTTGCGGCGTCTGGAACAACTCATCAGAGGGCGTGAGGGACAATCACCAGACGATACCGATAAACCCTCAACACCTCCTGAGCCGGGAGCCCGCCCATGAAAGCTTGGCTGAGTCTCATCGGTGGATTCTTGCTCGGCTTTCTTACCGCGGTCGTCACGAACCTTGCAGCCCCTGACCTGCTGGCTTCGTATACGGGGCAATTCTTCCCCATCGACCAGATGGAGTCTGTCGGAGGAACTGTCGTCAAGAAACAGCGTGAATCAGCCCGGTTACTCCTGACGCTCTCCACGTCCAAAGGGGTGCTCCTGGCCACCTTCACCAAGAACATCGATGAGATAGATCTCCTCATCGCAGAAGGATATGCTGCCACGATCAAGCTGAGAGGATACGCACCGTTCGTTGAGAACCCCCTCGTGGAACGGGTTGAAGTTGGTGGGAAAGAGTAGTGACAGGACCAGAGGTGTGCTTCTGGAAAAATCGGGCGTCTTCAAGGGGAATGCGGCGCGCCGAGTGTATGGATGGGAACGAGTCGCGGCACTGTGGGAACGACTACCATGAACACCCTGATACTTGCCTTTCTGCTCGCGCTGGCCACGGCAGTCTTTGCACTTCAAAACACGGATTCCGTCATGATCAAATTCCTCCTGTGGGAGTATGAGACGTCGCTGGTACTGGTCATCTTCGGTTCGACAGGAATCGGCGTGACTCTGGCCTTGCTCGCCTCCCTGGGAGGCCGTTGGAAAGGTAGCCGCACGAGACGATCCCTCGAATCGACGGTCAACTCCCAAAGAGAACGGATCCGCGAGCTGGAACAGCAACTCAGCCTTGCCCATGAACCCACTCGTTCTCCTGAGTCAAATTTGTGAACCAGCTTGGCATATCGCTATCATCGGATGACCATGAACGTCTGCAGTCGGTATCTGAAAAGGTCCTCTGCATGAACCTCCTGCACGAGCGAAGTGTGCTTGAGCGAGGTCGGTTTCTTCTACGGAGAAAACGGTCTCTTGAGGTCCCTCGTCTGGTGGTCATACTCTATGAACTCTCTCCCGTGCAGATTTTGGCAACCAGACTGGTCATTGCCGCGATGTTATTCCTTGTCGCCTTCGGCCTGTTATGGTGGTGGCCTTCGCGACCAGGCGGACGGCGAGATGTCGTTCAGCGATGTGGTCTATTTCACGATGATCACGGTGACAACAGTAGGCTATGGCGATATCGTTCCGATCTCCACGCACGCCAGACTGCTTGATGCGTTGGTAATTACGCCCATCCGTTTTGGACTATGGTTTCTGTTCCTCGGCACCGCCTATCAATTGATCATCCGCAGGATATGAAGGGGTACCGTATGGCGAAGCTTCACACGACCTTGAAGGGCCATCTCATCGTCTGTGGCTTCGGCCATATCGGTTTCTCAGGGACGAAAGAACTCTAGGCACGTGGGACACCGGCGGATCAACTGCTCGTGATTGACGAGAAAGAAGATCGCGTTCGGTTGGCTGGTTCACTCGGCGTTGCCGCCATTCACGCCAATACCACACAGGAAGCTGTCTTGCGGGATGCGGTCATCGAACGTGCCAAGGGGGTGATTATTACGGCTGGATGCGACGACACGACTGCCCTGATCCTATTGACCGCGCGGCATCTGAACCGTACCGTCAGGTTGATCGTTAGCGCAAAAGAAGAGGAAAACGTCAAATTGTTCAAGCAAGGTGGCGCCGATGCCATCGTTTCACCGGCCACGTTCGACGGCTACATTCTGGCCGCAGCCGTGGATCATGGTCACATGGTGCACTACCTGGACGACTTGCTCACGGCCGATGGAAATATCAGACTTGTGGAACGCCCCCTTTCGGCCCAACGAAGTCGGCAAGTCTCCCGCTGTTCTGAAACCCGATCTCTTGTTACGCCTCTACCGAGGTCAACGGATGTTGCCGCTATCTGAGTTGGACAATGGTACACAGCTCGAAGCCGGTGACGTGATGGTGCTCTTGACCACCTTGCAGAATGACCGAACGGGCTGAGCTTCACTAGCCCCCGCATACCTCCGCGATCCGATATTCACAATGCAGCGACATCTCAGCCGTCGTTAGCACCCATCAACAGAATCGGCATTATCCCATAGATCTCCCCACAAGAGTGGCGTAAGGATTCTACGCCCAGTATCGTAATCACAAGGGCCTACTCATGGAGATAGCTGCTAACCAACAGGATCCTATGGACTTCAAGGTAGTCGGCTTGAACAACCCAGCAGACAAGCAACTGCCAGGGGGAAGATCTTGGCACGCTGGCCGGCAAGCTCCTGACAGTACAGGATGAGGAGCGGTGTCGCATCGCGCGCGATCTCAACGACGATGTGAACCAACGCCTCGGAGCCATCGGTCTGCACCTTGATGCACTGGGTCGGAACCTTCCCGCCTCTTCGAACGCCGTCCGCAGACGGATCCGCTCGATCCGGCGTCATGTCAGTGAATTGATCGATGAAGTCCGCGATCTCGCCTAGCGATTCCATCAAACGACCGTGGAGGATCTTGGACTCGTCGTGGCACTCCAACGTTTAAATTCACCAGGGAACCCTCCTGCCCTCGACGCACGAACTGCAAGGACCACAGAAGCCGTGGCGTGCGGGACAACTTGTCTTACGACCGGATGAGGCCGACATCGTAGAGATGAAGGCGGAAGCGATCCATCTGTCTCCGAAGCGTTGAATTAATCAGGAACTCAAGATCTCGAGGTTCGAACCCAAACACCCGTTGGGTCACAGTCTCCTCGATCGTTTCGCTCGTGACCCGTTGGCTGACGATCTCTGTGGCCTTCAGATGTAGGTGAGTCGTCACAGCAAGATTGGTATCTCCAAACCCGGGAGCAGCGTTTGCCTCGAATAGAAGAACGGTTCCAGTGATGGTAATATCTGCGCCCCCGTCAGGCTGGAGAATTCCGGGTCTGACAATCCATGCCTCCCAACCGAACGCCCGCCGAAGGTGATCGACAATGACCTCGGCAACTATATCCCCCACATCATCTCCGACAACCGTCCACGCCGTGAGAGTGCCCAGCCAACTTCGCTGCGTCCCGATACGACGAGTATCGGCGCGACGATCCTCGAAGGGGACGACCGCCACCTTCAGCCGCTCGACCTCGGAAACAGTCCTCTTGAGAACCGGCCGGGCCTTGCGAATCTCCAACGCCACGAAATCCCTCGACGGCGTGCAGCCCTGGAGTTGAAAGAGAACAAAGAAACACATGACGGGGCATGCAAGGACACCCGCAAGCAAATGTCTTCTAAGGAAAAGCGATCCCATTGCCGTGGCCCGGCTACTCTCTCTCATTCAGCAAACTCCAGGTTGGTCAGGCGAAAGGGTACCACGAACATGATCAGGTATTGGTTATAGAACGTGGAGGCATCGTACCAAGGACTCGAACTGACCACCCTACCCGTTGCCCGATCAAATACGGTAAGAGAAAAACGAATAATCCCCTTTTCCGCAACACTCTTATAGAGCGCTAATTCCGGAATTGGAAAGGGCAGGAAAATACTTTGAAGAGGCGGAAGACCGAAGAACTGAACTGCCTGCTCGGTACTGAACGTCTGTAGGAGAACCTTGATGTGATACGTGGACGCTTCTCCTCCCCTTGCCAGGCGGAATCCCTGTCTTGCCAGGTACACGGAAACCGCCTGGCGGGCATATTCCTGATCCGGCGTGAACGTATTATCACGGGCTAATCCGACCGCTTCCACCTGAATGGTCGCGCCAGTAGGCAACGGCAAACTGACAGGTTCCAAACCTCGCTCCAATGCCTGAGATAGGAGTAGTTGTGTAAAAGCAGTCCTCGATGGTTTGTCGAGGTCTCGTAATCCCATACAGCCGGAGAGGAGAAGAATGACCCCGACCCAGAGCACCCGTGCCAAGGAGGCGCGCGCTTCCTTGGCACGGCACCACAGAACCACACTGACAATCCGGTTCTCCACCCGCACTCCAGTCTGCGGAGTCCGTTGAACCCGCATGACGCTCTCCTTGTAGGATGCTGAACAAGGTCACCAACAACGTTCTCGCCTCTTCGCTTGCTGCGCCCTTGCGGACGGCCTTTTGGAGCATCCTGCGCAGCGAGTTGGTGGCGTCCAAACCCTAGAACCTGTCGCGGCAACAGGAGCACAATGAATTGTCCTGCAGCCTGCTAGAGGTGCACTATCTCGTCTCGCTCTTCTTTGTCCTTCGTTTTCCGCCACCGACGCTCCATGACATCTCTGGCGATGTTCCGTCCTCCTAAACCGATCGCGATGGCGAGTGCCATAACCACACCACCGAAGATGATTGAAAATGCCGAGACCACGATTTCCTTGGCAATGCCGAGCTGGGTCAGGACCATGGAGGCGGTGAACAACAACATACTCCACCGCACGAGCCCCGTGATGACCCTGGCCTCCTGAATTTGCGCATTGACCGCAGCAATGAGGGCTGCTTCGGCAACGAAATTCGCCAGGAGAATTCCCACAAACAGCAGTAATCCAGCAGCAATCACGCTGGGCAAAAACCCCATGAGGCGTCCCATCAATTCTGCCGTGGCCGGCAGATCCAACGCATCAATGCCCATAAAGACGAACATGACGAACACCATCCAGAATGCCACTCGGGCCACAACATCCGACAGTGGCTGCTTGAGGCCAGCATTATTCAGTCCAGTCTGTACGCCCCAGCGTTCGCTGAGCATGTCGAGCCGTACCGCCTTCAGCACTCTGACCAAGATGGCCTTGACCACCAAACCGACGACAAAGCCCAGTATCACAAAACTGATCAAGGCGAGCAGCTTGGGCAGCAGCAGGGCCATGCGCTTCATCATCTCTTGAAAAGCTTCTATCATCGCATCGCCCCACATATTACTCATCGCTCCACCTCCATCGCTGAATCAGATACGGCTTCATGGTCTCGAAGTGATCGTTCAGGCGCGCAAGTTCTCGCTCGACCTGCTCGACACCCTGCGCGCGCGTCCCGATCACGAAAGACGCGGTATACCCGAGATACAGGGGCGTCAAGGCCTTGAGCAGATGCTCGCGGTGCAACAGGCGGTCATGATAGGCCAACGCGAAGTCGTAGACGACTTGGACCCACAGGCTGGGAGGAAAACGAAAGCCATCCGTGTCTTCAACCCCGAGCTCCAGAACCTGTTGGAATGTCTCGGCGGGCAGAATGATCTGCCACACCGGAAGCAAATCACGCAGCCCTTGGCGAAATCCGTTGACCATTCGCTCCACGTTGATCGATCCGGTCGCTGTGCCCAATCCCATGGAAGGGCCGACCGTAGGGACGAGCCCCGAGTCCTTTACGGTCTCCCACTTCTCCTGATAACGCTCCATCAGATAAAAGAGACAGCCGACCGACTGGGCCACCAGATCGGCTAACTCGCCCATCGGCTTGGCCTGCTGCAGGCGCGGCCCAAGCCCCGCACGACATATCTGAAGGGATTCGGCAGCCGCCAGCGCCATTATCCATCCGTCGATCCCGTAGCGCGCGATCCCTTCATCCCACGGCTGCGGCAATAATGTCGAACGAATCATGTTGCCCGAAAAGGCGTAGGCGCCCCCCAAGTGATAGGGAATGCGCTTCCCGTATAGGGCGGCCGTCAACGGGGCGAGCAGGGTATTCGTCAGGGTCCCTTCGTACCGATTGCGCAGGAACCAAGGCAGGACGCAATCGACCCCTTTACTGATGATCGGATCGAGAAGGAGCTCCGGCCATTGTGCGTCCGCCGATTTCAGGTTCCCGTCAATGACCACGCAGGCAGCCGCGTTGAGCTTGTCCGTCACGGTGGCGAGAATGCGGACGGCTGACTCGCGCCCCGGCACACCGGACTCCGATGCCAGCTTGTAGGATAAGCCAGGAACAGAATGCTGGATCGTCCAGAGGCGTGCCGCCTCGCCGACACTGTGCGCAATGGCCTGGGTCGTTCCATCCTGCGAGCTGGCATCACAGTTCACCACGAGGATGCGCTGCTGCGGAAGGGAGCGGGCACAGCCCTCAATCATCGCGCGTACAAGCGACGGCGCAGTCGTCGCATCGTTGAACGTGAGCAGACCGATAACAAGATCGACCGGTTCTGCCCCTTCCAGCCATGTACGGGCCGACTCCGGAAGAAATGAGTCTTCCACCGATACCCCCCAGGAACATAAACGATTGCTCAGACGACGAGTGGAATTACTCGGAGCTGAGAATATTCAGGATTGTGAAATAGTCGCTCAAATGCCTCGTGATCAGGAAGTTTCGCCTGACATGCTCCTTCGCCATCGCACCCATCCGATTTATCACGCCGGGATTGCTCAGGAGATAGCGGATTCGGAAGGCTGCCCCTTCAACGGAATGGACGATGAACCCGGTCGCCTCGTTCACAATCTGGGTGGACACCCCGCCGGCGGTTCCCCCGATGACCGGCTTTCCCTTCCACATTGCCTCAGATACGGTCACGCCAAATCCCTCTTTGAGGGCCTTTTGGATCACAATCGTGGCACCTCGCTGCAAGGCATTGATTTCGTGGTCGGCCTCCGGCGGCAACTGGAGGACATGAATGTCTGGATCATCCTCCGCCGCCTGCTGCACCTCGGCCAGCACGGCCTCCCCTTCCGGATCATGCAGCACACCACTGCCGGCCAAGACAAGCTGACAGTGGTGGTGTTTCTTCGCCATCCGGTAGGCGCGAATCGTGCCGATCTGGTCCTTGTACCGGTCAAACCGCGCGACCTGCAGGAGGATCGGTTTCCCTCGGGCGATGCCGAATTGATCCAGGACCTGCGTGACCTCGGCGCGTGAGAGTTCACGGTTCTTTTCCGTCAGTGGATCGATTGAGGGGTAGAGCAGAAACTTCGGAATCGGCAGACGTTGGGCAAATCCAGGCAGTGAAAAGACAGCCGCGTCATATTTCAACACATGTCGACGAAACCGACTCCACACCGGGCGATGAGGCAGACCGGCATCCAGGTGGCAACGCCAGACCCACTTGCCACCTTTACGATGATCGACGAGCGCAGCCGGTTGCGGATCGTGGACAAAGACGAGGTCTGCATCGAGATCCAAGACCTTGGCATTCCTGGCGTTGACCTCCAGATAAATCTGGTACATCTCGTCGGTAATGGTCTCCTCACGTCCTTGCAAGCCGTCGGCAATCCGGCGCGTGACATCGGTGAACTCCTGCGTGCCGGCAATGACTTCCCAGCGCGCCTCGGTTCCCATTGCCTTCATGATAGGCACGATTCGTCGCAAGATTTCAGCCATCCCGCCGCCGTAGCGTACGGCGCTGACATGGAGAAACCTCTTGCCTTGCACCAAATCACTCAATCGATATAAGAAGTCGATGGCCCCCTTCGGAGCCACCTCGCGATATTGTTCCAACTCTCTGATCATCGACCTTGCTCCCCCGTCAATTGAGCACCCCTAGTCATCGACATCCACAACGGTCACGCGGGCATCTTTTTACAGCGCCGACAGTTCGATCCCATAGGGTTCCATCCCGGCATGCTCCGGTTTGAGGTTCAGCCAGTAATAGCCGTAGGGCGCCAGTGTGAGTGCATAGGGACGATCTGTCACCTGAGGAAATGGCGACTCGCCCAACAGTTCAATCGGCATAGAGCCGGCGAATTCTTTGAGGTCCAGCTCCACCGATTGTGCCGACCCGGCCAGATTATGGACAAGCAACAGCACAACGTTCTCGTGCCGTCTCACATAAGCTAGAACCTTGTCATTCGCCGACTGCAGAAACGCCATCGTCCCTCGTCCGAATGTGGGATACCGCCGGCGTGCGGCAATCATCCGCTTCATCCAATGCAACAGCGAATGGGGAATCTCTTTCTGGAACTCCACGTTGATCGATTGATAGCCATAGGTTGGATCCGCCACCAGCGGTAAATACAAACGCGCCGGATCGCACGTCGAAAATCCTGCATTCCGATCCATGGTCCACTGCATGGGCGTTCGCACCCCGTCCCGGTCTTTCAGTTGGATGTTGTCTCCCATGCCGATTTCGTCCCCGTAATAAATAATCGGGCTGCCGGGCATCGTGAAGACCAGACTATTGAGGAGCTCGATCTTGCGCCGGTCGTTATCCAAGAGTGGCGCAAGCCGCCGCGCAATGCCGATATTTCGTCTCATCTTCGGATCGCGACCGTACGTGTAATACATGTAGTCCCGTTCTTCGCCGGAACACATCTCAAGCGTGAGCTCATCGTGATTGCGGAGAAAGAGGCACCACTGACAGTTCGGTGGGATCTCAGGCGTATGGGTAAACATGTCGACGATCGGATCGCGTGTTTCACTCCGCACGCCCATATAAAGCCGCGGCATGAGCGGAAAGTGAAAGGCCATATGAAATTCATCACCGTTTCCAAAATAGGGTCGCACATCGGACGGCCATTGATTCGCCTCGGCCAGGAGAATGCGCCCTTGATACGTCTCATCGAGACGGCGACGAATGTCCTTCAAATAATCGTGCGTCTCGGGCAAATTCTCACAAATCGTGCTCTCACGTTCAAATAAGTACGGCACCGCATCGCAGCGGAATCCGTCCAGTCCCTGATCAAGCCAAAATGCCATCGTCTCGAGCATGGCTTGCCGAACTTCCGGGTTGTCATAATTCAAATCCGGCTGATGGCTGAAGAATCGGTGCCAGTAGAACGCTTTCGCCTCCGAATCCCATGTCCAATTTGATTTTTCCGTATCGATAAAGATGATTCGAGCTTTGCCGTACTTGCGATCGTTGTCGCTCCAGACATAGAAGTGGCGTTTGAGCGATTGAGGCGATTGCCGTGCTTCTTGAAACCACGGATGCTGATCGGAGGTGTGATTCAACACCAAATCGACGATCACGCGCATACCCCGCCGGTGCGCTTCGTCCAGAAAACGGCGTACGTCTTCTGTCGTACCGTATTGTTCAGCCACACTGAGGAAATCAGCCACATCGTACCCATCGTCCCGCAACGGCGAGGGATAAAAGGGGAGCAGCCAGAGGCAATCCACACCGAGCCATTGGAGGTAATCCAGCTTCCCGATCAAGCCTTGAAAATCACCGATCCCGTCTCCATTACCGTCGGCAAAGGCCTTCACGTGGATCTCGTAAAACACCGCGTCTTTGTACCAGAGGGGATCTGCGCTCAACATAGTCCGATCGCCTATTCCTTTTATGTTCAGGCTGATTTCGCCAACTGTTCATCGCACATGGTGAGCACGTTCGAACGCAGTCGTTCCAGACTGCCGAGATAGGGGTTCAACGCTTTCATCCGATCGGCCAGATCCGGCAACTTCAGACTTCCCCTGAACCAGGCGGAAAAATCGTTCTCTTCACGCTGCAACCGTAAGTGCGCTTCGAACACGTGAAAATAAATGGCACTGGAATCGACGTCCGAAATAGTATCGCGGAACTCGCGAAGCGTCTGCACCTCTAATCCGGTGGGGACCTCCAAGATACGCGATCGGTTGAAGTAGAACGGCGTCCCAAACCCTGCACGCGGAACCGTCATCATGCCGGATAGATGGTCGTCAATCAGGGAAATCAATTCTTCCCGAAGCGTCTCCAAACTCTGAAAATCGAATGGATCCACCACGGACAGTCGCTCGGCAAGAACATGATCCTGGACTTGCTGGGCCGCCCATTGCGCGAAGTCGTTCGGATAGGTGCGCTCGATAAAACGGGTCCGAAGAAAATAGCTGTGTGTATGGTAATACACCGAGTCGAGCGGGACTTCTTCCAGCATCTCCGCCAACTGGCGTTCGTCCGTAGCCTGTTTCCCAAGAATCTCTTGAATTTCACTGCATCCGATGAATCGGAATGTTGTATCGACAGGCGTGGTTGTCACGATCCCCCCTTCTTCATTCGGCAGCATAACTAGACCGACACAGTCCGCGGCGAACTCAACGCCCGATCCAGATTGTACGCGGCACTGATCAGCCCGATATGGGCGAACGCCTGAGGGAAATTACCCAGATGCTCGCCTGTCACAGATAATTCTTCCGCATAGAGGCCCAGGTGATTGGCGTAGCTCAAAATCTTTTCAAAAATCAGGCGCGCCTCTTCCAGACGACCCGCTCTCGTGAGAGCCTCGACCAGCCAGAATGAACAGAGCGTAAAGGTCCCTTCCTGGCCAGGAAGACCGTCTGGGGCGGCTTCACCCTGAAGATACCGAAACACGAGGGCGTCGGAGACGAGCTGTGACTGGAGCTGCTCGATCGTCGACCGCATCCGCGGGTCCGTCGGCGACACAAAAAACACCAGCGGCATGACCAACGCGCTGGCGTCCAGCGCCCGACCACCATATTCCTGGACGAAGGAACGGCGCTCGTGATCCCACCCACGTTGCATGACGTCATAATAAATCCGGTCTCTCATATCGATCCACTTGGCGCGATCAGCGGGAAACCCCCGTTTGTCCGCCAGGCGAATCCCACGGTCAAGCGCAACCCAGCACATGACTTTCGAATAGACGAACTGCTTCTGTCCGCCCCGCACCTCCCAAATCCCTTCGTCCGGCTGGTCCCAGTTGGCACAGACATAGTCCAGGAGACGAGACAGGCCCATCCAACTGTCGTAGCTGATGGGTGACCCGTACTTATTGTAGAGATAGGCCGCATCCATCAGCGCGCCGTACATATCCAATTGCCGTTGAGGCGCCGCGCTATTGCCGACGCGGACCGGCCGCGATCCCTGGTAGCCTTCCCAATCCAGCAGGATTTCTTCGTGTCCGATGCGACGCCCATCAATTCCGTAGAGCACTTGCAGTGAGCCATCAGGGTTTAAATCGCGACAGCGGGCCTCCAGCCACTGCATGAATCGTCCCGCTTCCTTGGAAAAGCCGAGGCGCAACAGTCCATACAGGGTAAAGGCTGCGTCCCGAATCCACGTGTAGCGGTAGTCCCAATTCCTGACACCGCCCAACGCTTCAGGCAGGCTGGTGGTCGGCGCGGCCACGATCGCACCGGTCGGCGCATAGGTCAAGAGTTTCAGCGTCAACGCCGAACGCTGAACCATTTCACGCCATCTCCCGGTATAGCAACACTGTGCCAACCATGTGCGCCAGAAGTCGATCGTATCGCGCAAGGCAATTGCTCCGGTTTGAGGTGCGTCCAGCAGGTCCTCGGCAACCGCCATCTCCAATTGTTCAAGAAAGAATGTGAGCTGCTGCCCTTCGGCCAACGTAAATTCCGCCTCCACGGCTCCCTGATTCGTCACGAGCGGCACCGGACTCACTAACCCCACTTTCATCGAGGCCGATCGAAATACCGCGCCCGCCGGTCGCAGCAGCACGGTATGTTCATCTCTGCCAAAGTTGAACGCAGGACGGCATTCCAGTCGAAACCGTATCTTGCCTCTGATCACCGTCACCATACGAATGATCTGGTGCCGCTTCGGCCGGGTTCCCGGTTCGTCTCCTTCAACCGGCATAAAATCCGTCAGCTCGGCCACCCCGTCGCAATGCAGAAACCGGGTCAACAGCACATTCGTTTCTGGAAGATACAGCTGCTGCCTCTTCCCGTCATCCTGAGGAGCGATGCGAAATCGACCGCCCCGTTGGTCGTCCAACAGCGCTCCAAATAAGCTGGGTGAATCGAAGTGTGGGAAGCAACACCAATCGATCGACCCATCCTTTCCCACCAAGGCCACGGTGTGGAGGTCTCCGATGACTCCGTAGTCTCCGATCGGCTTATAGGCCATGCCCGTCCTTCCCCGACGTCACGCTAGACACTCTGAATCAAACGCTTGATTCCTTGGAGCGGGATCGACAACCAATCCGGTCGATTCCTCATTTCATACCGCAATTCATAGAGGGCCTTATCGAGTTCGTACACGCGAATAACCTGGACCGCCTCGTCCCAGGCCCCCGGTAAAAAGACCGCCTCACCCGGTTGAGCAACCGAACCGTAGCCATCAAGAAAGGAGGCGCGAACGGCGCCTTCCCATTCCCTCAGCAACTCGACATCCGTTGAAGACACCTCCGGGCGCTGTTTCAAGACGGCGTGCGTCGCATAATTGAATGAGCGCAGCATTCCCCCGACATCTTTTAAGGGGCAGACCTTGGCACGCCGCTCCTCAAGCGGTCTGGCAGGCTCCCCTTCGAAATCGATCACCACAAAACCGTCGGTCGTTTTGAGCACTTGACCGAGATGATAATCTCCGTGATGGCGGGTCTTTGCCGCCCTTCCTTGAGCCAAGAACCGGAGATCGTCGAACCGGTCACGGCACGCCGTTTCCAACCCAGTCACCTCGTCCCCCATCAAGCCGACCGCCGACTGCTGCTCCGGCTGAAGCGCACGCAAATCGTGACACACGTCTGTGAGCTGCTTCGTCATTCCGGCTTTCCACTGGTCAACATCGCGCAGTGTGATCGGTTCCGGACGAAACGCTTCCGGTTCCTGCCGAGAAGCCAGCGCCACATGCAAGCCCGCCGTGATCTCTCCGAGCCGTCGAA
>Ga0224505_10001726_pt1 | contig 13503 bp, 10 predicted proteins | sample SF_Jan12_sed_USG_FD_169102 | JGI IMG/M metagenome (GOLD analysis project Ga0224505, IMG submission 169102) | Sediment microbial communities from San Francisco Bay, California, United States - SF_Jan12_sed_USGS_4_1 | ecosystem: Environmental > Aquatic > Marine > Sediment | place: USA: California...
CGGCGGTCGGGCGAGGCTACGCGCTCGTGGTCGCTCCCTCGACGGCCGGGCCCGAGACATGGGGGAGGCTTCCGCTCGACGGTGTGATCGTGATCGACCCCGCCGACGGAGATCCGACCCTGCCGACGCTGCGCGGGCGTGGCGCTCCGATCGTGTTCGTCGGACGCGATCCGCACGGCGAGCCGGAGGACCTCGTCGTGGAGAACGATCGGGTCGCGGCCACGCGGTCGGTGCTCGACCACCTGGTTCGAGCGGGCGGGCACCGCGTGGGGATCATCGGGCTACGCACGTTCGAGACCTTCTCCGAGGATGCACTGGTGGCATACCGCTCGTGGTGCGCCGATCGCGGGCAGGAGCCCTTGGAGCACACGGTCGACGCGGACTCGACCGCCACGCCGGCCGAGCTCCGGGCGGGCGCGATCGCATTCCTTGGAGGCGACGATCAGCCCGACGCGATCTTCTGCCTCTACGAGCGGCAGGCTGTCGAGATGCTCTCCGCCGCTCGCGACGCCGGCATCGACGTGCCCGGAGACCTGCTCGTGGCGACGATCTCTGAGATGGGGCTCGCCGCCTCGACGCACCCGGACCTCACGACCCTCGAGCTCAACCAGGATCGCCTCGGCGAGGTGGCGGCGACGCTGCTGGTCGACGAGCTGGAAGGACGCCCGGTGTCGTCGGTGCGCGACGTGGCGACCTCGATCTCGGTGCGCAGCTCTACGGCGCGCGCTGCTGCACGACGTCGGGCCGATCGTTCGTGATGCCCGGGAAGATGCTCGCGATGTCTGCGGAACCGGCCCCGCACCGCTTCTCCAGCACCGATGCCAGCAGGTTGCGGTAGTCCGTCGTGGCGTCGAGGTCGCCGTCGACCAGGTCCCCGGGTGCGAGCCCCGGCCACGTGCCGTGCACCTGACCGCCTTTGACTCCTTCGCCCATCAGGAACACCGCTTGACCGAAGCCATGGTCCGTACCGCCCGATCCGTTCTCCTCGACCCGTCGCCCGAATTCCGTGAGGGTGATCAGCGTCACGTCGTTCATCGTCGAACCGAGGTCCGTCGAGAAGGCGGCCAGCGCCGACGACAGCTCCGTGAGGTGGTCGACCATCCACCCACCACCCACGTCTCCCTGCCCGACGTGCATGTCCCAGTCGCCGTAGTCCACCGCAGCCACCTGGAGACCGGCGTCAGCCTTGATCAGCCGTGCGACATCTCGCAGGGCGTCACCGAGCCGCGTGTCCGGGTAGGCGGCTCCGTTCGCGGGCGTGTACCCGGCCTCTCTGAGTTGCGATGCGGTCGACAGGGCGTCGAGCGCCGTCAGCGCCGGCGCCGCGACGATCGCCGGGGCACCGTCGTGCACATCGCGCAACGCCGTGTCCCATCGGGCTTCCTCGGTCGCGTTCCAGGCGCCCGAGAGCTCGAAGTCATCGATGTTCCACATCGCGAGCTCGGGGGCCGGGCCGAGGAACGCCGACGCCGCGCTGTTCGAGCCGAGCTGCGTCGCCTGGAACGGAGATCCGGTTTCGCGCAGCCCCAGCACCCGGTCGAGCCACCCCGTGCGCAGCGACGTTCCCGGGGCGGCGCGTTCCATCTCCTCCATGGCGGAGAAGTGCGATCGGTTCGGCTGCTCCATGCCGACCGCCTGGACGATGCCGAGCGACCCGGCGTCGTAGAACGGCTTCAGCGGTGACATCGATGGGTGCAGACCGAAGTTCGCGTCGAGGGGTAGGAGCTGCCCCTGCGGAACGGCGATGTTCGGGCGCCAGGTCGCATAGTGGCCGTACTGCTGTCCGGTCGCCGGCACCACGGCCTGCAGGCTGTCCATCCCGCCTCGCAGTGACAGCACCACCAGTACGTCGCCCGAGTACGGAGTGGCACCGAAGGCGAGCCTCGTGAACATGCCCTCGCTCGCGAGACCGGCGACGATGCCGGTGGCTCCAGCAGCCTTCAGGAACGAGCGACGCGATATCTCCGGCACCGCCGGGCAGCCGCACGGCTTTGCGAGCGGGGCGACGTCGAGGGTACGCGTGCGGTCATCTGCCATATCGATCACCGGATCCCGTGGCTGGGCGTGTCGAGGATCAGCGCGACCAGGTAGGGAAGTCGCCAGTCCACGGCCGCGTCGTCTTCATCGAGTGGATCGCCAGCGCTCCGGCCGAGGAACGCGAGCACCGCGCTTCGGTGCGCAGCGGGCAGCTTGCGGAACACGAGGCGCTTGGCCAGCACGTCGACGAGGTCGCCGTGTGTCGCCGGCAGCCGCTTGGGCAGCACGTTCTTGCGGAGGTTGCGCACCTTGAGATGGTTGGCGGGCCACCATCCTGCCGCGAGCCCCACGTGCATGTTCCACCTGCCGAGCGTGAGTCCCGCGGATCGCCATGGGTCGCCCGTGTCGGGGTAGCCGTCCGGCGGCACCCATCCCATCGGCAGGTGTCCGAGGCCCTCGGTCATCCAGTAGAGACCTTGCTGACCGTCCACGCCATCCGGATCCGGCCTGATGTTCAGGATGCGCAGCGTGGCGGCGACGTCCTCGAAGGGGCGCCGAACCTTCTGCCCGAGCGACGCCTCGAACGCCTTCGAGCGGAACAACCTCTCGAGGACTGGCACGATCGCGGTGTCGTGGTCGAGGTAGGTCTCGGCCAGCGCCTCGACGAGCGACATCGGCGGCTGGTCCGAGACGAAGCGGTAGCAGAGCTTGCGAGCGATGCGCTCCGCAGTCGCAGGGTGGTGGGCGAGGTAGTCGACGTAGGCGAGCCCGACGACCTCGCCTCGTTTCTCGCTGCGGTTGGCCCTGTGGAACCCCATCACGTCCACTGGCCCGACGTAGTGGTCCCAAGGGTGGTACTCGAATTCGCCTGTGTCCCAGCTGATGCCGAAACCGGTGAGGATCATCGTCGACTGGCGCATGTCGTCCTCGTCGTACCCGCCGTCGACACCGACCGAGTGCAGCTCGAGGATCTCCCGGCCGTAGTTCTCGTTCGGGTTGTTCCGGGAGCTTTCGGCGTTATTGAGGTACATCATCATCGCCGGGTGGGTGGCGGATGCGCGCAGCATGCTCGAGAACTTGCCGAGCGCGTGCCTGCGGATCACGCGGCGGTCGTAGTCGTGTCGGGACCACCAACACGCCTCGTGCGGGTTCGTCACGTTGAGGTGGTTCGACCAGAAGTCCACCATCACCTCGAGGAGCTGGCGGTTGCTCCACGCGGCCCGCACGATCGCGGCTTGTCCGAGCGCATACATCAGATCCCAGGACCCCCCGAGCGTGTTGAAGGCGCGCCGCACCGTCATCCCGAGATCCGGGTACCGATCGTCGACGTAGTCCTGGCAGAAGTTGTCGTTGATCGAAGACGGATCGAGCTGGCGATCGAGCCATCGACGGCGGCCGATGCGACGGACCTCCCGAACGAGGTCCTGGGTCGGCCCGAACGTCGCCCGACGCAGCAGGTGCATGTCGGGGCTGGTCGCCACCAGCGACCCGGCCGCTCCGGCCGGAACGGACTCCAACAGACCGGCGGCGGCGCCCGAGCCCGCCATCGCGCCGCCGATCGCCGCGGCCCGCACGAATCGGCGACGCGAGAGTTCGACACGACCGAGCCCATCCTTCATCTCGGTCCGGGTGGCGCCGGTGCCTGCGGTGGACCCCCCTGAAGACCCCCTCATGTCGAGTGGTATCGGCATCGGCCGGGCTGCGTCTTGATCTGCGCAGCAGGGGAACCGACGTTCGGCCGAGACCTCGGTCTTCGGGCGGAGGCCGTGCGCGCGACCAGCATCTGGACAGGAACCCGCAGCAGCGACCGTGGCTCGGGTCCTCCACGCGGTACCCTGGTAGCGCGGCGTGGCGCCCGCCTCGATCGGCGGGCGGGCGGCGGCATCCTTGCAGAGGTTCCGGTGCTGAGCCCTTGCAACACCTGCGTCGACGGCACCGGGAACCGACACGAGGAGCGAGCGAATGACCCTAGTGGAGAGCGCGGCAGCCCCGCGGTTGACCAGCGAAGCGATCCTCCGGGAGCTGATGCCGCAGGTCGGCACGGCCCTCGACCGACATGTGGCCACGACGTCGGAGTGGATGCCTCACGACTACGTGCCCTACGAGCAGGGCCGCAACTTCATCGAGGAGCCATGGCAGTCGTCGGATTCACACATGCCCGATGTCGCGCAGACGGCGCTCGAGGTGAACCTCCTCACCGAGGACAACCTTCCCTACTACCACCTCAGCCTCTGGCGGACGTTCGGTGACGAGGAAGCCTGGGGCGAGTGGGTGAGGCGCTGGACCGCTGAGGAAGGGCGTCACGCCATCGTGATCCGCGATTTCCTCACCGTGACGCGCGGCGTCGACCCGACGGTGTTGGAGCGTGGACGAATGGATCAGGCGATGCGCGGCTGGTACCCGGAGTTCGCTGAGCAGGGTCCGCTCGACGGGGTCGTGTTCACGACGATCCAAGAGCTCGCCACCCGCATCTCGCATCGCAACACCGGGGCCATCACCGACGACGAAGCGGCCGAGAAGCTCTGCGCCCGCGTCGCGACCGACGAGAACCTCCACTACGTCTTCTACCGCGACATGGCCGTGAGCGCGATCGAGCTCGACCCCAACGCCATGGTCGAGGCGATGCACAGGCAGATCACGAACTTCGCGATGCCGGGGGCCGGCATCCCCGGGTTCCGCGAGAAGGCGAAGGCCATGGCCCAAGCCGGCGTGTACAACCTGCGCATCCATCACGATCAGGTCCTGCGGCCGATCCTCGACAAGCACTGGAAGCTCGCCGACCTGCAGGGTCTGAGCGATCACGCCAAACGCCTGCGCGACGAGATCTACGCGTTCATCGCCCGCCTCGATCGCGTCGCGACGAAGCTCGGCGAGCCGCTTGGACCGGTCCGCGGCGATCTCTCCAGCGATCCTCTCGGCATCGCCTAGACGCACCCGACCGAGGTCGGGAACCGCTTCACGCGACCGAGACCGAGTAGTCGGTTCGGGTGATCGACGTCGGAGTGGGCGAGGTCTGCTTCACGTTCGAGATCACCGCGCTCGCCTCGTCGCACGCAGAGGTGTCGACAGATCTCACCGCGTCATCGCTACGCGTCGCGGTGCCGACCTGCCTGACCGTCACCTCCGACCCCGTCAAGCAGGCGACGCTCACACGGAGGATGCCTTTCCCCCCGTCGTGGGTCACGGTGAGCTCGAGACCCGCGGCGGTCGGCACTCCGATCCAGTTGAGGGCCAGGTCGTTCGGGATGGACCGAGACAGCGTCGAAGGGGTGCCGGCGAGGCTCGCGTGGTCGTGGTTGCCGCCCGCCGCGAACCGGTAGGCCGGACCCTCTTCCAAGCAGAACTTGGGCTTCGTCTGCGAGCAATCCGAAAGGAAGCGCAACCTTATCGCCGCATTGTGGTAGGCCGCGGCGAGCGTCGTGCCCTTCGTCTTGAAGCCCTTGGCCAACGCGGCGAGGTTCGTCGACTTCCCCTTGCTGATCTGTTCCCAGAACACCTGGAAGATGGCCTCCGATCCGTTTCGCTCGCCGGTGCCGTAGCGCTCCGACATCGCGCGGAACACCACCCAGTAGGGGTATGGGGACTCCTTGTACTTGCCCATCGGCGTCGTGAACTCCGGCCAGAGGTAGTTGTAGCTGTCGTCGGACGAGTCGAAGACCTCGTCTTCCATGGCGGTCGCGAGGCCCTCGACCATGACGCTGCGGACCTTGCCGAAGCCGGTGAGGGCGCCGTAGCCGAACTGGATGGAGTGGTTGAACTCGTGCGCCGCGGTCGCCCTCAAGGCGTCGATCGGGGCGCCGGGGAACGGCCCGTAGTTGCGGTTCAGCACCATGCAGCTCGCGATCGCGTCCTTGTCGTTCCACGCCGTCGCAGGGTTGTCACCGGCCACGCGCGTGCCGGCGACGTAGCCGTATAGGCCGGCGCCCAGGTTCTCGATGCGGACCGCGTAGCGGCCGCCGGGCGGCGACGCGACGGGGTCCTTGGGGGGCTTGGCCCACCTGAACCTTCCGATCTCGGTCTTCCAGGCGGTCTCCAGCGCCCCGGCGTATGACGCGATCGAGAGGGCCTGGAGCGCCGAGGCCTTGTACTGGATGTAGAAGTGTTTCGTGCTCTTCACGTTGGGCAGTGAGCCACTCGTGCCGGGGCAGGGGAACGTCGGTGCGCGCAGGGCCGCACGGGCCGCCCTCACGGCGGGCGAGCGCCCGAGCGTCGGGAGCCGCTGCATCAGTCGCAACAGCGGAAGCGTGCCCGACCACGGCGTGTCGCTCACGTACGCAGCGGGCACCCTGGCCGGAGCCGTGAACGCCCAGGCGAGGAAGAGCGCCCCTCGCCCCTCGGTGATGTCGCCCCCCCGGACCGCTCGCTCGATGAGCTCGGGAGTCGCGGCTCGAACGCTCGCTGCGGGGGTTCCGGCCGATGCGACGGGCCACGACTGCGACAGGCCGGAAGCGCCGATGGTCGCGACGGCCAGGAACGATACGGCCACGCGACGCGCGAAGGGGCTGAACACCGGTGTCCTCCTGCTCGGGTGATGGGTTTGCGGGTTCCGGTTCGCCATCCTACGGGGAGTCGGAGATTCCGATGCGTAGGCTCGCGCCATGTCGCGATCGCAACTCGACCATGAACAGGTGAATGCGTGGCTCATGGCCGTTTCGCCACGCGACCTGTTGCCGCCCCGACGACGCGATGCGACCGCCCCTCCGATGTCCGCCCGCCCGGCCGACCTGATGTCGCTGGGTGTCGGCCTGGCGTTGGCGGTCGCCGGGATCGAGCGGGGCTTCGTGATCGTGCCGGTGGCCGGCGACGCGATGACGGTCCGCCGCGCCGTGGCGGGCGACGGAGTCTACGCCGCGATCCTCGGTGCGATCCGAGCCGAGCGAGGCACCGGCGCCTTCCGGGGCGAGGCGTTCGGTCGCGCACCCGATCTGATCGACGACGCCGAGGTCGCCATCGACGTCGACCAGTCGAACGACTCGATCATCGTCGGCGGTCGGGCGGTCGTGAAGCTGTTTCCCATCGCGTCCCCGGGTCCGCACCCTGGGCTGGACCTCCCGGTGCATCTCGCATCGGTCGGCTTCACGTCCCTCCCGGCCCCCCTCGGCGCGTTGCGATGGACCTCGCCCGGTGATGACGACCTGGTGCTCGCGACGGCCTCGACGTTCCTTCCCGGTGCGAAGGACGGGTGGGACTGGTACCTCGATCTACTGGTCGGATGGCTCGACGGTGAGGTGGACGATCTGAACGCGTTCGAGCCCGCGACGACGCTCGGCGGCATCTGTGCGCACATGCACGCGGCGTTCGCGACGGCATCAGAGGTGTTCCCGGAGCCGGTGAGCGCTGCCGACGCGGCCACGGCCGACGGGTGGCGCCGATCGGCGTTCGCCGTCGCCGACGAAGCGCTCGAGGTCACCGACGGACCGGAAGGAGCGCGTCTCGCGGCGCGAACGGAAGCGATCCGAGCGGAACTCGACCGATTGGGTCGGGGCACCGGTGCCGTGACGACCCAGGTCCACGGCGACTTCCACGTGGGACAGGTGCTGCAGTGGCAAGGCGGGTACGCGATCGCGGATTTCGACGGGAACCCCACCGCGGCCGCCGCCGTGCGGGGTTTCCGCGACACGCCCGTGCGCGACGTCGCCGCGTTCGTGCGCTCGATCGATCATCTCGGCCGTGTCGCGCAGCAGCGTCGCCTCGACCGCGACGACGCCGTGGAGCGCTGGATCGCCGCCAGCCGTGCTCGCTTCCTCGATGCCTACGTGCGCGGACTCGATGAACTCGACGCGTCATCATCGTTCGAGGAGCGCCTGCTTCGTCCGATAGAAGTCGCGCAGGCGTGTCACGAGTACGTGTACGCCGCTCGCTACTTGCCGCGATGGCGGTCCGTCGCCGACCGGGCGATGCGCGCCCTGATCCCCATGGAGGACCGATGAACCCCGAAGCGTTCCTGGCCGACCTCGAACGCAAGCCCGAGATGCTGAGGGCGCTCGCGGACTTCCTCGACGCCGGGAGTCCGTGGCCTTCCGTGGCCCCCACGCGCGTGGTGATGATCGGCATGGGGTCGTCGCGGTACGCGGCCGGCGTGGTTGCGACCCGGCTGCGTGCGGCCGGCATTGATGCCTGCGCTGAGTACGCGTCGCTCGAGCGGGGCACACCCGCAGGTTCAGGGGTGCTCGCGGTGGGCATCTCGGCCGGAGGAAGCACCGAGGAGACGATCGAGGCGTTGGCGAAGCATCGGGGCTCGAGCGACACGGTCGCGCTCACCAACCGTGTGGGCGCATCGATCGAACGGGCGGCTGATTCGGTGGTGCCGATGCTCGCCGGCGATGAGGACGGCGGCGTCGCGTGCCGCTCCTTCCAGCACACGTTGGTGTCACTGATGGTCCTGGAAGCCGCGCTCACAGGCGGCACGGTCGCGAGCGTCGCGGACGTCGTTCGCCGCACGGCCGCGGCCACCGAGGATCTCCTCGATCGTCGCGACGCCTGGCTCCCGGGCGTTGCCGACCTCTTGGGGGAAGGCTCCGCGACGTTCGCGGTGGCACCCGCCGAGCGGTTGGCGTCGGCCGAGCAAGGCGCCCTGATGTTCCGAGAAGGCCCTCGCCGCACTGCCGATGCCTGCGAAGCGGGCGATTGGCTGCACGTCGACGTCTACCTGACGAAGCCCCTCGACTATCGCGCTCTGGTGTTCGCCGGCTCCCGATTCGATGCCGCGATCATGGCGTGGATGCGCGATCGAGGCGCCCGGGTGGTGGCGGTCGGGAGGGACGTCGGCGACGCCGACGTAGTCGTGCGTTACCGTCACGACGACGAGCCGCAGGTCGCGCTCCTGACCGAGGTGCTGATCGCGGAACTGGTCGCCGCTCGATGGTGGACCGCCCGGGGTGATGCGTAGGCTGCCACCATGGCGACCGACGACCGGCTGCCGACGAGGCGGCGAGCGATCCGCATCGTGGACGACGGCATGCGCGAGGTCTTCGAGCTGTACGACCGGTTGCCGCCCCGTGCGCGGACCACGCCCGGCCTCGGCGGGGGCGACTGGTCACCGAAGGACCTGCTCGGGCATCTCGAGAGTTGGCAGGGATACGCGCTCGAGGCTCTCGATGCATGGGCCGAGGGACACGGCCCCGAGATCGACGCCGTCATCTGGTCGACGAGCACGTCAGTGCTGAACCGGGATGCCGTCGCTCGAAAGGCATCGCGCAGCGCCGCGGATCAACGGCGGCGTGCACTCGCCACCCACGAAGCTCTGCTCTCGCGCCTGGAAGAGTTCGGTGATGCGCGATGGCGGCGCCCCGGTACGGCGCGCGGACGCACGCCCGCCGGAGCGCGACTGGGCAACCTGCTCGGCGGTCCCAGCGGCCCGTTCCGCCACGCCGAGGCACACCTGCCGCAGCTCCGGCTCGTCGTGGAGGAGGCTCTCGCGGGGACTCGGCGGAACTCGTAGCGGGCGACCGCTCAGCGCACGACGATGACCGGGGTGCCCAGCTGCAGCAGGGGTTTGAGGCGTTCGAGCGAACGCTCGCTCACGCGCAGACACCCGGCGCTCGCAGATCGTCCGATCGACGACGGAGCATTCGTGCCATGGATCGCGAGCTGATTCCCTCCCGTCCAGCCGGGCGGGAGATTCGGCTGGATGCCCGAGATGCCGAACGCGAAGGTCCCCAATGAGCCGCCGGCGAACGGGATACGATCGGTCACGAAGTACTCGCCCGGCGGCGTCGGCGAGACGGAAGTGCCCGTGGCTGCCGGCATCGCGAAGAGCTCTCGACCGAGCTTCGAGACGGTGATGCGGTGCTCGGAGAGGTCGACCTGCACCTCGATGTCGGTCGTGTGCCGCGCCAGCCCACGCAACGCGATCCACCCGTGACGGCGTGGCCAGACGTACGGGATCTCCACGCGGCCCCAGCGACCGTCGGCGGAAACCTCTTCGACCCACGCCGACACCGCCACGTCGTAGTACTTGGACCCGCTCGGCATCGTGCCGACGACCCGCGCCTTCGCCGTGGGCTCGGCACGAACGGCCAGGTCGCGCTGCACTCGGACGACCAGGTGGCCCGTGGGCTCGTCCGGGCGCGGCGCGGCAGGCGCCGCCACACCGGCGGCCGGTTCGAGTCCCGCGGACTCCGGCGCCGGGGTTGTCGCGGACACGACGAACGCCGGCTCGGATCGGCTGGGGTGCGCGGCTCGCGCGACGGCGCCGATCTGGTGGGCTCCGGCGATGCCGGGGAGGCCGGCCGCGAACGATCCCACCGTGAGTGCGCCTGCGAGCACGGTGGCCACCCAGGAAGCGCGCAGGGTGTGGTTCCGCATTCCCTCCTATCGGCCGAGCCCGCTGGCATCTGAAGGTGTCCCTTACGGCGATAGGCTCTCGGTGGGAGCGGTTCCGCCGACAGGGACCGGAGGGACGATGAACTCCACGAACGCGTTGTACGACACCGCTCGAGCCCTGGTTGCCCCGGGCAAAGGCATCCTTGCCGCCGACGAGTCGACCGGCACGATCGGCAAGCGGTTCGACTCGATCGGCGTGACGTCGACCGAGGACTCGCGCCGATCGTACCGGCAGCTGCTATTCACGACGCCGGCACTCGGCGAACACATCAGCGGCACGATCCTGTTCGATGAGACGATCCGTCAGTCCACCGACGACGGGCGGAGTTTCGTCGAAGTGCTGCAGGGGGCCGGCGTGATCCCCGGCATCAAGGTCGACACTGGAGCCAAGCCCCTGGCCGCGTTCCCTGGTGAGACGGTGACCGAAGGTCTCGACGGCCTGCGCGATCGGCTCAGCGAGTACGTGGCCCTCGGCGCCCGGTTCGCCAAGTGGCGGGCCACGATCACGATCGGTGAGGATCTGCCCACCGACGGGGCGATCGCTGCGAACGCCCACGCGATGGCACGATATGCGGCCCTGTGCCAGGAGGCCGACGTGGTTCCGATCGTCGAGCCCGAGGTGCTGATGGACGGCGACCACGACATCGAGGCGTGCGAAGCTGCGACCGGACACACGCTCGCTGCCCTGTACCGGTCGCTCGCTGAGGCACGGGTGGATCTGGCGGGATCGCTGCTCAAGGTGAACATGGTCGTCCCCGGGAAAGGCTGCCCCACCCAGGACGACGACGTGGCCATCGCGGAAGCGACCATCCGCTGCCTGACATCGAACGTGCCCGAGCAGGTTCCCGGCGTGGTGTTCCTGTCGGGAGGCATGAGCGACGAGCACGCGACGAGTCGACTGAACGAGATGAACAGGATCGGCGCCGGAGGGCTGCCGTGGGCGCTCAGCTTCTCCTATGGGAGGGCACTCCAGGGTCCTTCCCTCGCCGCCTGGGGAGGCGACGAGGCCAACGTCGGGGCGGCACAAGCTGCCCTGGCGCATCGCGCTCGGATGAACGGCCTGGCGTGCGGCGGGGCCTACCGACCTGAGCTCGAGTCCTCCGCGGCCTAGCGATCAGGGTCCCCGGACGCGAAGACGGGGGCTCTATCATCGGGCGATGACCGAGCGCCGCCACGTCGGCATCCGTGACGTCGCGCGTGCCGCAGGCGTGTCGATCACGACCGTCTCGCACGCGTTGAACGAGAAGGGCGGCGTCTCCGACGGAACGCGACGTCGGGTCCGAGCGGTGGCCGAGGAGCTGGGCTATCGGCCCGATCCACGAGGTCGCCAGCTCGCCTCGGGCCGCACGGGCCTGATCGCGCTGACCGTCTCGCTGCCCGACGGTGTGCATGCGCCCGTGGAAGAGTTCGCACACAACGCGAACCTGATCGACTCCGCGACGACGGCCGCCATCGCGCGCGGCCTCGCGCTCGTGATCGTGCCGGCGGGCGAGGCCACGATCTGGGAGCGACTCCCGCTCGATGGTGTGATCGTCGTCGACCCGGTTCCCGACGATGCTGCGGTGCGCGAGATGCAGGGCCGGTCCGCGCCGATCGTGACGGTCGGCAGGGTGCCGGGGGGCAGCGCCCGAACCACGGTCGTCGACAACGACTACGTGAGCGGGACGACCGCGATGCTCGACCATCTGGTCGCCGCCGGCGCCCGGCGGGTCGGCGTCCTCGCTGCGGGAACGGGGGAGTCCTACGAGTCCGACAGCCTTGCCGCCTACCGCAGCTGGTGCGCAACCCGAGACACGGAGCCCTGGGTCTGCACGGCAGGCGACGTGGACTGGTCGTCTCCGCGCACGTGGGACGAGATCGGCTCCATCGCTCGGTCGGTCGCGGCAGCATGTCTCGACAGGGCCGACGTGCCAGACGCCTTGTACTGCTTCGCAGAGGTGTTCGCTGCGGCCGTGCTCGCCGAGTGCGTCGAGCGAGGACTGAGCGTGCCCACCGACATCATGGTGGCCTCGATGTCCGACCGCGGCATGACCGCGAAGGCCGTGCCGCCCCTGTCGACACTCGACCTGCATCCGCGCGAGCTCGGGGCTGCTGCCGCCGAGCTGCTCGCAGATCTCGTCGAGGGAACCATCGTCGACCCGCCCCCAGTCACGGTGCCCACGACCCTCGTGACTCGCGCGTCCACCGCGCGGGCGCAAGAAGGCGCGTCCACCGCGCGGGCGCAAGAAGGCGCGTCCACCGCGCGGGCGCAAGAAGGCGCGTCCACCGCGCGGGCGTAGGAAGGCGCGTCCACCTCCGGGTAGCATGCCCGTCGTGCTCGACGAGACGAGATCACTTCCCCGACACGGCGGTGGCCTGTGAGATTGCTGATGATCGGCGGCGCCCGCTTCTCCGGACGCGCGATGACCGAACTTGCCATCGCGCGGGGGCACGAGGTGACCCTCTTCCATCGTACGCCGACCGATCTGTTCCCCGAGGCCGAGCACGTGATCGGAGACCGCGAAGAAGGGGTCGACGCGCTCGTCGGTCGCGCGTTCGACGCGGTCATCGACACGTGTGGGTACGTTCCGGAGGTCGTCAGACGATCGGTGGAGACGCTCGCCGGCAGCGGGTGGTACGGCTTCGTGTCGTCACTGTCTGCGCATCCCGAGGATCTGCCCGTGGGCGCGAACGAGGACTCGCCGGTATTCGAGCCTCCGTATCCAGAAACCCAGGAGGTGACCGACGAGACCTACGGGCCGCTGAAGGTCGCCTGTGAGCGACAAGTCGTTGAGGTCTTCGGCGATCGGGCTTGCGTGATCCGGCCAGGATTCATCGTCGGTCCGAACGACCAGTCGGACCGCTTCACGTACTGGGTGAGGCGAGGCGCTGCCGGTGGGCACATGGTCGCCCCGGCACCCGCCGACTATGGACTCCAGTGGGTGGACGCCCGCGATCTCGCTGCCTTCGTGCTGCGTCTCGCCGAGGGGGCGACGCCTGGGGTGTTCGGCGTGGTCGACCGAGCGCCCACGATGACGCTCGGGCAGCTGATCTCGGAGGCGGCGGTGGCCGGCGGAGTCGAGACACACGTGAGTTGGGTCGACGACGCGTTCATCGACGAGATGTTCGCCGCCGATGACGACGACCCGCACGAGGCGTTTCCGCTGTGGTGGCCGGAAGCACCCGGGTTCCATGGCTACGATCCGAGCCGGGCGTTCGCGG
>Ga0224505_10001727_pt1 | contig 13498 bp, 9 predicted proteins | sample SF_Jan12_sed_USG_FD_169102 | JGI IMG/M metagenome (GOLD analysis project Ga0224505, IMG submission 169102) | Sediment microbial communities from San Francisco Bay, California, United States - SF_Jan12_sed_USGS_4_1 | ecosystem: Environmental > Aquatic > Marine > Sediment | place: USA: California...
CATGATGATCACGCCCCACCGTGCCGACGATGCGACCGAGAGCCACGAGGGTGTCGGCAGACCGAGCGCACCGAGCAGCAGGTTGAGGGGCCCGAAGAGCGGGTTGAGTATCCAGAGCCAGAGCAGAGCGTAGGCGACGTCGGGGATCACCGTCGGGAAGAACACGGAAGCGCGCTCGGCTCCCACTGCCCGCATGCGGCGGTGCATCAGCAGGGCGAGGCCGAGTGCGATCGCAACGCGCAATGGCACGGCGATCGCGACGTAGGTGAGCGAGTTCCGTAGCGACGCCCGGAAGGCCAGGTCGCCGAACAGTTCACGGAAGTTGTCGATCCCGAGGAAACGCGCCGGCTGCAGCAGGTCCCATTCGAACAACGACATCACGACCGTCACCATGGCCGGGCCGACGACGAGCAGGACGATGCCGGCGAGGAACGGCGCTGCCATCAGCCACAGCCCGAGCCGTTCGCGATCGATGCGGGTCGCCACCGACGTCAGTCCTCGTTCGCCCGTGCGAACAACGCCTGTGTCTGCTGGAGGACCGCGACGACCAGCTCACCGGCCTCGCCGGCTCCTGCCGGATCGTAGTAAGCCTCCTCGAGCAGCGCGTTCACGATGTCCTCGATCTCGGGCCATGTCTCGATGTGTGGCACCGCTCGGATGTACGGGACGCTGTCGAGGAACACCTGCGAGCTCGCGGGCGGCTCGGCGGGGTCGAGGAACGCCTCGGATTCCGCCACCGATCGGAGCGACGGCACGGTGCGTCCGGTCGCCGCGGCGATCGACTGTCCCTCGGTTCCGAGTGCGAACTCGAGGAACCTCCACGCGTCGCCGTGGCGCTCGCTCACCGTCGTCATGCAATACGCGTCGGAGTGCAGGATCGTTGCGGGCCGCCGATGCTCGGGCAACGGGGCCACATCCCACTCGAAGTCGGTGATCGTGCGGAACGACGGCACCACCTTTCGCGACTCGAACATCATCGCGAGGCTGCCGTCGAGGAACCGGGTCTCGAGATCGGCGGACGCGGCTTCCTCGTCGGTCGGGGTGACGCCGGCCACCGAGCGCAGGTCCAGGAAGGCCTGGACGGCCCGGATCGCATCGAGACTGCCGAGCGCGAAGCGCGTGGGCCGGGCAGGGTCGTCGACGACATCGGCGCCGTTGGACCAGACGAAGGGCGCGACCCTGATGATCTCGGGATCGACGCCCATGCCGTACACATCGATCGTGCCGTCACCGTCGGCATCGCGGGTGAGCTCGGTCGCCGCTCGCACCATGTCGCTCCACGTCCATCCGGCATCGGGGGGCTCGACCCCCGCACGCTCGAACAGGTCGGCGTTGTAGTAGGTCACGAGGCTCGACACGTTCTGCGGCATGCACGTCTGCACCCCGTCGGTCTTGAACACATCCAACACCTCGGGGAAGAAGTCCTCCGCTGAGAGCTCCTCCGAGCCGTCGAGGTAGGGCGCCGCCGGTTCGATCGCCCCCTTGGCCTCGAACTGCCCCAGGTATCGGTAGTTCATGAGGAACAGGTCCGGCGGCTCGCCTCCGGCGAGCGAGGTCGAGAGCCGCGCGATCAGGTCGTCGCGCTCGGGGACCACCAGCAGATCGATGTCGATCGCGCCCTGCGAAGCCTCGAACGCCTCGACGACATCGAGGAAAGCCTGGGTCTCGTCGGGGTCGCCGGATACCCAGACCGACACGGTGGTCGGGCCGGGTGGGGCTTCGCCCCCAGACGTGCAGGCGCCGAGCACCAGCAGCACCGCGAGCAGCGCAGCGACCGGTCGAGAGAGCGTCATGCCGATCTCCGGCGCCGCGGACCGGCGAACAGGCGACGCTGCGCGACCAGGAACGCCGCGAGCACCGGCAGGCACGACATGACCGACGCGGCGAGCATCAGCGGCTGATCGGAGACGGGCGCGATCGCGAGCGACCGCATGCCGAGCGGCACCGTGAACCATCGAGCGTCGTAGACGTAGATCAATGGATCGAGGAAGTTCCCCCACGAGATGACGAACCCGAGCGAGGCGACGGCGGCGGTCGTTCCCTGTTGCATGGGCATCGCGACGCGCCACCAGGTCGCGATCGGGCTTAGCCCTGCTTCGCCCGCGATGTCGAACAGGTCCTTCGGCAGGCGCGAGGTCGTCCAGGCGTAGAGCAGCACGAACAAGGGCGAGGTGCCGAGCAGGGCGGGCGCCATCAACGGGATCGGAGTGTCCGTCAGTCCGAGCCAGCGGAACACGCTCACTCGACCCACCAGCAGCGAGGTCGCCGGCACCATCAGCACGACCACGCACGACACGATCAGGAACATGCTCGAACGCCGCGGGAGCCTCGCGATCGCGAACCCTGCCCACGATGCCACGACGACCGACAGGGGCACGGCCACGGCCGCGACGAGAAGTGAGTTCGCGGTGTACCGCGCGAACGGCACCACCTCGAAGACGTCGACGTAGTTGCTCAACGGGGGCGCTGACGGGAACCACTGCACGGTCTGCGACGGCGCCTCGCCCGGGGGACGCAGCGAGGCCACGACCATCAACCACAGCGGCACCAGGAACAGCGCGACCGTCGGCACCGCGATCAGCTGGCGGCCCAGCCGGCTGCGCCGCTCGAACGCCGGTTCGCGCCGTGGCCGGAAGGTCGTCCGGGAGTCGATCATCGGTCCGCGAGCCTAGCGGTTCCCGACCGGTCGAAAGGGGCTACCGCCCACGGCCGCTCTCGGGCTAGGCTCCCCGACACACCCTCGACCCCCCGGGAGGGACCGGATGCGCAAGCCTGCCTCTGCGATCGCCTCGGGCATCGCGCTCACCATCGTCGTCGCCGCGCTCACGATCGCGATCGGCGGCTCGCCGACCCCACACTCGCCCGCCCGTGGCGCCGCCGCAGAGCAGCTCGAGCAAACTGCGACCACGCAACAGCGAGTCGACGCGCTGCGGGCGGCGCGGCAGGCCGGCCTGTTCGGTGCGCGCGAAGCGGTCCACGCCAGTCCCGCTCCGGGCTGGCTGGGCGAGCGGCCGTTGAACCCCACCACGGACGACTGGGAACCGGCGATCGCCGCCGATCCGAACGAGCCATGGGTCTACGTGTTGGCGACACGCTACGGCGAGCCGAAGCCGTGCCCGGGAAACTGCCCGACGCCGTGGATCGTGCTGGAGCGTTCGAGCGACGGCGGCCGCACCTGGACCGAAGGCGTGCCCTTGTGCGCATGCAAGGGATCGGGTCAGTTCGATCCGATCATCGAGGTCGTTCCGGGAACCGGCCACGTCTACGCGATCTTCATGAACGGATACAACGTGGTCTTCCAGAAGTCGACGAACCATGGTCGTACCTGGAGCGACCCGGTGCCGACGTACGGGAAGGTCTCGTGGAACGACAAGCCCGTGCTCACCACCGGTCCTGACGGACGCGACGTCTACGTGTCGTGGAACGGCCCGCAGGGTGGCGATCCGTGGATCGCCGTCTCCCACGATGCCGGCGAGACCTGGTCCCAAACGAAGGCGGTCAACTCCAAGCGCTACTACTTCGCCTTCGACGCGAGCGTGCTGCCAGACGGAACCGTCGTCTTCTCCGAGAGCTCGCTCACCTACACGGCTCCGGGCGCCGACCCAGAGGGCGTGGTGAAGCAGCATGCTCTGATCTCCACGGATCGCGGGCGCACGTGGCGCAACGTGGTCGTCGACTCGGGCCCGGTCGGTGAGCCGTGCGCCGACTGCCGGGCCGACTACTACCTCGGCCACTCGAGCGTGTCGTCCAACCTCGACGGCGCACTCATCTACACCTACGACCTCGCCAGCCGGGCGCTGGGCCCACAGCGCATCTACGTGCGACGCTCGAGCGACGGCGGCATCACCTGGAGCGGTCGCACACCGCTGTCGGAGGCAGGCGAGAACGCCACCGCACCCGCGGTCGAGTACGCCGGCAGCCGCGACGTACGCCTGTTCTACTTCCAGACGGCGAACGGCGACGATCCCGACCTGTGGAACGTCTGGTACCGCACGTCGGGCAACGGTGGCCGCACGTGGTCATCGCCGAGTCGCATCTCCGACGCGTCCAACGGCGCCCAGTACAAGACGCCTGCCGGATTCCTCGAGCCCTACGGCGACTATGGCGAGATCGCCATCACGAGTCGCGGCAACACGGTCGCAGCCTGGGGCGAGGGCTTCAGTTGGCTCGGACCGGGCGGTGTCTGGATCAACGTGCAGGCCTGACCGAGGTTCAGTCGCGTGGTTTTCCCCAGAGGTGTAGCGTCGTGACGACGGGAACCGACACGCTCGTCGTGATCGACGAGCCGGGTTGGGGGCATGGTGGGTCCTTCGCTGAAACGCAACGCGACCTCGAGCATCGCGACGCTCGCTGCGTTCGCACTCGTCGCCGTCGCGGTGTTCGTCGCCACGAGCGGCAACGCGACGAACGACAGGTTGCTAAGTCGGGCTCGCGCGGAGCGCGTTGAGCAGGCCACCGCCACTGAGCGGCGCCTGAACGCCGTCGACCAGGCCCGTCAGGTCGATCGGCTCGGCCAGACCGGACCCCTCGCCTCTGCGCCGCCCGCAGGTTGGGCCGGCGAGCAGCTGGCGAGCCCGACCGACGACGACTGGGAACCGGCGATCGCCGCCGCGCCGACCTCTCCGTGGGTCTACATGTTGACCACTCGATACACGGGCCCGAACGCGTGCGGCAACCGCTGCCCGACGCCGTTCATCGTGTTGCGACGTTCCGACGACGGCGGCCTCACGTGGAAGCCCGATCAGTTCCTGTGCGAATGCGCCGGGCAGAGAGGGCAATTCGATCCCATCATCGAGGTCGTGCCGGGCACCGGCTCCGTCTACTCGGTGTGGATGAACGACTTCGACGTCTTCTTCACGAAGTCGACGAACAACGGCGCGACGTGGTCGGCTCCCGTGAAGACCTACGGCAAGGTCGCCTGGAACGACAAGCCGGTGTTGGCTGTGAGCGACGACGGACAGCACGTATACCTCGCGTGGAACGGTCCAAGTGGCGGTGACCCCTACATCGCGCAGTCGCACGATGCCGGCGCGACGTGGACCCAGATGAAGGTCGTCAACTCCACTCGGTACTACTTCGCCTTCGACGGCGACGTGCTCGCGGACGGCACCGTCGTGTTCTCGCAGTCCAGCGTCAGCTACACGGGGCCAGGCGCCTCGGCCGAAGGACAGGTACAGGTGCACGCGATCCGCTCCACGAACCAGGGTTCGACGTGGTCGAACATCGTGCTGGACTCGGTGGAACTTGGGAGCCCCTGCGTGGCCTCGGGGTGCAGCGAGGACTACTACCTCGGACACTCTGCCGTGAGCGCCGATGCGACCGGTGCCCTCGTGATGCTGTACGACGGCGCGACAACCGCCGGCGGCCCCCAGACGATCTGGTCGCGTCGCTCGAGCGACGGCGGCGCAACATGGAGCAACCGAACCGCGCTGTCGACGACGGGCAGCTTCGCGTCGTTCCCGGCCATGGAATCGCGAGGCGCCGGCGACGTGCGCGCGTTCTACATGCAACAGGACGGCGGCCCCGACGCATGGAACGTCTGGTACCGCTCTTCCACCGACGGCGGGGTTTCGTGGTCGAGCCCGGTGAAGATCTCCGATGCGACCGGCGGCACGGCGTACAAGACGGCGATCGGCTTCCGCGAGCCGTACGGCGACTACGGCGAGGCAGCGATCACGAACACCGGGCGATTCATCGGCGTGTGGGGTGAGGGAGACAGCTACACCGGGCCCGGCGGCGTCTGGATCAACCGACAGCTATGACGCGGCCGACCCGTCGAGCGGTCACGGCCATCGCCGCCTCGATGGTCATCGGTGCCACGCTCCTCGCCACCACGACCGCGATGATGCCGGCGCCGAGCGTTCCTCCGCCAGCCCGCGGGCCCAGCGCCCCCGGGGAGGACGAGGTCGACGAGATCGCCGAACGGATCGCCGCCTACGACAACGCCGAGATCGCCGGACAGGTCGGCCGGACGAGCAGCGTGACCCGATCCCCCACGACTGGGTGGGCCGGCGCGCGTATCGTGCACCCGCGCAAGAACGACTGGGAACCCGCGGTCGCCGCCGACCCGAACGACCCGTGGGTCTACATCATGGCCGCGCGGTACGGCTCCCCGCTGTGTGCGGACTGTCCCGAACCGTGGATGATGCTCGAACGATCGCGCGACGGCGGGAAGACCTGGTCGAAGGCTCGACCGGTGTGCCGCTGCAAGGGCACGCCGTGGCAGGCCGATCCGATCATCGAGGTCGCGCCCGACACGGGCTCCGTGTACGCGATCTGGATGGATACGTGGAACGTCGTGTTCTCGAGGTCCGACGACCATGGGCGTACCTGGACCGACCCCGTCTCCACGAAAGGGACGACCCCGTGGAACGACAAACCCGCGTTGGTGGTCAGCGACGACGGGCAAGACGTGTGGGTGACGTGGAACGGCCCGAGCGGCGGAGATCCCTTCGTGGCGAGGTCGAACGACGGCGGCGCGACCTGGCGGCGGCGCCGAGTGGTGTCGTCCGATCGCTACTACTTCGCATACGACGGCGATGTCACGAGCGACGGCACCGTGGTGTTGGCGCAGTCGAGCATCAGCTACTCGGGGCCGGGCGGCACCCCCCGCGGCGTCGTCAAACATCATGCGCTCGTCTCAGACGACGGCGGCAACACGTGGCAGAACATCGTGGTGGGTACCGTGCGCATCGGCGTGCCGTGCGTCTCGGTGGCGTGTCCCTCCGACTACTACATCGGACACAGTTCGGTCGCCGCCGACGACGACGGTGGTCTCTTCTTCGTCTACGACGGAGCCGTGCGCTCGGGCGCCCGCCAACGCACATTCGTCTCGACGTCGTTCGACAACGGCCTCACGTGGTCAGTACCGATCAAACTCTCCGAACCCCACGAGCAATCGGGGTTCCCCATGGTGGCGGCCACCGGCAGCGGCGATGTGCGCGTGTGGTACATGCAGACCCGAAACGGCCACCGAAACGCGTGGAACGTCTGGTACCGGGCGTCGGGCGACGCCGGCGTCAGCTGGACCGATCCTGCCCGGCTCTCGAACGTGACCGGTGGCTTCGCCTACATCACGCGTCGCGGATTCCGCGAACCGTACGGTGACTACGGTGAGATCGCCATCACCAGCTCCGGCAAGACGATCGCCGTGTGGGGCGAGGGTATGAGCTACTGGGGTCCCGGCGGCGTCTGGTTCAACCGTCAGCGATAGACCGCAGTCGACGCGCCCCCGGAGAGAGCGCCTCTTCTCCACCATCGGTCACGGTCGTCCGCGCATCGGAGACCGCCGTTCCCGACGTCATGGCACTTCGTGTTCGAGACACCAGCCGATTCAGCTGATCCACAGCCGAGACGTCGCCCTCGGCCCAGAACGGATCCATCTCGTCCGGGTCGAGGGTGCCGGGTGAGCGCAGGCGCTCGCCGTCGGTGGTCAGCAAGACGCACCTGCCCTCGTGCTCGTTGCGTTCCCCGACGAACCCGTCGAAACGCTGCCAGACCACGCGGCGCGATCGGAGCACGTCGGTCACCTGCACGCCTGCGACGTCGAGCCGGAACCCCAGGCGGGACAAGCGCAGCACGATCCATGCGCACACCAGCAGCATCGCGGCGCCGAGCGCGCGCACCGGCAGCGAGAACGGCGAGAACAGGAAACCCACCGCGATCACGGCGGGCACGAGGGCGGGCACCTGCGACTCCAACCGCCAGCCCTTGGCCCAGACCTCCATGGCACCGTCTCGCGTCGCTCGGGTACGGAACAGCCCGATCGTCTCCACGTCGAAACCCCCTCGGGGTCGATCCCCATGGACGTATCGGCATGCACGCGGGAAGAACTGGAGCCGCTCAGTCGCCGCGAGCGGTGCGCAGGAGCGACGCGGCGCGCAGATCCCCCGTCTGCGCCTGGATCAGGTAGAAGGTGGCCTCCCGGCTCAGCCGCTGCGCCGGATGCTCCAGCGACATCGCCCGACCGCCGCTGGCCGCGACGAGGGCATCGGTCGCGCGCCTGGCGAGATCGAGCCCGCGATCGCGCTCGACAGCTCCGGCGACGAAGGCTTCTTCGAGGGGACCGTCCCCTGAGGCCATCGCGGCAGTGACGGCTCGCGCGATGTCGTCGGCGGTGCCGCGCCGGGACGCGAGGTCGGCGGCGAGAGCCGACGCGGCCTGCATCGCTTCCGGCGCCTCCCGCTCGCCCAGCAGACGGATCGCGCGATCGGCGATGCCCAGCGGCGCCGCCGGTGGCAGCGCCGAGCCGGTACGGTCGCGGCGCCGCCACGCCTCGTCGGACTGCACCCCGACCACGTCGCGATCGGGCACCTCGAGCGCGTCGAACGCGAGCGTCACGGTGCCGGTCGCGCCCATGACCGCGAGTGCCTGTGGCTCGCCGGCGTGCAGCGATGCGTGATCGCCGGGCCGGCCCACGACGATCGTCACCACCGAACCGTCGTCGGCTCGAGCCATGACGACGAGTGCCTCGATCAGGCCCCAGCCCGTGATCCATGGCGCCTCGCCGTCGAGGCGCCACCCGCCGTCGACGCGGGAGGCACGCACCGGCGCCGGACCCGGCCGCCGCAGATACGCGAAGCCGATACCCGCCAGGGTCGAACCGTCGCAGAGCCGCGGAAGCCACACATCACGCGCGGGACCGTCGCCACCCGAGACGCGTCGCACCGCTCCGTGGTGCTGAGCCCAGACGAACGCCGTGGCGCCGCACCCGCCTGCCACCGCCTCGAGCACCGGGCGTGCTTCGACATGGCCGGCCCCGAGCCCGCCCGGCACGTCGTCGGGGCCCTGCAATCCGAACAACCCGGCGTCGCGCAACGCATCGAGGTTCCCGGCGGGCACCAGCTGCGCGCCATCGGTGGCCTGCGCCCGCGGGAACAGCACGTCGTCGGCGACCGCTCGCGCACGCTCGTGCGCAGCCTCGAAGCGGTCGGGCACGGGAACGAGCGCTAACGGTCGACGTCGCCGACCACGAAGAAGATCGAGCCGAGGATCGAGATCAGGTCAGGGAGTTGGGTGCCGGGCAGCATCGCCGGGATCACGCTCACGTTCGAGAACGACGGGGTGCGCATCTTCAACCGGTACGGCTGCTTCTTCCCGTTGCCGACGAGGTAGTAGCCCATCATGCCGAGGGGGTTCTCGGTGCGCACGTACACCTCGCCGTCGAGCTTCAGCGTCTTCGGAAGCTTGGGTGCGCGGAAGTCGCCGGGCGGAAGCTTGTCGATGCACTGCTCGATGATGTCGCAGCTCTGCTTCATGCGCTCGACCAGCACCCACAGCCGATCGTAGCTGTCGCCGGTCTGGCCGACCGGCACGTCGAACTCGACCTCGTCGTACTTCTCGTAGGGCTCGTCCTTGCGTGGATCCATCGGCACACCGCTCGCGTGAAGCACGGGCCCGCTGGTGCCGTAGGCCACCGCGGTCTCCGCAGGCAGGACGCCGATGTTGCGGCACCGGGCGAAGATGATCTCGTTGCCCATGATCAAGGTCTCGAAGTCGCGGATCGTCTTTCGGACCGCAGCCAGCACGTCGACGCTGCGCTTCAGGAATCCGGCCGGCAAGTCGTCCTTCAGTCCTCCGACGCGACAGTACGAATGATGCATGCGCGCGCCGGTCGCGCTCTCCATCAGATCTTGGACCATCTCTCGTTCGCGGAACGCATAGAAGATCGGCGTCATCGCGCCGAGCTCCAGCGGGTAGGACCCGGAGAACATCAGGTGGTTCAGGATGCGGTTCCACTCGGCGAACATCGTGCGGATCCACTGCGCGCGCTCGGGTACCTCGATACCGGCGAGCCGCTCGACAGCGATGACGAACCCGAGCTCGTTGTTGAAGGCGCTGATCCAGTCATGCCGGTTCATCAGCACCATCGTCTGGCGCGCGTCCCGGAACTCGGCGAGCTTCTCGGCCGCGCGATGCATGTAGCCGATCACCGGCTCGGCCCGCACGATCACTTCGCCGTCGAGCTCCAGCACCACTCGAAGCACGCCATGGGTCGAAGGGTGCTGGGGCCCGATATTGAGGATCATGTCCTCGGTCGCCATCGAGCCGTCGGCGATCTCGATGTCGAGCCCCCCGCCCCGGATCATGCTCGTGACCTCGGACGACTGGAAAGCTGGGCGCTCGCGGATATCGGCCATCGCGCCATATCCTGCCACGGAAGCCGCGCCACCGCCCATGTGCCGCGCCGCGCGAGGCCCCACCGGATAGGCTCGAAGCATGCCGGACGCGCGCCGCTCCCTTCCCTCGGTCGACTCGCTCCTGCGGTCCGATCCTGGCAAGAGGGCGGCGGCCACGGTCGGACGTGCGCTGCTGAAGCGCGGCCTCACCGCCGTGCTCGACGAGTTGCGCGCGGCAGGCACGCCGGCGAGCTCTTCCGGCCACGAACGTCCCTCCGACGATGAGATCTTGGCCCGGGCGATCGCCGGCGCATCGCGCATCTCTTCCGGCCTCACGCCGGTCATCAACGCCACCGGCGTGATCCTGCACACGAACCTGGGACGGGCACCGCTTCCCGAACGCGCGGTCCGCGCAGCCGCACGAGCAGCCTCCGGTTACAGCGACCTCGAGGTCGACCGTGACAGTGGAAGGCGTGGCAGGCGCTCCGAACGGGCCGAGGCGATGCTCATGGCCCTCACCGGCGCCGAGGACGCCCTCGTCGTGAACAACTGCGCGGCGGCGCTGATGCTCAGCCTCGCGGCCCTCGCCAAGGGGAAGCAGGTGCTCGTCTCACGGGGCGAGCTGATCGAGATCGGCGGTGAGTTCCGCATCCCCGACATCATGTCCGCCGCGGGCGCGAAGCTCGTCGAGGTCGGCACGACGAACCGCACGCGCATCGGCGACTACCGGGCTTCGTTCACCGATCGCGTAGGCGCCGTGCTCAAGGTGCACCCGTCGAACTATCGGGTCGTCGGATTCACGGCCTCCACGCCCGCGACCGATCTTGCCCGCCTGGCCACCCGGCACGGCGTGCCGTTCCTGTTCGACGTGGGCTCAGGCCTCCTGCGAAGCGGGCACGGTCTGCCCCCGGGGGAGCCCGCGGTCGCCGATGCCCTCGCCGACGGAGCCGACCTGATCACGTGCTCTGGCGACAAGCTGCTCGGCGGACCTCAGGCCGGTCTGATCATCGGCCGCGCCGAACTCGTGGCGAAGCTGCGCCGGCACCCGATCGCACGGGCGGTGCGGGTCGACAAGATGCAGGTGGCCGCGCTCGAACAGGTGCTCACGCTGATCGGCACCGGCCACGACGACGAGGTGCCGGTGGTTCGCATGCTGCGGGAATCCGCGGAGACGGTGCACCGACGTGCCCGGCGGCTCAACGAGACGATCGGCGGAGACCTCGAGCATGCGCACGTGCACCGCTGTGAGTCGGTGGTCGGCGGCGGGTCGATGCCCGATACGGCTCTCCCATCGTGGGGCGTGCGCGTCTCTGTGCCCGATCCCACGGCCTTCGCGGCGCGCCTTCGGACGGGCAGCCCGAGCGTGTTCGTTCGCGTCGAGCCCGACCACGTGCTGCTCGACCTGCGCACCGTGACCGACGAGCAGGTGCCCGACCTCGCCAGGGCGACCTGGTACGCCCTGGAAGGCGACGAGCTGGACGACGAGGACTGAGGTGACGGGCGAGCCCGCCACCCGGCATCCGCTCGCGGCTCGCGCCGCGCAGCGCAGTGATGCTCGGGCCGCGCACCGAGTGGTCGCGACCGCTGGGCATGTCGATCATGGCAAGTCGTCGCTGATCGATCGCCTTACCGGGATCGATCCCGATCGGTGGGCCGAAGAGAAGCGGCGGGGCCTCACGATCGACCTGGGCTACGCCTGGTGCGAGCTTCCGAGCGGACGCGAGATCGGCTTCGTCGACGTGCCCGGCCACGAGCGGTTCATCCGCAACATGCTCGCCGGGGTCGGCCCCGTGCCCCTGGTCGTGTTCGTCGTGGCTGCCGACGAGGGCTGGAAGCCGCAGTCCGAGGAACACCTCGAGATCCTCGACGTGCTCGGCGTCGAGCGTGGCGTGGTCGCCCTGACGAAGCGCGACCTCGTCGACGACGAGACCCTCGCGATCGCCGAACAGGAGGTGCGCGAGCGACTCCAGAAGACCGGGCTCGCCGAGGCACCCGTGGTCCACGTCTCGTCGGCCACCGGCGAGGGATTCGATCAACTGCGCGAAGCGCTCGACACGATGATCGCGGCAACGCCGGGGCCGATCATCGGGCCTCCGAGGCTGTTCGTCGATCGCGTGTTCACGATCAAGGGCGCCGGCACCGTCACGACGGGAACGCTCACCGGCGGCTGCCTCGCCACGGGCGAAGAGATCGCGATCGAACCCGGCGACCGCCGAGCCCGCATCCGTTCGCTGCAGACCCACCGGGAGAGCGAGGAGCGCGCGTGCCCCGTGGCACGGGTCGCGCTGAACCTGGGGGGCGTCGAGCGAGGCGACCTCGAGCGCGGCGACGTCGTCACGACGCCGGGCCGTTGGGCGCCGACCTCGACCTTCGACGCCGAGCTGAGAGCGGTGAGGGGGCTCTCGAAGGCGTTGACCTCGAGAGGTGCGTTCAAGGTGTATGCCGGTGCCGCCGAGGCCGACGCTCGGGTGCGGTTCCTCGACGAGAAGCGGCTCGAGCCCAGATCGCGGGCTTTCGCACGATTCCGTACGTCGCGACCGCTCGTGCTGGCCGTCGGCGACCGGTTCGTCCTGCGGGAAGCCGGCCGGCGAGAGACCGTCGCCGGTGGGCTCGTGCTCGACGTGGCGCCGGGCAAGGCGTCGGCCGCGCCCGGACGTCTGGCGGCCCGATCGGGGGCCACACCCGACGAGCTTCCCGCGCTCCTCGTGCGCGAGCGCGGAGCGCTCGAGGCTCGCGAGGTGCCACAGCTCGTCGGCATCGAAGCGCACGACCCCGCCACGTTGATGGGTGAATGGGTCATTGATCCATCGGTCAGGCTCGCAACGCAACGCGCGGTGTCCGACGCCCTCGCCGAGTTCCACGAGCGAGAGCCCCTCGCGCCCGGCTCGCCGATCGGGGACGTCCGCTCGGTGGTCGCCGGCGCGCTGAGGGCCTCGGGTGCGCCCACCGATCGAGGACTGATCGAGGCTGCGATCGACTCCATGGTGAGCTCGGGGGCCGTGGAGCGCACCGCCACGACCGTGCGCCTGAGCGGACATCGTGTCGCACTCGACGAGGCCGACCCAAACGTGCAGCGCTTGCTCGCCGCGATCTCCGGCGCGAACGAAGCGACCCCTGCCACGACCACCGAGCTGGAACGCGCCGGCCTGAGCCGCGACGTCATCGACGCGGCCGCGTCGGCAGGGCTCGTGATCAAGGTATCGAAGGAGCTGGTCTTCACCCCGGGGTTCGTCGCTCGTGCCGAGGCGCTCGTGCGAGCCAGACCCGAAGGCCTCACCGTGAGCGCCTTCCGGGAGTCGCTCGGCACCAGCAGGAAGTTCGCTCTGCCACTGCTGGAACACTTCGATCGCACGGGCGTCAGCCGACGCGACGGCGATCTT
>Ga0224505_10001728_pt1 | contig 13495 bp, 9 predicted proteins | sample SF_Jan12_sed_USG_FD_169102 | JGI IMG/M metagenome (GOLD analysis project Ga0224505, IMG submission 169102) | Sediment microbial communities from San Francisco Bay, California, United States - SF_Jan12_sed_USGS_4_1 | ecosystem: Environmental > Aquatic > Marine > Sediment | place: USA: California...
TCGACGCTCCGACGTGGCGACGCCGATTCCGCTCTTCGAATCCGGTCGCGCGCGGGCCCCGGGACCCCGTACCGTGGGTGTGCGCGTCCCGGGGAGGATCATGAGACGACGATCGTGGGCAACGGCCGCAGGACTGATCCTGCTGGCGGCGGGTTGCGGTAGCGACGGCTCCTCCGCCACAGGCGGCGAGGCCGGCGTGGCCACGACGGGGCCAGCCACGACGACGACCGGGGCGACCCCGACCGCCGCGCCCGGCACCACGGTTCCCGATACCAGCGTTCCCGACGCCACCGTTCCCGAGACCACGGCGGAGCCCACCACCGCCACGCCGCCCACCGGGATCACCACCGGCCCGACCTACGAGGTCGACGTCACCCGCGACCTGGTCTTCGGCACGGGCGCACTCCGGGAAGGCGAGAAGCAGCTCATGGCCAACCTGTTCGTGCCCGTCGATGCGCCCGGACCGCACCCGGTGATCGTGTACATCCCGGGAGGGGGATTCCAGCAGGCCGATCACGCGTGCTGCGATGCGCTGCTCACCGCCCTGGCCGAACGGGGCCTGGTGGCGGTGACGCTCGAGTACCGCGTCCAGAGCGAGGATCCCATCCCGTCAGAGCGGGTGGGAGCCATCTACGACGCAGTGGGCGGGGCCGAGGGCAGCGGCCTGGGTCGGGCCATCGCCACGGCCGTGGAGGACTCGTTGCTGGGCATCGAATGGCTGGTGGCCCAGTCCGACGAGTTGGATCTGGACCTCGATCGGGTGGTGGTGAGCGGGGGGTCGGCCGGAGCCATCACGGCCAATCACGTCGCCTACACGGCCGATGACTTCGACTTCGAGCGACCGCCGCTGGCCGCGGTGGTCGACCTGTGGGGCGGATTCACGCTGGCCAACCCGTCCGACGTGGTCACCGGAGACGAGCCCCCGGTCTTCATCGTCCACGGCACGGCCGACAACATCGTCTCGTACCAGTTCACCGAAGACCTCGTGGCCGCCGCCGACGCGGCCGGCCTGGCCTACGAGCTGCACCCGGTCGAGGGCGCAGGTCACGGCGTCGATCTCATGACCACCACCGCCGACGATGATGTGCTGCTCTTCGACCACCTGGTCCGGTGGCTCCAGGAGACGCTCGACCCCGCCTGAGCGACCGGGCGGATCAGCGATGGGTCAGGAAGCCTCGAGGGCCCGGGCGGCCCGCTGGGCGGCCACCTGGCGCCGGCCGATGATGGGGGTGGTCGGGGGGAAGCCGGCCGCCGCCCGCTCGCCCTCGGATTCACCGCCCCAGAAGCCCAGCTCGCGGGTCTCGCGGGCGTGGGTCCGGCACTTCATCATCACCGGGCAGGTGTGACAGATCGTGCGAGCCTTGGCTTCACGTCGAACTCGCGCCTCGGGACGTTCGGCGAAGGGAGCGAAGAACAGGTCGCTCTTGCCCTTGCAGGTCGCCGTGTCCATCCAATCGATCGGATTCGTCAGTTCCGGGGCGGGCGCGACATCGATCATGTGGGGGGGGTACCTTCCGGGGGGACAGGCTGAGGCGCCGCTCGCGGGCTGCCTTGCGCGAAGTGCCCCATAGTCTTCCCACCCTATGGGCCAAAAGGCCAATGAATGTTTCAGAACGGCCCATCTCCAGAACAGATATGCGGTGTGACCTGGGCGTTTCCAACAGATAGCTGACGCATCGTCAGAAACTGTCAGTGACCGATACGCCCGCGATCAACGGGCCTTCGACCCGCAGACCGAACGGCCGGCGCTCAGCTGAGCCAGGAGATGGCCTGCACCTCGGTGTAGGCCTCGAGGCCCCAACGGCCGCGGTCTCGGCCCACCCCCGACATCTTGAAGCCACCGAATGGCGCCTCCATGTGCGGCTGCACCGAGTTGAGGGCGACATTGCCCGACTCGATCTGTTGGGCGATGCGGTAGGCCCGGGCGGTGTCGCCGGAGTACACGTAGCTGAACAGGCCGTAGGCCGAGTCGTTGGCCAGGGCAATGGCCTCGTCATCGTCATCGTGGGGCACCACCACCACCACGGGACCGAACACTTCCTCCTGCACGACGTGCATGTCGGACCGGCAGTCGGCCAACAGCGTGGGGGCGACGAAGTAACCCGGCAGGTCCGGACGCTCACCACCGACCACCAGGGTGGCTCCCTCGTCGATCCCACCCTGGATGAACTGCTCCACCCGGTCTCGGTGCACTTCGGTGATCACGGGGCCGACCAGGGTGTCGTCGGCCCGCGCGTCGCCCACCTTCATGAAGCCGGAGATGGCCTTCAGCGACTCGACCGTCTGGTCATACAACGAGCGATGGCAGATCACCCGTGTGGGGGCGGTGCAGATCTGTCCGCTGTGGAATCCCCACACCGACGCGATGGCCTGCGAGGCGGACCCGACGTCGGCGTCGTCGGTGATGATCATGGCGCCCTTGCCGCCCAGCTCCATGAGCAGGCGCTTCATGGTCTTGCCCGAGTTCTCGTAGATCTTGGCACCGATCTGGGTGGACCCGGTGAAGGAGATCATGTTGACATCGGGGGTGTCGACCAGCGCCGCCGGCGCCTCGGGACCGGAGCCGGTGACCACGTTCACCACCCCTGGAGGGAAGCCGGCGTCGTGCACCGCTTCGGCCAGCAACAGGATCCCCAGTGGGTCCTGGGGGGCCGGTTTGATCACGCAGGTGTTGCCCATGATCAAGGCCGGAGCCAGCTTGCCGGCCACATTGGTGAGGGGGAAGTTGTAGGGGGTGATGCACGCCACCACACCCACCGGCTGGCGATGCACCATGGCGCCCACCAGCCCGGCCGGCCCGAGGCCGGTGGCCGCGGTGGTGAACGGCGGCACCGCCTCGTCGATGTCGAACTCCTTGGCGTGCCAGCGGAAGCGATCGACCGTGGCCCCCGAGACCTGCATGGTGCGGGCGATCTTCAGGGTGGCTCCCGTCTCGGCCTGGACCAGGTCGACCCAGTCGGGGGTGCGCTCGGCGAGGACGTCGGCCAGTCGTGACAGGTGGCCGGCTCGCTCGCGTTGGGAAAGTGCCCGCCAGGCCGGGAGCGCGGCCTTGGCCGCGGCCGCCGCGTCGAGGGCCTGGGCGGTCGTGGCCTCGGGAGCCCGGCCCACCACCTTGGTGGTGTTCGGGTCGACGATGTCGTAGGTCGCATCGGTGGCGACCCACTCACCGTTGATGTACAGCTTCCATTCCCTATCGACGTCGATGCCTGACACGGTGATCCTCTGCGGTGGCGAACGAACCGCCACGATATGGGACTTTCGGCTCGTGGTGCACCACGCGCCGGCCGTGTGGATCGTCTAGTGCCCTCGGACGGCGCCCGACACGGCGCGAGGATCGGCGGCCCCCGCCCACCCGTCGGGCGTGCGCATGATGAGATGGGCGTGGCCGAAGGCCGCCGGATGGTCGAGTTGCTCGACCGTGTGGCCCCGCCGTTCGAGTTCGGCGCGCCACGAGTCCGGCACCGCCGACTCCAGCCACACTCGCACCCGACCCTGGTTGCTCCACGTGTCGAAGCCGCTGCGAGGATCGGCGCTGGCCAGCAACCAACGGGGAGCACCGATGATGTCGCCGGGCTCCTGCCCGTGGACCAGCATCCGGGTCAACAGCTGTTGCACGATCTGGGGTTGGGCGTCGCCACCCATCGTGCCCAGCACGGCCACCAACGAACCATCTGGGTGGGTCACCAGCACCGGCGAAAGGGTGTGGGGTGGACGCCGCCCGGGCGCCAGCTCCGCCGGATGACCGTCCTCGAGCGAGAAGCCGATGCCCCGGTTGTGCAGGAACACGCCGGTGTCCCCCACCGTCATGTGGGCACCGAAGTCCCGGGCGTTGGACTGGATGAGCGACACGGCCATGCCCGAGCCATCGGCCGTGCACAGATACATCGTGCCGCCGTCGCCGTAGGTGCCGCCCCAGTCGGCCGCCCGGTCGGGATCGATGGCCGCCGCCCGCGCGGCCAGCCGGTCGGGGCCGAGCAGAGTGGCGCCATCGGCGCCGTCGTGGAGCACGTCAGGTCGGTCGAAGCCGGCGGCCCGAGCCGCCTCGATGCCGAGGTGGGCCCACGCTGGCGAGTCGGGATCGCGGGGCCACCCGATCGTGTCGGCGATCAACGACCCGGCCAGGCACAGATAACCCTGCGAGTTGGGGGGCACGGTCCAGACATCGCGTCCGCGGAGCCGGGCCCCGAGCGGGTCGACCCACTCGGCCTGCGAACGATCCAGATCCCCGATGTCGAACTGACCCCCGCCCAGCTCCAGCAGCGCCGAGCCGAACTCGCCGCGGTAGAAGCCCCCGCGCCCGCCGCCGGCGATCGCCTCGAGCGTGCGGGCGATGCCGGTGCGGATCACCGTCCGACCGGCCACCAGGTCCTCGAAGTCGTGGGGACCGACGACGTCGTCGAGCAAACCACTGGCGGCGACCAGGAGGGGCGTCGGTTCGAATCCGTCGGCGGCCAGTTCGATCGCCGGGCCGAGCAGCTCCGCCAGCGGGGTGGTGCCGTAACGGTGGTGCAGCGCCGACCACCCGTCCACGCAGCCGGGCACGGTGACCGCAGCCAGGTGACCGCGGTGAGGGATCTCCTGGCGGCCTTCGGATCGTACGGCCGACGCCGACGCGCCCGAACCGGCCCGGCCCGATGCGTTGAGGACCGCTGGCGGCCCACTGCCTGCGTGCACCAGGGCGAACAGGTCACCGCCCAGCCCGCACATGTGCTGCGCCGTCACCGTCAACACGGCATTGGCGGCGACGGCGGCGTCCACCGCGTTGCCACCGGACGACAGCACGGCCAACCCGATGTCGGTGGCCCGTTCGTCCACCGAACAGACCATGGCAGACCGAGCCCGGACGGTGTCAACCATCCCCGGGTTCTAGCAGCCGAACTACGGTGGTCGGGTGGTTCCGCACGCGTTCGAGCGATTGTCCCCGGCGACCCAGGAGGCGATGGCCACCGTCGGCCGGCTCCACAAGATCGAGGCGGGCGGCTACCTGTTCCACGAAGGCGACCGAGCCGACGCGGTCCACGTCGTCCAGACCGGCCTCCTCCGCGTCGAGCGCAATCTCGTCAGCGGCCGCCGCGTGCTGCTCACCCTCGTCGGCCCCGGCGGATACATGGGCGAGCTGGGTGCCTTCGACAACAGCCCCCGCTCGGCCACCGCGGCGGCGGTGCTCGACACCGAGCTGTTGACCATCACCCGGGCCGACTTCGTCGACCAGATCGACCGCCACTCCGACTTGGCCCGCGACCTGCTCATGCGGGCTGCGGCGCGAACCCGCACGCTCACCGAGCAGCTGCTCGAGGCGGCGGCCGGGACCGCGGCCGCGCGCGTGGCGGCGCGGTTGGTGGAGCTGGTCGAGATGCTCCAACCCGACAGCGACCCGCCCATCGTGATCCAGCTTCCCATCACCCAGGAAGAACTGGCCCAGTGGGCCGGTCTGTCCCGGGAGGGCGCGGTGGGCGGCCTGCGTGAGCTGCGCAACGCCGGCGTGATCGACACCGGCCGCATGCGGATCACCATCGTCGAACCCGTCGGCCTGCGTCGCTGGGCAGCCGAGCTGCTCTGACCATCCGAGAATCGACGACCAGCACCGACGACCCTACGATCACAAGGCGAACCGACCCGGGGGTAACCGATGTACGACGTGGTGATTCGAGGCGGATCCGTGGTGGACGGCACCGGCGGTCCGGCAAAGGTGGCCGACGTGGGGATCCGCGGTCAGCGCATCGAGACGGTCGGTTCCCTCCCCGATGTGGGCGATGCCCGGGTGATCGACGCCGCTGGTCTGGTGGTGGCCCCCGGATTCGTCGACGTGCACACGCACTACGACGCGCAGGTGTTCTGGGACACCACCCTCAGCCCCTCCCCCCTCCACGGCGTCACCACGGTCATCGGCGGCAACTGCGGCTTCACCATCGCGCCGCTCAGCTCCGAACCGGCCGATGGCGACTACCTGATGCGGATGCTCGCCCGGGTCGAGGGCATGCCGCTCGAGTCGCTGCAGCAGGGTGTTCCCTGGGACTGGACCAGCTTCGGCGAGTACCTCGACCGCTTCGACGGCACCTTGTCGGTCAATGCCGGGTTCAAGGTGGGCCATTCGGCGATCCGTCGGGTCGTCATGGGCGCCGACGCCACCGCCGGGCCGGCCAGCCCCGAGCAGCTCGACGCCATGCGATCGCTGCTGCGCGAATCGCTCGCTGCCGGCGGCCTCGGCTTCTCGTCGACCTGGTCCCGCACCCACAACGACGCCGACGGCAACATGGTGCCCAGTCGCCACGCCGACCCGGCCGAGATCATCGCTCTGTGTGAGGTGGTGAGCGAGTTCCCGGGAACGTCCCTCGAGTTTCTCCCCATGGTCGGCCCCTTCGACGACACCGCCTTCGACCTCATGGCCGACATGTCGGTGGCGGCCCAGCGCCCACTCAACTGGAACCTGCTGAACGTCACGGCCAAGAGCCTCGATGACGCGTGGCACCAGCTCGAGGGAGGCAATCGGGCCGCCGAGCGTGGCGGCAAGGTCGTGGGGTTGACCATCCCGATGGCGATGGGGCTACGCCTGTCGTTCCTCACCGGCTTCGTGCTCGACGCCCTGCCCGGGTGGGAGGACGCCATGGCGCTTCCCCTCGACCAGAAGATGTCCTTGCTCGCCGACCCCGACGCCCGGGCCGCCCTCGACGCGGGCGCCCAGACCGACCACCCCCTGCGGGGCATCGCCCACTGGTCCTCCAAGGTCATCACCGAGTGCTTCAGCGACGAGACCAGGCCCTACGAGGGCCGAACCGTCGGTGAGATCGCCGAGGAGCTGGGCAAGGAGCCCTTCGACACGCTCGTCGACATCGCCCTGGCCGACGATCTGCGGACGGCCTTCGCCCTGCCCGAGCGAGCCGAGGATCGAACCGACTGGGAAGCGCGTGCCGCGGTCTGGCGCGACGGTCGCGCCGTGATAGGCGCCTCGGACGCCGGCGCCCACCTCGACCTCCTCGGCACGTTCAACTACAGCACGCATGTGCTGGCCAAGGCGGTCCGCGAGTTCGGCGTGGTGTCGCTCGAGGAGGCGGTGCAGCTGATCACCCAGGTGCCGGCGTCGCTCTACGGGCTGATCGACCGCGGCGAGCTCCGTGAGGGCGCGTTCGCCGACGTGGTGGTGTTCGACCCCCAGACCGTTGCTCCCAAGCCCTTGCGCACCCGCTTCGACCTTCCAGGGGGGGCCGGTCGGATCTACGGCGAGGCCGACGGGATCGACCGAGTGCTCGTCAACGGCCAGGAGATCGTCGTCGACGGTGCCTTCACGTCGGCCCGCCCCGGCACCTTGTTGCGCTCGGGGCGCGACACCCGGACACCGGCGCTGACCTGAGCCCGGACTCCTCCGGACTGGCCCATCCGTTCGGTCGGGTACCCTTCACGGTCGGTTCCCGATAGAAACGGGTTCCGTCCGTCTCGCTTCAGGAGCACTCATGGCCGAACCAGTCATCGTCGCCACGTCCCGCACGCCCATCGGGCGAGCCAACAAGGGGTCCCTCACCGAGGCGCGCCCCGATGACCTGTCGGCGGCCACGATCACTGATGTGGTCGGGAAGGCCGGTATCGACGGCGCCCTGATCGAAGACGTCATCTGGGGCTGTGGTCAACCGGGCGGCGAGGCCGGCTACAACGTGGCCCGGGTGTCGGCGCTGTTGGCCGGCATCGACGCTCCGGGTGTCACCGTCAACCGCTACTGCTCCTCATCGCTGCAGACCATCCGCATGGCGGCGCACGCGGTGAAGGCCGGCGAGGGTGACTGCTTCGTCGCCGGCGGGGTCGAGACGGTGAGCCGCTACCTCAACGGCGCGGCCGACACGGGCCCGCACAACGCGTCGTTCGCCGACGCCGAGGGGCGCACCGCGGCCCGCTCCGAAGGTGGGGCCGAAGACTGGGCGCCACCCGAGGGCCTCCCCGACATCTACATCGCCATGGGTCAGACCGCCGAGAACGTCGTCCAGCTCACCGGCATCAGCCGCGAGCGCCAGGACGAGTTCGGCGTGCTGTCCCAGAACCGCGCCGAGGATGCGCTCAATCGGGGGTTCTTCGAGCGCGAGATGACGCCGTACACCCTGCCCGACGGTACGGTCGTGAGCACCGACGACGGCATCCGGGCCGGCACCACTCTGGAGAAGGTCTCGCAGCTGAAACCGGTGTTCCGCCCCGACGGCACCGTCACCGCCGGCAACGCCTGCCCACTGAACGACGGCGCCGCCGCCGTCGTGGTGATGAGCGACACCAAGGCCGCCGAGCTGGGTCTCACTCCGCTGGCCCGCATCGTGGCCAGCGGCGTCTCGGCCCTGCACCCCGAGATCATGGGTCTGGGCCCCATCGGCGCCATCACCCAGGCGCTGGGGCGAGCCGGCATGGGGGTCGACGACATCGATCTGTTCGAGATCAACGAAGCCTTCGCCGTGCAGGTACTGGGCTCGGCCGATGAGCTGGGCATCCCCCTCGACAAGCTCAACGTCAATGGCGGCGCCATCGCGCTGGGGCACCCCTTCGGCATGACCGGCGCCCGCATCATGACCACGCTCCTCAACGGCCTCGAGGACAGCGACAAGGAGTGGGGCGTCGAGTCGATGTGTGTGGGCGGCGGCCAGGGCATGGCCATGGTCGTCCAGCGGCTGAGCTGAACACCGGGCACGGCCTCAACCGGCAGCGGGCGTTGCGCCCGCCACCGGTAGCGGAGTCACGGCGTCTGGTCGCCGGCCTCGTCGGGAGCCTGCTCGTCGACTTCGTCGCCGAGCTTCTCGGCCGCGTCGTCCACCTTGTCGAGGTGCTCGGTGAACTTGCCGCCGGTCTTCTCGTCGACGAAGTCGGTGGCCTTGTCGACGCCGGAGGCGACCTTGTCGCCGGCACCGCTGGCCGCGTCCAACGCCTTGTCCACCATCTTGTTCTTGCGGAAACGGTCGAGGAATCCCATTGCCGTCCTACTTTCTGTTGATTGACGTGGCGGGAATGCGCACGATTCTCACCACCGGTTCGGCGGTGAGGCGGCGCCACCCTAGGGCCTGACGCCTGTGGCCGCACGAGAGTCGCGACGCCGGACCGACGCCGAGCGTCCCCGAGGACAGCTCCTATGCTCCCCGGGAGTCCGTACAACAGGAGGATAGGCATGGTCGATGTCCCCGGTGGTCACCTCTTTCTCGGCGACCGGATAGATCCGGCGTCGCACGAGCGGGCCAACGATCCGGTCATGCTCGAGGCTTCGGACCTGACCACCCACGGGGTGATCGTCGGCATGACCGGCTCGGGCAAGACCGGACTCGCGGTGGTCATGCTGGAGGAGGCCCTGCTGCAGGGGATTCCGACGCTCATCCTCGATCCCAAGGGCGACATGGGCAACCTCCTGTTGACCTTCCCCGCCCTGAACGCTGCCGAGTTCCGTCCCTGGATCAACGAGGGCGAGGCCGACCGAGAGGGCATCAGTGCCGACGACCATGCCGGCGCCACCGCCGACGTCTGGCGCAAGGGCCTCGAAGGTTGGGGCATCGGGGCCGATCGTCTCCGGGCGCTACGGGACACGGCCGACTTCACCATCTACACCCCGGGCTCGACGTCGGGGGTGCCCATCAACATCGTCGGCGACCTGGCCGCCCCACCCGCCGGCACCGACGACGAGACCCGCAACGACGAGATCGAAGGCTTCGTCTCCTCGCTGCTGGGCCTGATCGATGTGGACGCCGATCCCCTCAGCTCCCGCGAGCACATCCTGTTGTCGAACCTGATCGACCACTCGTGGGCAGCGGCCACCGACCTGGATCTGGCCACCCTGATCGGTCAGGTGCAACAGCCGCCCCTGCGCAAGCTCGGGGTGCTCGACCTGGACTCGTTCTTCCCCGCCAAGGACCGCACCCAGCTGGCCCTCAAGCTCAACGGGCTGATCGCGTCGCCGTCGTTCGCCGGCTGGGTCCAGGGGGCTCCTCTCGACATCGGCGCCATGCTCGACACCGACGCCGGGCCGAAGGCCAGCATCATCTCCCTGGCTCACCTCTCCGATGAGGAGCGTCAGTTCGTCGTCACCCTGGTCCTGTCCAAGCTGATCACGTGGATGCGGGCTCAGTCGGGCTCCCCCGATCTGCGGGCACTGGTGTACATGGACGAGGTGTTCGGTTTCGTACCCCCCACGGCGACACCGCCGTCGAAGAAGCCCATACTCACCATCTTGAAGCAGGCTCGGGCCTTCGGCGTGGGTCTGGTGCTGTCCACCCAGAATCCGGTGGACATGGACTACAAGGCGATCGCCAACGCCGGCACCTGGATGATCGGTCGACTCCAGACCGAGCGGGACAAGGCCCGCCTGCTCGAGGGCATGACGTCGGCGGCCGGCGATGTGGATGTCGGGCACATCGACGACACCATCTCAGGACTGGACAAGCGCGAGTTCCTACTCCAGTCCACCACCGCGTCGGCTCCGACGGTGTTCACCACCCGCTGGGCCATGTCGTATCTGGCGGGTCCCCTCACTCGCGACCAGATCGCCGACCTCATGGCCGACCGGCCTTCTCCGGCTTCGGATGCGGCCGTCGCGCCACCGGTTCCGGCCGCCACCGAATCGGCCTCCGGCCAGCCCGTCATCCCCACACCGGCGGACCCGGCCGATGCCGTCGCCCCCCTGGCCGACGACGAGAGCGCCCTGATGCCCGAGGTGGCCGAAGGCACACCGGTGCACGTCGTCGATCCGGCAGCACCGTGGGCCGCCGAGCTGGGAGCGAGCGCCACCGGACGCCGTCTCGAGCCGGCCGTCGTGGCCCGGGTCAACCTGCTCTTCGACGAGACCAAGGGCGACATCCGCCATCAGACCGAGTTCGAGGCCGTCTGGTATCCGCTGACCGATGCACTGCGGCCCGAGGACGCACGGAGCGTCGACTACGACGACCGCGACCTGCGGGGCGCAGCCCCGGACGGGGCGGCCTACGCGCTGCCCTCGGCCAAGATCCACACCAAGACCTACTTCAAGGACGCCGGGGCGACGCTGCGGGACCACCTGTACCGCAACGAGGCCCTGGCCCTGCTCCACAACCCCGGGCTGAAACTGGTCTCCCGACCGGATGAGACCCGCGACGAGTTCGAGGCCCGCTGCCGGGAGGCGGCCGATCAGGGCGCCGACGCCGAGGCGGCCAAGCTGCGGGAATCGCTCACCACCAAGATGGACCGGGTGCACGAGGCGATCCGAAAGGCCGAGGATCGGATGCGCGAGCTCGACGAGGACACCAAGTCACGCAAGGGCGACGAGAAGCTGTCGGTGATCGGTGACGTGGCCAGCACGGTCCTCGGCGGCCTGCTGAGCGGCCGGAAGAGCACGAGCGGCATCCTCGGTGGCGTGCGGCGGGCCAGCTCGAAGCGCCGCACCACCCGCAACGCCGAGGAACGCCTCGAGTCCGCGGCCCACCGACTCGACGAGAAGGCCGACGAATTGGAGGCCCTCGAGGACGAGCTCACCGACACCCTGTCGGAGATCGCCGATGTGTGGGACGACAAGGCGGCGGCCATCGAGACCCTCGAAGTGGGGCTCGAGAAGAACGACATCACGATCAGCGAGCTGTGCCTGGCCTGGATTCCGGTGGACTGAGCGCCAGCTCCTATCATCGGCGCCGGTCGATCTCTGGAGGACTTCATGGCTCTGCTCTCAGGACGAGTGGCAATCGTCACCGGCGCCGGATCGGGGCTCGGGCGCGAACACGCCCTGGCCCTGGCCGCCGATGGTGCCACCTTGGTGGTCAACGACCTCGACGAGGACCGGGCCGCCGCGACGCTGACCGAGATCGAGTCCGCTGGAGGGAAGGGATCGGTGTGCGCGGGCAGCGTGTCGGACTGGACCCGGTCGGGCGAGATGGTGCAGCACGCCATCGACCGACATGGCGACCTCGACATCCTGGTCAACAACGCCGGCTTCACCCGCGACGCGATGAGCTTCTCCATGACCGAGGAGCAGTTCGACCAGGTCGTCGAGGTACACCTCAAGGGCCACTTCGCCCCGTCCCACCACGCCGGTGCCTACTGGCGCAACCAGGCCAAGGCCGGCTCCGATCGCCCCCGTCGCATCATCAACACGGCCAGCGAGTCGGGCATCTTCGGCGGGGCGGGCCAGGGCAACTACGCCTCGGCCAAGGGCGGCATCCTGACGATGACCCTGGTCCTCGCCCGAGAGCTGCAGAAGTACCACACCACGGTGAACGTCATCGCCCCACGGGCTCGCACCGGCATCACGGCCGATGCCGGCTGGGCGGCCGCACCCGAGAATCCCGACGAGTTCGACCGTTTCCACCCGGGCAACGCCTCACCGTTCGTCGTCTGGCTGGCCAGCGACGAGGCGGCCCACGTGAACGGTCAGTGCTTCATCGTGGGCAGCAACGTGGTGGTACGCATGCGCCGCTACACGGCCATCGCCGAGATCCGCAACGATGCCGGACGATGGACAACCGACGCGCTGACCGACCGCAGCGAGGAGCTGCTGACCGGGTGGGAACCGGGGGTCCCCAGCTTCGACCAACCGACGTTCTGACCACCATCCGTGAGAAAACGTCATCCAACTGTCACCTGACCGGGTGTTTCTCCGCTACGAACCGTGAAAACATGGAGGTCGCGCACCACTCCCCGTGCGCGACACCGACTCAATGTCGACCGGCTTTCGCCGATCGTCATGGGGTACGTGTGCCGGTTCCAAGGCGGTGACCCCCGAAATGACAGCAACTGCGGACGAATCGGCGGCAGACATCGCCGCCGCGCCACCCCATCCGATCGAGTTCCCGCTGCCCGACGGGGTGTCGTTGTACCCGCGGGCCGATGTGTTCGCCGGCGAACGGCGCAGCGCCGCCCTGCTCAATCCCCGCAAGACGGCGCTGTTCCTCGGTGATCTGTTGGCGGTGAGCCTGGGCCTGCTGGCTTCCATCGCCCTCCACAGCGCCATCAACCCCACCGACCCGGTTTCGGGCGTGCGCTATTTCCTGTTGCTGTATGTCAGCCTGCCCATCTGGCCGGTCCTGTTCACGAACCAATCGTTGTACAAGGCTCGGTTCATCAGTCGCGGCGTGGACGAGGGCTGGCGCATCATCAAGGCGGTCGCCGCCGCGCTGGTGGGAATCGCCGTGCTGAGCATCATGACCAAGTCCGAGCTGGCTCGGACCTGGTACATCATCGCCTTTCCCTCGGTGATCTTCCTGGTGGGCGTCGAGCGGATCTTCGCCCGGGTGATGTTCGCCCGGTCGCGCCAGCAGGGACGCATGCTGCGCCGGGTGGTCATCGTGGGCCGCAACGACGAGGGCCATCTCGTCCGGGAGATGCTCGATTCGGATCTGAGCCACGGCTATCGGGTCGCCGGCTTCGTCGAGGACTACCTCGACCCCGACAGCGGACACACCGAGGCCGAGCTGCTCGGCGATCCGGAGCGGACCGTCGAGGTGGTGCGTGACACCGACTCGGTGGGCGTGATCATCGCGGCCACGGCCATCGACGTGGGAACCTCCAACCGGCTCATCCG
>Ga0224505_10001729_pt1 | contig 13491 bp, 14 predicted proteins | sample SF_Jan12_sed_USG_FD_169102 | JGI IMG/M metagenome (GOLD analysis project Ga0224505, IMG submission 169102) | Sediment microbial communities from San Francisco Bay, California, United States - SF_Jan12_sed_USGS_4_1 | ecosystem: Environmental > Aquatic > Marine > Sediment | place: USA: California...
TGCTGTCAACTGCCAGCTCTGGACCTCCGAAAAAGTCGAGAGCTGACTGCCGACCGCTGATCGCCTGTCACTACCGGCTCATTGCCATACTGTCGTGCTTCATGCCGCTGTCGGCTTTCATGCCATTGCTTCGAGCTTCGCCCGAGGCCGTCACGATCGGCTTGGCAAAGGATGCCTCGCCCAGCAACACTTCTGCATAGGCACACCAGATTTGGACCTTGGCCACGTCGTTGACCTGGACCGGTAAGGTGATGGTCCGGTTCTGCTTGTCGCCCTTGATGACCAGGCGATTCAAGAGGTATACGTTGCCCTTGGTATCTACCACCTGCCAGTGAGGCGCGGGGGTATCGGGAATCTTGAACTCCTCCGACCAGGTCAACGTGTCGTTGTTGCCGGACCGCCCATGCGTCGCAGTGCCGCTATTGGCCTTCACTCCCTCGAACTTGCTCGTGGTATGGGCATCGGCCGCGAAACTGTTCGATGCGAAAAATAATCCGGTCGTGGCCACCAGAGATAGGACCCCCATCTTGAATGCACGCTTACTACTCATCACGCCCTCCTTGTATATTGATGATTGAAATTGTGAGATCCATCGATTTCCGTCATGGATCATCCGCATGCCGATCAGTCGAAAGTCCGCGTGAGTTCTTACATACATTCAAAGATCGTAGAGCTGAGAGCTGAGAGGAAGAGTCTGGAATTTCGCTCGCAAGAAACGAATGACGGAAAATCAGACGTGATAGCGGCAGTGAAAGATGCAGCGAGCGTTGTTCTGATGGTGCAGCTTGGCACAGAGGACTCGGTGGATGCCGTTGGTTCGCACATAACATTCTGCCGCCAACAACATCCCACTGAGCGGTGCGATAAGATAGAGCCAATAGTCGGTCCAGAGCTGTGCTGGAAGTGCGGACGCAAACGTGCGTGCTGGATTCATGCTCATGCCGGACAGAGGTGCTTCCACGGCGATATAGATCGCCACGAGCCCTCCCGCAAAAACGCCAGTCCAGCGATTGATCGACGGTTGGTTCGAGACGACCAGCACCATGAGCATGAGCCCGAACGAGATGATCGCTTCTGCAACAAACGCGGTTGCCGTCCCATCAGGCCCCGGTACCGTCACGACATAGTTGACGGCGGGATACTCAATCGCCAGACCCAGAATCCTGGCCGCAAGCCACAGTCCGATCGTTCCACCCACGAACTGCGCCGCAACGTAAGACAGCGCGTCTCTACCCTTAATCTTCCCGAGCCGGAAGAACGTCATGGTGACCGCTGGGTTCAGATGAGCCCCAGAGCGCTTACCCCAAGGCGAATAGATCAACCCGACTGCTGTAAGCCCCATGGAAAGTCCGATCAGAATCCGTCTGTGCGTCGGATCGGGGAACAGGTCGTGAAGCGGTGAATGCGGATATTCAAGCGCAGCCGTCACCACCGCGGCGGAGATCATGAAGAGGCCGAGGCCAGCTGCTTCCATCAGATATTCAGACCAGTGAGCATTCACAGGATCATGATCTCCCTCATTCCCCTGCTGACATGGGCTGTGGCACCAGCATATCGAGACCACACTCCCAAACCAACAACACGAATCGCTGACTCATCCGCCACGGTCAACCTTGAACCGATTCTCGACCATCACCCAACGGGTCTACCGCATGAACCGCTACATCCCGGTACGCATCGACGCCCCGCCTTTTACAGTTAAGTCGCGCGATGACCGCCCCTCTTACAACGAGGGAATGGATCGCTCAAGAGATAGAAAGGCCATTTTTGAGAGGCGGTGATCGGAGAAGTGCTCTTACTTTGATGGAGCTTCAGGAGTTCTGAATCGCTGTTGGATGGCAGTCACGACCTGCTTGGCTTCTGCTTCGCCAAGGCCCGCGCCGAAGCGAACGGTTCTCGACTCATAGTCAAAGGCAATCACTCCACCGCCGATTCCCCACAGTTGGAGGCTGGACGAGATATCCAATGGGTTAAATCCGACTTGCGAGGTGCGCAGATTTCGCATCTGTAGAAGATCATATTGCTTGTCAAACCCGAATCCTCCAACGTCGCGTCGCGTTGTGAGCGTCTGACCATGGACAGTGACAATCTCTTTCCCCATGACCTGCCACAGCCAGGCATAGATGGCCAACAGCCCGCCAATCGTCCAGACGACGAACCATGCCAACATGAACGATTCTCCCTCCGGCGGAGCATCACCCTGTAAAAACTGACTGGAGACCATGAATTCAGCCACCGCCCAACCGCAGATCCAAAACCCCAAAAATCCGATGATGAACCAACTACGGCTACAGGGAATGACGATGCGTAACTTCCCGGAAATATCGGTGATCGTGATTCGAGAGACAGGTTGATTGATCTTTGCCATCTGGTACTCACGCTGAAGCGGTCGGCATTATGCCATGAATGACAGGTGAGTCTCATCACATAGGCCGGCCGATTCACTGGATGGTATTTCAAGTCGCGAGGTATTTTGGATAGCTCGTCTCGCAATCCGTGTGGAAACGTCAACTCACTGGGCATGGAGATTGGGGCCGATTTTCTCCAGAATGACCTGCTTAATCTGCTTGGCAAATCGTTTGGACACTTCCACATTCTTCAAAACGTGGCCTGATTCAGACACGGTATAGGTGGCTGGTGGCACGGGCGATGTGATGGTCGCCTCAAAGATGATCGCCAGTACTTTGCTCCGCTTGCCTGTCTTTCGATCGACCCCGTAAGCTTCCTTTAACGAAACCCTCGGTGACACCTCGATGGCATCCACTCGTATACGTGGTTTTAAGAGACCTGACAGATTTTGATGTTCGTCGGTCAGTTTAATGATGGGGTCTCCGATGAATTCACGTCGGATTTGTTCCGCCACCACCCCTCTTGACCGCTCTGCGCGCTGCATATTGTCATCCAATTCCGGCGGAGCAAGCGTCACATAAATGGGGTCGTTTGGCTGCCGTTTGGGTCCTATGCTGAGCTGCTCAAGTTGTTCAGCCTGTTTGGCACTGACCTGCTCCGCGATCTCGTGTGCGGCAACCTGCTTCTTGGCCATTGGATCATCAGCGTCGTGTATGGTCGTTTTGCCGGCCTGATCGGTCTCATACACCAAGGTCTTGGCCCCCTGTTCATCGACGCGATAGACTTTCTTCTCGCCGTTCATATTCGCCGTATAGTAGCCGCCGGAGCAGGCCGCTATTGTCACACAGACGGCCGTGAGACAGGTCACTCGGAGCATGGTCATCGCGTAACGAGGTTCAACGGTCATGCGGTACACTCCTTTTTCCCAATAGCGGACTGATATAACTTACGGGTGAACGCCTTCAAGTCCAATGAAGTAAGTGTAGCAGCAGCGGTCGTGTTGGCTAGTCGGAACGTGTCGTCGTCTCATGGACTCAAGAAAAAATGAGACTTGCCGATTCTTAGAGAGGGCGTAGAAGCGGGTTTAGAGGAAGCATCTGACAGTTTCCGGCTCTCCATGTAGCGTGAAAACGTTCAAAATAATGGTGAAAGTGGATTCTTGATTAAGCCTACCCTCTTATCTCATCCAATGATTCGAAAACGCGTCGTCATTATTGGGAGCGGATTTGCGGGCATGACGGTGGCGCGTTTCCTCCACGATGTCGATGTCATCTTGATCGACCGCACAAACCACCATGTCTTTCAGCCATTGCTCTACCAAGTGGCGAACGCGGCGTTGTCTCCCAGTGACATTGCTTGGCCGTTACGCACACTCTTCCGTTCACAGCCGAACGTCCGTGTGGTCATGGATGACGTGTTGTCGATTGATCGAACCGCTCGAGTAGTTCGCCTCCGGGACAGCGCCCCGATTGCCTTTGACGCCTTAATTGTCGCCCCAGGATCGCGTCATGCCTATTTTGGGCACGATGAGTGGGAGGCGCTGGCTCCAGGACTCAAAACCATGGCGGATGCCGTTAATTTACGTGAGCGGATGTTGCTCGCCTTCGAAGTCGCAGAACGGCAACGAGCCGAGACCGGGACGCAGAATCGCCTCACCTTCGTCATCGTCGGAGGAGGGCCCACAGGGGTTGAGTTAGCCGGTTCGCTCATTGAGATCGGAAGAAAGGCCATGGGACCGGACTATCCTCATTTGCGTTTGGAGGATCTTTCGATCGTCCTTGTCGAGGCGGGCCCGCGCGTGCTGCCGGCCTTCGATCCCAAGCTATCGGCAAAAGCGCTGGCCGTACTCGAAGGCATGGGCGTCACGGTCAAATTGAACAACCCTGTCAGTGCCGTTCGTTCGGATGGAGTCATGGTCGGAAGCGAATGGGTTCCATCCGCTAATGTCATCTGGGCAGCGGGTAACAAAGCATCGCCCCTGCTGAACACGCTGGAGGTTCCTCAAGATTCATGCGGTCGAGTCAAGGTCAGACCGGATCTGACCATTCCGGATGATCCTTGGATTTTCGTCATCGGTGACGCGGCCCATTGCCTTGGTCGCGACGGGAAACCCTTGCCGGGAATCGCCCCGGTCGCCATGAAAGAGGGCCAGTATGTCGCCAAGATCATCAATGAAGACCACCAGCCTGAGCAACGTCCACCGTTTGCCCCTAAGGACCGAGGCATGTTAGTGACTATCGGCCGTGCTCAAGCTGTCGCTCAGATTGGCCCATTCCACGCATCAGGAATCGTGGCATGGACCCTCTGGTGTGTTGTCCATGTTTTCTTCCTGATTGGGTTCAGAAACCGAATACGAGTCATGTCGGAATGGACATGGCACTATCTCACCTTCAAGCCAGGTGCCCGACTGCTGTGTGAACAACCGCCCCCTCAGCACAATGCGTCATCCACAGATCCTGCGCATGAGAAGGCGGTTGAGGATCGTCTTCCCATACGTCGCGCGGCGTGATATTCGACCTCGATTCACCGGTTGATTTCCCACACCCCCCTCAGCACCGTTCAACAGATCTAACAAGGCGCAAAAGGCGCTGCGAGTGCCGCCTTCGTAAAAATGGACGAGTACGTCCATGTATCCCTCAACATGAGAACGAGGGCGATTGAACGCGGGGAGGAGGTAAGTAAGCATCTGGAAGAAGCGATGTAGGGCACCGGCAATTCCCACTCGAAAGACGCGCTTGAGCATGCGAGGGAATCAATGAAACATGTTGAGGAATCGCTGGCACATGCAGAAGAAATTTCACAGCTGTTGAAAGAAAAACTATTAAGCCGCAAAGCCCAGCCAACTCCATACGAGCGGTTGTCAAATGCTGGCGTATCTTTCTTGAACGCTTCGGCTGCTTGGTAAAATCTACCGTGATTGATGAGCCAAGTACGATCGCCAGCCGCCGTAGGTGGTGATCTCCCGATGGCCTTCGATGAGTGCCGGTTCGCCCAATACACCCAAAACGGTGCTTCCGTCCTCCAGGCGCACCTTCCCGACGCAGAGACCGGGGGGCTCGTTGAGCAAGATCCCCGCCAGCCCGTCGGCGGGCACTGACCAGACTTCGACCGCGACTTTGGTGCCGGTTCCATCGGTGACACGCAGCATCGCGGGATGCTCGTCGTTGATTGTCCAGAGACGATAGGCAGGTTCAGTCTGTGTCTCTCGGACGAACGTCGCCTGGGCCGCCACCATGTTGTGGTTGAGTTTGAGGCCACGCATCAGTGTCCCGTTGACTGCGAGCAGCACATCACTCTGGTTCACGGGCGCTCCCTGCGTAGGTCTGCCGAAGCGATGTGATGAGACGATCAGCGGATGTGACCCAGCCGACAATGCCCCCCTGCGATTGGATCATGCGGACTGTGGCCTGTTTAAACTCGGGGAAATAGCTTTCTGTTCCATCCTCGACCAGCAAACATTCGTAGCCGCGATCGTTGGCTTCTCTCATGCTGGTTTGCACACAGACTTCCGTCGTTACGCCGGTAAACACCAGGTGGGTAATGCCAAGCTCCTTCAGGCGCTCCTGTAGATTGGTGGCGTAGAATGCCCCCTTGCCCGGCTTGTCGATGACGAGTTCGCCGGTCTCGGGACGCAGCTCTGGGACGATATCGTTTCCCGGCTCCCCCAAGACGAGGATGCGTCCCATTGGGCCGGGATCTCCGATGCGCAGTGCTGAGTCTCCACGCCGTCTCTTCGCGGGCGGACAATCCGAGAGATCGGGGCGATGGCCCTCTCTCGTGTGAATCACGGGCAATCCCAACTCACGAAAGGTCGTGAGGAGTTTCGAGACAGTCGGCACGATCTTTTGCAAGTGTTCAACCTTGTTGCCCAGCGCGGCACCGAAGCCGCCCCGCTCGACGAAGTCGCGCTGCATGTCGATGATCACCAATGCTACTCGACTATTCGAGTCTTTTGACGGTAATGGATAAGGATAAGGAGACGCCATAACGGTGTTCATGTCGTATGTCCTGTCATGTGCCGTCCAATGATCGCCAGGTCGGCGCCGGAGGACGTGGTTTCATAGACGAGTTGCCCATTGAACATCACCACCGTGCGGTCGGACAGTTCCAGGATCTCGTCGAGATCTTCGCTGACCAGCAGCACGGCCGTCCCGCGATTGCGCGCAGCGACAATCTGTAGGCGAATTTCCTCCATAGCCAGAAAATCCAACCCGAAACAGGGGTTGGCGATGATCAGAATCTCCACCTCCGCCGACAGCTCACGTGCCAAGACCGCGCGCTGCACGTTGCCGCCCGAAAGCGACTGAATGGGTGTGTCGGGATAGGGCGGTTTGATGTTGTAACGTTCAATCAGCCCGAACGCGCTGCGACGTAGTGCGGGGCGGCTGATGAGCCAGCCGCCCACCGCGTGAGGTTCACGATCGAAATTTCGAAAGGCCAGGTTCTCCGCGACGGTCATACGTCCTACGCACGTGTTCTGAAGCGGTTCTTCGGGCAGACAGAACATTTTATGCTGCATAATCTTCTCGCGAGTCGGCTGAAAAGGCTGATCCTTCACGCTGATCGCGCCGGAAGTGGCCTGGCGCTGCCCTGCCAGGACCTCGACCAGTTCTCGCTGGCCATTGCCTGAGACCCCGGCCACCCCTACAATCTCGCTCTCGTGGATGGTGAGATGCAGCCCTCGCACGACTTCCACACCGATATCATCCTTGACATGGATATCTTGCAGGACCAGCTTCGGAACCTTCCTTAACGAGATGGTCCGTTGCTTCGGCTTCGCCGTCACTTCTGAACCCACCATCATCTCCGCCATCTGAGATACTTTCAATTCCGAGACGTTTCCAGAACCCACGAATTGTCCTTTACGCAGGACCGTCACTTCGTCCGCAAAGGTCGCCACTTCGCGAAGCTTGTGGGTAATGATCAAGACGCTCACTTGTTGGGCCAGGGTCATGGCCCGGAGATGGCCCAAGACTTCATCCGCTTCCTGTGGTGTCAACACGGAGGTCGGCTCATCCAGGATGAGGATGCGGTTCTGCAGCGCGAGTTGTTTGAGGATTTCCACTTTTTGTTTTTCGCCTGCGGCGAGCGAACTGACGCGAGCGGCGAGCGACACCTTGAACGGCATCTTGTCCATGAACTGTGTCAGCTGATGCTCTTCCTTCTGCCAATTGATGACGGGGTCCAACTTGGCTTTGGAGATCACCAGGTTCTCGAGGACCGTCATATTGGGGATGAGGGTGAACTGCTGATACACCATGCCGATGCCGAAGGTCTGTGCGTCGCGCGGGCTGCGAATCGTGACCGGTTGCTGATCCAACAAAAGTTTCCCCTCATCGGGGTGGTAATACCCCATGATGCATTTGACCAGGGTGCTTTTGCCCGCGCCGTTTTCACCGAGCAGGGCATGGAATTGGCCTGATCGGAGGTGAAAGTTCACGTCCTTCAAGGCCACGAGCGGTCCGAAGCGTTTGGTAATCCCCAACGCTTGCAAATCTGGAGGAACTCCATCCGTCATGAAAGCGCCTCTAACAGAGCGTCCGATTTTGCCACGGCGCCGAAGACACCGCCTTGCATCGTGACCATCTTGATCGCAGCCTGATGATTTCCCAAATCGGTTGCGCCGCAACAGTCTTCCAGTAAGAGACATTCGAACCCCCGATCATTCGCTTCGCGCATTGTGGTATGGACACAGACATCGGTGGTGATCCCGGCCAAAATCACATTTTGGATGCCGCGAAGTCTCAGCAACATCTCAAGATCGGTCGCCCAGAACGAACCTTTGCCCGGCTTATCGATGACTGGTTCACCGGATTTGGGCGTGAGTTCGGGGATGATGTCCCACCCCGGCTCTCCTCGAACCAGGATCTTCCCGCAAGGACCGGGATCTCCGATGCCGGCTCCGATTCTCCGGCTGCGCCACCGTTTGTTTTCTGGCAAATCCGACAAGTCCGGACGATGGCCCTCTCTCGTGTGGAAGACATGCATGCCAATGGTTCTGGCTTTCGATAGCACTTTGAGGATATGGGCGATCGGGGCTCGGGTGAGAGAAATGTCGTAACCCATCTTGTCGACATAGCCGCCCTTGCCGCAAAAATCGGTCTGCATGTCGATGATGAGAAAGACTGTATTGTCTGGTCGGAGGTCACCGTTATAGGGATAGGGATAGGGGTCGGATGCCACGTACCTACTCATGGCTCACCTCTTAATAGATCTCTGGGGCTGGCTGTTCGATTCATCCTTTCTCACATCTACCGAGTCACGGTCAGCTCACGCGGGACTCCCACGAGAGTCCGTCGTGGAGAGCAGGTGATGATCATCACCGCTAAGGTCATGATGTAGGGGATTGCGTTGAAGATATAATATCCGCCTGTGATCCCCACCGATTGCAGGGACGGTCCCAAGGCCGCCGCACCACCCCACAAGAGCGAGACCCAGAGGCAGCCGATCGGCTGCCAGCGGGCAAAGATCACCAGTGCCACCGCCATTAATCCCTGGCCGCTTGAAAGCCCTTCACTCCAATTGAACGGGTAGTAAAGCGAAAGGTAGGACCCGCCGATCCCGGCGAGAAATCCTCCCATAGCGGTGCTCATGATCCTGATTCGATCCACCGGCAATCCCAGGGCACGTGCCGCATCAGCGCTTTCGCCGACGACCCGGACCTTTAACCCCCACGCGGTATTCTTCAACATCCATCCCAGCAGGACTGCTACGACGATTCCTAGCAGAAACAAGGCATTGATCTGGAGAGCCGCCTTGAGTTGCGGCACGTCGCTCCATGCTCCAAGGTCGATGGAGGGCAATCGGGGAGCTGACGGCTGGATGTAAGGTTTGCCAAGGAAAAAGGCCAGTCCCGTGCCGAACAGCATCATCGCGATCCCGACCGCGATATCATTGACTCGTTGGAAACTGCAGAGCCAGCTGTGTAAGGCCCCAAGTACCATACCGGCCAGGCCGGCACACAAGACTCCCAGCCACGGAGACCCGCTGTGCAGTGAAACGGCGTAGCCGGTCATGGCACCCATGACCAGTGTGCCTTCCAGGCCCAAATTGATGCGGCCGCTCTTCTCAGTCAAACATTCGCCCAACGACACAAAAAGAAACGGCGTGCCGATTCGAATCGCTCCGCCTAGCACGGCGATGAGCACTCCCCACCACCCGACTTCCATCAGGATACCCCTTGTTTCTGCAACTTCGAAAAACGACCGTACAGGGTTTCGCTAAAGAGAATGACGAGGAAAATGATCCCCTGCATCACGAGCACGGTCGCATCGGGTAATTCATGCGCACGCTGCAACAACCCGCTGCTCGCGCGGATGCCTCCCAACAAGACGGCGACAGGAATGATGGCCAATGGATTGTTGCGTGCCACGAAGGCCACGAGAATGCCGGCATACCCATAATTGGCATTGAGGGTATCATTGGCCCTGCCATGGATGGCCGCCACTTCCAACATCCCTGCCAGTCCACCTGCCGCTCCCGCCACGCAGCAGATGATCAAGATCAGCCGCCCGACCGGCAAGCCTGCGACCTGGGCCGCGCGCACGTTGCCCCCGGCGATCTGAGAGGCAAAGCCGAAGACGGTGTGATGCATGAGAAACCATGCGATGACGCACGCCACGATGCCGAACACCAATCCCCAATGGAGGTCGGTACCAGGAATGACGCCGATCATATTGGCTTCTCCGATATGATGCGTCGAGGGATGGTTGAGGCTTTCCGGATCACGGAATGTGCTGGTGACAAGATGGTTCAACAGGGCGATGGCGATGTAGTTCAGCAACAGGCTGCTGATGGTTTCATTGACGGCGCGATAGTGCCGCAATGCTCCTCCGATCATAAGCCACACGCCGCCGGCTATCATGCCGGCGAGTGCCATGGTGGTTAGAACGACCATGGGAGGAGCGGTCGGCATGGTGAGAGCCGCGATGGCCGCGAAGAGGCCACCCATCACCACGGCCCCTTCTCCTCCGATGATAATCAACCCGAGATACCCAGGTAGTGCGGTGCAGAGGGCTGTCAGCATCAACGGCGCGGCTCGTACCAGCGTGTTCTGCCATGAAAATGACGTGCCGAAGGCGGCACGATACATGGTCTGATAGACCTCGAACGGATCGGCTCCAGCCGACGCCACAAAGATTCCGAACAACACCATCGAAACCGTCAGGGATCCGACGATGATGAGAAACGGTTCCAGCGCTTTGTTTAGGGTCTGTGGCACGGCTATGCTCACGATTTGGTCGAACCGACGACTCCCTCTACCAGCCAATCCATGCTTTCCAGCCAGATATCCGTCTGGACATGTTCCTTTCCGGCAGCAATGACGACGCGACCGGTATTGTCCGTGATCGGGCCCTTGTACACGACCATCCCGCCACTCATAAACTTGTCTTTGGCTGCGTCGGCCTGTTTGCGAACGGCTTCTGTCACGACCTGGTTATACTCCGATACCTTGACGAGTCCTTCCTTTAAGCCCCCACGTATGAGATGGGGAATGGTCTGCCCTTTTCGAATCATCTCGGCATAATCCATGTAGACCTTGGCCCAATTCCATTCTGCTCCTGTGAGATATCCTTTAGGGGCGAGTTTGGATTGGTTGCAGTGATACCCGGTGCAATAGATGCCACGCTTTTCGGCCGTCGTGATGACGACCTTGGGGCTATCGACATGGCAGGTGATGACGTCGATCCCTTGGTCGACCAAGCTATTGGTAGCTTCCGCTTCGCGAACCGGCAGAGACCAGTCACCGGTAAAAATCACGTTGACCGTACAGGATGGCCTGATGCTGCGGGCACCGAGGGTATAGTTGTTGATGTTGCGCAACACTTGCGGAATGGGTTTCGCGGCGACGAACCCCAGCTTCCCGCTCTTGCTCATCCCGCCCGCCACGATGCCGGCGATATATTGCGACTCATCGATGAAGCCAAAGTAACTCCCGACGTTCTTGGGATGTTTCCCTTCTTGGTACAGCCCGCCGCAATGCAGAAACTGGATGTTGGGAAATTGTGGCGCGACCTTCAGGATGTGCGGATCGAAATAACCGAACGATGTAGGAAAGAGCACCTGAGCTCCGTCCAGCTTGACCATGCTTTCCATGGTTTTTTGGACCTCGATGGTCTCCGGGACCTTTTCTTCATCGAAGGCCTTCACCCAATCAAGTTTGGCGACCGCCGCTTTCCCTTCGAAATGGGCCTGATTGTACCCATAGTCGTCTCGCGGACCCACAAAGATGAACCCCATCTTCACCTTGTCCGCTGCCCAGGCTTGGCCGATCCACTCCACGTTGCCTAACAGGCTCAGCGCCCCGGCGGCTGCGGTCCCCTGTAGCACTTGGCGTCTCGTCAGTTTGCGTGATTCGGACATATGCCCTCCCTCAGGGTGAGATGTGTATGGCTGCCTACATTACTTCACGATGAACGTTCCCGTTTCGCCGGCCAGGGCGCGACCGATATTCTCAGGATTGGTGATCAACCCGGTTTGTCCACCCCCTTCTATGAATTCGATCACCGCCTGAATCTTCGGTCCCATGCTGCCTCTGTCGAATTGATTGTCCGCATAATGTTTCTTCGCTTCAGCCACGCTCATGCGGTCCAGCCATCGCCGGTCAGGCGTATTAAAGTTGATGGCCACCTTCTCGACCCCCGTGGAGACCAACAACAAATCAGCCCCGATACCACGGGCCAGCAGGCTTGATGCCAAATCCTTGTCGATGACAGCTTCGACGCCGATCAAGTTCCCTTCTTCGTCTTGTACCACGGGAATCCCACCGCCCCCACAGGCAATCACGACGAACCCCGATCGAGCCAAGAGGTTGATGGCGTCCAACTCGACGATCGTCTTCGGCTGCGGCGACGGCACAACCCGCCGCCATCCGCGGCCTGCATCTTCTTTGACGATCCATCCCTGGCGACGGGCAAGTCGTTGTGCCGTCTCTTCGTTCATGTGCGAGCCGATCGGTTTAGAGGGGTCGGCAAATGCCGGATCGTTTCGGTCCACCAAGGTCTGCGTGATGATGGCCACCGCCTTCCGATCGATCTTCTGTGTGCGAAATTCGTTGTAGAGGGCTTTGAGGAACATGTACCCGATGCCACCCTGTAGGTCGGCATCGGCATAGTCCATCGGTACGGGAGGAACTTCTTCCAGGGCTAATTCAGAACGGCGGAGAATGAAGCCGACCTGAGGACCGGTCCCATGGGTGATCACGACATTCCACCCGGCTGCGATCATTTCCGCGATGTGATGTGTCGTAATAACCGCCTCTCGACTTTGATCGGGAATCGATTCGTGAGCTTTGTCGCGGATCAACGCGTTGCCTCCGACAGCGACGACGGCAAGTTTGTTCGTGGGGCTCATCGGCTACATCCTCCCGTTCACTGACTGCTGCCTATAGAGTGCGCGAGCGCGGACACCGCTTGCGTAAAACAGGCCAGGGGGGCGCGCGTAATGCCGGCGCCGATCTGGCCGATTCCGGCTTCTCGATGGGCAATGCCTGTATTGATGATCGGTTGAATGCCGGTATCGACGACCTTCCGGATATCGATGCCAGCCGGTGAGCCGGCAAAGTTCAGCGGCGGCAGCGTGAAGGCATTGTTGCGGCCAACGGTGATATGCGTCATGGCCATGGTGTTGTCGATCGCGTCCTGCGGCGTGCCGCCGACGAACTTGACGATGGCCGGAGACGCGGCCATGGCGAAACCGCCGACACCGGCGGTTTCGGTGATGGCACTATCTCCCAAGTCAGGCGCTGCGTCGGCCGTGGTATAGCCGGGGAAGAACAGGCCGTCCACGACTGGGGCATCGGTGGTAAACCATCGGCTCCCTGTGCCGCTGACTCTGATGCCGAACTCGACTCCGTTACGGGCCATGGCCGTGACCATACTGCTGCCCGGAACGCCATGGGCAGCGTCGGTCATTGCTTTGCACGCTGCCATGGACAGATTTAGGAAGAAGTGGTCGTTGCCAGCGATGAACTCGACGACCGCCGCGATGTCGGCGGCGGGGATGCGGGTCTTCAATAATGCTGAAATGAAGCGTTTCAGGAACAGTGAGGAGGCAGCGGAGTTGCGATTGTGTACTTCGTCGCCCATGTGGAGGGCCTGCGCCATCATGGGTTTGAGGTCTACCCCGCCTAGGAGTTCAAGA
>Ga0224505_10001731_pt1 | contig 13468 bp, 9 predicted proteins | sample SF_Jan12_sed_USG_FD_169102 | JGI IMG/M metagenome (GOLD analysis project Ga0224505, IMG submission 169102) | Sediment microbial communities from San Francisco Bay, California, United States - SF_Jan12_sed_USGS_4_1 | ecosystem: Environmental > Aquatic > Marine > Sediment | place: USA: California...
GGCCTTGGTCGAAAGACACAATTCTGACTTCAAAGACTGGGAAAGTCCTGAAGCGGTATTCAGGTGTCAGAATTGTAAAGCGGAGTTTGGTAATATCCCTCCCGCCTTCCAGCGATGGCGGTTGGCTTGGCGCAATCCACCAGCGAATGAGCACAACGTCATTGCGAGGCCCGACCTCTTCTGTCGGGCCGAAGCAATCTGACCACGAGCGAGTCGTGGGCCCGTCATTGCGAGGCCCGACTATTCCCTGCACTACTTCATCAAGACAAGTCTCCTGGTTTCGCTGAAATCGCCTGCCTTCAACCGGTAGAAATAAACCCCGCTGGCCAGACTGCCGCCGTTGTAAGTGCAGGGGTTCTGATGCTTCGGTCTTAGCGTGCGAAGATCTGCGATGGATCCCGGAATGCCTTGAATTCCAGAGCGTTGCCCGAGGGATCGAGGAAGAACATCGTGGCCTGCTCTCCGACTTCGCCTTCGAACCTGATGTAAGGTTCTATGACGAAGCGAATCCCGGCAGCGATGAGCCGGTCACGCAGCGCTTTCCATTCAGCAAGGGAAACGATCACGCCGAAGTGAGGGACCGGCACATCGTGACCATCGACTGCATTCACATGAGAGGAAGGAGCCTCGCCGGCCGGCCTTCGGTGAGCAACGACCTGATGACCGAAGAGGTTGAAGTCCACCCAGGTTTCCGCGCTGCGCCCTTCGGGGCACCCGAGCAACTCTCCGTAGAACTTTCTCGCTTCCTGAAGGTCTCGGACCGGAAATGCCAGATGAAACGGACTGACCGTCAACGTGTCCCTCCTCCCGAAAATGGCGTCACTACGACTTCCGCCCCCTCTTCTTTTTCCCCTTTGCTCCCGGACTGCGTTTCTTTTTTCCGCTCTTCTCCTTGAAGAGGTCTTCCTGACCCTCTGGTTTCTTCTCAGCAGGTTTCGCGGGTGCCTCCATCTGGACCGGGACTGCCGTCGTCTCTTCGATTTTCGGTTCCTCGTCTTCCGGAATGACGACAGCGACATCGGAGATACTGTCACCCTGGTCAAGCCGGATCAGGCGGACCCCCTGAGTGTTCCTTCCAGCGGTCCTGATCTCGGACGTATGTTGACGGATGACGATGCCGTGGTCCGTGACGATCACAACGTCATCATGGTCAAGGACTTCTTTCACTGCGACCATTGGCCCCGTCCTGTCTGATGTCTTGACGGTGATGATTCCCTTCCCTCCCCGGTGGCTGATCCGGTATTCCTCGATCTCGCTTCGCTTTCCATATCCCTTCTCGGTTGCAACAAGGATCGTGGAGCTGTCCCGTCGCAGGGCGACGGCTCCGATCACCCGGTCACCCTTGCCAAGGCGGACCGCACGGACCCCTGAGGCGCTCCTCCCCATCGTCCGCACTTCGTTCTCATGGAAGCGGATCGCCATACCGTTTCGCGTTCCTATGACGATATCCTGCTGGCCGCCGGTCTTCCTCGCTTCGATCAGCTTGTCGCCCTTCTTCAGCGTAATGGCGCCGATTCCCGTCTTTCTGGGGTTGCTGAATTCAGACAGGGATGTTTTCTTGATCATCCCCTGCTCCGTTACCATCATGATGTTCAGGGCACCGTCGAAGTTCTTGACCGCTACATACGACGCGATCGTCTCGTCAGGAGACTTCGACACGAGGGTTGCAATTGATTTTCCCCGGGAAGTACGAGAGGCCTCCGGTATCTCAAAAACCTTCAGCCAGTAGACCCTCCCGAGATCCGTGAAGAGCATGATATATTCATGGGTCGAAGCGATAAACATCGCCTCGACAAAGTCGTCCTCGCGGATCGACGCACCCATACTCCCCCTGCCCCCGCGTGACTGCCTCCGATAGCCGCTGACCGGGAGGCGTTTCACGAATCCGCGGTGGCTGATCGTGATCACCACCTGCTCATCCGCGATCATATCTTCAACGGAGAACTCCTCTGCCTTGTAGACGATCTCGGTCCTTCGCTCATCGCCATACTTGTCCTTGATCTCCAGAAGCTCCTCTTTGATGATCTGCAACTGGAGCTGCTTGCTTTTCAAAATCGCTTTGAGCCGCTCGATCAGCTTGATCGTTTCCCGGTATTCCTGCTCGATCTTCTTTCGCTCCAGGCCTGTGAGCCGCTGAAGCCGCATGTCGAGGATCGCCCTCGCCTGAATTTCGCTCAACTTGAATTTCTTCATCAGGCCGACCCGCGCCGCTTCGGTATCCTTCGACGCCTTGATTAGCTTGATCACGGCATCGATGTTGTCCAGGGCGATGATGTAGCCTTCGAGGATGTGCGCCTTCCTCTCTGCCTCCTCCAGCTCGAATTTCGATCGCCGGACAACCACATCGTTCCGGTGCGCGACGAAATTCTCGAGGGCTTCCTTCAGTGTGAGCACCTTCGGGCGGCCGTCCACCAGGGCGAGCATGATGACCCCGAATGTGGTCTGCATCTGCGTATGCTTGTACAGGTTGTTCAGAATAACCCCTGCGTTGGCGTCACGCTTCAGGTCGATCACGATCCTGAGGCCATCACGATCGGATTCGTCCTTGATGTCGGAGATATCGTCCAGCTTCTTGTCATTCACCAGATTCGCAATCCGTTCGATCAGCCCCGCTTTATTGACCTGAAACGGAATCTCGGTAACGACAATCCTCTGCCTGTCACCTTTCCCGGTTTCTATGGTCGCCTTCGCCCTGACAATAATCCTCCCCCGGCCGGTCTTGTATGCTTCCCGGACCGGTTCATAGCCGTAGATGATTCCCCCGGTCGGGAAATCGGGCGCCTTCACGTACTTCATCAGGTTCTCGCTGGTCAGCTTGCTGTCACCGATCAGTGCGATGCAGGCATCGATCACCTCTGAAAGATTATGCGGAGGGATGTTGGTCGCCATGCCGACCGCGATCCCGCTCGCCCCGTTGATGAGAAGGTTCGGCGCACGTGCCGGCATGACGGACGGCTCCGTCAACGTGTCGTCAAAGTTCGGCACGAAGTCGACCGTGTTCTTGTCGAGGTCCTTCAGCGTTTCTTCGGCAATTCTGGAGAGCCGCGCCTCCGTATACCTCATGGCGGCAGCGGAGTCTCCGTCCACCGATCCGAAGTTTCCCTGTCCATCGACAAGCGTATAGCGCATCGAGAAATCCTGGGCCATACGAACCATCGTGTCATACACGGCGGAGTCACCATGGGGATGGTATTTTCCAAGAACTTCGCCGACGATACGGGCCGACTTCTTGTAAGCCCGGTTGGACGCAAGGCCGAGCTCCTGCATGCCGAAGAGCACTCTCCGGTGCACCGGTTTCAGTCCGTCGCGGACGTCGGGGAGCGCCCGCGCGACGATGACCGACATCGAATAATCGATGTACGAGCCCTTCATTTCTTCTTCGATATCGACAGGAATAATTTTTTCAGTAGGAGTTGCCATAAGGGAATTTTATCATTTGGTCATTTCATGATTGGATCATTGTTTGATCGTTCGCTCAGACGTCGAGGTTCCGGACATACTTCGCATTCCGTTCGATGAATTCCCGTCGCGGTTCGACAGCATCGCCCATCAGGATCGCGAATGTCCGGTCGGCGTCCGCCGCGTTCTCGATCGTTACCTTCAGAATGGTTCTCGTCTCCGGGTTCATCGTCGTCGACCAGAGTTGTTCCGGGTTCATTTCACCGAGACCCTTGAACCGGGAGATGGCAATGCCCCCTGCGGTCTTCACGGCTTCTTCCCCGCCATCCTCTTCAGCCGTTGCAGCGCCATCGGCCTTTTTGTTCTTCCCTCCCCCGAACCGTTTAATGACCTCGTCCCGCTCGTCTTCATCGAACGCATACGCCTCCTGCTTCCCCTTCTTGATCTTGAACAGGGGCGGCTGGGCGATATAGATATGTCCCAGCTCGATCAGCTCCTTCATGTGGCGGTAGAAGAGCGTAAGCAGAAGGGTGCGGATATGAGACCCGTCGACATCAGCGTCGCACATCAGGATGATCTTGCCATAGCGTACCTTCGCGGGGTCGAACTCCTCGCCGACACCTGCGCCGATTGCCGTAAAGATGTTCCGGACCTCCTCGTTCTCCAGAATCTTGTTCAGGCGGGCCTTTTCAACGTTCAGGATCTTACCCTTGAGCGGAAGAATCGCCTGAAACCTCCTGTCGCGCCCCTGCTTCGCACTGCCTCCCGCCGAGTCACCCTCAACGAGGTACAATTCACAGTGATCAGGATCGGTGATGGAGCAGTCGGCAAGTTTGCCCGGAAGCCCTCCGGACGACAGCGCGTTCTTCCTCCGTGTGAGATCCCGGGCCTTCCTTGCTGCTTCGCGGGCTTCGGCCGCCCGCATTGATTTCTCGATAATCCGCTTCCCGTCACCCGGGTTGTCCTCCAGCCAGGCCGTAATCGCCGGCCCAACCACGCTTTCGACGATACTCTTTACTTCGCTGTTCCCCAGCTTGGTCTTCGTCTGCCCTTCGAACTGGGGTTCGGGAACTTTTACACTGATGACACCGGTGAAGCCTTCCCGGAAATCCTCGCCTGTCAATTGCAGTTTTCCCTCTTTCAGGAGTCCTGCCTTGTACGCGTAGTTGTTGAGCGAGCGGGTCATCGCCGTCCGGAATCCGACGAGGTGCGTTCCCCCTTCATGGGTGTTGATGTTGTTCACATACGAGAAGATGTTCTCGGTGAATTGATTGTTGTAATGGAACGCCGCTTCGACGTCGACCGGCCTGCCGTGATCATCATCCCCGGCCCCCTTCGCAAAGAACGGTTTGCGTATCAGGGATGTCCGTGTCGCATCGACATACCGGACAAATTCACTCAGTCCTCCCTCGTAGTGAAAGGTCTCGTCTCTCTCTTCGCCTTCGCGAAGATCCATGATCCGGAGCGTCACTTCAGGGTTGAGGAAGGCGAGCTCGCGGAGGCGCTCCGCCAGGGTCTCAAAGCGGAACACCCTGTTCTTGAAGATCTCGCCATCGGGCAGGAATGTCACACTGGTCCCTGTCTGCCCCTTCTCCGTCTTTCCCACCACTTTCGCAGGGGCCACCGGTGTTCCCCTCCTGAACCTCTGCTTCCAGAGCTTCCCGCTCCGCCTCACTTCAACTTCGAGGTGCTCGCTCAGCGCATTGACCACAGAAACACCGACTCCGTGAAGACCGCCGGAAACCTTGTATGTCGCCTTGTCGAATTTTCCGCCCGCGTGGAGGACTGTCATCACGACCTCGAGTGCGGAGCGTTTCTCATCCTTGTGGATATCTGTCGGGATTCCCCGCCCATCATCATCAACGGTCACCGACCCGTCCTGATTGATGGTGACAACGATCTTCCGCGCGTAACCGGCGAGCGCTTCGTCGATCGAGTTATCCACCACTTCATAGACAAGGTGGTGGAGCCCGCGCGTGCTCACGTCGCCGATATACATCGCAGGCCTGCGCCGGACAGCCTCGAGTCCCTTGAGAACAGTGATATCCTTTGCGGAATATCCTTCTCCGTTCTTTCTCGACGCGTCCATCTGCCCGCGCCCGGCCGGCTTCTTCTTTTCCTTCGCAGTTACACTTTTTGCCATACGTTCATTCTTCTCTGTTTCAATGAAACCGAATATCCCTGACGAGTTTCTTTCCGGCGTGCTGCCGGACCTTCTCCAGGATCTGATTCTTCCTCAGCGCAAGCTCGTTTCTCCATGACGCTGTCTTCACATCGACAAACAATACACCGTTGACAATCCTCCGCGGAGTGGTTACGCTTGCGATCTTTTCACCCACAATCGATTCCCAGGAGTTCAGAACATCAAACTGCTGAATCCGCTTCGTCATTCCGAGCTGCCGGAAAAGAGACTGAAGCGCAGAGCCGATCGATTCGGGTGATGAACTCATTCCCTTATCCTGCAGGTTCCATCCTCGACAATAATCGTCCTGGGAGGATCGCCCTGAACTCCTTCACCATTGAAGAAGGGGTCGGTTGTTGCCGTGATGACCGACTGGCCGAGCGTGGAAACCAGGCGGATGATTCTGTCTGACCGTGCTTCATCCAGCTCACTGAAGAGATCATCCAGCAGGAGCACCGGCACTTCGTCCAGAGCCCCGGCCAGATATTCGAACTCCGCTATCTTCATGGCAAGGATCATGGTCTTGTGCTGACCCTGTGAAGCGTGATCCTGCGCGTTCATCCCGTTGATGCTGAGGAGAAGGTCGTCCCTGTGGGGCCCGACAAGGGTCGCTCCTCTGCGCCGCTCCTCTCTCTCCGTGCGGGCCAGCGCCATTGACAACATCTCTGTGAGAGCCTGCGTCCCGGGTTCATCCGGGAGCGTCGGAGTCGTGCGATACTCCATGGTGACTTCTTCATGATCCTGTGCGATTCCCCCGTGCACCCGAACGAATGCAGGCAGAAACTCGGTCACAAACTGACGGCGGCGATCGATAATCCTTGCACCTGTCCGTGTCAGGCTCTCGCTCCACGGCCTGAGCGTCTCGGTACTGACCCCCCCTCTTCCGCCTTTGCCTTCGAGGAGGAGCCTGTTTCGCTGACGGAGAACTCTTCGATACTCGAGCAAATCCTCCAGGTACGACCTGCTCCTCTGGGCCAGAACCATATCCAGAAACTTCCGCCGTTCGGCAGGGGCCCCGGCGGTAATCCGCCCGCTTTCCGGCGACAGAACCACAACAGGAAACCGTCCGATCAGGTGGTTCTGACGCTCAAGCAGGGATCGGTTGACTCCGATCTTTTTTTCTCCCGCCTCGCGATCGAACCGGATCAGGATATGCTCACGGGTACCCGACCCTGTCAGAAGGTCGCCTTCGATCTCGAACTCTCCGGCCCCCTTTCGCAGCGTGGTCAGATCACTCGCCGAGAAGAAACTCTTCGTCAATCCGAAATACGAGATCGCCTCGAGGATGCTCGTTTTCCCCTGGCCGTTTCCTCCGATCAGGAAATTAATCCCGGACCCAAACTCAACAACGCTGTCTCTGTGGTTGCGAAAATTCCTGACCCGTACACTGGCGAGATTCATACTTCGTCATAAAACGACGGCAGCCCCGCCGGACGACGGGGCTACGGTCATCAGTGTGTCATTGGCCCATTAATTCGTGAGCCTGACCGGCATCACCAGCATCAGAACGTCTGATCCGTTCTCCGCATCCGGCACAAGGAGTCCGGCGCGGGTCGGTGAGCTGAATCTGAACGAGACCGTTTCCGCCTCCAGATGCGTCAGCATCTCAACGACGTAATGAGCATTGAATCCGATCTCCATCTCACCGCCGTTGTAGCTGCATGGGACTGTTTCGTGAGCCTCGCCGCCGAAATCAACATCCTGAGCACGAACCGTGAGCGTCCCCTCCTTCAACCCTAATCTGATGTGGTGATTCGATGCGCTGGAATAGAGCGCCACGCGCCGGAGCGCCGAGAGTATCAGCTCCCGGTTCACGGACATCACCATTTCATTGTCTGTCGGAATAACACTCTCATAACTTGGATATGTCTCATCAATCAACCTGGAGAGGATCACATTCCTGCCAAAGGCGAACCGGATGAATTTCTCGCTGATACCAATTGTCGCAGATCCGCCTTCGAGTGTTTTCGAAAGAATCTGGAGTGCTTTCGCGGGAACGATAATATTCCTCTTCAGAGATCCTTTCGAGGCGAGCCTTCGTGTATAACGGACAAGCCGGTGCCCGTCCGTCGACACCGCCCGTAATTCATTCCCTTTTGATTCAAACAACACTCCCATCATTGCAGGACGTAACTCGTCTGTACTGACCGCGAATGTGGTATGCTGAATAATTTTTCTCAACTCCGAACAATCAACATCGACTTCTTCCCCTGCTTTGAATGCCGGGATCGAAGGAAACTCTTTTGCGTCCTCACCACTGAGATTGAACTCCCCGTTCTTTGTTGTAATCATCACCTTGTTTCTTGACTGGTCTGACGCTATCACAGGATTGCTGTCGGCCGGAAGCGCCCGGACCGTATCAATCATCCTCTTGGCCGGAATCGCTATCGATCCATCAGTCTTCCCCTTGACATCCATACTCGTCGTGAATGAAACCTCCAGGTCTGTCGCCGTAATGGTGAGATTGTTTCCACTCAGGTCAAAGAGGAAGTCTTCCAGGATCGGCGTTGGTGACTTGCTGGGAATGACACCACCAACCCTGCCCAGAGCTCGTTGCAATTCGGTTGTATCAGCGGTGAATTTCATTGGGGAGCTCCTTGAAGTATGCTAAAACGTTGAAATTTAACCATTTCCGGTGAGAAATGCCACATTCTGGAACTGCGTCATCCTTGCAATGTTCAATTCTGAGTCCGGAGTTTCCCTTAATCTCCGAACTCCGCGATGCGGTAGATAACAATATCTCTTAATCTCAAATAGTAAAAGAGGTTATAAGTGTGTTGACAACTGCCGGAAGAAAGGATTTTTGGTTCGGAACGAGCGACTCATGTTGTTCTTCCCGCAATCCAGCTCAAGTGACAGGTTAGGGGGAGTGCTGGTGGATAGCGGGATGGGCTGCCCACATCCAACCGTAGTATCGTTGGAATTCCACCTCCCTGTGAGAACTTCCAAACATCCTTCCCACAGCAATTCACACGTCATACCATCTCTCATGTGGATTCTCATCAAATCCTTCCAAGGAGATCAAGTTTGCGGCGGACCTGCTGGACATTGGCGTTGAACTTCTGATCGATCTTCATCTGATCTTCAACAGACTGGTAAGCATGAATGACGGTACTGTGGTCCCTTCCTCCAAAATGAAGTCCGATCGTCTTCAAGGAAGAGTTGGTCAGTTCTTTTGAAAGGTACATGGCAATCTGGCGGGCGGTGACCACCTCCTGCTTTCGCGTTTTTGCGCGGATCAGGTCTTCCGGCAGAGAAAAATACTCACAGACGACCCTCTGAATCTCTTCGATTGTGATGGGAGACCGGATTTCACCGACAACCGTTCGGACAACCTCGCGTGCGAGATCCACCGTTATCTGCCGGCCCTCCAGAGATGCTTTTGCAAGAAGAGAGATGAGGCAGCCCTCGAGCTCCCTGATGTTCGATGTGACATTGACAGCGATGCACTCGATAACATCCTGCGGAATATCAATTCCATCCTCTTCAGACTTCAGCCTGAGGATAGCGATTCTTGTTTCGAGGTCAGGCGGCTGAATGTCTGCCGTCAGGCCCCACTGGAACCGTGACAGGAGTCGGTCATCGAGCCCCTTCAGCTCCTTTGGCGGACGGTCGGAAGAAAGGACAATCTGCTTTCCGATCTGATGCAATTCGTTGAACGTATGAAAGAAATTATCCTGGGTCTTCTCTTTGCCTGAAAAAAACTGGATGTCATCGACGATCAGGATGTCCATGCTTCGGTAGAAGCTGGAGAAGTCATTGATTCGGTCGCTTTGGATTGCATCCACAAATTCTATGGTAAATTTCTCGCTCGAAACATAGATGACCCGCTTCGCCTTCTTTGTTGCGAGCGCGCTGTTCCCGATCGCCTGGATCAGATGGGTTTTCCCCAGTCCGGTTCCGCCGTAAATGACCAGAGGATTGAAGGAGGTTCCGCCCGGGTTGTTCGACACGGCGGACGCGGCGGCCCTGGCAAGCTGGTTACTCTCACCCTTGATGAAGTTCTCGAATGTATAGCGCTGGTTCAGGAACGTCTCAACGCGGACCACTTCTTTCTGGCTGCCTGATGGGGGGTCGGGGCCTCTGAATGACCTGGGCTGGGAGGGATAGGAAATCTCAGCCCTCGGTGGATCTGCCGCCATGGCCCGGTAATCAAACTCCAGCTCAGGCTCCTCAGTTTTGATGGAATACTCGAGGCTCGATTCGCGCCCGAGAACCCGGGAAACCGTCGACTGAAGAACCCCCTCGTAATGCTCCTCCAGCCAGTCGTAAAAGAACTGGCTCGGCACCTGGAGGGTGAGTTTCCGGCCGCTCAGCCCGAGAGGGTGTATCGGCTCGAACCATGTCTTGTAGCTTTGGGTGTTGACTGCTTCTTTGATGAGGTCGAGGCAGGCGGCCCATACAAATCGGGCCTGTTCTACCTCGGTAGGCTGTTGTTGCTGTGCTGTTTCCTGCATGCGGGATGGCGGAGAAAGTAGTGAAGTGGACCGGTTGCCAACATGGCGTCCACAAAGTTATCAACATCGACGAAGGGTCACTGAGACCGACACAACCGTAATCCAACTGTTATCAACAGACACGAGGATCCCTGGTTGGACCGTAAGCCCCTTAAAATCAATCGGTTACAAGAAATCGACTACTGGTTACCCACAGTGAGGCGTGCCCTTGAGAAGGATGCCCCGGAGGTTCCGGCTGGCGTGTTGACAAGTTATCAACAACGTGTCGCGTGGCTGACCCTGATGGATTATACTACACCGCTGGAATGATAGCAAGGGAAAAATCCAGTCCACCGATCTTATTCTTTTCTTGTTTGTCTCTCCCCTGTTTCGTACATTTTCTCTTACCTCAGAATGTGATTTTTTCGCTCCCCAGTCCTCTTCCGGGGGCGATAATTCCAGGATTTCCAAGTTTGATGAAGGACAGTCTCGATGAAGAGAACGTTTCAGCCGCACAATCGAAAGAGACGAAACGCCCATGGTTTTCGTGCAAGAATGGCGACCAAGAACGGCCGAAGGGTCCTTGCCAACCGCCGCGCGAAGGGTCGCCATAAGCTCACTGTGAGCGACGAGCGCTGATCGTTGAAGCATAGTGGTCAAGCCGGGAGTTCTTCGGGGTCGCACGGAGTTCAGGCTGGTCCTCACGCAGGGAAAGCGACTGTACGGGAAGCAGCTTCGGGCTGCGTATCTCTCTGCTGACGGACCGGGGGAACCGGCCAGGGTCGGGATTTCAGTTCCCCGAAGAATTGGAAATGCTGTAACCCGCAACAGAGCCAGGAGGTTGATCCGTGAAGCGGTGAGGGCTGAGGCGGCAGAAATCCTGGAAGACCTTCGTGACTCGGAATCCCGCATCGACATTCTCCTCAGCTTCTCGCCACCGAAGGATGTACCGCTCGACAGGATGTCCCTCCGAGACTTTCTACCCGATGTCAGAAAATTGTTCATGCTCATAGCCGACAGGACAATCCGAAGCAACAAATGAAACGCTTATTGATTGGAACCATACGACTGTATCAACTTACAATCTCGCCGTTATTCGCCGGATCGTGCCGCTTCCATCCCTCCTGCTCGCAGTATGCCATTGATGCGATGAACAAGTACGGTGCAGCCAGTGGGACCGTCCGATCAATCAAGCGGCTTTTCCGTTGTCATCCGTTTAACCCGGGCGGAGTTGACCCGGCCTGAATCAGCACCACCTGATCAGTTACTCTCACCAGACCTGAATCAAAGCAACAAATGGGAAAACAAGAAACATTAGGATTTATTCTTATCGGCGTCGTTCTGATCGTGTGGATGTGGATGAATGCTCCCCCGCCGCCTGAACCCGGAACCGGGGTCCAGGCTGACACGAGTTCAGAGCCGGCGAGCCGGCCTCCGGAACAACAGGTGCAGCAGCCCCCCTCCCCTGCCCGGCCGGCAACACCGACCATCGATTCTCTTGGCGTCTATTTTTCACACCTTGCCGAAGGCAAGGAAGCGACCATGACGATCAGGACCGATCTCTACACGGCCGAGGTAACAACGCATGGCGGCCAGCTGCGAAAGTGGGAGCTTTCAAACTTTGAGACATGGGACGGCTTCCCCGTGCAGATGGTTGATCCTGACTATGGAAGAGACTTCGCCCTGCTGTTTCTCTCCAGGGATGGAAAAGAAATACGGACGTCAAACCTTTTCTTCACCTCCAACTATCATCCCCGGGCGACCGTTGAGCTGAGAAACCGCGAGAGCCACACGGTGGTCTTTACCCTGCCGATCTCTTCCACCCAGAGGATCGTCAAGAAGATGACCTTCCGCAACGAATCGTACGGGTGCGACGTGGAGATCGAGCTCCACAACCTCGGTGACGTGATCGCGAACTACGAGTACCATGTCGTGTGGGAGTCGGGTATCCGTTACGCTGAGCATAACAGCGTTGATGAATCGTCCTATGCGACCTCGTATGTCCTGTCCGGTGGTGAGCTGATCGACATTGAAGCAGAGTCCTTTGAGGAGAAGACACGGAGAGACATCAACGGTTCGGTGGAATGGGTAGCCGCTCGCAATAAGTATTTTGCCGTCGCGATGATACCGGGAAAGAGCGAGAGTCAGGGCGCTCTCGTAGAGGGCCTCAAGGAGCACCGGCCGGACAACGGGGTCGTCGAACGGTACTCGCTGAATCTGAAGATGCCGTTCCGGGGGGCGCCCAGCGAAGGCGCTGAGTTGACGCTGTTTCTGGGACCGCTTGACTTCGATGTCGTCTCTGACTATGGAGTCGGACTTGAACAGATCATGAGCCTCGGCGCGGCCTGGATTATCCGCCCGATTTCGGAATACGTCATGCTCCCTCTCTTTGGCCTGATCCACTTCTTTATCCCGAACTACGGTCTCGTGATCATCGTTTTCTCGCTCATCATCAAGGTTGTCCTGCACCCGCTCTCGAAGACGTCGTTGAAGTCGATGAAGAAGATGCAGGCACTGCAGCCGATGATGACGGAGCTGCGCGAGAAACACAAGGATGATCCTGAAACAATGAACAAGGCAATCATGAATCTGTACAAGGAGTATGGTGTGAACCCGGCGGCGGGTTGCCTCCCGATGCTCCTGCAGATGCCGATTCTCTTTGCACTCTATTCCGTGTTCCGGTCAGCCATCGAACTCCGCCAGGCCGGATTCTTCTGGTGGATTACCGACCTCTCCGTCCCCGATGTGGCGATCAAGCTTCCGTTCACGCTCCCGTTGATGGGCACCGATCAGCTGAGCGGCCTTGCTCTTGCGATGGGAATCACGATGTTCATTCAACAGAAAATGACTGTGACCGATCCTCGCCAGAAAGCGATGGTCTGGATGATGCCGATCATGATGACTCTCCTTTTCAACAGCCTTCCATCAGGACTCAATCTGTATTATTTTGTCTTCAACCTCCTCTCGATTGGCCAGCAGCTCTGGATCAACAAGAAGGATGGGGATGAACCTCTTCGGAAAGTCCCGGCTAAGAAAAAATCAGGCGGACTGATGGGCAGGCTCACCAAGGATCTCCCGAAAGTCAGACGCTAGGGGCAACAACACTCTGCTTCGGCAGCGAGCCTGTGTGGACCCCGCACAGGCTTTTTTGTTGCTTGCCGATCGCCGGCAATCTTCGTAATTTTCGGATCGTCCTTATCGCCTGAGCCTCTGATGCAATCCAAACTCCAACGTGATGATACGATCGCGGCGGTTGCCACACCGCCGGGAACCGGCGCCATTGGAGTCATCCGATTGAGTGGCGAAAACGCCATTCAGATTGTATCGAGGATGTTCCGCGGGCATGTCAATTTGGCCGACGCAAAGGGGGGCACGGTTCATTATGGCAGAATTGTTGGAGCAGGTGGAGAAACAGTCGACGAGGTTCTTGTAAGCGTTTTTCGGTCGCCGA
>Ga0224505_10001732_pt1 | contig 13466 bp, 12 predicted proteins | sample SF_Jan12_sed_USG_FD_169102 | JGI IMG/M metagenome (GOLD analysis project Ga0224505, IMG submission 169102) | Sediment microbial communities from San Francisco Bay, California, United States - SF_Jan12_sed_USGS_4_1 | ecosystem: Environmental > Aquatic > Marine > Sediment | place: USA: California...
GCCGTCACGTTTTCCGGTTTTCATCGTTCCGCCGGGAGTCGAATCCCGCTCGAGGACGACGACATCCCGCCCGTTCCGCGCAAGCCACCAGGCCACGCTGAGTCCCGATATCCCTCCCCCGATCACGGCGATGTCGGTTTCTGCTCTCAACCGCGCACCTTGGTCACGACGAGGTCGGCCAGCGCCTCGATAAAGTGCCTGTTCGTATTGAGGGCGGGCATCATATCATAGTGCCGGATCCCGAGGATCTTCGCCTCCTCCTTCGCTTCAATGTTGATTTCATGCAGCGTTTCGATATGGTCTGAAACGAATGCCAGAGGAACAACAATCACGTGCGTTGTTCCCTCGCGGGCGAGTCTTTCGATGCTTTCATCAAGCGAGGGCTCGAGCCATTTTTCAGGACCTACTTTACTCTGGTAGCACAAACTGTGCGCCAGTCCGAACTGCCCTTCCTTCACCACGGACTCATACGTTTGAATCACATGACGTTGATATGGATCCCCTCGCTTGACCAGTTTGACCGGCGTCCCGTGAGCGCTGAACAGAAGATGGACTTTTTTCCGATCCACCGATGGAACACGCCTCAACGCAATCCCGATATTCTCGACCAGTGATCTGATAAACGACGGATGGGTCGAATACTCCTCCACCAGATCGTACCGCAGGGCGCTCAGCCCATTCGTTTGAACCACCCGTTCCCATTCGTGCAGACTCGAACCTGTTGTTGCCACCGAGTACTGAGGGTAGAGCGGAAGAAGAACAACCTGTTCGATTCCTTCATCGGTGACCTGCCGGATCACTTCACTTGTGAACGGACTCCAGTATCGCATGGCGACGAACACCTTTGCATCGATCTCCCTGCGCAATCGCACTTCGAGGGCGGCTGCCTGGCGCCTCGTCATCCTGAGAATCGGCGACCTTCCTCCGATCTCTTCGTAATGCTTCCGGACGTACGGGCCCCTTCGCCGTGAGATCAGACGTGCGAGAGGCTTCCGAAAAAGAAACGCGAACGGGAGGTCAATGATATCAGGATCGGTGAACAGGTTGAAGAGGAACGGTTCGACACTCTCCAGAGAGTCGGGGCCTCCAAGTTGAAACAGCACGACGCCGATCTTCCTGTTCATGCTGCGATCCACTCTCTGGGGTGCCTGAGGATCTCCAGAAGCTCCTCCTCCTTTGAGCCGGGTTCCGGGGTATGATCATATATCCACGAAACGAGCGGCGGAAGTGACATCAGAATCGACTCAACACGGCCGTTCGTTTCGAGCCCGAACGTGGTTCCGCGGTCATAGACCAGATTGAACTCAACATACCGTCCACGCCTGATGAGTTGCCAGGTCCGTTCTCTCTCTCCATACGCCAGCCCGGCTCGACGGCGAACGATCGGAAGATAGCTGTCAAGAAACGCATCCCCGATTCCCTGCACAAACCGGAAATGTCTATCCGGATCGCCCTTCAGATAATCAAAGAATACTCCGCCGACTCCGCGCGCCTCACCCCTGTGTTTCAGATAGAAGTACTCATCACACCATCGCTTGAACTTCCGGTATGATTCAGGATCTGATGCGTCACACACATTCCTGAGGACGGTATGAAAATGAACCGCGTCTTCGGTGAAGCAATAGTACGGGGTCAGGTCAGTCCCCCCCCCAAACCAGGCGGATCCATCCTCCATCTCGAAGTACCGCAGGTTTGCATGAATGGTGGGAACCCACGGGTTCCGGGGATGAAGGACGAGAGAGATCCCCGTCGCATAAAATCCTGTCGGACTCGCGTTGATCCGGCGGGCAATGGTTTCCGGGAGTGTCCCGAACACCTCAGAGGTATTGACTCCTCCTTTTTCGAACACTTCGCCGTTCTCCATGACTCTTGAGACCCCGCCGCCGCCGCCCGGTCGCTCCCACCCGTCCGTCCGGAATCCTCCCCCGCCATCCGCCTGTTCGAGGCCTTCGCAGATCCGCGCCTGCAATTCCTGAAAATACCGGTTCGCCTGTTCCTTTGAAAACTGAGTTGTCATCGGCCGGAACGGATCCTTGCACTTTCTTCCTTGACCGAATCAACGAACGCCCTGGCGTGGGCAACCGGAACCCCGGGAGTAATGCCATGACCCAGGTTGAAGACATGACCTGGCTCCTGGCCGAACTTCCGGAGAACAGAACGTACCTCCTCTCTGATCCGCTCCGGAGATGCGTAGAGGACCGACGGGTCCAGATTTCCCTGGAGCGCGACCGTTCCTCCGATCTCCTCCCGTACCGTCCCTATGTCAACCGTCCAATCCAACCCGACAACCTCTGCTCCGATCTCAGAAAGCTCCTTCAAAGCATGATTTGCTCCTTTTGAAAACAAAATCACCGGTGACCCGTTCTTATCCATCCTGGAGACAATATGGTGGAGCCACTCAAGCGACCATTTCCGATAGTGATCCGGGGCGAGGAGTCCGCCCCACGAGTCAAAGATCTGAACAGCATCCGCTCCGGCGGCCAGTTGGGCCTCGAGGTAGTAGCGGACTGATTCTGCGAGCTTCTCAAGCAACGAGGTGAATGTCGCCGGATCGTCCAGCATCATTCTCTTGGCCTGTGGAAAATCCTTCGATCCACCCCCGTCAACCATGTAGGCGGCGAGTGTCCAGGGTGAACCGGAAAAACCGATGAGCGGAACCCTGCCGTTGAGCGCCTGCTTCGTTTGCTTCAACGCATCCATCACATAGCGGAGCGATTTCTCCGGATCCTGCACCTTTAGAGATTCCACATCATTCCGGGTTCTGAGTGGTCTCGGAAACCTGGGCCCCTTCGATTCTTCCATGACCAGCTCCATCCCCATCGCTTCCGGTATCACAAGGATGTCTGAGAAAATAATCGCGGCATCGACGCCGATAATATCCACCGGCTGGATCGTTACTTCCGCGGCGAGTTCCGGTGTCTTGCAGAGGGTCAGAAAGTCGGTTCCCGCTCTGACTGCGCGGTACTCCGGAAGGTAACGCCCCGCCTGGCGCATCATCCAAACAGGAGTTCGCTCAACCGGCTTCCGGAGACATGCATCGAGAAACAGCGTATTCATCATCTGGTTTTCTGATAGTATTGTTCGATTGCGGCGGCAAGACCTTCTGCCGATGAATGTGACGCGATGATGGCGGGCAACAGACCCTCGGAGGTGACCGCTTCCGCGGTTGTTGGTCCGATCACGGCGATGACCGCCCTCTTGTCCTCCCCAAAGGAATTCCGTCGATCGATCAGCTGCAGAAATCGCCGTACCGCCGAGGGGCTGGCAAATGTGACCACATCGATGGCATTCTCCGCAAAGAGGCGCTGTACCCGGTTCACGGTCGGCGGTGTTGTATCGACAGTCCTGTAAACCGGCACCGTATCCACAACGGCACCGTGCTGCGCAAGGACCTCACTCAGGATCCCGCGGCTCCTGTTTCCGACAGGGAGAAGAAAACGCTGACCATTGAGGTCTGTTTTCGTCAGGAATCGCGCCAGCCCGTCAGCCGTCGCCTCCTCACCGGTCACCGTTTCTATCCCTCTGTTCTTCAGCGCCGTTGCTGTCGTATCACCCACTGCATACCAGTGGACCGCCTGCCAGTCATCCCTCCCCAGGCCGAGATGAGTACCTCTCTGAAACAGGCCCTCCACCGCGTTCGTGCTGGTGATCGCGATCGCATCGTACGTGGCGATCGTTTTCAACAGGTCGTCACAGCGGCTCCATGACTCGGGTGGTTCAATAGCAATCACCGGAAAAAGAAGCGGTTCGCCACCGCGCTCGAGAATCTCATCCGCCAGGGCGGATGACTGGCCAGCCGGTCTCGTGATCATGATCCGGCGGCCGCGCAACCCCTGTTCGCGCTCTCCGCTCATGATGGACGAGGAACCGGGGGATTCCTGCGGATCTCGTCGAGAATGCGGGTTGCTCCGCGTTCGCGGAGTCGCGCCGCCAGCGCCACGCCGATCTCCTCAGGCTTTTCCGGATTACCTTCCTGCGAATCCCGTATCAGAGTCGCGCCGTCAAGACTGGCAACCACCGCCTCAAGGGTCAACCGATCTGCGTCACCCGTTGCAAGGGCTCCGATCGGGACCTGGCATCCTCCTTCGAGTGACCGGAGGAGCGCGCGTTCCGCTCTCACAGCATGGCCCGTTGTGACGTCGTGCAGACTGCCGATCAGTTCTTCTGTTTCCGAATCATTCTGACGAATTTCGAAGGCGAGGGCTCCCTGACCGACGGCAGGGAGAATCACAGCCGGGTCGACATACTCACCAACTCGTTCGACAAAACCGAGGCGCCTCACGCCGGCCGCGGCCAGCAGCATCCCACCCCATGAGGAACTATCCAGCTTTGCCATCCGGGTCTGGAGATTCCCCCGGATATCCACTGTCGCAAGAGAAGGCCATTGGTGGAGAAGCTGTGCCTGTCGCCGCAGGCTTCCGGTCGCCACAACACTTCCCGGTTTCTGGCCGGCCAGTGTCCGTGCAGTATTCCCGGGATGGGGAATAAACACATCTCTGACATCTTCGCGGGCCGAAACGGCTCCGATTGTCAGCCCTTCCGGAAGGAGCGTGGGAAGGTCCTTCAGAGAGTGCACAGCCACATCCACCGCACCGTCAAGCAATGCGTGTTCGATCTCTTTCGTGAATAGTCCCTTGTCCCCGATCATGGCGAGGGGTGAATCAAGGATCCTGTCGCCGGTCGTCCTGATCACCTGGACGGTGACCCGGAGTCGCGGAAATCGTTGTTCAAGACACTCCTGTGCCCACCGGGCCTGCCAGAGTGCCAGCTCACTTCCCCGCGTACCGATCCTCAGTGTACCGTTCTTCATCTATTCGTCGTAGTCCTGACGGCCGAGACCGAAGATCTCCCTCAGTGCGTGGATATGCTCCAGCACTTCCCCCCTGACGGAGCCGTTTTCACTCTGCTGCTTCAGTGTCATGATCGGCTGATGAAGGATCTTCTTCACGATTCGTTTCGTTACCAGGTCGACCAGCTCCCGATCTTCCGCATTGAACCTGTTGATGTTCTTCTGCACCTCTCCCGAACGGATCGACTCCACGGCCGTGAGCAGCTCCTGAATCGTCGGCCCGACCTGAAGCGAGCTGTACCAGGAGACAAAGTGTTTTACCTCTTCTTTGACGATTGCCTCGACCGAGGGAATCTCATCTGCCCTTTTCCCCAGATTTCTGTTCACAACGGTCCCGAGCGAATCGAGGTCGTACAGAAACACATTGTCGACCCTGCGCGCCTCCGGATCGATGTTCCTTGGGACACCAAGATCGATCAGGAACAGAGGATCCCGCTTCCTGATCTTCATCGCCCGGGCGACCATTGCCGCGTTGATGACAGGACCTGCGGCAGTCACTGACGTTATTGCAATGTCCGCTTCCGACAGGGCCGCGTCGATCTGGCCGAACGGTACGACAATTCCTCCATGGGTCGAAACAATTTCCTGTGCCCTGTCTGCCGTCCTGTTGGCCACCTTGATCCTGCTGATCCCTTTGCTGATCAGGTGTCTGAGTGTCAGCTCGCCGGTCTTACCCGCTCCCACCAGCAGGACCGACTTCGTCGAAAGGTCATCAAAGATCTTGTTCGCAAGTTCCACCGCCGCGTAGCTCACTGAAACGGCACCCTCGCTGATCGATGTTTCTGCGCGGGCACGTTTGCCAACCCGGAGCGAATGCTGCATCAAACGGTTCAGGACCGGTCCGAGCGTCCGTTCTTCCCTTGCGAACCGGAATCCTTCCTTTACCTGGTTCAGTATCTGTATGTCCCCGATCACCATCGAGTCGATCCCGCCCGCCACTCTGAACAGATGTGTCAGGACCTCCTCGGAATCCTTTGCGACAAAATGATCGGGGCTCACCGAACCGCCTGCCCCTTTCATCTCGATCAGGAATCCGGAGAGGTCTGCGGCTCCTGCATGACCTCGCGGGTTCGCTGCATACAGTTCGGTCCTGTTGCAGGTGGAAAAGAGCATGCACTCGCGAAAGAACTTCCCTTTCAGCCGGTGGACACTGCTTCGCGCCTCCTCCTCGGAGAACCATATCTTCTCCCGTACCTCGAGCGGCGCGGTATGGTGGTTTATGGAGAGTGAGAAGAGATCCATCTCATTATTGAAAACTGTGAAAGGTATCTCCGAACGCGTTAATGATGCTCATCTCGAGCACAAGGCATCCGAATGCGAGCAACGAGAGAATGATCGTTTTTCGACCCTGCCATCCGAGCGCCTTATTTGCTGTCAGCGCCGCTGCATACAGCAACCAGACAAGCATGGTGCCAATCAGCTTCCCGTCCCAGAGGGAGAATGAGGGGAAGGCCCGTGGCAGCCAGATGGAGCCGATGAGAATTGCCGTCGTCACCATCAGGAAGCCGAAGACCATCGCCTTGTAACTCATTTTCTCAAGTGTCTCGAGATTCGGCAGGCGCGAGTAGATCAGGCCGAGATTGGAAGTCCTGATTTCCCTGTAGAGCAGCAGGTAAAGGAACCCGTACACGGCAGAGAGAGAGATCGCCGTGTATCCCAGCAGGGCGGACGTCACGTGAAAGCCAAGCAGGTTGCTTCGGAGAATAGGATCGAGCTCACCCGGATCCCGGATGAACGTCGAAGAGGTGACCTGGAACAACAGCGCGAGCGAAAGGATAAAGAAACCGGTGCTGGACGTACCGGTGCGCATCTCGATGTACAGGTACGCCACTGAGATGCAAAGAGCGAGCATGGTCATGATTTCGAAGACCGTTGTCACCGGAGGATGATCGAACGCGGCAGTCCTTAATCCGACATACAGGAAATGGAGCAGGACGACAGTCATAAGCGCCCGGGGGGCCAGCTCTTCAGCCTTGCGGTTACCGGCAAAAAAGGCCCGACCGTAAAGAATAATAAGCATCGCGTAGGCGAGTGGCATGGCGATGACGAGAACATCAACAGCAGGGGTGAAATTCAAGACCTATGGCCTGTCTGGTTGGTGAACGGTACTCTGAAAATATACAAAATTGAGAGAAGAACATGAAATGGAAGGAACCGCCGGGTGGTCTCGGCCGGCTGAAGAGAAGGCGGGACCGATCACCCCGCCCTCTGTGATAAGGAGCTATTCCTCGAGCGTTGAGAGATTCCCCGGATCTTTCCCGAGGGCTCTGGCCTTCAGGACCCGCCGCATGATCTTGCCACTGCGTGTCTTCGGAAGCGAATCAACCACGGTGATCTTCTCAGGTTTCGCGATCGGGCCGAGTTCGTGGGCCACGTGGCTCCTGAGTTCATCCGTCAGATGATCTCCGGGACTGTTCCCCGCTCTGAGAATCACATACGCGTGGATCGCATTCCCCTTGACCTCATGGGGCAGGCCGATCGCCGCAGCTTCCGCCACCATCGGATGCGAAACGAGTGCGCTTTCGATCTCGGCCGTCCCGAGTCTGTATCCCGATACTTTAATGACATCATCAACCCGTCCGATCACCCAGTAGTATCCATCCTCATCACGCTTCGCCGAATCTCCGGTCATGTAGGATCCGGGGAACTGGCTCCAGTATTGTTTGATGTACCGGTCAGGATCATTGTACAACGTTCTCATCATCGAAGGCCACGGATTCCTGATGACCAGATATCCTTCCTCATTCGGTCCAACGGACTGCCCTTCCTCATTCACGACATCCATGATGATTCCGGGGAACGGCCTTGTTCCTGACCCCGGTTTCAGCGGAACACAGGGCATCGGAGTGATCATGAACATCCCTGTTTCGGTCTGCCACCACGTATCCATGATTGGACACCGCTCTTTCCCGATCACCGTGTGGTACCACTTCCATGCCTCCGGGTTGATCGGTTCACCGACTGACCCGAGAATCCTTAGGGAGGAGAGATCATGACGATTGGGCCACGCATCACCGAACCGCATTAATCCTCTGATCGCGGTCGGAGCGGTATACAGGATGTTGATCCCGTATTTCTCGATCATCTGCCACCAGCGGTTCGGATAGGGGTAGTTCGGCGCTCCTTCATAGAGAAACGAGGTCGTACCGTTGAGAAGCGGTCCGTAGACGATGTAGCTGTGGCCGGTGATCCAACCAGGATCTGCGGCACACCAGTACCGATCCTCTTCATGGATATCAAACACATACTTCAATGTCGTGTAGGTTCCGACCATGTAACCGCCATGCGTGTGGAGGATCGCCTTCGGCTTCCCCGTGGTCCCGGAGGTGTACAGAAGAAAGAGCGGGTGCTCGGCATCCACAACTTCGGCGGGACAGTCATTCCCGGCAATCGGCAGTGCCATCAGTTCGTGGTACCACATGTCACGACCGGCCTCCATCTTCACATCGTGGCCTGTCCGTTTCACGACGACCATGCTTTCGACGGTCGCCGCGCGCTGCAGCGCCTCATCGGCGATATCCTTCAGGGGAACGACCTTCCCCCGCTGGTACGCGCCATCACAGGTAATCACAAGCCTGGAAGCACTGTCATCGATCCGTTCAGCCAGCGCTTCAACCGTAAACCCTCCGTACACAACGGAGTGAATCGCGCCGATCCGCGCGCAAGCCAGCATGGCGATCGGCAGTTCCGGAACACGCCCCATGTAGATCGTCACCCGGTCACCCTTCTGGACGCCGAGACTCTTCAGGACATTGGCAAACTTGCACACCTCCCGGCGGAGAGCAAAATAGGAATAGGACCGGAAGTCGCCGTTCTCTCCTTCCCACAGAAACGCAAGCTTGTTCCTCCGAGCGTTTTCGATATGTCGATCGAGGCAGTTGTAGACAATGTTCGTCGTTGCTCCGGTGAACCACTTGAAGAACGGTTTGCCCGAATCATCCAGCACCGTATCCCACTTCCGGAACCAGTGCAGTTCCTCCGCTTCCTTTGCCCAGAATTTCTGATTGTCACCCTCCGCCTCGGCAACCATCGCGTTCCAGTCCTTCACACGGGCACGCCCGATGACCTCTGCCGATGGACGATACATCTCTCCCGGAAGTTCTTTCTTCTGCATGACACAATTTCCTTCAGGTTATGGTTCAGAAATCGATTCTGGTTGTCAAACGGTGAGAAACTCCGGACTGCGGGATGGTGATCCCGGAACGGAACACTAATTCCTCAGAAATGAAAAATCCTGCACATCTCCTGTGACCGAGAGCATTGGTTCGAACAGGATATGTCTGTACTGAAGATCCGTAACGCTTCGGGAGAGGCGCTGGAAACCGGCTAATCCGGAAACAAGATATGTGGCCTGAAGGATCAGCTTCCAGTCATCGGAAGTACCGCTTCCGAGTCCGACCATATGTTGAATTTCAGAGCGTTCCGCTTTGGAGCTCAATTCCTGATGAACAGATTCGGCCAGCCTTTTTTCCTTCTGGAGGAGTTTCTCAAGAAGCTTGACATCATATTTCTTCGTTTGATTTACCGCCGATGAGTAACTCACCCGCGCGCGTTCACGGCCGTCACGTTCTCCGCGTTGTTCCCCCTCCTCCGCAAACAGCTGGGCGATCCTGCCGTCAAGGACAGACATCGTTACGGTCCACCAGCGCGACGCGGCAAGTTTCTCCAGTGCTTCCGCGATCGGCTCGCGAAAACGGCTTGCCAGCTCCAGAAGAGCTGTTTTCCCCCTGGCAACGGTTCCGAACTCCATCGGAAGCACGATGCCGTGGGCACGCAACTCATTCAGGATGCTTTGATGGACGCCATGAAGCTGAAGTGACTCCGCCTTTCCGAGGAGCAGGATCCCCTTCCTGCTCACGTTCATCTCCTTCTGGTTGATCTTACTCAGAAAGAAACGAAGATCCTCAGCATCAACAGCAAATGCGAATTCCTTCCCGTCGACACCTTTTTCCTCCAGCATGAACGGATACTCACACGGCGATTCTCCCGGAGGAAGCGACATCACCCCGTGAATATACAGATACTCATTATCATCTGTTCTGAACAGGATCCTGGATGGACGTCCGCCTTCCCCCGGTCCCACATCAATGGGACGCTTCGGCTCTTCTTTTTCAGTCTTTTGTTCAGGCTCCGGCGGAGGATGTGCTCCCTCATCAGTGGACCGATCCCGGGAGGTCGGCTGCGGAACAGCATCCTCAGGGCCGGGTCTCACGCCTTCCCGCTCAAGTTTCTCGAGGTACTCGTTCTCCACACGCCGCGCAAGCTCTTCCAGACGGGAACGAAAATCCGAAACTTCCTTGACCGGCGAACGAGCGTCCGGTTGTTCTACCACTTCCTCATGATCCGGTTCCTGAGGGGGGTCGGGGTCCGCCTGCTTCGGCACCTTTGCCTTGACGATTTCCGATTCACCTACCTCGGTATCCGAGAGCTCCGGCTGAACAGGCTTCCGGGGGATACCGGTAGCAACAGGCGGATCAGGTTCCTCGATGGCGGGCAGATCAGGTTCCTCGATGGCGGGCAGATCAGGTTCCTCGATGGCGGGCAGATCAGGTTTCTCGATGACCGGTGGAGCTGGCTCCTGCAGAACGGCAGGACGGGCTGCTGTTTCACTCGACGTTACGGGAGGTTGACTGACAGAGACGGCAGCATACCTCTCGACGACCTTCTCGAAATCGCTGACAAGATCGTTGACAAGCTGTTCGATCGGGTGTTCCGTCATCTCCCCCAGCATGCGCTTCAGGGTTCCCCTCTCACTCAACCGTGTGAGAAGTTCGTCCATCAACAACTCCGCAATCTTCTCTTTCGAGCGATCCTTCATCAGATCCCTGTGATGAGACATTACCGGCAAGCAGCAAGATAATCAAATCGAACGGAAAAATCAAAAAGAACGCTCCTTTCGGTCACCAATGTCAACACATCGGTGAATGCCGTGAAAGAGATTCATTTGACACGCGATCTCATTTGATTTACCTTCACATATGGTTTCCGTCTCCCTCACACGCAGACTATCGCTTTTCATGGCGGGACTCTTTTTGTTCGCTGCTGCGGTTCAACACAACGACCCCGACCCGGTCAGGTGGGGCGTCCTGTATGGTTCCGCAGGAGTTTGTTCCTTCCTGTACTGGAAGGGACTCCGCGTACGGTTTGCCGTCTTTGCACTCGCTCTTCTCTCGTTCACCTGGGCGCTGGCACTCGCCGTTGGAGAACTTCCTGCCTTTCCCCCGGTCGGAGAACTGATCGGCCGGTATGCAATGAGCGGGAGCGATGTTGAGGTCATTCGGGAAATCGGCGGCCTGGTCCTCGTGAGCATCTGGATGGCGGTCATCGGTCTGAGGGAAGACCGGAGTTCACATACGTGATGCGATGACATCCGGTCATTTGCATTTCCAGGTCCGGTTGAGTACATCACAACGTTGATAAAGTTGCCGTTATTTGATATTTTGCCATTGTTCTTGCACATTGGCCACACGCTGCTGATCCCACTCAAAGAACGTGAACTACCAGGTGATCCCTTTCGGCATGAACGATCGGAAAAAGCGGGTCCTGTTCATTTGTGGTTCCATGAACCAGACGACCCAGATGCATCAGATCGCAACGGAACTCCCGGAATGCCAGGTGTTCTTTACACCCCACTATTCCACGGGAATGATGGATCTTCTGCGCAGGCTGAACCTTCTCGAGTTTACCATTCTTGGCAACCAGTACTTCGAAAAATGCACTTTGTATCTGCGGAACAACAACCTGCCGGTCGACCTGAGGGGTGAACGCCATGATTACGACCTTGTGGTGACCTGCTCCGACCTCGTCCTGCCCGGCAATATCCGTCACCGGAAACTCGTCCTCGTTCAGGAAGGAATGACTGACCCCGAGACCTGGCTGTACCGGCTGGTGCGCCTCTTTCCGCTGCTCCCGCGATGGCTCTCCGGCACCGCAGCGATGGGAACCTCGAACCAGTTCGAGCGGTTCTGCGTTGCGAGTGAAGGATACCGGGACCTGTTCGTCCGCAAGGGGGTGGATCCGGAGAAAATCGTTGTGACCGGAATCCCGAATTTTGATAACTGCAGTGCGTACCTCAACAACTCATTCCCGCATCATGATTTTGTCCTTGTCTGCACTTCTGACACTCGGGAAACGTACCAGTACGAGAACAGAAAGAAATTTATTCTCAAAGCAGTTGAGATCGCCGGCACACGTAAACTTATCTTCAAGCTGCACCCGAATGAGCAGAAGGAACGGGCAACCCGTGAGATCCGCCGCCACGCACCTGGAGCCCTCGTCTACACGGAGGGAAATACCGAACAAATGATCGCGAACTGCACCACCCTCATCACCCGGTTTTCATCGACCGTCTACGTCGGCCTTGCTCTCGGGAAAGAAGTCTACTCCGATTTCAATGTCGATGAACTCAAACTGCTCACTCCGCTGCAGAACGGTTCAGCAGCCCGGAATATCGCCACCGTCTGCAGGCAGATGCTCGGCACTGATTCGCTGGCTCGGGGGCGACGAGGGAAGCGTCATTCCTCCCCGATCCGTCGGTACGCTGAGGCTCTCTTCCCCCGGCTTTCGACGTGAAGACTGTCATCATTGTCCAGGCCCGGACCGGTTCCAGTCGACTCCCGGGAAAAGTTCTCCTTCCGCTTGCAGGGAAACCTCTGCTCCAGCGACAACTGGAACGGATCATGGCTGCTGCCACCGTCACAAGACTCGTCGTTGCGACAACGACGGAGGCTGAGGATGAACCGGTGAGAGCCCTCTGCCAGAAGCTCCACGTCCCGTGTTACAACGGCCATCCCACAGATCTTCTTGACCGCCATTACAGGGTCGCCCTCGCTGAACAGGCAGACGCGGTTGTGAAAATCCCTTCCGACTGTCCCCTGATTGATCCTGATGTCATCGACCGGGTCCTCCGGAAGTGGGACGGTGATCACGGTGAGATTGATTACCTCAGCAACCTCCACCCTGCCACCTATCCTGACGGAAATGATGTCGAGGTTCTTCACGTTTCTATTCTCGAAACCGCCTGGCAGGAGGCAACCCGACAGTTCGAGCGGGAGCACACCACCCCATTCATCTGGGAGCGACCGGAGCGGTTTACGGTCCGCAACGTACCGTGGGAAACCGGAAGGGACTTCTCTATGACCCACAGGTGGACGATCGACTATCCGGAAGATTACCAGTTCATCAGCCGTGTCTACGATGAACTATGGAGCGCCGAAACCCCGATGTTTCATCTGTCCGACATCCTGAACCTTCTTGAAATGAAACCCGAAATCATGCGTTTGAATGCACGGTATGCCGGAATCAACTGGTACCGCCACCACCGGGGTGAACTGAGGACTGTCTCCCCCGGTGAAACAAGGGTGTTGCCGGAGGAACAATGAACGACGGACGCCGCCGGCACCTTGAAGAGCTCGCTCTCAGGGTACGAGAACATATCATCCGGATGTCAACCGACGGAGGATGTTTCATCGGCGCATCCCTCTCCTGTGCCGATCTCCTGGTTTATCTTTACAGTGATGTCCTCCGGCTCTCTCCCCGTGCAACGGACGATCCCGACCGTGACTACCTTTTCTTGTCCAAGGGACACGACGTCCCGGCATTATATGGTACCCTTGCC
>Ga0224505_10001734_pt1 | contig 13459 bp, 17 predicted proteins | sample SF_Jan12_sed_USG_FD_169102 | JGI IMG/M metagenome (GOLD analysis project Ga0224505, IMG submission 169102) | Sediment microbial communities from San Francisco Bay, California, United States - SF_Jan12_sed_USGS_4_1 | ecosystem: Environmental > Aquatic > Marine > Sediment | place: USA: California...
GCCTATTTCTTTCGGATTTTCCAATGAGCGGCAGAAGGCGGCACGGGTGCGACGCGGGTATACGCGCTACCGTAGCGCATTACCTTTCGGGCTGGGGTCGGTCATGGCGGTGTTCAAGTTCGTCGTGTTTTGCCTGATCGTGCTGATCCTGCCGGGTAGCCTGATGGCGATCGGCGATCCCGAGCTGGTCGATCTCGGCAAGCTCACGCTCATCCTCAGCCCCGCGGTGGCGGGCCTCGCGCTGAACATGGGGTTCGGAAATCGCGGTGAGCGTGTGCAGTGGCGCAGCGTCGGCGGTGCTGCGTTGATTACCCTGACGGTTGCCGGGCCGGCGGTGGTCTGGCGCTGGCGCTGAAGGCGTTCGGGCGCCGCCTCGGGGTGGCGATCCTGGGTCTGGTCTGGGCCGCGTGGCACCTGGTGCCGACTTTTCTGAAGGTCGGGTTGTTCCCGGAACTCGAAGCCGCGCCACCGCTGATGCTGGTGGCATTCGTGGTCTCGTGCCTCGTTTACCGCGAACTGTTGACGCGGTTTGTCGAACGCGCTCACTCATTGATGGGTGCAGCAGCCGGTCACGCTGCCCCGAACCTGATGTTCACCGGATTGGTCGCGTCGGGGCTGGTTCTCCTGGAGCGGCCCCAGGCTTCACCTTGCAGACCGTTGCACTTCGGCTGCAGGGACTGGAAGGCAACTTGTTGTAGTGGCGGATGTAGCGCATGAGTTTTCGCTTCAGGTCCGAGACGGAAGTGAATACGCCACGAGCGATGACGTCGCGTTCGATCTGGCCGAACCACAGTTCGACCTGGTTGAGGCACGAGGAGTACGTCGGGGTGAAGTGCAAGCGAACCTTCGGATGCGCTTCCAGGAAGTCCGTGACCGGTTTGCTCTTGTGCGCCGACAGGTTGTCGGCGATCACGTGGATCTCTTTGCCGCGGGGCTGGTTGATCACGATGTCGGTGAGGAACGCGACGAACTCCGCCGAGGTGTGCCGTTCGGCGGTCTTGCCCAGCACCTCCCCGGTCTCAGTGTTGAAGGCGGCATACAGCGACAACGTGCCGTGACGAAAGTGCTCAAAGCCATGTCGCGCGGCTCGCCCGGCGCGGATGCGCTGGCAAAAGCGGCGGCCTACACGACGGGCAGCCAATGGCTGCTGCTCTGGAACTTGCTGGTTTCGGCGCTCGTCGCGTGGCTGATCGTGCGCTCCGGCGTGCTCGATCGCGTCAACGCGAGGCTCGGCACGCGTGGATCCAGTATCAAGGCGTTCGTGATTGCGATCCTGTACTTCTTCGTCGCGAACCCGCTCTCGCTCCCCTGGTCGCTGTATGAGGAGTGGTGGCGCGAGCTCAGCTACGGCCGCATTAGCCAGCCCTTGGACGACTTTCTCGGTCAATTTGCGCTCAGCGTTGCCGTTTTCGGGGTCCCCGTCGGTTTGTACGCGCTGATTCGTCGGGCCGGCAGGTTCTGGTGGGCGTGGTCGGGCGGACTCACGGCGGTTGCGCTGTCGATCTTTCTGCTCGCGGGCCCGGTCTTCATCGAGCCGCTGTTCAACGACTACAAGCCCGTGCCTGCAGGTGAAGTGCGTGATGCGCTCGTCGTGATGGCGAAGCTGGCTGGCGGGTATTGACAAGTTAGCTCGCATGCCTGCGCCGACACTCCTCGCTCCGGCGCGTATTGCCCCATGACTCGACGACAGCGCCCACTCTCGGCAGGCATGGTGACCGTTGCCAGGTCCAACCGCGCGCGCCGTCAATGCATGTGCAGCCCACCGTTGAGGGAGAAATCCGCCCCGGTCGCGTAACCGGCGTCCTCCGAGGCGAGCCAGGCGATGATCGAGGCGATCTCCGACGGCTTGCCGAGTCGGCCCACCGGCACCGTGGCGATGATCTTCTCGAGCGTCTCGGGCTTCACGGCCCGCATCATGTCGGTCTCGACGTAACCCGGCGAGACGGTATTCACGGTCACGCCCTTGCCGGCGACTTCCTGCGCCAGCGCCATCGTGAACCCGTGGATTCCCGCCTTGGCGGTCGAGTAGTTCGTCTGCCCGAACTGGCCCTTCTGCCCGTTCACCGACGAGACGCTGATGATGCGCCCCCAGCCGCGCTCGATCATGCCGTCGATGACCTGCTTGGTGACGTGGAACAGGCTGTTGAGGTTGGTCTCGATCACCACGTGCCACTTCTCGTTCGACATCTTGCGGAAGGCCGAATCGCGCGCGATGCCGGCGTTGTTGACCAGGATGTCGACCTCGCCGATCTCGGCACGCACTTTCGCGAACGCGGCCTGGGTCGAGTCCCAGTCCGAGACATTGCCTTCCGAGGCGTGGATCTCGAAGCCGCGTTCCTTCATCTCGGCCAGCCAGCGTTGCTTGCGCGGCGACCCGGGGCCACAGCCGGCCACGACGACATGGCCGTCGCGATAGAGCCGCTCGCAGATCGACGTGCCGATGCCACCCATGCCGCCAGTGACGTAGGCGACTCGCTTGCGCTGCTCCATCGGGTCATCTCCCTGTTGTCCTGAACGCGGGCGTGCCACACCCAATTGCCACCGTGTCGCGGCACAGTACCTAATCCGTCCTGCCTTGTCGTTACAGCAAAGGCCAGGGCGGGGACGCGACCACTGGTCTTCTTGCCGCAGTTTCGCAGTGAAGGGGAGGGCCTGTGCGCTGGCCATTGATGCGGCGGGCTGCGGCCGGTGCGTGCCGGGACTCCGGTCAGGGGTGGGAAGGGGCGGATTGCGGGCGGCGGAGTAGAGCGGACAGGGGATTTCGGGGGGGGGTGGCCGGCGGTTCGGCGGGCCATTCTGCCGGCCCGACTGCCGGCCGGACTGGCCAGACGAGGGTTCCAGGTGGCAGGCTCAGGCCAGGCTCGCCATAAGGCCGGTTTCGCGAATCGACCGGGCCTCGCTGGAAGGCGGTTTGAATTTCCTATCCGCACGGCGGTCAGGTATTTGCGAAAAGCCACGCGTTAGGTGTGCTGATTGCCCCAACCGCTCACTGATCCCGTTGTCTGATTCAGTCATCTACGACCATCTTGGGGCTTTGCACACGGTTGGTGTCTACCCTTTGCTGGAGGACGACACCTGTGACTTCTTGGTGGCGGTCACTGCGACATTCCGACTGCTCTACATGCTCGTGGTCATCTAGCGCGGCAGCCGCCGACTCGTGCGCGCCAGATCGGCGCTGGGTGGTTTGCATCATCAATATTCGCTGGTGTCCGCGTTGACGTGATCGGGAATTGCAGAGCACAGCTAGGGTGATATGCTCCTGCGCGCGGGAGCTTGTCAAGCCACTGCATCCTCCCGCAGGGGAGAAGACATGAATGCCAGTGATCCGAATGGCACCTTGTTGTCTGCACCGACCGAATCCATGGACGCGCCCAGCGCTGAAGAACGGCAATGGGCCATGTTCGCCCACTTGTCCGCGGTGCTGATGATTCTGACCATCATGTCCTTCAGCATCGGCGCGCTGCTGACTATTCCGCTGCTGCTGCTGATCGGCATCGCGGCGCTTGTGTTTTCCATCATCGCGGGCATGCAGGCCAATCAGGGCACGCGGTACCGCTATCCGGTTTCACTGCGACTGGTGAAGTGACGCAGGAGCACCGTTCGTGGTTTCTTCAGGATTGATGGTGACGCTTATTCTGGCCGCGGCTGCGGTTTCATGTGCTTCGATTGCGCGCGGCGACGGGCCCTGCAATGCGGGCTTCAGAGACTCCACCCCCGCCGAGCGCGCCAGGATGACGGCCGTTCTCGAAATCGCAAAGAAATCCCTGCCTCCCGCACCGGCCGGATGGCAGATCGGCGGCTACGAAGAAATCTCCGTCGTCGGAAGTGTCTGTCGCGACGGCGAAAGCCGCCCGTGGAGCTACGGTATCTCGCGTACTTACAACCGCGTGGACGATTACGAGGCGCGCCAGCAGGTGATGCGGGACGCCGCGGCCAATGCGGCTGAGGAACAGAAGAAGAAGCAGCCGCGAATGGACGCACTGATGACGCAAATGCAGCAGCTCAGCGCGCGCCAAGTCGCGCTCGTCCAGAAGGGTGACATGGCGGGCGCCGAGAAGATCAACCACGACATGGAAAAAATCCAGGCCGAGTACCAGAAGATTGCGGATGAGGGCGACAGCCAGGCGCGGATTGCCGCGGCCGGGAAAGAAATGGAACGGGATCTCCACATGTCCATCAGCGTGCGGGTCAACGAGACGGCTGTCCCGCTGGCGAGTGGCGTCGCAAACTTCCCGCTGCCACCCGGCGCGTCTGTCGCACAGCGCTGGACGCGTCCTGCCGATGCCGAGCAGAGTGCAGAGGGACACGCCTTGGTCCTGTTCGGCGGATGGAATCGCACGGAGCAGACCAAGCACTGGATGTCGGCACCGCGCGCGAACGCGGTGCCGACAGCGGCACATGTCATTTCCGTCGAGGTCGTCGGCGATCCGGCGAGGATCGATCCGCTGTTACAGGGGATCGATTTCAAGAGCCTCGCGACGGCACTGACTGAGTAGCTGAGCTACTGGGTCGGGTTGTCGCAGGTGCCGACATTCTTGCCGGAGAGGTTGATCTTGATGCTCCTGCCTGCGGCGGTGGCATTGATCTCGCCTGTGCCGGTCATCTCGAGCGTCAGGACCCGGCGGTCATGTCGATCTCGATGGTGACCTTACCCATTTTTCCGTCGCGCGGATCGTAGGACGTGATGCCCGGGCACTTGTAATGTCCGGTGATCATCGTGGGTTTGACGTCCATGTCGCCGGAGCACTGCTCGCCGCCGGCGGTCGAGACCTTCTTGCCGAGCCCGATGCCGAAGCCGAGTTCCTGGAGACTGACCGTAACCAGCAGGTTGGGCTGCTCGGAACCCGAGTCGCCGTACTGAATCCAGGTCATCTCGCCATCGCTGAAGCTCGCTTGCTTGTTGATCGGAATCACGGCGTCGAACTGGAATGCCCCCGTCACTTTGACCTTTGCGCTGCCGGTGATGTAGGTGCGGCCGCTGACGACGGGCAATGGCGCGCCCGCGGACGCCGTCAGGGTCACCGCGATCAGCCCAACGGCCATCGCGTCCCGCAAGATCAGGAATGTTCGCATTGGAAACGCCCCTTTCTTGACTTTCTTGGCCGCCGGGCCGGCTATTCGTCGCTTTCCCGGTCCTCGTCGCAGTCGTTGTCCTGCTTCAAGCCTTCAAGCTGTTTCAAATCGGCTTCGTGCTTCTTGAAGAAGTCCACGTTGGCTTTCGATGTCCCGGGCGGCAGCTTGCCGCCGGGCTGGTCAACGGCCCATGCGGCGAGGCCGGTCTGCAGCAGCGACCAGGTGAAGACGACGTATTCGCGAGTGGTCATGCCGGCGGACTGAATGGCAGCTTTGACGCCGGGCGATGCATTGAGCTTCGCCGTCATCTGGTCGATAGACTTGGAATCGCCATCGTCGCAAGCGCCTCCCGGCAGCGCGGCAATCATCTTCGTTGCCTGCGTGTACTTTGCGAGGCCCGTGTCGGTCAATACATGGCTCTGGACTTCCTTGGCGTCGCGATCCTGGGCGGCCGCGAAGCCCGGCAGAAGCAGTGCAATCATCACTGTGCTCAGTAGCCGATGGCAGGTGAACATGAGCATGTCCCTTGGCGTGTCCGCCATGTCATCGAGTTGGCGAGCTTGGCGAGGAATTCTTCGCGCGTGTCATGGCGCGGCTGATAAGCGCCCGGCTGCGGCACGTCGACGGGCAAATGCGAAACCTGGCGGCGCGTCGGCGCCACGCCAGGCATCGGCCGCTTCGTCGTCTGGCAGAGCAGCCCCTCCAGGCCCCTGCCCAAGCCCCGTCTTCTGTGGCTCATGACCGCTATCGTAACTCCCTTCGCAATGGGATCGCATCCCTTGCCAAGGACTCTTCTCCGATCTATGGGATAGACCGTGTAAACCGGCACCGAGATTGCCGGCCTCCGGCGCCCAATGTTGACCATGCGAACCTCAGCATTGCAGTCCGGCGGCAAGCTGTCGATCGTCTCCGGGCCGGTGGCGTTAGCGTCCGTGAAGGATGCCAAGCCAAGAGCCTGCCGCGCAGCAGTTACTACCGGCGCGAGCACCAGGAGGATAGCGATGTCGCTGCGACATTCAGGGTGGCCTTGGCAGCGGTGCGAGGCGTCAAACGCGTTGCTGGAAGGTGGTCTGAATTTCCTTTCCGCACGGCGGCTACATCGTGACCAGCATTCGGCTCGTTGCGTAGTGCAGCGAACCGAACATCAGCAGCGCCCCGGCGAGCAGGGTGGCAGCGACGACTAAGCAATAGACGTGCGTCGGTCTGGCGGAAAGTCGAAGCATGGTGGGAAACCTCGAGTACGTAGGTAAACCTGGCTTTCCCCTTGCCCTTGCAGACTAATCAATAGTCGCTGAGCCGCAGCGAATTCTGTTCATGGCAACGTGAATGGCCGTCATGCATTCAAGCTGTGCCATTGCCCTGCGGGTCGAGCCAGGCGTGCAGCTGACCCCGTCGGGTAGTCGCTGGTCCTGGTCATCGTCGAGAGTGATCGTGCCGTGGCGCAGGTCCTTGATGCCCGCGCTGCGGAACTTGCCGATGCGCGCAATCGGGGCAGAGTAGGGGCTCAGGTTCATTGCGTAGTCGAGTTCATGGCCGCCGCGTTCCAGCTATTATCCGCCCACGAACCCCAGGTAACTCAGCTGCACGACCACGCATGAGTCTGATCACGAAACCGCGGCTGTGCTCGTCGGGTTTGCGCCTTTGCCGGTGGTCGGCATGACGCCCCTGTCGCGACCCGCGCGCAGCGACTACGGCGCGCACTGGACGCTGGACGCGGAGCTCACGTACCTGAACCACGGCTCCTTCGGTGCCTGCCCGCGGGTCGTGCTCGAGGAGCAGAGCCGGCTGCGGACACTGCTCGAAGCCGACCCGATGGCGTTCTTCTTCGATATCGGACCCACGCTCTGGCAGGAGGCGCGCGCGTCATTGGCGCGCTTCCTGCGGGCCGATCTCGATGGGCTCAGTTTTCTTCCGAACGCCAGCACCGGTGTCAGCACAGTGTTGCGCAGCCTGCAATTTGTGCCCGGTGATGAAATTCTCGTGCCCGATCACGCCTACCAGGCCTGCCGCAACGCGGTCGATCATGCGTGTGCGCACAGCGGCGCACGCACCGTGGTCGTCAAGTTGCCGTTTCCGCCCGAGGACGACGAGCAGATCGTCGAACTCGTGCTGGCGGGCGTCACCGACCGTACCCGGCTCGCCCTGCTCGACACCGTCACCAGTCCGACGGCACTGCTGCTGCCCTTCGAGCGCCTGACGCGCGAACTGCAGGCCCGTGGCGTGGACGTGCTGCTCGACGCGGCCCATGGCGCGGGACTCATCGAGCTTGACCTGCGACAGCTGGACGCGGCGTACGTGACGGGCAATTGCCACAAATGGCTGTGCACGCCGAAGGGCTCAGCCTTCCTGCACGTGCGCGCGGATCGCCGCTCGCTGATCGAGCCGCTCATCACCAGCCACGGATACTCGGCGCCCGGGTCGCAGGCGGAACGCACCCGGCTCGAGTTCGACTGGCAGGGTACGCAGGACACCACGCCCTGGCTGTGCATCCCACAGGCCATCGCGCAGCTTGCCGGGTTCGTGCCGGGCGGCTGGCCCGCCATCATGGGGCGCAACCATACGCTGGCCGTCACGGCGCGGGACATCCTTGCCGATGCGCTGGGCGTCCGCCAGCGCGTGCCGGACACGATGCTCGCCGCGATGGCTACGCTGCCGATCCCGTTCGACCGGGACGCGCAGTTCACCACCGCCCTGGCCGGCGACCCGCTGATGCGCCGGCTGCACGCCGAGTACGGGATCCAGGCGATTGTCTTCGCCTGGCCGCAGCACGAGGCGCGCTACCTGCGCGTGTCGGCGGCTTTGTACAACAGCGCTGCGGAGTACGAGTACCTCGCCGCGGCGCTCGGTCGGCTTGGCGTCAGAAGCGACGGAACCAGCCGGTGATGCTGCCGGGAACCGCCGACAAACGGCGCGACGAAACTGACTGAATGCGGTGCCGGCACACGCACGACGTTAGGCGCATGGAAGGCTGGAGCAGATCGCCTCTCGCGTGGGCCAAGTGCTGGAGCGCCGTGGCCTCATCAGCGCCAGAAGCTCGAGCGGCTGTGCCGTTACGTGAGCCGTCCGCCAGTGGCGGAGGATCGACTGGCGCTGACCGTATCGGGGCAGGTGCGCTGGCCGCTGATGCGGCGGGCCTGGGAGAGTGGTTTGAGATTATTATCCGCCGATCTCTGTTTGCGTCGCATCATCAACGAGGTGCAGGGCATCTCGCGCGTCACCTACGACACTTCGAGCAAGCCGCCCGCGACGATCGAGTGGGAGTGAGCGGTCCGGCTCGAAATCCACTCATACCCGTGTCCGAATCGGCGCAGCCAGCTCCGTCGAACAGCTGAAGAAACTCTGGTCAATTCAGAGTTCACCTAGAGATATCGTCTGAAGAACGCAGTCATTAACTGGGCACAAAGCATGGCCATATCCCGCTGCATATCAAACGCATGATCCAGACCGGCAAAGCTATGCAGTTCGGCCGTGGCGCCCACACGTTTGAGCGCCTGATAAAACGCAAAGGAATTCTCAGGCGAAACGCGGCTGTCGGCATCACCCACGATCAGCAACGTAGGCGGGTAGTTTTCATGCACCCGCAGCAGCGGGCTGGCGTGCTGGTAGTCTGCATTGGAAGCATTCGGCCCCATCAACTGCAGGAAGGACTCATCGTGTCCAGGTTCGGTCGGGGAAAGCAAACGCGTTGGCGAATAAAAAGCACAGACGGCAGCGGGTCGCCAGTCATTGTCTTTGGCAGCAGCCATCAGTGCCAGATGGCCACCGGAGGAGTTACCGGAAATGCCAATCCGACCAGGATCGAGACCCATCTCTGCAGTCCTGGACTGCAACCAGTGGGCAGCCGTTGAAATATCCTGGTTCTGTGCCGGCCAGAAGGCCACCGAAGAGAGTCGATAGTCGCAAGCCAGAGCGGTAAAACCCGCCTTGGCCAGGGCAATTCCGTAAGCCTTCTGCTGGCTTCTGTCACCCGTACGCCAGCTGCCACCAAACAACAGAATCACCGCAGCACCGTTGTGATTTTCGCTGGTGGGTAAGTACAAGTCGCCGTAAATCGAGTCGGCGTGCACCGCAGGAATTGGAAAAGCTTGCCTGATCTCAATTCGGTCTTCTGGCTTCTTGTCACGCGTGCTTTCGGGCACTTCGGTTCCTCAGTCTTAAGGAATTCCTCTACCTCAGGCAGATGTATGGGAACAACATGGCTGTTGATATGGTGTGTATTCCCGTGACCTCTTGTTTCGCCGCATCGTCAGTTATTGCAGACGCTGCCCGCGAACGCAATGTCGTAGGCCGATCAACAAGGCGATCATCGCGGCGCCCGCCGGGTCTCGCCCGCACGAGACTGCGGCAAAAGGTAATGCCGCGACGCCAGCGAGGCGTGCCAGCAGGACGCGTCGCGTCATCCCGGGTTCATCCACGGCTCAGACCCTTCGTCGGTCGGCGATGTGCGACGCGTTGATCTCGGCGAGGCTGCGTGTTCCCGCCTGGCGCATGTTGCCAGCGAGTTCCGACTGCAGGATGTCGAGCACGCGCTCGACCCCTTCCTGCCCGAAGGACGCGAGTCCCCAGATGTACGGCCGCCCGATCCCGACCGCATCGGCACCGAGCGCGAGCGCCTTGAACACGTCGGCGCCGCGCCGCACGCCGCCGTCCATGAGCACCGGAACACGGCCGGCGACTGCGGGTACGACTTCGGCGAGACTGTCGATTGATGCGCGGCCGCTGTCCTCTGCGCGCCCGCCGTGGTTCGAGACGATGATGCCGTCGACGCCGTGTTCGACCGCGAGCAGAGCGTCGTCGCGCGTGACGAGACCCTTGATGACGAGCTTGCGCGGCCAGATGTCGCGCAGGCGCCTGACGTAGTCCCAGGTCATGCCGGGCGGCGTCAGATCGTCAACTGCCTGCACGTCGAGTCCGCGGAACATCGGCTTGCGTGCGATCTCGTCGGCGAGCCGGGGGCTGCTGGTGTGGCAGGCAGTGCAATCACGCGCATCGCGCCGTATCGCGCGCGAGCGTGACGCGGTTCGAGCCGCCCTGCAGGTCGACCGTCAGCACCAGCACCGGGCAGTCGGCCGCCTTGACACGACGAACGAGTGCGACGGTCACGGGCCACTGATCGGTGGGATAGAGTTGGTACCAGACCGGTTCGCCGCGCGCGGCGCTCACGTCCTCGACGCCGGTCGACGATACGGTCGAGAGAATCTGCAGCTGATTCCGCGAGCGGGCCGCTTTCGCGCTAGCGCTCTCACCGTCCGGGTGGAACGCACGCTGGCTTCCGAGCGGATCGAGGAAGATCGGCGATGGCCAAGTCGTACCGAAGAGGCTGACGGACGTGTCAATCCGGGAAATGTCCACCAGCCGTCGCACGCGCAGGCTGTAGTTCTCGAAGCCCGCGTCATTGGCGCGCAGCGTCGCGCTGCCATCCACCCCCGTCTGGAGATAACCCCAATGAGCGGGCGGCAGCTTGGCGCGCGCGAGCCGCTCGAAGTCAAACACGTCGAGCGCCTCGGCCGCGGAAGCGATGAGCCGCTCGTCTTCGCCGGCCGCGCGGAGCACTGGTGCGAGACTCGCGAGCACCGGCGCGGCCAGCAAGGAAGTCAGGACGCGCCTGCGTGTGGTATCGCTCATGGGTGTCCTCTTCAGCCGGGACTCAGGAGTTTCACGCGGCTTTCCCAACTGTAATGCTCCTGGATCGTCGGTCAGCGCGCTGATCGGCAGCGTCTACGAAGTTCGCGAGCCGGCGACGTAAAGCGTGGGCAATCTCGCGTCTCAGCGGCGCGGCGGCATCTCCGCGAACTGCGGCAGCTCGTCGGTGATGTCGAACCAGGGCGCCTTCGAGCCCACGAAGATGTGTGCGGCGGGCGTGATGGCAGGCTCGCTGTCGAGCGAACCGGCCGGTACGACGGCGATGTTGCGCTCCACTGACACGCGCGGCAGTTCCGAGCCGCAGTTCCGGCAGAAGGCGGTCGTGAAATACTGCGCGCCCGGCAGCGGGAACTCCTCGACGAGCCCGGCGCCGCGGGTCCAGCGGAAACCCTTCGCGTCGTAGAAGACGTTCGCGCAGTGCGCGGCGCTGCGGCCCTGGCGGCAGCGTGAGCAGTGGCACAGGAACATGCGCTGCGGCGTCGTCGTGATCTCGTAGGCAACCTCGCCGCACAGGCAGCTGCCCTGCGTCACGCCGGGCTTCAGTTCCACCGGTGCGCGCGGCGTCGAGGGCATGCCGAACTCGGGCGGGTACTCCTCGTGCTGGGGCAGATCGTCCGTGATCTCGTACCAGCCCGCCTTCGAGCCGACAAACATGTGCCTGGTCGGGCGGATGCCCGGGTCGCCCTCGAGGTTGCCCGCTGGCGCGATCACCATACCGAAGCTCTCCTCGACCATGGGGGCGACGGAGCCGCAGATGCGGCAGAACTCGCGGTGGCCGCGCTCCGAGGAGCGGTAGGTGGCGAGGCTCGACGTGTCGCTCAGCCAGCGAAAGCCCGCGATCGGTGCCGCGGCCCAGGTCGCGAACGGCGTGCCGTGGTGCTTGCGGCACATCGAGCAGTGGCAGTGGAGCATGTCCACGAACGGCCCGTCGATCTGGTAGCGCAGGGCCCCACAGAGGCAGCGGCCTTCGGTCATGCTGGTCTCCCTTGACCCGCCAAACGCACGCGATGACGTACGTTATGCCGCCACGCGCCGTTTCGCCACCATCACCCGGACTGGCCGCCGACCCCAGGTGAAACCAGGGCCCGGTCGCTGCCGGCCGGGCCTGTGGGCGGCAGGCTTCAGCAGGACCCGGCTATGGCATCACAGCGAGTCGCAGGTCTCGACATTGGCAACGGAGTCATAGGTCTTGGTCGCCTTGGCCACCGCATCGACACAGACGGTGAACGACACGCTGCGGTTCCTGGCCGTCGTGGCCAGCGCGGCGACGCCGCTGGAATTCGTCGATGCGGACACCGTTTCGTTATGGCTGCCGCTGAACGTCGCCGTTACCGCAGCGCCTTCGACCGCCGCGCCATTCTCGTCGAGCACGGTGATCGCCGCGGTCGCCTGCTTGTTGGGGCCGCCGCCGGCAGATCCGGGGACGATGGAGCCGACGTGCATCGACTGGCCGCCACCGCCGCCGCCGATCGCGGAGCCGCCGAGCACCGTGTAGCCATTGTCGTAGATGCGGACATAGTCGATCGCATACTCCGCGGGAAACGGCGCAGTGATGTTGCTTGCCTGGGTAATCCCGGTGTAGGTGCCGCCGACGGCCAGGTTGAGCAGCAGGAAATGCGGCTCGTGGAACTCGGTGCAGTCGGTGCAGGAGGTGCTCGTGATGTCGATCGCCCAGATCCAGTTACCGTCGACGTAGGTAGTGATCAGGGTCGGCGTCCACTCCATGCGAAACACGTGGAAGCTGCCGCTCAGGTCGGACGGGCTGTCGTAGGTGAGCCCGTAGCTCGCGTGGGCGTTGTTGTGCTCCCAGTGTGCCGTGGAACCGACGCGGCGGTTCACGACGCCGGCGGCGATCGCCCCGGCCGAACCCATTTCCATCACGTCCAGTTCGCCGCTGGCCGGCCAGCCGACCAGGCCGAAGTTGTTGCCTAGCGTCCAGAACGCAGGCCACAGGCCGTTGGCCAGGTTGGGCACCCGGATACGGGCCTCGATCGTCCCGTACTTGAAGGTCAGCTTGTTCTCGGTCTTGAGGCGCGCCGAGGTGAAACTGCGCCGATTGCCTTTCAGCACCTGTTCGCGCGCGGTGATGACGAGGTTGCCGCCCTCGACGCGCACGTTGGCCGCGTCGCTGGTGTATCCCTGCAGCTCGCTGTTGCCCCAGCCGCCGCCGCCGAGATCGTAGGACCACACGCTGCCATCCGGCGCCGTGCCGCTGTTGAATTCGTCGCTCCAGAGCAGCAGCTGCTGGCCACTGGCGGCCAGCGGCGCGCCGAGCAGCAGGACGGCTGTCAGCAGGACGTTTCGTGCTGTTCCGGGGTGGGTGAAAGCCGGCGTTGCGAGCTTGTGCATCGGGTCCATGCTCCCGCGCCCGTCTTGTGACGAGCGACTGATCGTGCGGGCCTGGCAGACCGCGCCAGCCCCGGCAGAAGTAGAGATGACAGCGCTGTCATGCTGCAGTATCGGCGCGCCCTTGTCAAACGCGGGCTGCGGGTGGTGAAACAGCAATCCCCATGTTCAAGGCCCCGGCGCGCGTGAACACCTGATGGTTTCCTGGCCTCCAGGTCGAGCCGCCGTTGAAGCTGACTTCCATTCTCGATTCGAACCGGTCGGGCTGGACATTGAAGCGCGTGAAGCGCAGCCGCATGCTGCGGTCGTCCGCGAGCAGCGTTGCCGGCGTCGCGCGCTGCTCGCGCACGTAGAAGAGGATGCCGGAGCTCGTGTCCTGCTCGGGGATGTCGGATCG
>Ga0224505_10001735_pt1 | contig 13454 bp, 11 predicted proteins | sample SF_Jan12_sed_USG_FD_169102 | JGI IMG/M metagenome (GOLD analysis project Ga0224505, IMG submission 169102) | Sediment microbial communities from San Francisco Bay, California, United States - SF_Jan12_sed_USGS_4_1 | ecosystem: Environmental > Aquatic > Marine > Sediment | place: USA: California...
GGCCGCGCAGGAAATCGGTCCAGAACGTCTCGTTCTCGGAATCGCCGACATCGACACCGAGCACTTCGCGGTAGCCATCAGCACGCAGCCCGGTGGCGATCACCACGGCTTTGGGCTGCGAGAGCCATGAGCACGGCCACCGAGACGACCCGGCCCATTGCAAACTGGAAGCCCGGCCGGCGATACGCCATGGACCCATGATCCCACGGCGAGCAACGGGTCCCGATCAGGGCGCCGGCCGCGCCGCCCCGCTCATGGCTTCACCGGAAACGGGACGGGCGCCACCTCGATCACTGCCGCGCGGCGGCGCCACCAGGGGCTCACGCCACTGCCAGCGGGGCCTTCGGTGCGGACTCGGCCATGCCCCGACCGAACGCGTGATGATCGAGTCGTTCATACTGCCTGTGTTCGACAACTCCAGAGGCCCGCCGCATGACCGTTCAACCAGACCCCGCTCCCCTATCCGCCATCGATCTGACCGACGCATCGGTCTGGGAGGCGGCAGCACCCCACGGCTGGCTCGATCGCCTCCGCCGCGAAAGCCCCGTGCACTGGCACGAGGAGTCCGACGGGCCCGGTTTCTGGGCATTGACCCGCCACGCCGATGTCCGTCAGGTCTCCACCTCACCCGGCGAGTTCTCGAGCTACGTCGGCGGCCCGATTCGGCTCGATCCACCAGAGGGCGGGCTCGACCAGGTCCGGATGATCATCATCGGCATGGACCCGCCGGAGCACCAGATGTTCCGCAGCATCGTGTCGCGTGCCTTCACTCCCAAGATGATCGGCCAGCTCGAGAGCGCACTCCGCTCCGAGACCAAGCGCGTGGTGGGCTCTCTACGCGGACGGAACACCTGCGAGTTCGTGTCCGAGATCGCCAGCCCGATTCCGATGTGGTCGATCAGTGAGCTCATGGGAGTTCCCCAAGCCGACCGACATCGGCTGTACGAGCTCAGCCACGCCCTCATCGACGACCAGGATCCGGAAGTGTCTCCCAGCCCCGAAGCGTCGACGGAGGCGTTGAGCGAGATCTTCGCCTATGCGACCGCGATGGCTGAGCGCGAGCGCGCCCGACCAACCGACAGCCTCACCAGTCGGCTGCTCACCGCCGAGGTCGACGGCCGACGGCTCAGCGATCTCGAGTACACCCTCTTCTTCATGTTCCTGATCGTGGCCGGGAACGAGACCACCCGTACGGCGAGCTCCCAGGGTCTCATCGCGCTGCTCGAGCATCCCGATGAGCTCCGGCGGCTCCGCGACGAGCCGAACCTCATCCCGACTGCAGTCGACGAGATCCTCCGCTGGGAACCGCCGATCCATCACTTCCGGCGAACGGCAACGGTCGACACCCGGATCGGTGGGCAACAGGTCGCGGCGGGCGACAAGGTGCTGATGTGGTACGCCGGGTCGAACCGCGACCCCGCCGTGTTCGAGGATCCCCATCGTTTCCGAGTCGATCGGTCACCCAATCCGCACCAGTCGTTCGGCATCGGAGAACACTTCTGTCTGGGGGCCAACCTCGCCCGGCTCTCGCTGCGGCTGCTGCTCGAGGAACTGGTCGCCGCGGTCACCGACATCGAGATAGCGGCTCCGCCCCGGCGACTCCACTCGAACCTGATCAATGGCGTCAAGGAGCTGCAGATCGGCTTCCGTCCCCGTTGAGCAGGGTCAGTTGTGCCCCGGTGCGTTGCCGCGCCGGGTGAGGAGGATGTCGATCAGTTCGTCGGTTCGATCGTCGATGACGTTGTGCCCCGAGTCGATCTCGATAACGGTCCAGTCCGGTGTTCCCCGCAGCTCGTCTGCCTGGCGATGGTGGTATCCGGGGTTGCCGGTCGCGAGGACGAGCGTGCGAGGTACGCCGGTGGGGAGGGGGCCGCGCAGGCGCACGGGTGTCGACAATGCCGCGATGGCGAGGGGATATGTCGGCGTGTCGCGCTCGGGCGAGGGCAACATGTCCCCGTTCGCGGCGGCGACGGCCCGAGTCGCCTCGGCCACCTCGTCATCGAGCAGGTCGAGCTGGCACTGCCCGTGGGCGGCCACGCCGGCGTCGACGTAGACGACGGCGGCGACGCGGTCGCGGATCTGGTCCCAGGCCTGGGTGACCGGCATTCCGCCGTAGCTGTGTCCGACGAGGAGGACGTCGTGCAGATCGTTGTGTCGCACGTAGTCGACCACCGCGCCGGCGTGGGCGTGCAGGTCGATGGTCGGTCCGGCCTCGTCACCGCGCCGCCCGTGACCCGGAAGGCAGATGGGGTGCGGCGTCATCCCGCCGGCGAGCAGCCCATCGAGGATGGGCTGCCATGACCGGTCGGACGAGAAGGAGCCATGGACCAGCACGGCGTCTCCGAGTGGATCTGGTTCGGTCATGGCTGCCTCGATCGATTCCGGAGAGCGGATCAGACGGCGTCGACCCAGCTGGGGCGCTCGACGAGATCGGTCAGCGTGGCCGCGAACCGGGCCGCGGGAGCACCGTCCACGATGGCGTGGTCCACGCTGATCGTCAGGTCGAGCACCAGCCGGGGGACGATCTCCTCGCCGACGACGCGCGGCCGCAGACTGCGGCCACCGACCAGGACGGCAAGGGTCATGATCGTCGGTTGGGCGATCCCGGTGCCGCCGCTCTCGCCGAACATGCCCACGGAGGTCACGTTGACGGTTCCCGACATCTCGCGCAGCCGGGCCGACCGGGCGACAACACGGTAGGCGAGCGGCAACAGGCCGGGCATGCGGGCCAGGTCGGCCGCCCGGGCTCGGAGCAGGCGGCCCGAACCGCTCTGGTTGCTGTCGGAGGCCACGCGGCGGATCTCGCCGGAAAGGTCCGCCACGGTCCGGACGTCGGCGTCACGGAGTACGTGGGCGAGCGGGAACGTGCGTCCCTCGTCGGCGACCTCGATCAGGACGGCCACGTCGACGTGATCGTGGACGACCAGGCGACCGCGCCAATCGCGGTATGCGTGGACCAGCGGGTGGGCGGTGACCGCCCGGGCGGTGGCGGCCACGATGAAGGCCGTGAACGAGAGCTTCTCCGGATGGGCGTCGAGGACGGCGACGGCCTCGGTGACGTCGAGCTCGAGCAGCCCATGTACCGGATAGCTCCGTCGTCCGGCCCGCATCGCCGCGATCACGAACCGCCGATGAGACGGGAAGGGCAGCCGGCGCAACGAACGCGACCTCGGCTGCTGGTGCCGGTTCGGGTCTTCCACGATGCGCAGTCTGGCAGAAGGCGATCGCCGGCCAGCGAAACACCGCCGGTGATCGGGCCGCTAGGGTTCTCAGCCGTTGCCCAGGAGGACCTGTGACCCAGCCGCCGACCACCACCATGACCTGGCGCCACCTGCTGGTGGCAGCGATCACCGTGGCCCTCCTCGGGGCCGGCTGCTCGTCCAGCGATGACAACGCACCGGCCAGCGCTTCGCCGTCGTCGAGCGCGGATCCAACCGCTCCGAGCTCGACCTCGCCGACGACACCGACGACCACCGCCCCCCCGGAGCCGGCGCCGGCCATGCCTGCCGAGGTGTCCGGACCGATCACCGCCGGCGCCGGCCCCAGCCTGCCCCAGCCGGCCGCTCCCGCTCCCGAGGGGTACGTCGAGGAGGAGTTCTTCTTCGGAGGTGAGGCAACGAGCTACATGCTGACGGGCGAACCGAGCCTCGACGGGATGTGGTCGGCCATGCCCGACACCACCGCTCCGTACCAGACGCGTCTGCTGGTACGACGGCCCCCGGCCGAACGCTTCAGCGGCGTGGTGCTGGTCGAGTGGCTCAACGTCACCGCCGGGCTGGAGAGCTCCCCCGACTGGGCCTATCTGTCCGAGGAGATCGGCCGGAGCGGCCACGCCTACGTCGCCGTCAGCGTGCAGTCACAGGGGGTCGAGGGCGGCACGGGCATCCTCGAGGTCGAGGTCGACGAGGAGCAGGCGGCCCAGGCGGGCACCGAGGGCGAGGTGAACACCGATGGACTGGTCAACGCCGACCCCGAACGCTACGGATCGCTGAGCCACCCCGGAGACCCGTATGCGTTCGACATGTACAGCCAGGCCGGCGCGGCCGTGCGCGACCATGCCGCATCGGTGCTGGGCGGACTCGAGCCCAGCCACGTCGTGGCGGTCGGCGAGTCGCAATCGGCCTTCTTCCTCACCAGCTACATCAACGCGGTACATCCCCTGGTGGATGTCTACGACGGATTCCTCGTGCACAGCCGCGGCGGAGCGGCCGTACCGCTCGACGGCAACCTCCGAGGCGACGACGCCGCCCAAGCCACGTCACCACTGGCCGCCGGCGTCGCCATCCGCACCGACCTGGCCGAACCCGTGTTCATCTTCGAGGCCGAAACCGACCTGACGCTGCTGGGCTACTCCACCGCTCGTCAGCCCGATACCGAGACGGTGCGCACCTGGGAGGTGGCCGGCACCGCCCATGCCGATGCCCACGTGATCGGCTCCGTGTTGGGGACCGAACGAGACCCCACCGTGGGATCGTTCCTGGGGTGCGACGATCTCATCAATACCGGACCGCACCACGAGGTGTACCAGGCCGCGCTCTCCCACCTGGTCACGTGGCTCACCGACGGCACCGCCCCACCCACGGGCGAACCGCTCGAGATCACCGACACCGAGCCGGCCGAGATCCGTCGCGACGACCTGGGTATCGCTCTGGGTGGGGTGCGCAACCCGCTCGTCGACGTTCCCGTCGCCGTGCTCTCGGGAGATCCTCCCTACGAGGTCGACCTCGATTCGCTCGACACCTGCGCGCTGTTCGGCACGACCGCTCCGCTCGACGCGGCCACGTTGATCGAGATCCACGGATCGGCCGACGAGTACGTCGCCGCCTTCGGCGCAGCCGCGGACGCCGCCGTGGAAGCCGGCCATCTGCTTCCGGCCGACGCGGCGACCCTCGTCGACGAAGCCGAGGCCAATCGGGCGCTGTTCGGCTGACCCTGCCGGTCTCTCACCGCCGCCGGGCACCTGCGACGCATCGCTCGGTCACCGCACCCGTTCGAAGAGGTAGGCAGTAGCCGATCTCGTGTAGCCCACCCCCCGTCCGGTTCGGTGCAGCAGGTCCGCGGTGATGGTGATCGGCTTCTTCGGCTCGAGATAGCGGTCGAGACCGCGATCACTCACCCGGTGGTCGCCACCACTCGACAGGACCACCCCCGACAGCCGGTACCGCGGGTCGATCGACGCCATGGCCGCGTCTCCATGGCTGGGGTTCACCAGCAGGGTGCCCCCCACACGTAGCGCTGGGGTGCAGAACTCGGACACGAAGCCGGCGTAGAGCGACACGAGCAGGTCGACGCTTTCCTCGGCCACGGGTAGCTGCTCGGTGTAGTCGGCGGAGACGAACACGACCTCAGGCTCGGGCGGAGCGCCATCATGTTCGGCGATGATGGCCTGCACCTCCTCCTCATCGGCGAAGAACGCCGCGGCTCGCCGATCAACATCGACGTAGGTGACCGAGGGGAAGACGAAGCTGGGCGCCAGATCCAAATAGCAGCCGGGGTAGAGCACGCGCTCGGCCGCAACGACGGCACCCACTGCGCGGAACAGGCGCCACCGATCGCCGGGGTGACGATCCTGTTGCACCCACAGCCGACGAGCGCTCTCTGCCACCGCAGGGTCACGCCCCTTCGGTGCGGGGCGCCGTCCGGGCCTGGTCGATTCTGACCGCCGATCCCGACGGCGACAGCCGTAGCGTCCCCTTCACGCTCACATCAGCAGGGTCCATCACCTCCAGCGACACGGCCTCGCCGTCGCGTAGGGGGTCGAGCACGTAGCCCATGTTGCCCAGGATGGCCGTGTAGTAGGTCACGACCGACTCGACGGGAAGCCCGGCCACTTCGAAGCTGGCCGTCTCCGTGCGGACGCCACCGTCGTCGGTGACCGTGTAGGTCATCACCTCGGACACCGCGCCCGACGGCAACGGGAAGATCGAGCGAAGAGCATCGGTCCCGCCCGGGTCCCCGACATCGGAGGTCGCCCCAGCGAACCCCGCGCCGGCCTCGGTGGGAACGTCGCTGCCCGCCGGGTCGTCGCCGGAACCGCCGCAGCCCGCGATCAGCACCAGTGCGACCAACAGGTCGGCGACACGGCGCATCAGCTCTCCTCCTCCGGCCCGCGTGACTGACCGTCGGCGGCGACCGTAGCCCACCGGGCGAGGGCGGATGGACCGCGGGCCGGTGCGGCCACGATGTACTGGCTTCGGTTTCTCGTCGGAGGCCGACTCAGACGGCCACGGGCTGGGCGTCTCGATCGGGATCCACCTGCGGTGGTGGCGACGCACCGTCGGGCTCGGGGAGGTTGCCGCCCTCGACATCGAGCCGAGGCACCAGCCGGTCGAGCCAGCGGGGGAACCACCAGTTGCGCTCACCCAGGAGCTCCATGGTGGCCGGCACCAGCAACATGCGGACGAGCGAGGCGTCCAGGAGGATGGCCATGCTCAGCCCCAGGCCGAAGAGCTGCACGATGCGGCTGTCCTCGAGCATGAAGCTGCCGAAGACCACCACCATGATGGCCGCGGCGGCGGTGATCACCCGGGCGGTCGAGGCCAGCCCGTCGGCCACCGAGTTGACCGCGTCCCCGGTGCGGTCGTACTCCTCCTTGACCCGGGACAGCAGGAAGACCTCGTAGTCCATCGACAGGCCGAATACCACGGCGAACATCATCATGGGGATGAACGGTTCGATGGGTGCCGGCTCGATGCCGGTGATGGCCGACGTCCACCCCCACTGGAACACGGCCACGATGATGCCGTACGCCGCGCCGATCGACAGCAGGTTCATCACCACGGCCTTCAGCGGTACCAACAGCGACCGGAACACCACCATCAACAACACGAATGACAGCACCAGCACGGCCGTGAAGAACAGCGGCATCCGACGGCCGAGATAGTCGGAGAAGTCGATGCCGCCGGCGACGACCCCGGTGAGGTTCACATCGAGGGAGGTGCCGTCGACGGCGCGGGGCACCACTTCGGATCGCAGTCGGTTCACCAGCGCCTCCGTCGCCTGGTCCTGCGGGGCCGACGTGGCGACCACTCGCATGACGTAGGCCTCGGGCCTGGCCGGGTCGTTGGGAACGGGCGGCGTCACCGACGCCACGCCGGGATCGGCACCGATGGCCGCGACCAGGTCGTCGAGCGCGGCGGCGTCGCCGGGGGTCGGGGCGACGACGGCGGCCACGATGGGCCCGTTGAATCCGGGTCCGAACCCCTCGGACAGGAGGTCGTAGGCCTGCCTGGTGGTGGTGTCCTCGGAGAAGTTGCTCTCATCGGAGAATCCCAAGCGGATCCCCAGCAAAGGCAGGGTGAAGATCACCAGAACGGTCGTACCCAGCAGGGCGATGCTCCAAGGATGGGATTGGACGAATCGGCTCCAACGGTGGGCCCAGGTCTCGCGGAGGGGACGGACCCGGCGTGCGGGGACCACGCGCTTGAGCGGCGCGAGGAAGAACCCGGCCACGAGCACCACGAGGGCAAGGGGTGCAGCCACGAGAAGGAATCCCAGGCCCGCGCCGACCCCCAGCAGGGCCACGGCCGCCAGGCCGGCGGCGATGAGGCCACGCCAACGCGTGACCTCGATGCGGTCGCCGGCGAATCCCAGCAGAGCGGGCAGCAGGGTGACGCTGGCCAGCATGGTCATGATCACGGTGGTCGACGCGGCCACCGCGATGCCGTTCACGAACGGCAGCCCCATCAAGAGCAGCCCGAGCAGCGAGAACATGACCGTGGTGCCCGCGAAGATGACGGCCCGACCCGCGGTATCCATCGCCAGCACGGTTGCCGCCTCGGGTTCCAGCCCGAGATGCAGACTCTCGCGGTAGCGGGTCACGATGAACAGGGCGTAGTCGATGCCAACACCCAGCCCGACCATCACGGCCATGGTGGTGGCGAACTCGGGCCCGTGCGTGACGTTGGAGATGATCGTCACCAACCCGAGGCCGCTACCCACGCCCGCCACGGCGAGGCCGATGGGAAGCCCCATCGCCAGGACGGAGCCCGTGGCCAGGATCAAGACCACGATGGCGAAGGCGATGCCGATGACCTCGGACTCGGGTGGCTGGAATCCGGCCAGCTCGGCGCCACCGATCTCGACGCGGAGGCCGGGAATGTCGGGAGCCAGTTCCGCCAAGGCCTCACCGATGGCCCCCGACTCCTGATCGTCGATGGACTCGTCGAGGATCACCTCGGCGTATCCGATCGTCCCGTTCTTACTCAGCCCGCCACCTCGTCCCTGGTAGGGGTCGAGCAGGGTCACCTCGTCGAGGGCGTCGGCCGCGGTGAACATGTCGGTCATGGCCGACTGGACGTCGGGGGACGAGACCCCGGCATCGGCCTCGAACACGATGGCACCGGTGATGCCGGTGCCGAGACCACCGAAGTACCGGTCGAGCACGTCGAAGCCGTCGCTGGTCTCGGAGTCGGGCGGGTTCTGGCCGCCGTCGAACCCCGAACCCACCAGGTTTCCGATGGCGAAGATCATCACCATGCCGACCAGCCAGGACCCGAGGGTGACCCGACGATGGACGAAACACCAGTGGCCGAAACGAGCGATCATGGGCACCAGTCAACGCCGACGGGATCCAGAGGTCTACGTGACACCCGGCACTCCCCCATTTCGAACCGGTTCGGGCGTCGACGCGCCCACAGGACGCGAATCCTACGTTCTTCGCGCCGACTGCCGATGGGCAGGCCGTGAAGACGCTCGAGACACTCCGCCGAATGCTCGTGGCCGTGGTCGCGTTCACTGCAGTGATCAGCCTCGTGACACCCGCAGGGGCCGGTGCGCAGACCACCGAATCCGCCAGCTGTCTGGCCGGCAACGATCTCGTATCCGCTCTGATACTGGTGGACAACCCAACCACCGACGCCGTGGCACCACTGGTGCGGGAAGAAGCCATCGGCGTGCTCCTGACCGGCCTGATCGACCTCGTCGATCGGGGTCGGCCCGTCGAGGTGGCCGTGGCCCGCATGGGCGGGGAGACCACCGTGGTCACCGACTGGGTGGACCTCGACGCGCAGACGTACCCGGCCACGCTGGCGGCGACGACATTGACCGCTCCCACCACCACGGTCTCTCTCGCCCCCGCCATCGAGGCCAGTCAAGCGATCCTGCTCGATCGCGTCGGAGAGGAGGGCTGCGGTCTGACCGTTGCCCTTCCGATCGGTGCCGTCGGGTTCACTGCTGACGAAGCGGGCGAGTTGTGCGCTTCGGGCGGCACCATCGACAGCCTGCGGGCCCTACCGGCCCACCTGGGCATCATCACCACCCCCACCGCCATCGCTGATGTCGACCGGACCCTTCTCGATGCCGTCGCCGGAACGTCGGGCAGCCAGGAGAGCTGCGGCTCGGTCGCCTCGGCCGGCGCGGTCATCGAGGGATCCACCCGTGCCGAGGTCCTCGCCCCCGTCGGTCGCATGATCGACGGACTGGCCGGCGCGTCGGTGACCACGGACGAGACGGCCGTCTGCGATGTGTTCGCCTGTCCGGAGGGGTCGACAACCGTGACGGCCAACGCCGTGACGGGCCAGGTCTCGATCGACGGGGTGTTCTCCGGCTTCGGGTACGACGTCGTCCTGGAATCCCCCGCGGGAGACAAAATCCTTCTTCCGGGTGCCACCGATCGCATCGATGAACTGAGCGGTGCATCGATCACCACCATCTGGCCCAGCCGCGCCACCGTCTCCGTGGCCGTCACCGGCGGGGAGCTGGCCGGCGACTGGACGGCCACCGTCATCGACCCGGCTGCCGCCGGCGACGGAACCGCGCAGTGGCAACACGCCGTGACCTCCACTGTCCGACCCGAGATCGTGTCGGTCTCCCCGACCGACGCCGGAGCCGAGGCGAGTGTCCAGGTCGATCTGTTCTCGGCCGACGGTGTCCGCATCGACGCCGGATCGGCCCCCAACGTCGTTCCCGAGGGTGTGGTCATCGACCCCATCACGGGTTCGAGCACACCGATCGAGTTCGGCGAGATCGTCGAGGGCTCCCACGTCGGCCGCGTACAGCTGCCGGCCGACCTCGGCTCGGAGGCCGAGGTGGTCGTGTCGGTGGCCGGCGGTGAATCCGTCAGTCGCGCCATCGTCGTGACCAGCGACTCACCCGCCGATCCCCAGGTCTCGGCCGGTGACAGCGGCGGATCCGACGGGCTCTTCTCCACCCAGCGTCTGGCCCTGTTGGGCCTGGCTCTCGTGGCGGGGGTCCTCGGCGTCTGGCTGGTACGCCATCGCAAGGAGTCCGAGCAGCCCCCCGGCGTGCGGGGCGGCGCCTTCGAGATCGTCGTCGGTCCCGATGGCCACCTCTCCCGCGTGGTCGAGGGCCGAGTCCACCCGTTGTTCTTCCGGGGCCCGGACTTCTCCGATCTCCCGGCGGGCAACGCGTCGACGCGCCAGATCCAGGACCTGGAGATCCGCCTCCAGAAGGCATGGAACCCCCTGTCCGCCGCCTCCGGACACGTGCGCAGCGCCGCCGGGCCGACCGCGGGATCGCAAGGACGAATCGAGCGCGATGGCACGCTGGTGGGCGTCGTCCCGTGGGAGCTGGGCCGTTCGTGGGCATTCGTGCTCGACACCGAAGCCACCACGCAGTCCAATCGGAACGATCCGGACGGAGGAACCATGATTCGCGGTTCGCTCCACGTCTTCATCGACGGCACCCTGACGGGGAGCAACGACTGGTTGCTGGGGCTGGTCTCGGACCTCCCCCAGGCGGCGCGTTCGTTGCTCGAATGGGCGCACTCCGAGGGGCTCACCGATGTGACCGCCGGTGAGACCCCGATGGTCAACACGTACGCCGAGTTCGCCAGCCTCGTCACCGACTGACCGATTCCCGAGGCGGGTGCCGACCGCGACGTCGTGTCAGACTCGCCCCCATGGAACTGGTTGAGATCGTGGTCGTCGATGGCGTTGCCACCCTGACCCTGAACGACCCGGCACGCCGCAACGTGGTGTCGGCTGACATGAATGCCGCCCTCGTGGACGCCGTCGACCGACTCGAGGACGCCCAGGACGTGCGGGCGCTGGTCATCACCGGCGCCGCCCCGGCCTTCTCGGCGGGCGGCCACCTCGACGATCTACTGGCCGTAGACGACGGCCCGTCCCTGCGCAGCATCTACGCGGGCTTCCTGCGCGTGGCGGGTTGCGAGCTCCCGACGGTGGCCGCCGTCAACGGCGCTGCCGTCGGCGCGGGAATGAATCTGGCCCTGGCCTGCGATCTCATCGTGGCCGGCGAGTCGGCCCGATTCGACAGCCGCTTCCTCCAGATCGCCATTCACCCCGGCGGCGGCCACACGTGGCGGCTTCGCCACAACACCGACCTCCAGACGGCCAAGGCCATGGTGCTGTTCGGTGCGGTGCTGAGCGGCCAGGAGGCGGCCCAGGCCGGACTGGCGTGGCGCTGCTACCCCGATGACGAGCTGCTCCAGGAGGCGCAGGCGCTGGCCGGCGTGGCCGCCGCCGCTCCGCCCGAGCTGGTCCGGTCCATCAAGGCGACGTTCGCCGCGGGCCTGGCGGTGGACTCCTCCGATGCCGCCGTGGACCTCGAGCTGGAGCCACAGGTCATCTCCACCAGGCAACCGGCCTTCCACTCCTTCGTGGCCGACCTGAAGGCCCGCATCGCGGCCAAGAAGGGCTAGTCAGCGGATCAATCGCCGATCCACTCGGCCAGCAGCTCGTCGCGGCGGACGGTCCACTCCTCGGCGGTGACCGCGTAGCGAACATGGTCCTCCCAAACCCCGTTGATCTCCAGGTAGCGCTCGGCCACGCCCTCGCTGCGGAACCCCAGCTTCTCGACCACCCGATGGCTGTTGGTGTTGCGGGGGATGATGGAGATCTGGAGGCGGTGCAACCCGACCTGTTCGAAGATGTACCGACACAGCACCACCACCGCCTCGGACGTGTAACTGTTGCCGGCCTGTTTCTCGTCGATCCAGTACCCGACGTGGGCGCTCTGGAAGGCTCCTCGGACCACATTGTTCACGTTGATCTCACCGGCGAAGTCACCCGTGACGAAGAGCCCGAAACCGAATCCGTTGCCGATCTGGCGTTCGCGGTCGCGAGCGCCGCATCGGGCCGCGAAGGCCTGACGGTCGTTGACCGGATCGGGAGCCTGTGCGGCGCGAGCGGGTTCCCACCGGGTGAGCCACTCGGCGTTGCGTCGCCTCACCTCCTGCCAGGCCGAGAAGTCGGCGACGGCCAGCGGACGGAGCATCACTCGGCGGCCGAACAGGGTCGTCATGACCGCAGCAGCATAGGGCGCCCGCCGAACGAGGGCATGGCCGACCCCAGCGGCGGGGCCGGTCGCCCCCGGCCGGTATTCAGAGCTGACTGGCGACCAGACCGTCCAGGATGTCGGCCTCCGACACCAGGCAGTCTTCGAAGCCGAAGCTGCGCATGATCTGGACCAGCACGCACAGGCCGCCGACGATCACGTCGGCCCGCCCCTCCTCGAGGCCCGGGTTGTGGATGCGATCCGCACGGGCCTCGGTCACCAGCGTGCGGAACACGTCCTCGGCCGCCGCCTTGGTCAACCGGAAGTGGTGGACCGCGGCGCGGTCGTACGTCGCCAACCCCAGCTCCACGGCAGCTGCCGTGGAGACGGTGCCGGCCAAACCCACGAACTGGCGGGCCGAGGCCATCGCCGGGAACTGGTGCACCACCTCGTCGATGTGGGCCTCGGTGACGCTGAGGCAGGCCACGAGCTCCTCGGGCCGCGGGGGATCGTGCTCGATGTACTTCTCCGTCATGCGCACACACCCCATGTCGACCGAGACGCCCGCCTCGCAGGTCCCGGAGCCGAAGGAGAACTCGGTCGAGCCACCACCGATGTCGACCACGAGGTAGGGCCCATCGGCCGGATCCAACTCACCGATGGCGCCGGCGAAGGACAACTCGGCTTCCTCTCGCCCCGACAGCAGCTCGGGTGCGACTCCCACGGTCTGACGGGCCATGGCGAAGAAGTCCTCGCGGTTGGCGGCGTCACGGGCCGCGCTGGTCGCCGTCATGCGAATCCGCGAGACACCGTGCTCGGCCAGAGCACCGGCGTACTCGTCGAGGACCACCCGTACCCGTTCGATGGCGGCATCGGTCAGTCGCCCGGTGGCGTCCACGCCTTCGCCCAGTCGAGTGATCTGCATCCGTCGATCGACCTGTTGGTTGCCGTCGCCGATGAGCAATCGGGTGGAGTTGGTACCGCAGTCGATGGCGCCGACCAACTCGCTCACAGATCCTCCAGGTGTTCGTGCACCCATGCTCCCACCGGATCGTCGCCCCCGGCCAGGAACCAGGCGTAGTGGGCATGCAGGCACTTGACCCCCTTGCGGGTGCCACCCACTCCCCCGTTCGGGCGATGCCCGGTGTGGTCATCGGGGATGGCCTCGTCTCGGAGCGAGGCATAACGTCGATGAGCGTCATCCAACGCCTGGGGTTCGACGGCAGCCTCGGCCCGGCGGACGCCGCCTTCGCTCT
>Ga0224505_10001737_pt1 | contig 13445 bp, 9 predicted proteins | sample SF_Jan12_sed_USG_FD_169102 | JGI IMG/M metagenome (GOLD analysis project Ga0224505, IMG submission 169102) | Sediment microbial communities from San Francisco Bay, California, United States - SF_Jan12_sed_USGS_4_1 | ecosystem: Environmental > Aquatic > Marine > Sediment | place: USA: California...
ATATGTCCGGACGGACCAGGTTCTGGACCTTGTAGCAGAAGTTATCGACGCTTGTGGGGAGCCGTTTGGCGACTACTCGATATTTCCCACCTTGTTGGCTGCAAGATTGGCTAGTCGCGATCATAAAGTCGTACTTTCTGGGGATGGTGGTGATGAATTGTTTTGGGGGTATCCCAGTCGTTTCGCCACGCTGATCAGGCTTGCGGTGGACTTCAGGATGCCGCTCTGGCTGAGAAGGGTGCGATGGGGAGCAAAACGAGCCTTCTTGAGGGGTAATGATAGATACCTGCTCATGGACTCAGTGGGCAACGCCCACCGTGCGATGCATACCCGTTTTCCTGAAGCGCTACTGGAAGAAATATTTCCCTCATTGCCGGTCTGGCCGTCAGGATGCAATGTATATGCGTACGATGGCTGTGACCCCGATCAAATCGCCCAGGTTTCACGATGGAATGAGTTTGTGTACCACTTGACGATGGTATTGCTGAAGGTGGACAGGGCCAGCATGTACAATTCCCTCGAGGTTCGTGTTCCGTTCCTTGATCGAGAGGTGATTGACGTGGCGTCGAAGGTCGACTGGAAAGACTGCTTACAGGTCGGTCCTCAAATCGGGAAAATCCCCTTGAGACGGGCCTTGGCGAAATTGGTCACGTATCAGACTCATGCGAAACGAGGGTTTGAGGCTCCGATGGCGACATGGCTCAGAACATCCATGAAGGAAATGTTCGAGGAGTACGTCTTGAACCAAACTGATCTCCTTGGCCTTGAAATCAATCGAAAGGCGGTTCGTGGGGTTTTTGACCAGCATGTTCATGGAAAACGTAACTATGCAAAGGGGCTTTGGCCATTGCTGAGTTTGGCATTATGGACAAGAAAGTATCGCTCACGTTCACCGATGAGTAACAACAATATGCTGACTCGGTGGAATACCTGATATCGACTGTCTGAAATAGGCGCTCATCAAATGACAAATCATACAACCCCCCTTGTTTCAATTGGTATACCGACTTACAACAGAGCAAGCAGTTACCTGAAAGTGGCGCTGCGAAGTGCGGTAAATCAAACATATAAGAATATAGAGATCATTGTTTCCGACAACTGTTCCTCGGACAATACCGAATCGACCGTCAAAGAATTCGGTGATTCCCGAATACGGTACTTCAGGCAGACGCAAAATATAGGTGCAAATAAAAATTGTAATTTTTGCCTGGATCAAGCTCAGGGGAAATACTTTCTGATGCTCTTTGATGATGACGTGGTCGATGATGATTTCATATCAACATGTTTGGATGCCGCTGCGTCACACAGAGAACCAGGCGTAATTTTAACCGGAGCACGGCAAATCGATTCCGCTGGGAATATTCTATCTGCTTCCCATAACAGGGCAAGCGGATGCTCTACGGTGGATTTTATTTTGGGCTGGTTTGACGGAAAAGTGCCGTTGTATCTATGCAGCACCCTATTCAATACCCAGAGGCTGAAGCAAGAGGGAGGATTTCATTCGAAAACCCATAGATATGAGGATGTTGTGGCATATGTTCAGCTGGCTGCGAAATATGGAAGAGTCGACATTTTTGATATAAAAGCCAGTTTTCGCAGACATGACAGTAATATGGGAAGCGCCACCCATTATTATGAATGGTGCGAAGATAGTTGCTATCTTTTGGATGTCATGTGCGATGCCGTGCCTCAACAGGCTGATGTAATTAGAAAGAGGGGGATGTCCTATTTTTGCCTGAGGAATTACAGACATGCTGCGGCGATAAAGTCACCACTGGGACGTCTAAGTGCGTACTGTACCGTGTACAGGATGTTTGACTATAGTTATTCCCCATTGAAGTTCATGTTTGGGAAAAAACTCTCTCGCATCGTCAGCTTCATGAAGGGGAAGATCGGAAAGTCGTAGGGTGGATTTGTATTGGCCGTTCATGAAAGAGGCGATTCGCAGTCCTCGGCGAACGGAACCGTTCAACGAAGCGATCAAGGTCATGGGATGGTAGATTGTCTGCACGTGCAGGCTCCGGTTGGGGCTAAGACCGCCTCATCTCGGTTCGTGGCGTGGGGGATCGAGGTAGATTAGCCGCGCAAGCCAGTTCGAGAGGTCTTTCCACTGACGAGGACAGGGCGCTTATCGTAGGGACGGGCGTGACGTCGATGTGTTTGAGTTCTCGTTGCGAATTATCATCATGAAAATCGCATTTCTTGTCAGCGAGTTTCCCTCCGTATCCCAGACATTTGTTCTAAATCAGATTGTGGGATTAATAGATTTGGGACATGATGTCCATATCTTTGCGGACAGATCAGGCAATACGGCCACCATTCATGGCACTTATGAAAAGTATGACCTGTCAAGACATACTCACTACTATCGGATCCCCAAGAACGGGCTGGTCAGAATAGTAAAAGCTATCGCCTTCATTATTCAATATGCGCCACGTAATTATGACGTCATTTTTAGATCATTAAATGTTTTTCGACATGGGAAGCAAGCATGGTCTCTTAGTCTTCTTTTTAGGAGTATTCCGTTATTAGAAAGGGGAAGGCCTTTTGACATCATTCATTGTCAGTTCGGTACTCTCGGATTGAGAGCCGTATCGTTAATGCCAGGTCGTACTGGAAATCGCAAGATCGTGACATCCATCCGGGGTTCTGATGTAACCGTCTTTCTGAAAAAACATCCTGGCATCTATCGTGAATTGTTCAAGGAGGGAGCTTTGTTTTTGCCGGTATGCGAGTTTCTTAAGGAACGACTCATCCAGGAGGGCTGTGCAGAAAAGAAGATCGTGGTTCACTATTCCGGCATTGATTGTTCGAAATTTCACTATCTTCAAAGAGACCGTGTTCCCGGCGAGGCCGTAAAGGTATTGACGATTGCCAGACTGGTTGAAAAAAAAGGCATAGTATTTGCTCTCGAGGCTGTGTCGGGCCTGCTTTCAAAAGGGGAAAAGCTAGAATATACGATCGTCGGCGATGGTCTGTTGCGTGGGCATCTGGAGCAGATGATAGGGCGGATGGGTATCGAGCGACAGGTCAAACTACTCGGCTGGAAAACCCACGAAGAAGTGAAGCGGCTCTTAGAGGAATCGCATGTGTTGGTTGCTCCGAGTTTAACCTCTGACGGGGGTGATCAAGAAGGGATACCGAATGTCATAAAAGAGGCGATGGCCTGCGGATTACCCGTCATCAGTACGTTTCACAGTGGGATACCGGAGTTGGTGACCGATGGCGTCACGGGTCTCCTGGTGCCGGAAAGGGATGCCGGTTCGCTTGCCGGTTCGCTTGAATACCTGATAAGGCACCCGGAGATTTGTAGTGAGATGGGTCTCGCCGGCAGGAGGCAGGTGGAGCAAAAGTTTGATACACACCGCTTGAATAAGGAGTTGGAAGAATTATATCTGAGCGTGATGCGAAGTCAGGTGGCAACTGAATGAGAAGTGACACCGTTATGAAGAATCCCGGAACTGGCCAAAAGCCAATCGGTTTAGCCAGACCGCTCTTTTCGGAGGTCGGGGTGGTTGCCTTTGTCCCGGAGGAATGGGGCGGACCCTGGCTGTCTCGGCATCAGGTGCTGACTCGCCTGGCGGAGTATTTTCATGTCGTCTGGGCCGAACCTGCCAGAAGCTGGAGAGAGCTTGTATTTGGCGGCGGGAAGCCGGTCAATCGCTCTCCTCGCTCGGAAACATTTCCGGAAGGGTTTTATCTGTATCAGCCGGAAAGATGGCTTCCACAGTTTGACCGACCAACATGGCTGGCCTCCTGGACCGCGGTGAAAAGAGCTCGTAGAGCTGAGGCCTTGCTTCGTCGGCGTGGGTGCAGGACCATCGTCTTCTATCTGTGGCGTCCCTATTTCGACCATGTCTTGGATGCTCGTTCACACGATCTGAGCTGTTACCATATTGTTGATGAGTATTCCTTTTCTGCAATGGAGCAGTCGCTGTCAGATCGAGAGGTGCAACTGATCAAGCGCGTAGACCAAGTATTCATCCATTCGCCTGCGTTGCTGGAGCGTAAAGGTCAATTCAACCCTCATACTCGGCTTGTCCCAAACGGCGTGGACTATCAGGCGTTCGCGACTGTTCAAGCAGAACCGGCTGATCTACGTGAGATTCCACATCCGAGGATCGGCTATGTCGGGATCATCAAGGCACAGCTGGACTTTCAGGTCTTGCTCGATCTGGCCATTCACCATTCGCAGTGGTCCTTTGTTTTTGTGGGGCCAAAACGAAATTTGGGAAAGGATTCGCCGTTAGTGGATCAGCTATCCAAATTGAAGAATGTGTATTTTCTCGGAAACAAACCCAAAGAAATCGCCTGCGCCTATCCGCAGCACATGGATGTCTGTCTGCTCCCATATAAGGCCAATGATTACACAAAATACATTTATCCGCTCAAGCTTCATGAATATCTGGCTGGAGGAAAGCCGATCGTGGGGACGTCAATTCGATCTCTGTTGGATTTTACGCATGTCATTAAGCTCGCCAGTACGCATGAGGAATGGTCACGAGCGTTGACGGAATCGCTAGCGCCCCATATGGTTTCGAACGATGAGACACAGAACCGTCGCAACATCGCCCAACAGGTTGATTGGGGAACCTTAGTTCACGGTATCGCGGGCTCGATATGCGACCGTCTTGGTTCATCCCATACGGAGCGGTTCGCCACGATTCAACTCGAAGCGTTATAGGGGTTTGGCGTAATCGATTCGATGGACTCTAGATTGATTTGTATTATTGAGAGAGTCGGTCGCGTAGAGGAGAGGTGGCAGTGAGCGGCATGGAGAGAGGTAGCCCCGCGAATATGCCTGAGAAGCTTGCCGACGATGTCATGCCGCTGCGAGGGCGACCGAAGTTGCTCTTTCTAGCCTACCCATTTCCACCGGCTAAGGCACCGGGTTGTGTCAGGACCTGGAACATGGCGATGTATCTGACTCGATTTGGGTGGGATGTGACGGTGGTCACTCCTGATCCATCGATACTGCGGAACATCGAAGACATCGAGAAGGTTTCTAGGGAAGTAGACCATGCGGGTATCAAGCGGATTCTGACCGGTCACGAATGGCGATGTCTGGCACCAAATAATCTGAGGTGTTGGAATCGGAACCTGGGTAGGCTTGCTGGAAGAGTGTGTCGTGTAATCGCAAGGAAACTAGGAATTGACGCGCATATCGGTTGGGTAAGATCCGCAGAACGGGCCTGCTCCCATTTGACCAAGGAGGATGTGGACCTCATTGTTGCGACTGGGTCGCCATTCGCGTCCTTCAGCTTGGCTAAGCGCCTCTCCGAAAAATTCGGCAGACCCTATGTTCTGGACTATCGTGATCCCTGGACAGGAAATCCTCACGGCGCTCGTCTCCAGCCGCTGGCAGCCGCTCAAAGGGAGGCGAGAGCGCTTGAGGACTGTGCGGCGGTTACAATTGTGTCGCCATCTTGGGGTGGTGCGCTGGATCGGCGATTTGGTGTCGGGCCGAAACTGCATGTTGTAACGAATGGCTTTGATCCGACCGAGATGGAGACTGTAAAACCGTATGACTTTGGACATTGTGCGTTTGTTTATACGGGGATCTTTTATCCCCCTAAACGCAGTATCTCACCATTCCTGACCGCGCTCAAACTCCTGAGGGAATCCCCTCAGGGAAACGCGAAAGAATGGTATTTCCATTACTATGGTCCAGACGAGCGCTATATTCGTGAGGAGGCAGGTCAGTTTGGGCTGACCGATCGCATTGTCCTTCACGGAAGAGTGCCGAGACGGGAGGCCTTGTCGGCGGTCAAGGGAGCAAACCTTGCGGTAGTGATCACGTCGGTGGAGGAAGAAGAGACGCTGGAAGACAAGGGAATCGTCACGGGGAAAATATTCGAAGCCGTCGGGCTGGCAGCCCCGGTGCTTCTTATTGCTCCCAAGGGTAGTGATGCGAGCACGATTACCGAGTCCACCGGATTGGTGAAGAGTTTTGCGGGCACCGAAATTCAGGGGATGGTATCGTTTCTCAAGGATGTCGTTCGTGGCCAAACTTCTCAGCCTCAGGGTATCGAGAGCTGTTCATGGGTAGCCATTTCCAAGAATCTCGATGCCCTCCTACGAGGGGTATTGGCACATGGTAACAGTCATGCTCATGGAGGCGACGGAGCCAGTGATCGGAATCGCTCGAGTGCACAAAAGCAGATACGGTAAGTAGTGCTAAACATTCACTGGTACGGTTGTTCAATGTATTAATCTTGTCGAGCCAAATTGATGTGTTCAAGGCTGTGGTCACTCACACAGGCTCTGCTCGAGCATAATATAGGTAGCTGCCGAAAACCGAAGTAGCCTTCATGATTGATCGAGCCATCAGATGGGATTCCAAAACACCGGTGGGCGAAGTGCCTGTTGAGGTTCGGTACGGCTCGCCCCGGTCTCCCGTCAGCTCGGTCGAGCAAGTGCTGATCTTCGCCACGATCGTCATTTTGCCGCTGCAGAATCATATCCCCTCAGTAGCTGGGATGAGTGTCACGTTTCTTCTCTTTGGCGCGCTTGCAGTGTACGTGATTGTGAATCGTCCGCGTATCTTGGGCCAGACTTGGCTTCATCCCTCTTTCATCGCAACCTATACGTTTATCGGCGTCAGCGTTCTTCTGGAGTTTTCGAGTCCGCTATCCAGCTATGAGGCTATAGTACGATTCACACAAATGATCGGAGGGGCAGTTTGCGTGGCGGTATTATGCAGAGATCGATCAGCGTTGACGGCCGGACTATACGGATACATTGCGGCTGCCTTATGGGTATCTCTTTACCTCTTCTTGACCTCATATGGAGCGATACAGCAAATGGGGGCAGCAGCGAACTTCCAGCAGGCCACCCATGTTCGCGAGGCAGCATTTTCGGAGAGTGGCTTGCAAGCCAATATTAACTCATTGGCCTTCGTCTGCACTCAGGGAGCAGTTGTGGCCTTTGCAATGGCTATAGTTGGCAGTTCGAAGCGTTTCCTATTGTTGGGCATAGCTACCTTTTGCCTCATTGCCGCATTTTTACCGATGTCCAGAGGTGCTGCGGTGATTAGCCTCGTGTCATTTGCGGCAGTTCTTTATACCTGCGGAATCAAACACGGAAAGGTCATGGTGTTTGTTGCCATTCTAGGATTAGGTATTTATGTGGTTGTTCCTGATGCGGTCTGGTCACGCATGGCGTTCTCAACCGAATCTCGAGACGGTAAAATGGAAGGCCGTGCATGGATATATACGACGGCACTCAATCGGTTACCAGAATACTTTGTGGCTGGTGTTGGTGCGGGTAACTACTATAATAAGTGGGGATTCGAGAAAGGGTTTGCCAGGGAATTTCAAGGCGTTTTGGTTGTGTACGGTGCGCATAACTCACTTCTTCAAATCACGATCTTCTGGGGAATCCTTGGCCTATTGATGTTTCTGTCAATCATTTGGTGTACCTACCGTTCAGTTCCAGTACACTGCGCACGTGATGAGCTTTCGCTCGCGCTGGTGGGGATTCTAGTCTCGCTCAGCTTATGGTTGTTGATGTCGCATGGCTTTTCTGACAAATGGTTTGCCTGTGGTTTAGGTTTGTTGGTTGGCGCTCGACGATGGATATGGCCGTCTGGAATCGTGTCGGCTGTTGAGGTTAATCAAGGACCATCGCGTCATCGACTTTAGCTCAAAATATCCTTAGAGATGCATGGAATGAACTCATTCAATAGGACTCGTTCTAACAAAACAATAGATGCTTCCTTTACTAGCGCAAGTTTATTGTATACAGTTCCAGGAGCGGAAAGTTACTGTGAAACCAAATCTCCTAAGCTATCTCTGAGGTGCGAGCATTTATTATTGAGCGGGAATTAATCCTTCCTTGAAATGCATTCTATAATTCCTAGAGCGAACCACGAAAGTAAACGGTTCGATGGACATCCAATCATTACTACGCCCAAATAATACCCAGCTACTGCTTCCAAAGTGCTCTCGATTGCTGTATGTCGTAGGGCAACTTCGACTTGGCGGATTGGAGCGACAGCTCTATTATCTTCTCGCCAATCTAGATCATGCTCAATATCGACCCGCAGTTGTCGTTTGGAACATTAATCCCAACGATAAGTACTATTGGGATATTAGAAAGCTGGAAGTGCCAATCTGCGGATTTCCCGCCGAGTGGTCGCCTTGGTCTAAATTGCGGGCATTGGCTGCCTTAGCACGAGAGGTGGAACCGGAGGTCATTCACTCGTACGGGTTTCATACAAATTTTGCTGCAGCCTATGCGGCATGGCAAGCCGGGGCATTGGCGATCGGCTCTCTCCGCGGCGACTTTGCCAGGGCAAAGGCAGAGGGGGGACCATTTAGAGGGGCACTTAATGCAAAATGGCCTGCTTGTCATATCTCTAATAGTATGAAATCCGCTGACGCTGCGAATGGCGCCACTGGTCCTTTTAGGCCTAACCGTATTTTCGTCGTCCGTAATGCGCTCGATGTTAAGCAGTTCGAGCTGGCGAGTGATGCTCCAAAGAGGCAGAATTATGTAGCGGCAGTCGGGTCGTTATCGCCAGTCAAGCGTTGGGACCGACTCCTAAGAGTGGTAGGAGAGGTAAAAGCTGTTGCGTATGAGGATGTACGCTTCCAGATTGCTGGTGATGGTCCGCTGCGCTCCACTCTCGAAAAAACCGCGAGTGACTTGGGTGTTTCAGGGTGTGTTGAGTTTCGGGGTCCAGTTCATGATATTCCAGCATTCTTAAATGGGGCAAGATTTCTAGTGCATACTTCGGAAAGCGAAGGATACCCGAATGCTGTGATGGAGGCAATGGCTTGCGGACTCCCTGTTGTGGCCATGGATACTGGCGATATCCCATGGCTAGTGGAAGATGGGAAAACAGGGTTTGTTGTCCCCCAAGGTGATGAAGGAACGTTTGTTCGGCGTATCTCCCAACTTCTTGGTGATGAGGGACTTTGCTTGAGTATGGGGGCGGCTGCTAGAGAGAAAGCGAAACGAGAGTTCACTCTGGAGAGACTTGTCTGTGAAACGCTGGACGCCTATAGGGTTGCAGGTTGGAGAGATGGAATGGTTGACGGTCGTTCTATGACGTCGGGGGAGATTGGTACTGTTAACTCAACGTCAGGAATCCTTACTTGATAGTGATCTCTGTGAGCAAGGCGTGCTCGCGGAGACAAAAGGTCTCATTCGAAAAACTCATGAGCCTCACTGCGTAGCTCACGGCCAATCACCGTTTTGATGGTAAGGACAAACAAAAGCCTATGTCCGAGTACTGAAAACCTGAGGCCCAAGTAACTATATTCAACGGTATCGAATGGTGAGGGCCGCGCGTATTATAACGTGCTTCAGTCTGCATGCCAGGGGGGTTCAGCTAGCGCTAGAGCAGGGTGTGTCTTAGTAATATAGAGTAGCGAGGATCCAATGTGTGGAATTGCGGGGTTGGTTTATGAGGGAGCGGAACCTGAGGCTCCAGTAGCAGTGCGCAGGATGATTCAGCTTCAACGGCATCGAGGGCCAGATGGTGAAGGGTTCTACGACAGTAAAGGTGTTTCGCTTGGTCACTGTCGACTCTCCGTCATCGATCTGACTGAAGCAGGACATCAGCCAATGGCTGATGTCGAAGACCGCTATTGGATCACGTACAATGGAGAAATCTACAACTACGTAGAGTTGGGGGCAGAATTACGCGCCCTGGGATTCCGCTTCAAGGGGCAGTCTGATACCGAGATACTCTTGGCCGCATTTTGCCAGTGGGGTGAAAAATGTTTAGACCGTCTCAGGGGCATGTTTGCGTTTGCCATCTGGGATGAGCGGACGGGGTGTCTTTTTGCCGCACGGGACCGTCTTGGAATCAAGCCGTTCCATTACTGGGTGGATGGAGACAGGAAACTCGCCTTTGCCTCTGAACTTAAAGCACTCTTGGAATTCCTGCCACAGCGCAGCGCCAACCTACAGTTGGCCACAGAATTTCTAGCCTGGAATGTCCTCGACCACGAGGCTGCGGATACGATGGTGGCAACAGTCAAGCGGCTGCCGCCGGGTCATGCGATGATGTGGCAGAGGGGTGTTGGTTTGCGGTTGTGGCGGTACTGGCAGGTCTCAATCAGTGAGGAGCTTGAAACTGCACCCGAACGAAAGGAGAGGCTGATTGCTGAATTCCGTCACCGATTTGAAGAGACTGTGGCGCTGCATCTTAGATCTGATGTGCCGGTTGGTACATGCCTGAGTGGTGGCCTGGATTCCTCGGCAATCACTTGTGTGGTTAACGAAGAGTTACATCGTCGAGGAGTTTCGGGGAAAGGTCTTCTGCATACGTTTAGTGCATGTTTTGATGATCCGCGCCTTGATGAACGACGGTACATTGAATCAGTTGCTACGTCTACCGGATGCAAGACACACTTTGTTTTTCCAACCGGTGAACGAATGCGGGAAGATGTCGATCGGTGGCTATGGCATCTAGACGAACCAGTTGGAAGTTGCAGCGCCTACGCACAATATTGCGTCGCCCGCCTAGCAAGAGAGCAAGGGGTCAAGGTGTTGCTAGATGGACAGGGAGCTGATGAGCAGCTTGCAGGATATCGAAAGTACATTCTCGCTTATATTCGACAACTTCTCAAAGCAAGACGATTCACTCTAGCTATAAGAGAAGCCATCGCGTTCTTTGGGAGCCCTGAAATTTTGCGAACGAGTCGTCTGGCCGATGGTCGTCGCTATCTATTCGGTTCGGTACCTGAATTTGACCAACTACAGCGCGGCAAGTTTCAAACAGCGCGTCCGGCAATGTTGCAGATTGGAAATTCGCTGGGACGACGACTAGAGGTGGACATCACGAGGTATAGTCTACCAATTCTGCTTAGAGAGGAAGACCGTAGTACGATGGCATTTGGAATCGAATCGCGTGTTCCGTTTTTGGATCACCATTTGGTCGAATGGTTGGCGACTCTTCCTGCAGATATGCGCCTCTCAGCCGGTTGGACCAAGCGCATTCTCAGAGATGGACTTGCTGATGTCCTTCCCGAACTGGTGCGGCACCGTAAAAGTAAATTGGGCTTTGAGACTCCTGAAACTGCCTGGCTGAAAGGACCTTTGGCGGACTGGTTGAGAGATACCTTACATGCCCCGCGCTTTCTTGCCGATCTCGTTGATTTTGAAGGCGTCCGTCGGTTACTCGATCAACGTGGCGAAGGAGATCCCCTTCTTGCTCGGCAAAATTTATTGTTCAGGTTGGCAATTTACGAGTCTTGGGCGCGCCAGTTCTTAAAACCGACAACCTAAGTGAATTTAGTGGCCTGGTAGTTTGAGAATAGGATAGGCAGGAACTGGGTATGCCAGACCTCAAAAGCAATATGGAACCCCTCCATGTGATGATGGTGTCTAACTACGTTGAGGCAAAGAAGCACTCGCCCTGGATGGGCATCTTTGTTGATCGTCAGATTGCTTCTTTGAAACGAGCGGGGGTACGAATAAGTATATTTGATATCGGCATCAGTCACTCACCTGTTCATATTCTCTCGAAATGGCTTGAACTACGTCGAGAGATCCGCAAAGTTGCTCCTGATCTCGTTCATGGTCAATATGGAACGATTGTGGGCATCTTGGCTGCGTTTGCAGGGAAGCCAACCGTCATTTCTTATTGCGGAAGTGACTTGTTGCTAGGATCGTCCGTGTCCTTATTGCGGCAGCTGTTTGGCATTCTGCTGTCTAACATCGCCGCGCTTCGCGCGGATGGTTTGATCTGTAAGAGTGAACAACTCCGTCAGGCCTTGTGGTGGCGAAAAAGCCAAGCGGTTGTCATTCCGAATGGAATTGATTTCAACCTGTTTGTGCCTGGCCAACAGGGTGAAGCCCGAAAAAAGCTAGGGTGGAATCTTGCGAATCCTATTGCCATCATCAATGCTGGAGATGATGCGAAGCGAAAAGGCATTGATTTGGCTCAGGCAGCGATGAAGTTTGTGCGGACACACCTCCCTAATGCTGAACTCATTGTGATCTCAAATGTGGACCCAGCACGAATGCCCTTGTTCTATCAGGCGGCTGATGTGGCGCTCTGTTGTAGCATGGCGGAAGGCTCACCTAATATGGTGAAGGAAGCTCTTGCCTGTAACCTACCTGTTGTCTCTACGCCGGTTGGTGACGTTTCGGAACGGCTTGCTGGTGTATACCCGTCGTGCATAGCATCACGAGATCCGATGGAGTTTGGAGAGGCCATAGTGAATATTTTACGAACCGGGCAGAGAAGTAATGGGCGAGAGCGGGTTATTCATCTTAGTCTCGATCAAGCGGCGAGTCAGATTCTAACCATTTATAGGTCGGTTCTGAAGGGGCAGGAAGCTAGTGGAAAATTAGTATGACCGTCAAGTTTGCCATTCACCGCCGTGAAGGAAGTTTTTCTGATCGGTGGATAGAATACTGTGAAGTGCAAGGCATTCAATACGAGGTCGTGAACTGCCTTGATTCCGACATTGTCAAGCAGCTGAGCTCTTCGGATGTCTTGCTCTGGCATTGGAGCCAGGATGATCCACGGGAACAATTGATGGCTCGTCATGTCATCAGAGCAGTTGAGATGATGGGTGTCAAAGTCTTCCCAAACACCTCTTCCTGCTGGCATTTCGACGATAAAGTTGCTCAGAAGTATCTATTGGAGGCGGTTGGTGCTCCTTTGGTTCCGACCTACGTGTTTTATGATCTTAGAGAAGCATTGCTCTGGATCGATCGAGTTTCATTCCCAAAGGTCTTCAAGTTGCGCAAGGGGGCCGGCTCCAGTAACGTTAAGCTGGTTCACAATGCCACCGAAGCTCGTGCTTTAGCGGAACGGGCTTTTTCTTCTGGGTTCTCGCCGGTTCCCCATTACGGGCAGGACGCCCTCAAACGGTATAGAGTTGCGAAGAAGCGAGGCGATCTATTGAGTGTCGTCAAACGTCTTCCACGAGTCTTAACAACGATTCAGGGTAATAGAAAGATGATGGCGCGTGAGAAGGGCTATATCTACTTTCAAGATTTTATTTCTGGCAACGATTTCGATACACGTGTAACGGTTGTCGGCGACCGCGCCTTCGCCTTTACGAGAAATGTTCGCCCCGGCGATTTTCGGGCGTCCGGCAGCGGAGATGTCGTGTATGACATCGATAGAGTCAACAGAAAATGTCTAGAGATTGCATTCGACGTAGCGCGCAAGGCTGAGTCACAAAGCATGGCATTCGATTTCGTGTCAGGAGAACAACAACAACCCTTAATTCTCGAGGTGAGCTACGGTTACAGTCCGCAGGTAGTCCATTCTTGTCCAGGATATTGGGATAGTAAGTTGAACTGGCACGAAGGTCATGTCTGGCCTCAAGACGCGATCCTTATTGATTTACTACAGGGCACCTCTAAAAACTCAAATATGTTTCGATGACCGCGCACAAACCAGCTGAGCGACGAGAGGCGATGTGGTAGAAGACGGCATGAACACCATTCCAACACAACAGCCCGGATTGTTC
>Ga0224505_10001739_pt1 | contig 13426 bp, 7 predicted proteins | sample SF_Jan12_sed_USG_FD_169102 | JGI IMG/M metagenome (GOLD analysis project Ga0224505, IMG submission 169102) | Sediment microbial communities from San Francisco Bay, California, United States - SF_Jan12_sed_USGS_4_1 | ecosystem: Environmental > Aquatic > Marine > Sediment | place: USA: California...
ATCGATTTCGATCGGAACGCGCTGAATGTATAGTGGTGCGCATGAATACAGTGCCATCTTCCGTCCAACGCCTGATCGCTCGCCTCGACGCAGATACTGCCGGCGCAAAGAGCGACGCGAACTGCGAAGGAGTAAAGCGAACCCTGATCGACGAAATCGGTAGCGGTGCGTTTGAACTTCCGGCGGAGTTTACCTGCCCCAGTAAAAGCGACTACGCACGCCGCTTGCTGCACAAGAGCGATCGCTACGTTGTCGTCGTCATGGTGTGGGGAGCACATCAGGGCACGCCGATCCACGACCACGACGGCAACTGGTGCGTCGAGTGCGTCTATGACGGCACCATTCGCGTGCATTCCTACGATCTGATCGGTAGTCCCAGGGACGAAATAGTCTCGTTTCGGAAGGCCGACGAGATTTCCGCGCATAAAGGCATGGCCGGGTCGCTGATTCCACCGTTCGACTACCACGTGATCGAGAATCCGGCCGATGAGCCCGCAGTGACAGTGCACGTGTACGGTGGTGAGATGCACGGCTGCCATGCTTACGTCGAACTCGACGACGGTCGTTACAAGCGTGAGCGCAAGGCGCTGAGCTACACAACAGGCTGAAACCGGATTGTTGCGCTTCGCCGCAAGCAGGCGCGTGAGATTCGCAACGCCCGGCGCGCGCGGTGACAAAATCGTAGAAACTCCGGCCGTCCCGACTCAAACGGCAGGGAAATCGTAAGCAATGTCCGCTTTCCCGGATCCGTTCCGTTCTGACAGATGTCAGGAACTCTTTCGGAGCGGACCATGAGAAGGAAAACAACTGCAGCGCTCAGGCTTGTATGCGCTGCCATCGTAACGACGGCCGGCCTGGCGGTCGCCGGCTGTGGCACAGGCGAGAGCCTCGCCCGCCAGTACGGGCAGGAACAGGCGGAATGCGGCGGCGTCTCCGCCGGGCAGCGCGGCTGGGAACAGCAACGACACTGGCAACAAAGCCAGCCCGGTTCCGACGCCTGCCAGCCGCGGAGAACGCCTCGATGCGATATTCAGTCCGGTGGTCACGTGACCCGCTATCGATGCGAGTGACGGCCTTTTCGTTAGCGCACTTGCAGCGCGCTGCAAGTCTTCCGCCACTGCCCATATCCCGGCGAGGCGCTTCACCGCCCCGGCAAAATGCAGGGCGTGAAATTTCAGCAGGCCCGTCGCATCAGCAAACCGATCGATGTCGGGGTCGATCTCCCTTTCGGCATCTTCGATATTTCCCTGCAACGCGAGCGTTCGCGCGATGAAGGTGGAGAAATAACCGATCAAAGGAGTTATGACCAAGATACTGGCGTTTCGCGCAGACATCACGGCGGCGGAGGAGCATCGCCGACAGCGGCAAGGACAGCATGAGCGCGAGCGGCTGCGCGCGCGAGATGCACACGCGCCAACCCGACTAGCGCATGCGTGTGGCGCGGTGTGACAGGCGGTTGATTCGCACGATAGCGCTCAATGGCTTGTGTCAGACTCGATTCGACCGACACCAGTTCACCGAGTTCGAGCTTGCAAAAGCCGACTTCGGTGAGAAGATGCATTTCTTGCCTACCGCTGCCTCCTACGGAATGCAGCATCTCCGGCGACTGCCGCTGTACGGCGCGCAGCCACTCCCCGCTGAAGCGATCGACAACCCCCGCAACGTACAGCATGTCGACGAAGGGACCATGTGGCGCTCCCTGCCGAGCGCCTATGCGCCCGACGTAGTCGTTTGCCTCGGGTATCGCTCCGAGGTACGCGTGGGCGACCGCCAGTAAGCCGTTGGCCTGATCTTTTTGCGCTTCGGGGACGGCCGCTTGCCTATTCAGCAGCCGCTGAAAGTCCTCGGCGGCATTGACGGACATCGCTACGTCCCGGGTCTCCAACACGACCGGCACGTAGCGGCTGGAGCCACCGACGTGCGCACCGTTGTCCTCGCCAAATGTCTTGCGAATGGAGACCAGCGCCCGAGACGATCACCGCGACCGGACCCGATCCACCGATACCCGAAGGCGAGAACTTGCCACTGACTTGTCACCCGCTGCTGGATCTCGCGTAAGACGCAAGCCGCAAGGTCGCGTTCGGCCGGATGACGGCCAGCCCGCCCGGGTCAGCCTATTTTTCGCTGCATGCATCCGCCGGCAACCGCCATGCAACGCTCGTTCACCGCAAATACCGCTCCAATGCCCGCCAAAAAAGACACCATTCATGCTTCCTCCGCCCCCTGCCACGAGGGATCGATAGAATTTCCTATCCTTCCGAATCATGTCTGGGCGAGCGACATCGCATTCCTGCCGATGGCCTTCGTCGGCGGCCACAGCATGCGAATCAATGACGTGCGTATGGACAAGGAATGAGTCGGGCTTGTCCGCATTGTTCTCCGCGTCCCGTTTACCTATGTAAGGCCTGGCGCAACAGGCCCGCCAACCCGACTTCAGACTAAAAGGAAACCGATTATGAAATTCTTAAAGATATACGGTCTGGCAATCAGCATTGCCGGCACCATCGGAACCATTCTCGTCATCGGATTTGTCAACCCGATCGCTGAAGCCAATGCAGGGAAGGGCGATAATCACGGGGGTCCGATCCGCTACGAGCTTTGGGGCAGCGACCAGTCCAACTCTGTTCCGGGCCAGGCCAGCCTCGGAGTGAACGGCAGCTTCGTCTGGATCTGGCACAGCGACGACGTGGAGGAGCAAGTCGGGGGTGGCTCGACGGCCCGACCGCTCCCCTGCGCCGGAACCGACGCGCCATGCGACACGAACCTCGTCTTCCCAGCGGATCTCGACGAATACGACGAGGACAACGAGCCGACCGGGGATACCCGTCCGCTCACTGGCCGCTTGCATTCGTCGTTCATCGACCCTCAACAGAAGTACGCATTACTGAGCTTCTTCTCGCCCGGTGGAGGGATGGTCGGCATCATGGATGCCGAGACCAAGGAGGGGATCGCGCTGTTTCGCGCGAGCCGGACCGGAACCGGTCGCACCAACCACATGAGCTTCTGGCGGTTCGACGGGCTCGCAATTCTCGTGTGCAACCTCGACGGCCGAATCGTCGAGCGGATCGACGTCACCCGTGACGCGAACGGCCAGATCATCGATCTCGTCTACAACATGGACGCAAGTCTGGGTGTCGGCAAAGACCAGTACACTGAGGATTCGCCGCGCGTGTACCTCGGCGAGAACGCCATTGGCAATCCGCTGATGGGCAGCATCCAGTTCGGATCGCCCGACTTCGGCGATCTGACGCCGAATGGATTCTGCAAGGAGAACGGCTGCGCTTCGGGCACGACCGGGTCCGCTGGCGGACGGCCGAACAACGCGATCCTCTGCCCCATCCCGGCCAACGACAACTCCCTCATCTATGTGACGCTGGCCGGTGGTGGCCTGCTGGTCGTCGATTCGGCTGCCACTCCGATGGCGATCGTCGGCGAGTACGGCAACGAGGTGATCAACGGTGCGGGCTGCGCCGGCGCTCAGGCCAACGATCGCATCTACCTCGATGCCGGCGTCTCGGCCTCGCCGGCAGGCGCTACCCAGTCGACGTTCGGCATCTACGTGTTGCCGCACTCGAGCTTTCCGTTCGCGCCCGGGTACAACGCGGAGAACACGCCCACTCCGGTCGTCGCCTTCAAGGACCCCACCAACACCAGCAGCAACGGTAATGTCGGTGGGATGGCTCCGAACCTGACCGGCCAGCTCCCGAGCGACTCCACGCGGCGCGATGCCCACGGCGTCGTGGCCACCGTCGATGAGCGATTCGTCCACACCAACGACCGGATCCGAAACAATGTCGAAGTCGTGCGGGCGGTGGGCCGCCCCAAGAGGAAGGCAACCTACGACCTCACGTCAGCCGACGGCAAGGGCAGGGGCATCGGCCCCTGCGAAGCGGCCAGCGTCGAGGACGACGCATCGCTTCCGCTGAATGATCCGGCACCAGACCTGATGTCCCGCAGCCCCAACGGCGACTTCCTGTTCGTCGCGTTCCGCGGGCCGGCGCCCGTCACTGCCAGCCATGCGTCGCAAGGGAGCTGCCCGGGCGTGGGCGTCGTCCGGCTGAAGCAGGGGGGCAAGACCGGCAAGCTCGTTGGCGTGCTGCGGGCCACCAACACAATCGACACTGCGCCCGCTGGAGCGCCGCCCGGCGGACACCCGTACACCGGGCAGGAGCGGGCCGACATGCACTTCGTGGATGTCCGTATCCTCGATGAGCGGGGGAGAGACATGGAGCGGGATCGGGACTAGGGAAGGGATCCAACCGAGACATCTCGGCTGCTCTTCGGCCGTTGGGCGTTCACGGGGTGAACATGCGGAAGCAGGGGCAGCCCGAGTAGTCCGGCCGCAGTGAGCGGCCGTCTACGAGCGCGCCGAAAGCCAGTTTTCCGTCAGGGATATCCCTTTCATGGAAGCAAGGGGAAATCGTCGCGCTCCTGGCATGCTGCTGCCGCTGAAATCAGCGCATTCCCTTGTTGATCACGACACGACGGATACCCGCGTATTTCGACTGCGAGCTAGAGAAGGCGCTCGCATTCTCCGAGCCAGCGAGCAGACTCCTGCGCCCAGCGGCTTTCCGCAGCAAAATCCCGCCAGAAGGAATCAGCCGCACGCAGCGGGGCGGCCGCCAGCGCGGATTGACCGGCGCCCAGATACGCCCTGCCCACGGCGAGCAGGCGATCCGCGTCGTCCGGTGTTACCGGAGCGGCTTCGGACAGGACTTTTGGCCACGCTCGTAAGCGTTGGATTGCAGCTTCGAATTCGCCCTGCCCGACAGAGATTTGCAGCAGTTCGGTTTCGACGGATGCTCTTCTGCGTGAATCGATCTCACCACTGCTGATCGCCGCACTTGCAGCGCGCTGCAACTCTTCCGCCGCTGCCCATTTCCCGGCGAGGCGCTTCACCGCCCCGGCAAAATGCAGGCCGTGAAATTTCAGCAGGCCCGTCGCATCAGCAAACCGATCGATGTCGGGGTCGATCTCCCTTTCGGCATCTTCGATCTTTCCCTGCAACGCGAGCGTGATTGCGATGTGTGCCGTTGCGTTGCGAACGACGGCACTGTCCTGCCCGCGCGCCTCTACCATGCCGTACCGGGCTGCGCGAAAAGATTGCAGCGCAGCCTCGGTTTGCCGAAGAGCCAGTTGTGCGCGTCCGAGGTTGTAATTCGCGGCAGCCAGGGTGTACGTGTCCGCCTCGACGTGCGACGACAAGACCTGCAGCGAGCGTTCAGCATTGGCAAGCGAGCCCTGCAACTCACCGACCTCGAGCAGAAAGCGCGAGACGTCGGCGGAAACGAATCCAATCATCACGGCGTCAGGCCCGAGCAAAGCGGCAGTCTCGTCAACGACCTTGGTCAATTCATCGGCTCCCTCCCGATAACGTCCCGCATTGCCCAGTGACTTCCCGAGGATCCCCCTGGCATCCAGCACCCTCGCATGCGGTCGATCGGCGCCATACACTTTCAATGCAAGATCCAGCGCTTTCCGGCTGGCTGCCGGCGCGCCGTCGGGATTCGGGCCGAACGAGAGCGCCACGGCCAGCAACATCGCCGTAGTTGCCGTTTGCGGGCTGAACTCGTCGAAATATTGCAATGCGATTCGCTGAGCTTCGAGTGCAGCCGCCTCGGCGTCGACAAAACGACCCTGATCGATCGCGAGGTGCGCGTAGTTTTCGGCTGCGAGCAATCGATCTTCTGGAGACACCACTTCGGTACGCTGCATGTCGGTCAGTATCGTCTCCAGTGCGGTCTGCATTTCCGCAAGTTGCCCGCGAAATCGATACACCGTGGTCATTGCGGTGCGCGCACGAAGAGTCAAAGCATCCAGTGGCCCGAGATCGCTCGTGCCAATGTCGATTGCCTCACTCAGGATTTTTTCCGCGGACTCAAATTCGTTGATTCCGATGTAGCCACTGGCCAACGTCGTCAGAAGTTCGACCCGCAATGAAGGTTGCTGGCTGAAACGTCCGCTCAACCGTTCCTCGGCCTGTATCAGCAATCCCTTGACGGTCGGCTCACCGCCGGAGCTGAACGGGTCCGCGTCCTGAAAAATCGACTCGATGAAATTCTTGACCTCCTCGGCACGTTGTTGACCAATGCGCGCCTCACGGGCCTGCCAGATCGAGACTCCCGAACCGGCGAGAACGGCGATGAGCACGGAGCCAGCCGCGACGACAGCAAGTCGGTTGCGGGCGACAAACTTGCGCAGTCGGTAGGATCGCTTGTCCGGTTGTGCGAGCACCGGTTGGCGGGCCAGGAACCGCTCGATGTCTTCGGCAAGCGCATTGGCGGTTGTGTAGCGCTCGGCGGGCTCTTTCTTCAAGGCCTTGAGCACGATGGTGTCCAGGTCTCCGCGCAGCCGCTTTTTCAGCGCGGTAACCGTTGCAGCCGCACTGGGCCGCAGTACTTCCGTCTGCACGATCGCCTCTTCGAGTGCGGCCTGCGAATCGCGCTTCAGACGGTATGGACGTACGCCGGTCAGCAACTCGAACAGTACAACGCCAAGCGCATAGATATCGGCCGCCGTCGCAACTGCCTTCCCCATGATCTGTTCGGGAGCAGCATAATCCGGTGTGAGCACCCGACCGGTCATTCGCGTAAATTGAGTTTCTCTGGTTTCGCCATGTTCGAGCAGTTTTGCGATACCGAAGTCCAGCAATCGAACGTCGCCCGAGTCGGTAACCATCATATTGCCAGGCTTCAGGTCCCGATGTACGACGAGGTTCGCATGTGCATGGGCAACTGCGCGGACGACCTGGATGAACAGGCGCAGCCGATCGGCAACACCGAGCTGCCTGCGGTTACAGTACGCGTCGATACATTCGCCTTCGACGTACTCGAGCGCCAGATAAGGCTGGCCGTCGGCCGCGATGCCGGCATCATAAAGGTGCGCAATATTGGGATGATTCAGGCCGGCCAGAATTTCGCGTTCGCGTGCAAGCCGCTCGGCAAGTTGTGCACGATCCGTCATCACGCGCGGCAGTTTCAGCGCGACCTGGCGCCGTTGCAGCATGTCGTCGCGCTCGGCCAGCCACACGGTTCCCATACCGCCCTGGCCGAGGATGCGCAACAGTCGATAAGGGCCGACAGAATCGCCGCTGCGCCGGCCATCGAATTCGCCGTCCGCAGTCTGAGGCTCGGGCCCGAAACACGGAGGCGAATCGAGGATCGCCGCTTCCGCGGAATTACCTGTGTGTGACAGCAGGGCGCGAAGCCGCGGTTTGAATTCGTCCTTGTCCGGGCCGAGGTTGTCGATCCATTCGGAACGATTGCCCGGTTCGATCTCGAGTGCGGTCTGCAGCAATTCGCGAAGCGCCTGCCAGTCGCCCGGAGCCAGCTCGAAATTGCGCTTCACGTTCTACACCGCACGCTGCATGCATGTGCGCACTATTGCAACGCATCCGCCAGGAACAGTCGCGCCTGCTCCCAGTCGCGGCGCACCGTACGGTCGGTGACGCCGAGCGCTTCGGCGATCTCGATCTCGGTGAGCCCGGCGAAATATCGCATTTGCACTACGTTGGCCATTCGCTTGTCCACTTCAGCCAGCTGCTCGAGCGCCTCGTTTATGCGCAGAATATTCTCTTCGTCGCCTGCCAGGCCGTTTGCCGGCTGTGAATTCAGGGTGACCCGCGCAAGCGCACCACCGTGCCTTTCGCTCATGCGCTGGCGCACGATGTCGACAATGATTGATCGCATCGCTTGTCCTGCATAAACGAGAAATCGCGCCCGATCCGGAAATGCCAGTTCGTTGTTACGGGACAAACGCAGGTAGGACTCGTGCACCAGCATCGTGGTGTCGAGCAGTGTGTTGCGACCGCTGGCTCTCAATCGCGCGCGCGCCAGCTGGCGAAGTTCGCGGTAAGCGTCCTCATAAAACGAGTCGACGCCCTCCGGGGCGCCTTGCGCGCTTTCTTGACCATCGTCTGCTTCAGGACTCATCGAAAAACCCTTTACCGCAACAATCCGCGTACGAGCGGGTTTCCGATGCAACTATTTGGCAACCCGCAGGAGCTATCTTCCTGCTCGAACCCCGCCCGGCGCAAGCAAATGTCCGGTTCGCCGGACTTAAGGCGTTCCCTCATACACAGACCAGAAAATCGCGCGACTGCTGTTGCGCGAACTGCATCGGGAGAAGCTCATGTCGGACCGGACTTACGTATTCAGAATCAGCGCTTTACTCGGCCTTTTGCTTCTCGGCGGATGCCCCGGTGGAGAACCCGAGCCACCGCCGCCCCCGCCGCCGCCGATTTCGGTGGTCGCGGAACCGGTGCGTGTCTGGACTTTCCGCGAGTACACGCGCAGCAATTTTTCGGTCGGGACTCCGCTTGCCGACGGCGTCGTGCTCGGCGAGCTGCTGCAGGAGGGTTACAACTTCGGACCGGTCCATCTCGACCTCAACACCGACAATTACGCAACGGGTGAAATATTCGCCACCGAGAGCGGCGGAATCTTTTCCGTCTGGGCGCAATCGCCGGCCGGTGGCAACCGCATCGGCAGCGAATCGCAACTGGTGCAATGGCTGTCCTTCCGCAAGCTGAGCGAAGACGCGACCTTCGAGTACACGATCACCCGTGCGTCATTGAACGCATACGATGGCAGCGGCGAAGAGTTGCTCATCTGTGAGGAAGAGGATCCGGACCTTGCGGTCGTCTGTGAACGCGACCTGCTCGCCTGGCTGCAGTACTCGGTCGAGGTATACCAGGCCGATGACCTGTACCTGAACAACAACTGGATCTTTGCATCAACTGCCACTGCGGCCATCGTCGGCTGGGATGGTAACTGGATACTGAACGCAGGCAGCAATGGAGGAGGCTGGGTCTATGACGACTTCGATGATTTTGGTTCCGCGTCGGAAGATTTCGGCATCCTGCGTCTGCGCGATGACCTGACAATCACCGTCGACCTGTCCACAGTGCCCGTCGGAGAGGAGTTCACGGTCAAGATCCTGGCGCTGGCAGAGACACGCGATTTCCGCCAGCGCGAAACGGCAATCGACGTGTATTTTCGCGATCCGCTGAGCGACCCGTCAACGACGCCGCCCAGCCTCTCGTGGACCGAGCTCGAAGTGATCGACGACCATGTGATCGATCCGCCGGCATTCGAACCCGGCTTGCCGCCGGAGTGTGTCACCAAGCCGGCGGCCGGCAGGCTGCAGTTCGCGATACCCGAAGCCGAAATGCAGTCGCAGGTCGGCAAGGGTGGCGCGAGCGTTTTCGTCACGCGAACGCACGGCAATTTTGGCGAGGTGAGTGCACGGGTTACCACCAGCGGCGGCAGCGCGGTGCCCGGAAGTGACTATGTGCCGGTAGACACGGTGGTTACCTTTCCGGACGGCGTGGTTTCGCCACGGGAAGTCCGGATCCCGCTCTTTTTCAAGGAAGCCGGCGCGCCGGACGTGACCATTGAAACGACCCTTTCTGCGCCGACGAATTGCGCGGTCATCGGACCGCAGGCCGAGACGACCACGGCAGTCAAGAATGTCGTCGTGCCGCATCCAAAATTTACCGTCGGCGGGACCGTCTCCGGCCTGGTTGGCAGCGGGCTCGAACTGAGAGTGGCCACCGGCAACGTTATGCCTGGCAATGGCCCTTTCACGTTTCCGATTCCCCTGTTTGACGGTTCGCCTTACGATGTTTCCGTTGCAACGCAGCCCGGCAATCCGGGACAGATCTGCAAGGTGACGAACGGCAGCGGCGTGATTGCCGGTGCCAACGTTACCGATGTCGCGGTCGATTGCGTGACGCCGCCGCCCAATGGGGCGCTGGACCCGGATTTCGGAGATCTGGGCAAGGCCTCGGAATTCTCCAACGGTGCCCAGGGACAAAGCGTTGCGCGCCAGAGCGACGGCAAACTCGTCGTTGCCGGCGGCAGCCAGGACTTCGAAGTGTTCCGGTTCAATGCAGACGGCAGCCTGGATACCGGTTTCGCGAACGGCGGAATTGCCAGCGTGGATTTCGATGCTGCGATCGACGAGGGTTACGGCGTCGCCATTCAAAGCGATGGCAAGATCGTCGTGGGCGGCAGCACGCGGGCACTGAACGGTTCGTATCATGATTTCGCGCTGGCGCGGCTGAACACCGACGGCAGCCTGGATACGAGCTTCGGCAGCGGCGGCCGAGTCACGACGGACATCGGCGGCGGCGTCGACACAGGCCGATCCGTGGTGATTCAGTCAGACGGGTTCATCGTCCTCGGCGGCCACGCGCGTAATGTGACGGATACGGATTTCGCAATCGCTCGGTACGATACCAACGGAACGCTCGATGCCGCGTTTGGCACCGGTGGAATCGTTACGACGCACCTGATCGGCAACAACGATCTCGGGCATTCGCTGGCGCTGCAGCCCGACAACCGGATCGTGATTGCCGGCCGGATTGCGAACGGCTCCGCACAGACCTATGACTTCGGCCTGGCGCGCTACAACACCGACGGCAGCCTGGACCTGAGCTTTGGCACCGGCGGCTGGGTCGCGACCAACCTGAGCGCCGCCGGCGACGATTCGGCACAGGATGTTGCGATCCAGGCGGACGGCATGATTATTGTGGCCGGCTACAGCTATCGCGGATTTACCACGGGTCGCTATGACTTCGCGCTCGTTCGCTACAACTCGGACGGCAGCCTGGACCAGAGCTTCGGCAACAACGGCGAAGTGACTACCGCCTTGAGTGCCAACGCGGACGACTTCGGACAGGCTGTCGCGGTGCAGGATGACGGCAGGATCGTGGTGGCGGGTCGCCAAACCAGCAACACAATTACCGACGTGGCGATCACGCGGTACAACAAGGACGGCAGTCTCGACAGCAGCTTCGGAATCAACGGCTCGGTAAGCGTCGATTTCCATGGCCGCGGCGACTCCGGGCAGGACCTGCTGATTCAGCCCGACGGCAGGATCGTGGTTGCCGGATATACCGCGAACGGTACCGCTGTAGGAGTGGCGCTGCTGCGCCTATTGCAATAGTTGAGGTGCTCAAATGGAAAATGGGGGACATTCCTGATTTAACGTACTAATGCGCTATATCAGGAATGTCCCCCATTTTCTCCAGTCCTTGTCAGTCACACTCGAATGCTTCCGGCGCGCCTCCGCCGACCGCCCTGCACGCATCCGGCCATCCATGAGTCAGCCAATAATCAAGAAGCCCTGTGTTTGTTGCGAGAGTTGCGAAGTAGGGGTGCTTTCTCAGGCTGACGTCGAGGTTAGCCCACAGCATGAAGAAGCTGTCGAGATCGCCATCCGGATCGTTCTCCAGGGTCTTCAGTGCCTTTTCTCGCTCACCCGCAAACAGGTAGGCCGGCATGAGGAAGTCGTCATCCGTTGCCAGTGTCGGAAAAGAGGCGATGCTCGCGTCGACTTCCGCTTCGCGACGCATGATGCTCGCATAAAAGGCTGTCAGTGGTTCCACGTCTTCTTCTGCAATTAGCTGCGCGGCCAGCGCCGTTCTTGCGCGCATTTTTGCGGATTTGTCTATATCGCCGCGTTTGAATTCGACCAGCGAGACACCGTTGACTCCGTCGCTTATGCCGAGGTCTTCGGCACGCGTGTAGTACGTCTTTGCGTGGTCAAAATCGTCCTGGCAAAGTGCAACATTCCCGGCGATCAGATTCAGGATAGCCGAGCCGGGTTCAAGCTCCAGTGCGCGCTCGATCTTGGCGCGGGCGTCTTGGAGATAGCCGAGATTTGCCAGCAGCTCGGCGTGCCACTGCAGCACGACGACATCGTCCGGGTTCCGTGCCTCGCCCTCACGATAGAGGCGAGTCGCTTCCGACCAGTTGGTCTGGTCGGACTGTATGGCGCCTAGAACTGCCAGAGGCTCGGACAACGAAGGGTCGAGCTCCATCGCCTTGTTCGCAAAGGTCTGGGCACGTTTCCTGGCTATCTCTTTCGGCACACTAAGATAAATGTGCGATACGACATGTGCCGTCGCAAGACCCGCGTAAGCCCGTGCATACTCAGGATCGATGTCGATAGAGGACTCGAAGCTGGCGATCGCTCGCGACAACCACTTGCCACGGCGTGCAAGGTACTGGCGACCTTCCACATAAGACTGAAACGCTGCGGCGCTTTGTGTTCCGGCATCAAACAATATTGCATCGCCCTCGACCAGCCGTGAGTTCAATGCATTTGCGACACGCCGTGCAATGTCGCCCTGGATCGCGAAGAGATCATCGAGCTCGCGATCGTAAGTTTCCGACCATAGTTGATATCCGTCGGCAATCGATGTGAGCTGCGCGGTTATGCGCAGGCGTTCGCCGGAGCGCCGGATACTGCCTTCGAGCACGTGTTCGACGCCAAGCGACTGCCCGATTTCCTGTAGATTGCCGGTTTTTCCCTTGAACGCAAACGTGGCGCTTCGTCCAGGCACCTTGAGATCTTCGATTCCTGCAAGTGCGCTCAGCAACTCCTCGGAAAGCCCGTCTGCGAAGAACTCGTCCTCCTCCGTGCTGCTCATCGACACGAATGGCAGGACCGCTACTGACCGCATTGTTGATTTCTCGAGTGTTGCAATATCGTCCGGTTGCGTTGCATCACGACGCAGCCACATTACGGCAATTGCCATCGCCATAACGATAAACAACGCGATGCTCCAGCGCGGAACGTTTGCGAATGAGCGCTTCTTTTCTGTGCCAGCGCGCGTTGAGTAGGCCGTTGTGTCTACTTGCGCCCCGGTAATACGGGCTTTGAGAGCTTGCGTAAGTTGCCGGAATGCGGGCGCGTCGGCCGGAGCGTTCCGGCGATCAAAGCTCACCGCCTGGTACTGTCGGAATCCAATGGGCGGTCGCTCCGTATCGAGAAGAACGGGGACGAGCTTGCTTTGCTCGTGCGCCGCCGCTGCTTCGTCTTTCACCCAGTCAGACTGGTTTGCAGCTTCCGACCAGCAAACAATTGTGGCCTTGGCATTGCCGAGTTCGCGCTCGATGTCAGCAGAGTACGCCGACCCGGCTTCGATCTGTCGGTCCCACCAGACCGACCAGCCTTCAGCCTGAAGCGCGCTCGCGAGTTTCTCCGCCCAGTCGCGATCTGGCCGGGCATACGAGATAAAAATATCGGCCACGAGCACCTCCAATGTGCCCACGACTTTATCGGGAAATCACGGTCCCGACCACTGCCAGTGCATTCGCGTGCCTATCCGGATAGACAAAATGTGGCTAAAGAGTCCGGGACATTGCTGATTTTCGGACAATCAGGAATGTCCCCGTTTTCGCGCAAACTCCGCGAGCAATGCCGGGAAACTCTCCGGCGGCGGAAACTTGTTGAAGCTGTATGCGGCAGGCGTTACTGCCCAGGGTATTTTCTCCTCCGTGCAGGTTTCGATAAATGGAACAAAAGACTGCGCGTCCTCCATCAGACTTGCGCGGACGTTGACGAACTCATCCATTCCTTCCGGCCGGGTGAATATCCAGCTCATGCAATGCGGGCAAAAATAGTGACGTGCTGC
>Ga0224505_10001740_pt1 | contig 13423 bp, 10 predicted proteins | sample SF_Jan12_sed_USG_FD_169102 | JGI IMG/M metagenome (GOLD analysis project Ga0224505, IMG submission 169102) | Sediment microbial communities from San Francisco Bay, California, United States - SF_Jan12_sed_USGS_4_1 | ecosystem: Environmental > Aquatic > Marine > Sediment | place: USA: California...
TGGTCAGGCGACAGGAGAGGCACTGGCCCAGCGGAAGATCGAGCATGTGTATGTTGAACGTTCGACATCCCGTGCACCTAAAGACGGGGATGTGATCATCGGTAACGCCCTTGATGCAGGTATTCTCAAGGAAGCAGGTATCCAAGACTCACCGGCTGTGATCGTGACCACCCATACCGATGATGCGAACATTTTCCTCACAACCTATTGTCGGCGCCTCAGACCAGATATTCAGATCTCCAGCCGGGCGACTCTGGAAACAAATGTCAGGACCCTGCACCGTGCCGGAGCCGATTTTGTCATTTCGTTTGCGTCGATGGGTGCAAATGCTGTCTTTAACTATCTCAAGCGGGGAAATATATTGATGGTCTCAGAAGGCCTGGATGTATTCAAAGTCCCCGTGCCCCCCTCTCTCAGGGGGAAGACGCTCCAGGATACGGGTGTGCGCCCAAAAACCGGTTGTCACATTATTGCGTGGAATCTTAACGGGCACATGGAGATCAACCCGGGGCCGGAGGAGGTCGTGCCGGAGGAGGGCGAAATGGTTTTGATCGGGACGGCAGATGGAGAGGATCGGTTCCTGAAACAGTATGTGGCAGGATGAAAGGACAGACCACACACACCAACAATGATGACAAACAATGAAAGCATTTCCCCGTGATAGGTAAGACGATACTCCACTACGAGATTCTCGAGGAACTCGGACGGGGTGGCATGGGGGTTGTTTATAAGGCCCACGATACACGGCTGAAACGCGATGTAGCGGTGAAGTTTCTCCCGCGTAATATCTCCTCCCGCGATGCTGAACGCGAACGGTTTTTCCAGGAAGCTCAGTCTGCTTCATCGCTGAATCATCCGAATATCTGCGTCATTCATTCGATCGATCAGGTCGATGACGAGACATTTATCGTCATGGAGTATATCGCGGGTCAGACTCTCCGGGACTGGATGGGATCTCACAGGGCGGAGGAGGGAAGTCAGCGGAAACCGGGCCTCTCCGAGCGAATCGCTGTCGGACTGCAGGTCGCCGAGGGACTGGAGGCGGCCCACGAGAAAGGTATTGTCCACAGGGATGTGAAGGCGGAAAACATCATGGTGACCCGGGATGGCCGGGCAAAGGTGATGGATTTCGGACTGGCAAAGCTCAGGGGTGAGAGCAAGCTGACTCAAACCGGATCGACAGTCGGAACAATGGCATACATGTCGCCGGAACAGGTCGAAGGAATTGCAACAGACCATCGTTCGGACATCTTCTCGTTCGGTGTCGTCATGTATGAGCTCCTGGCCGGAAAACTGCCATTCAGTGCCGAGCACCAGGCAGCTGTGATGTATGAAATACTGAATGTCGATCCGCCGCTCCCATCCGCAGTGAACCGGCATGTCGATCCCGAACTCGACCGCATCGTCGAAAAGTGTCTTGAAAAGGAGAGAGGCGAGAGGTACCAGTCGATGCGGGAGGTCGCAGTCGATCTGAAACGTTACCGGCGTGATTCCGAGGGAAAGAAGATCGACCGTTCAGCAGCGGCGGTGAAACCCGTTTCCGCCGGGAGAAGAAAGAACAGTCAGGGAATGTTCCGAGGGAGCATCCTTGCCCTCCTGCTGATCGTTGTTGCGCTGCTGGTCTATCTTGTTGTGGATCCGTTCAAGGATACACTTGTCCAGAACAAGATCATCACGAAGATTACTTCAGCTCCCGGTCTTGAGAGCAATCCGACATGGTCTCCTGACGGACAGTTCATCGCGTATGAAACCGATGATCACGGGAATCTGGATGTTGTGGTACAACCTCTTTCGGGAGGAGAATTGATCAGGTTGGTCAGTGACGAGGCAGACGACGCGCAGCCGACATGGTCGCCCGACGGTTCACAGATCGCGTTTGTTTCTGCCAGGGACCATGGAGGTCACCTCTCCATATCGCTCGGAATCGGCCCGATTCAGGACTTCAACATCACAAAAGGAGCGGATATCTTCATTGTTCCGGCTTTCGGGGGAACACCGATCAAGCTCGTTGAGAACGGGGCTTACCCTTCGTGGTCACCTGACGGGAAGGAGATCGTGTTTCAGTCGGACCGGGATGGTGACTACAATCTCTGGATTATTCCGGCCGCAGGCATACTTTGACACGCCGACCGGATTTGCGACCTGGTCTCCCGACGGATCGACCCTCACGTTTCAGACTCAGAGCGGAGATATCAGGACGATCTGGATTCAACCGTTGGAGGGTGGAGACGCCCGTCAGATAACATTTGGAACTGAGGAGCATTCCCATCCCCAGTGGTCGCCTGTAGATCCGGACCTGATCCTCTTTGCACTGAATCATAAGAACCTCTGCACTGTTTCGGTCTCCTCCGGAAAGATTGTTCAGATAACAGATTATGTGGCTGCGGACCTGGTACTTGACTACCCGAGCTGGTCACCCGAAGGGACAAGGATCTACTACACTCTTTCACGAAAGACCGGTGATTTGTACACTCTTGAGAACTATTGAGGGGTAGACATTGTCACGAATGATACGCCCAGCACGATCCGAGTATGAGCCTTACTACGGCAGGTACATAGACCTTGTTCCCGAGGGCAATGTTGTTGATCTGCTCGCCGCCCAGCGCGATAAGATCCTCCGTCTCGGTCGGACTCTCACTGAGGATCAGGGGAATTACCGGTACGCGCCCGGGAAGTGGTCCCTCAAGGAGGTCCTTGGTCACGTCATGGATGCCGAGCGCGTATTCGTATTCCGTGCTCTTGCATTCAGCCGGAACGATCCACAGGAAATTCCGGGAATGGAACAGGATGACTACGCCCGTGCGGCGAATTATGGAGATCGGCCACTTCGGGAGATCCTCGAAGAGTACAATGCGCTACGGGATTCGACCGTTCATTTCTTCCGGAGTCTGAGTGATGATATGCTTACCCGGACAGGGATTGCCAGCGGTTTCCGGTTCTCCGTCCGGAGCATTCTCTTCATTGTAGCGGGACACGAGCTGCATCATTTCCGCATCATTCGTGAAAAATACCTCAATTAGTCGAAGCGGTACTTTCAGCCTGCCCCGGGATCAGCGGTCGGATATTCCCGACCACACCTCCACGTTTCTGTTTTCCGATATTGAAGGGTCGACGATCCTCCTTCAGGAAGCAGGAGCGACTGGGTATCACAAGCTGCTTGTTCATGAATTGAGCAGTCTTGTGAGCGCGAACCCCCTCTGGAAGAAAGCCTGGAGATCTGGCGGATACTGAATGACAGAAAAGGGATTGCGACGACGCTGAACAGCCTTGGCTGGATTGCGATGTTTGAATCGGACCATGACCGGTGCAGGAAGCTCAGCACGGAGGCAATGGAAATCCACTCGAAAGATGGAAACAAACGCGGTGTCGCGATCTCATTGAATAATATCGGCTGGAGCGCCCTCAACCAGTCTCAGCTTCAGGTCGGACTGGATGCCTTTGAGGAAAGCCGGCGGATCCGGGAGGAGCTTGGAGATGAACGCGGGGTCGCGTTCCTTCAGGTGAACAGCGGATGGGCGTCGATCAGAAGCGGCCGGCATGCCGAAGCGCGTACAATGATTGAGCGTGGTCTGAAGACGACGACCGCCATAGGTGACCAGCAGCTCAGAAGCTGGTCGCTGGCGATGCTCGGAAACCTGTACGATGATCTCGGCGACTATGGTAAGGCACTTCCGCTCTTATCGGAAAGCATAGCGATCATGGCGGAGGTCGGAAATATCTGGACTGTGATCTTCGAACAGTGCAGCCTGGCAAGAGTGCTCCACCATTCAGGGGACCCCGAGAAGGCGTATGCCCTCCTTACTCTGTTGCAGAAAGAGATAGAAGGGACACAAACATTGTGGATTGAAGGCATTGTTGGATATGAAATGGGATCGGCATGTTTTGCCCTGGGTGACCATGAGCCCTCGATAGGATATTACCGAAGGAGTCTGGAGCTGCGTGAATCCGTTTCAGATCTGCTCGGGATAGCACAATGTCTTGTTGGGTATGCAGAGCATTTCCGCCACAGGGGCGACAACGAAACTGCGGGAGGCCTTTGCCGTTTGGCTCACTCGATCTGCGTAGGACATGGCGGGCATCTGCCTGCATGGGAGGAAGCGGTGGCAAATGACATACTTTCCCTGCCGGGAGCAGCGGGGGCAGAGTTGAGCTCTTTGGAAGATGCCCATAAGAAGATAGACCGGCTGTAGCAACATCTTCACAACACCGGCGGATACCCTTATTGATAATGTTTGAGTTCCCTCCACAAGTCGGTGAGATTTCCCTTGAGATTCCTGCAAACGTAGACCCTGAGGTTGTTCTCATAAGGAAGCGCATACCTGGTCGAGTGGAATCCGACTTCAGTTACTTCTTCAAATCGTTCACGCAATGGGCCGATTTCACTGCTGAGAAGAAGCACGACAGATGCATCGGAACGTCCCGGCCCCCAGATCCAGTAGTTGTTGTGCCCGCTGATTGCGGGAGGGAGGCCGTATTGAGGGCCGAAGAAATCAACTGCTCCCGCCCTCCCATAGTTGAACCCAAACACCACCGCCACCTTCTTTTCCTCCTCTGAAAGAGTGTGGTACGCGACCGCAAGCGCTTTTACCTGCTCTTCCCATCCGAACATGTCGCCATAGAATTGAGGCAGTTCGGCGAGCACGATATTCTCAGCCGTCATAGGCTGTACTCCGAGAGCATCCGCATACCGTATGAATGACTGAACGGGCAGGATCGGGAGACCAAGAGGAATAATTGAGACACCGGCGACGAGCGATGTCATCATGAATCGTCGGAGCCAGACCAGCCGCGGACCGTTAAGGAATTGCTCACAGAAAACACCTCCCGCGGCAAAGAGTAGTACGATGCCGGGGGCAAGGTACTCCGGTTTGCTCGTTCTGTTCAGCAGCAGGATCAGAAGGACAACACCAAAAGCAATCCCTGCAGGCCGGTAGGGTCGACCGGCCCGGGTAAAGAAGAAGGCGATTCCCAATGCCCAAAGACCGGCAGACCAAGGGTTATTGAACAGAAACTGGTCTTTCAGGAATCCCAGGGGTGTGAGTGCCGAGTACTTGCCGGCGGAAGCATTCCTGATGAACTCGAGATGTGCGAAATCATGCTGTATGTTCCAGATCACGTACGGAAGGAAGAGTACAAGAGAAATCCCTGCTGTCATCCAGGGCAGGGGGGTCTTCAGTATTCGCCGGTGCTCCGTCAGCAGGAACACGGCCGCAATCCCAAGCGCAGGAAATATCATACTGATTTTGTTCAACGATCCCAGCCCGATGATGAGTCCCAGGGCAAGCCAGTCAGACATGCGCGGATCAGCGAGGATCCGGAGCAGAACCAGAAACGACATCGCCCAGAAGAGAATATCGAGGGAGTTCATGGAAAAGAAGCTGTTCATCCCCATGTAGACCGGTGAGACAGTTGCAGCGAGGGCTGACATGACCTGCGCGGTCTTCCGGCCATTCATCCGGCGTGCAATCAAGGCAGTGACGAGCACCGTGCAGGCCCCCGCAAGTGCAGGGATCAGACGCAGAGCAAACAGAGAGTCACCGAACAGAGAGCGGCTCAGAAACAAAACAAGAATAGACAGCGGTGGATGGTCGACATAGCCGAAATCGAGATGTTCGCTGCAGGCCAGATAGTACAGCTCATCCCGAAAATATCCATACCCGCCCAGCAGGTTCGTTAGAAGATGGAGGCCGAGCTTGATTCCGGCAATCACAAAAACGAGCCAGTGCAGAGGCGCGGAAGATGATTGAGGAGCCGACGTCATGGCTCAAACGTAGCAGATCGGCATGGAAAGTCAAGAACGATTGAGTGTCCGTGGGGATGACCGCATGGCGACGGCGGTTTGTTGCAAGTCCACGATCCAATCGGTACATTCATCCCAATATTGATGAACACGACAGCATTGGAACTCAAGCGGCGTCTCGCCGGACAGCGACAGGCGATTGCCGCGGCTCACAGGTCAGGTGCAGGCGGTTTCGACACCTGCATGTCCATCACAACGATGATGGACGAGGCGCTTCGGACCGCCTGGTCAGGAATGAGCAAAGGAGCGGGAGATCATGCGGCAGTGGTCGCCCTGGGTGGTTACGGGCGCTCCGAACTCTCGCCCGGTTCCGATGTCGATGTTATGATTCTGTGCGACTCAGGAGACTATCTGGAGCAGGCTGAGAAGGCCGCCCGGGAGTTTCTCCATATCCTCTGGGATGCAGGTATCGACCTGGGCCATGCCGTGCGAACGATCGATGAGGCGGCCGCTCAACACGGTGAATCGCATCAGGTGTGGGCCGGGATGCTCGAGAGTCGTCCCGTCTGCGGCAACAGGGATCTGTCAGACCGGTTCCTTGCCCGACTGCAGGAGATCGTTGAAACCGGGGACAGCACCTGGTTTGTCACTCACGTCCTTCAGGAACTGAGGGGAAGACACCAGCGCTACGGCAACAGTGTAAAGCTCCTCGAGCCGAACGTGAAAAAGAGCGCCGGGGCCATGAGGGACCTTCACACGGCGTTGTGGCTGTTCAGGGCAACCGATCCTGAATATCTCGTTCCTTCGGGGGAGGATCTTCCCGCACTCAGGGGTTTCCTCCGTCTGCTCGTCGGGGAGAACCTCCTTGATAAAGAGCGTGCGGCTGCCGCGGATGAAGCGGCGTCGTTTCTCCTCCGAGTGAGGCACGAGATGCACTACCAGAACGACGGTGTTCACGACATGCTGGAATACCGCCTTCAGCTTCAGATTGCGGAGGCGCTTCGGTTTGAACCGGAACAGGAAACTGCTGCCGTCGAAGTATTCATGCGGAGATACTACGCGCATGCACGCACCATCGACCATCTCACCCGGCGTCTCTGCCGCGGGTTCCGTTTGGCGGTCGAGGGTACAGGGGAGAACGGAAGGGGAACAGACATTGGTTCGGTGTTCAGGGTTTCGGGCAGATCACTTCAGCTCAGGCCGGGGATCGAGCGCCTGACCGATCCGCACCAGGTGTTCGAAGCCTTCCTCACCTCAGCAGAGAACGATCTTGAGCTCGATTTCCGTCTGCAGGGCGCGATCGAATCAGCCCATCCCGTCCTCGATGCCAACATCTGTACCGATGCAACCGCGGCATCGATGTTCCGCAGGATCCTCAGGTCCGGAAGGGTTGGACAAACACTCCGGATGATGAACGAGCTGAATGTGCTTGGTCCCTACATCCCGGAGTTCGGAAAACTGGTCGCATTCTTTCAGCACAACGTCTATCACTACTTCACGGCGGACGAGCATACGCTGATCGCGGTGGCAAAAGCGGAATCTCTTGGCGACGGGGAAGGAGTTCTTCCGGACGTATACCGTAGCCTGGAGCGGAAGGATTTCCTGGCGATGGCTGTCGTTCTGCACGATATTGCAAAACCGATCAGCGTCGTGGGCCATGAGACCCTTGGTGTCGATGTCGCACAGCAGGTGCTCGAACGTATTGGAATGACGGAAGGATTTCCTCTCGTCGCGTTTCTGATCCGGAATCACCTGTTGATGGAACAAATTGCTTTTCGCAGGAACATCCACGATCCCCAGACGATCAGAGACTTTGCGGCACGGTTTGACAGTCCGGAACAGCTGGATTATCTCTACGTGCTCACTTATGCCGATCTTTCAGCCGTGAACATGTCGGTATGGACTGAATGGAAAGCTGCGATTCTCAGGAATTTGTATCTCCGTACCGCGGAAATTCTTCAGAAGAAACTTTCGGGACCTGAAATCGACCGGCTCCATGAGTCACAAATGGAGGAAGCGGTTGAACAAGTGGTCTCGAAGCTCAGCACAAACCTCCCGGGAGAAGATGTGCGAAGGCATCTTGAAGGGATCGGTAATGATGCGTACATCTCCCAGTTCAACGAGCGAGAGATTGCAGACCATATCAGGGAAGGGAGCGATGCAGGAACGATCTCGACGCTGTTCCGCCACGGAGACGGGTTCACCGAGGTCACCGTGATCGGTACCGACGCCCCCTACGTCCTGTCCCAGTGCTGCGGAGTGCTCTCCGCCAACGACGCGAATATCTTTGATGCCAATATTTTTACAAGAGATGACGGCGTGTTCATCGATCATTTCAGAGTCAGCGACCGCGGAAGCGGCGGCGTGCTCAGCGACCCGGCGTGTGCCAAGATCGGCGATGATATCCGGCATGTCCTTGCACAGAAGCTGGATATCCGGAAGCTGTTCGCCGCCCACAGGAGGAAATGGAAGCGGAGGGCCGGGATGCCGCTGAATCCAACCACCCGGATCGGTGTGGAGTTCGAAGAGAATCCGCGGTTCACGATCATCGATATCTTTGCACCGGATTCAGTCGGGTTTCTGTACCGCGTGACGGAAGCGATCTCCGGACTCGGTCTCGATATCCACTTTGCCAAGATTGCCACGAGAATCGACGGCGTCGTGGATGCATTCTATGTCCGGGATGCCGGCGGAGCGCCTCTTTCCCCCGGGGAACGCCGGGAAGAAATCAGGGAGCGATTGATACAGACGATACAGGAGATAGCGGCTGAACAGCTGAGTGAAGAAGACCCGGGAAAGGGATCTGTGTGACCTCGGGAAGAAAAACAGAACTGAACAGGAAACCGATCGGGGTTTTTGACAGCGGCATCGGCGGGCTCACCGTGGTTCGGGCTCTGCACAAGCGGTTTCCTCATGAGAACATTGTGTACTTCGGCGATACGGCCCGTGTACCCTACGGGCCAAAGTCTCCTCAGGTGGTTCGCGAGTACGCGGCGCAGGATGTGGAGTTTCTGACCGGCAAGGATGTCAAGATGATCGTGGTCGCATGCAACACGGTCTCCTCCGTCGCGCTCGACGTGGTCACGAAGCACGCGAAAGTTCCCTCCGTCGGGATGATTTTCCCCGGGGCTGAGGCAGCGGTCCATGCGACGAAGACCCGGCGGGTCGGCGTGATCGGAACCAGCGCGACCATCAACAGCAAGGCATACGTCAATACGATTCGTCAGATCGATCCGGATGTCCAGGTGTTTTCCCGAGTCTGCCCGCTGTTCGTGCCGCTCGCCGAGGAGGGATGGACAGATCACAAGGCGACCGAAATCATCGCCAGGGAGTACCTGTTTCCTCTGAAACGTGAACGGATCGATACGCTGATCCTCGGATGTACCCATTACCCGATCCTGGAAGATGCAATCAGGAATGGAATTGGCGAGGGGGTTGAGTTGATCGATTCCGGTGCGGCGGCCGCAAACGAGGTGGGAAATGCTCTGAAAAAGCACGGGATCGAAAACGGAAGTTCCGAAGCAGCGAATCTGCAGTTTCATGTGAGTGACATTCCGGCCCGGTTCAGCGAAATAGGGGAACGGTTTCTTGGACGGAAGATGGGGAGGATCAGGAAGGCGGTCATGTAAGCGGCCAACCACCCAGGATCGTTCGTGAACAACAAAACAAAGCCCACCCGGACGGTGGGCTTCGCTGTGAGATCCGGTCCGTCCGGATGTTATTTCAGGAGGACCATTTTTCTTGATTCAAGGAAACCTTTGGATTCAAGCCGATAGAAATAGATGCCGCTGGGCATGCCGGCACCATCCCACCTCATGGTGTGACGTCCGGCAGGGAACACCTTGTTGGCAAGTGTCGCCACTTCCTGTCCGAGCGTCGTGTAGATAGTCAGCTTTACATGCGATGCCTGCGGAAGGTTGATCCTGATCGTGGTCTCTGGGTTGAAAGGATTCGGAAAATTCTGCTCCAGTCTGTATTCACCGGGGATTTCCGCAGTTCCGCCATTCACGGAAGTGACGTTGTCTGTCGTAATCAGGAAGTGATCGATCCAGACATTATCGGAATGGTTGCCTGACGGGCCGCCGTCAACGATAAAATAGTTGACAGCGACGAAGATATCGTTGCCTGCAAAGGATGAGATATCGAAGCCGTACTGAGTCCAAGTTCCGACCGGTCCATCAACAATGAAATACCCGATCTGGTTCGTGAAGCTGCCGAGTGAACTGTCGGTCGTTGAAATAAATACTCTGAGGGAATCGTCAAAAGTTCCTCCGATGGCACCTGCGGAGAAGTAGAGACTGTCACCATCCTCGATATCCTGGACACGTGGTCCGATGAGCCATTCATCGATAAGTCCGCTTCCGTTCGCGTTGGTCCAGTTGCTGAACCAGAAACTCGCGCCTGTTTCCGGCCGGACCGTGTCGCCGCTTGTAAAGGAAACCTGCTGGACGTAGGCGAGGACTCCCCCGCTCCCGTCATTGTCCACCACGCGCCAGCCCGCCGGAATCGTTATGGAGGTGAAACGTTCCTCCCACTTGATGGAAGAGGGGGGAGGGGGGGAGGTCGTCCATCCCCAGTCCTCGAACATCCCCAGACAGATGTCACCGGGACTGTGGATCGCTTCGGCGGTGCCGATCATTGGTGTCATCATGGAGTGGGGATTGCCGGCTGGAAATGTCGCTTCGTCCAGATGGGAAAAACTCGACCCGGATGTCCATGTGCCGGGGCAATAGAGCTTCGGAGGCGACCCGCCGTTGCCGATGTTGGCATTCGTTCCGTCAAAAAAGATGTTGTTGCTGGTAAGCTGATTCCCGAGTGAGACCGAAGGATTCGGGAAGAGCGTCGTATTGATCAACTGTTGCCCGGCGCCGTTCTCCGCAAACCGGTCGTATACAAAGGGAAAGCCGGTCCCGTTTCCCCAGCTGCCACTGCCGCCGCTTACGGTCATTGATCCGAAGAACCCGAGGCCGTGACCGAGTTCGTGCATCACCACGGTCACAAAATCAAACTGTCCGGAAGGTGGGTTTCCATCGGTTCCGAAATACCAGCTGCCGAGAGTACTGCTGAAATTCGCGTTGATATCCGCGCTGTCGGCATGGTTCAGTGTTCCGCCGGCGAGCTTCTCCGCAAGTGCGACCGGATACCAGGTGCCGGGGGTCGGGGCACCGCCGAAGTCACGCCAGATGCTGGAGGCGCTTGCAGAGCCGAGCACTCCCGGATCCAGCGGGGTCCAGTTCGCTGTGACCTTAATAGTAACCGACGAGGTGATCAGTGTTTCCCAGATATCGACGGCGTACTGGAATGCGGTCTGTGCTCCTGCGGGGAATCCGACATACGTGACATCGATATTTGCCGTTCGCGCGCTCTGAGCGAGTGATGCGGGAGGAGGGACGTATGTCCTCATGTCCTGCTGGATGCCTCTGATGACAAGCTCTGGCGTCTTCGATGAACTGAGGCCGGCGTCAGTCTCAGAGGTGATACCGCGGCTGGTCTGGCTGACCGCCTCTGCGGCCAAGAAACTCAGGACCGCTGAAATCGTGATAACGAGACACTTCATGAGCTCCTCCGCGTAATAGACGTCCGAAACGTTGTGAAGGTGAATATAGCCCAATTTGTCGACTGGGGCAAGGCGCGCTCAGCGCAGTTCCGGTTGCTTTTCTCTCTCTCGTTTGTTACTTTCGCCACTGGGAGAAATAGTGGACATGGTGGACGGATCCCGCAATGCTGCTCCCGTTCCTTGTGACGCACCTGCGCACGGTGCCGCTTCTCAAATCCTGTGCTGACACTGAACAGAGTCCGATCGCTCCCGCCTCCCCCTCACAGGAGCGAGCCGGTACTACCGGCCAATGAGTCTATGATGCGAGTCTACTCCCTCGAAGAAATACGGCACTGTTTCTCCCGCTCCACCGATTTCAACGAAATCTTCGACATGTTCCAGTCGGCGATCTCGCAGGGGGTAGATGAACTTGAACACTACCGCCCCCTTTTCTGGAATCATTCCCTCAGTCCCGATGAGATATGCCTTTTTGGCGAAAAGCTGGCGGATCAATTCCCCGATGTTGCTTTTGATGTGTACCTCTGGCTTGCAAGCGTTTTCGAAGTGACCTGTTCGTCGGATGACAATTACGAACGGGCGTTCGTGTATTACAGGAAAGCCGCAGAGGTCCGTCCCGACCATCCAGATCCGTATTTGGACGTGTGCGACTGCTACGATCCGGACCTGAACATTCCTCCTGTCGCCGCCCTGATCGATTTCGTGAAGACCGGCGCAGAACAGGTTCCTCAGCCCGGACCCTTGTTCACGCGGCTCTCGCGCCTTTATGAACACGCCGGCGATCCTGCTCAGAGCGAGGCCTACCGTCAGAAAGCTGAAGAGGCGGGTGGGCGGCGCGGATCAAACCCCGCCGGATGATGAAAAGCCTGAGGGGCTACTTTCTTATCATGGGTGGTGCCACCCTGTGGGGGATCTCCGCTACCCTCGCGAAGCATCTGCTCAGCCGTGAGATCGACACTGTTTTGATTGTCCAGTCACGGGCGAGTTTCTCGGCTCTTGTTCTCTTTGTTGCTCTCCTCGTTTCCAGGCCTGCCCTGCTCAGGATTCGATTGCCTGATGCGTTCCGATTCGCCGTTCTTGGCATTTGCGGCGTCGCCGGTGCGAACTTCACGTATTACTTTGCGATCAAGGAGACCACGGTGGCGACGGCGATTCTGATCCAGCATACGGCACCGCTGGCTGTTATGTTCTATGCGTCGTGGAAGGGTCTTGAACGGGTGACCGGTGTGAAACTTGGCGCGGCTGCAGTCTCTCTGCTCGGCTGCTTCCTGGCTCTTGGAGCGTATCATGTTCCGGGGTTGAAGATCACGATGCCGGGCCTCCTGAGCGCATTTGGTGCCATGATTACCTACGCGTTCCTGAGCGTCTACTCGAAGCACCTCCTGACAGTTCATAATCTCTGGTCAATGACAACCTATTCGCTCCTGTTCGCTTCAATGTTCTGGCTCGTCGTCAACCCGCCATGGGAAATCGCATCCGCTGGTATTGCGGGAGATGTATGGGCTGATCTGGTTCTGCTTGCAATTGTTTCCATGCTTCTTCCCCAAACAATGTTTTTCGCAGGCATACGGCTCATTACCCCAACCCGGGCAGTGATCACTGCCACGCTGGAGCCGGTTGTGGCGATCACCTCCGCGGCCGCATTTCTCGGTGAGTTTCTGGAGGCCCTCCAGGTTGTCGGTGCAGTCCTTGTCCTTGCATCACTCGTGCTTCTTCAGTTGAACCGGGGAAAAAAGGGTGTCCCGGCAACCGTCCAGCCAGATGCCGCGTAGCGAACAGCGAATCCGGCGGATCCGAAGCGTGCTTGCATCGAGGCAGACCGACCTGACCGTTGTGATGGAAAATATCTATGATCCGCATAACGTGAGCGCGATCATGCGTACCTGTGATGCAGTCGGCATACTAAAGGCCGAACTGCTCTATTATTCGGAACCGTTCCCGCGCATCGGCAAGAAGAGCTCATCCAGCGCGGGGAAATGGGTGGATCGGAGAAAGCATCATTCTGTAGCAGAGTGCTATGACACCCTGCGGTCGGAGGGATTTCATATCTATGCTGCCATGCTTCGTGATTCCTCCCATTCGCTGTTCGACCTGGACCTCACCCGTCCGGTCGCTCTGGTCTTCGGCAA
>Ga0224505_10001742_pt1 | contig 13406 bp, 12 predicted proteins | sample SF_Jan12_sed_USG_FD_169102 | JGI IMG/M metagenome (GOLD analysis project Ga0224505, IMG submission 169102) | Sediment microbial communities from San Francisco Bay, California, United States - SF_Jan12_sed_USGS_4_1 | ecosystem: Environmental > Aquatic > Marine > Sediment | place: USA: California...
GAACGTGTGCTCGGTCCATCGATCGTCGACCATCTGGTCATGCTGGGCGAGGCAGACACGGGATTCAACTCCCGCGGGCGTCGTCGACAGCTCGCACTAGGGTCACGCGGTGGGCATCGAACCGGGCACCCTACTGGCCGAGGGGCGGGCTGCTCGAGTCTTCGATCAGGGTGACGGCACGGTGTTGCGCCGCTACCGAACCCCCGGCCATGACACCGAGGGCGAAGCCCGGATGATGGTGTGGTTGGCCGAGCAGGGCTACCCGGTGCCGCGCGTGCGGTCCCATGCCGGCCCCGATCTGGTGATGGACCGCATCGACGGCCCCACACTGCTGGAGGACCTCGAGGCCCGACCGTGGCGTCTGATCGGCCACGCTCGCACGCTTGCTGCCCTCCAGCAGCGACTGAACGACCTCCAGGCGCCACGGTGGCTCCCGGGCCGGGACCACGTTCCGGAGGGGACGTCAGTGGTCCACCTCGATCTGCACCCCATGAACGTCATGCTCGCCCCCACGGGGCCAGTGGTGATCGACTGGACCAACGTGGCGACCGGCCCGCCCGGGTTCGATGCGGCGATGACGGTGGTCCTGATGTCCACGTACGAGATCGAGGGCATGCGTGACCGACTGGCCCGCTCCCTGCTGGTGGGGGTGTTCCGCCAACAGCGCGGACGGCGACTGATCGGCGAGGCATTGGTCGATGCGTGTCGATACCGGCTCGACGATGCCAACGTGACAGAAGGCGAGCGGGCCGCCCTCCTCCGCCTGTTGTGAACTGCGGCCCTCCACTCCTCAGATCTCCAGGAGACGTTCGGCCACGGTCAGGTCGGTCGGTGTGGCCACGTGGATGTTGGTCGCTTCGCCGGGCACGGTCACCACGGTGCCCCCGGCTCGCTCGATCAGCTCCAGCTCCTCGGGCGCACCGTTGCCGGCGGCCAGTGCCGACCGCAGGGCGGTGACACGGAACGCGCTCGGTGCCTGCACGATGCGGAGGTCGGACTTGTCCACCGATGCGACCACCAGATCCTCGGCCACCCGCTTGATTGCGTCAGCTGACGCAACCGCCGGGGCGGCCGCATCGGCACCCCGGCCGACCGCGGCGATGACGGCTCGGTAGAGGTCGGCCGACGCGAGGGGATGCACGGCCGTGGCCACCACCACGATGTCGGCGTCGGGGGGCAGGGCGGCCAGTCCGGCGGCGACCGATGCAGGGTGGGTGGCGCCGCCGGTGACCGCCGCGGCCACTGCGGCACCGGTCCAGGTCACGTCCGGGGGGAGTACCACGACGACCCCGTCGGTCACCTGACCGGCCGTTGCCACCGGCCAGTCGACCAGCCGCTGGTGACCGAGCATGGCGAACTGCTTGTGTCCCCCGAAGCGGGTTCCTGATCCGGCCGCCAGTACGACCGTCCACACCGACATGGCCATGACGGTAGCCAGCTCATTCGGGTCGGGTTCGTGCCGGGCTCGCCGGCCGGGCATCATCGGAGCATGGATCCGCACCTGCACGTCGCCACGGCCTGGGAGCGCGTCGCCGAGCTCCGGCCCGATGCGCCGGCCACCATCGCGGGGGCCGACGTCCGCTCGTGGGCCGAATTCGAGACCCGAGCTGCCCGGCTGTCCGCCGGCCTCGTGGCCGCGGGGGCCGGGGTCGACTCCAAGGTGGCCCACTATCTGTACAACGGTCACGAGTACCTCGAGACCACCTTCGCCGCGTTCAAGATGCGGGGCGTTCCCTGCAACGTCAACTTCCGGTACACCCCTCACGAGCTGGCCTACGTGCTCGACAACGCCGACGCCGAGGTCGTGGTGTTCGACCACACGCTGGCCGATCGACTCGACGAGGCCCGACACCAGGTCGACTCGCTGAAGCTGTTGGTACAAGTGGGTGGCGACGACGTCCCTGGATGGGCGGTGGGCTACGAGGAGCTGATCGCCGGACACGATCCGGCCACCCCCGGAACACGATCGGTGGACGACCACTGGTTCCTCTACACCGGCGGCACGACGGGCATGCCGAAGGCGGTCATGTGGTCCCAGGGCACCATCTTCGGATCCATGGAGGCCACGGTGCGGTCGTTCGGCTTCGGGTATCCGCGATCCATGGACGACATCGAGGGCATCGTCGTCACGGCGGCCGAGCGCGGGCACGAGGTTCGCCAGCTGGCGGCGGCACCGCTCATGCACGGTACGTCGATGATCGTCGCATTCGGCACGCTCACCCATGGCGGTGCCGTGGCCTGCCTCGAGGAGCGACACTTCAACGGGCACGAGTTGTGGCAGCGGGTGGCCGAGCACCGGATCACCCAGCTCACCATCGTGGGAGACGCCTTCAGTCGACCCATGCTGGACGCCCTGGCCGAGGCAGACCACGACACATCCTCGCTGCGATCCATCGTGTCGTCAGGGGTGATGTGGAGCGCCGAGGTGAAGGAGCGGATCCTCGACCACCTGCCCGACGTGGTGCTCCTCGACGCGCTGGGTTCCAGCGAGGGCCCGGGCATGGCCAACCAGCTCAGCTCGCGCAAACTCGAGCGATCGGGCACGACCGCACGGTTCTCCCTCGGCGAGCACACCACGGTATTCACCGACGAGGGTGAGGAGGTCCAGCCGGGGTCGGGTGACGTGGGTCGGATCGCCCTCGGCTTCCCGATCCCGGTCGGCTATTACAAGGACCCGGCGAAGACCGAGGAGACGTTCCCGCTGATCCAGGGTCGACGTTGGTCGATCCCCGGTGACTACGCAAGCGTCGAGGCCGATGGCACCATCACCCTCTTGGGTCGGGGTTCAGTGTGCATCAACACCGGCGGCGAGAAGGTGTTCCCCGAGGAAGTCGAAGAGGCCCTCAAGACCCACGATCAGGTCATCGACGCCAACGTCGTGGGGTTGGCCGACGAGCGGTGGGGGCAGTCGGTGAACGCCGTCGTGTCGACCAACGGTGCGGTCGATGTCGATGATCTGCGGGCCCACCTACGTGAGCTACTGGCCGGCTACAAGATCCCCAAGCGGATGGTGGTCGTCGATGAGGTGCAGCGCCAGCCCAACGGCAAGGCCGACTACCCGTGGGCCCGGTCGGTGCTCGGCGCAGAGTAGGCGACGTGCGCTAGCGCTCGTACTGATCGAGGATGCCGGCCCGCCCCGGCGGGTCGGTGCGATTCCGGATCGAGTCCAGCCGCTCGTTGATGGACGTGGTGAATTCGTCGTCGGTGTGGATCCAGAACTGCCGGGACAGCACGGCGTCGTGGACCAGGTCGGCGACCGCGTCCGGCGACTGGGCGTGCGTCGTCACCACCTCGATGAGGGCCTCGATCCTCGCCTGATCCTCCTCCGGGATGGGATCGGCGATGAACGGCCCCGGAGCCCGGAGCCCTTCGGGTCGGTTGCGGTCGGAGGTGAAGATGTTGGTCATCACCAGTCCGGGACACAGGCAGCTGACCCCCACCTGGGAGTCGGCATCTCGCAGCTCGGCGAACAACGTCTCGGCGATGGCGACGGCGCCGTGCTTGGTGGTGTTGTAGGGGCCCATGTTGGGGTACGAAGTGAGGCCGGCGACCGAGGCGGTGATGACCACGTGCCCCTCGTCTCGTGCTCTCAGCCCGGGCAGGAAGGCCGTGATGCCGTGGATGATGCCCCAGAGGTTCACGTTGAGTGTCCAGGCCCAGTCGCTGGTGGTGAGGGTGTCCATGGAACCGTTGCCGCCTCCGACTCCGGCGTTCAGGCACAACAGGTGCGTGCCGCCGAAATGCTGGTCGGCCGCATCGCGCAGGCCGTGCATCGACGTCTCGTCGCTGACGTCGGTGGGTACCCCAACCACCCGATGACCGTCGGCGGTCAACTCGGCCACGACGACATCGAGAGCGGGTTCCTCGATGTCGCCGATCACCACCGCCATGCCGGCGCGGGCGAAGCGGTGGGCGAACGAGCGGCCCATGCCGCTGGCCCCTCCGGTGACGACTGCGGTCTTGCCAGACAGATCCTGCACGGTGACCCCCGGTTGGCGACGAGGGGCCGACTCTAGTTGTCGCAGGACGCGGTGTTCGCCCCCGAACGGAGAGACGAGAGTCAGAGATCGAGGAGCGCGTTCTCGATGACCTCGCTCAGCGCCGGGTGGGTGTAGAGCTGCCCATGAGCCATCTCGTCGACGGTCTGGCCGAACCGCATGCCCTGAATGAGCTGCTGGATGAGGGTGGACGCCTGGGGGCCGATGATGTGGGCACCCAGCAGCTGGCGGGTGTCCGGAGAGGCGATCAGCTTGACGAAGCTCTGGGTGTCCTCCATGGCCCAGCCGTAGGCCGTGTCGCCGTAGTGCTGGATCTTGACCACGTAGGGGATGGCCTGCTCGTGGACGTCGCGCTCGGTGAGTCCGACCGACGCCACCTGGGGGTGGCCGAACACGGCGTGTGGGGTGTACCCGAGATCGACGGCCCGCAGGTCGTCGGGGTGGGCCAGATTGTGGGCCACCACCCGAGCTTCGGCGTTGGCGGTGTGCTTGAGCTGGACCGGATTGGTGATGTCGCCGAGGGCCCACACGCCATCGACGTTGGTGCGCATGTACTCGTCGGTGCTGACGTAGCCCCCATGGTCGATGTCGACACCGAGGACGTCGAGGCCCAGGGTGTCGCTGTTGGGCTTTCGGCCGGTGGCCACCAACAGCACGTCGCCGCCGATCGTGCGGTGGTCGCCGTCGACCGACACGTCCACTTCCAGGTGGTGGTCGGTGCGGCGTACCTCCAGCACCTGCGTGGAGAGCAGGACGTCGAACCGGCGGCGGTACATCTCGGTGAAGCGCAGCCGCACGTCGTCGTCCTCGGTCCGCAAAAGGGTGGGCGAGCGGTTCACGAGGGTGACCTTGCTGCCCAGCCCCCCGAACACGTGGCTCAACTCGGCGGCGATGTAGCCGCCGCCCAGCACGATCAGGTGCTCGGGGAGGGAATCGAGGCGCATGATCGTGTCCGATGTGTGAAAGCCCGACTCGGCCAGGCCGGGCACTTCGGGGATGAAGGCACGTGCTCCGGCCGCCAGCACGACCTGATCCGCGGTCATGGTGTCGTCGCCCACACACAGCTTCTTGAGACCGACGAAGCGCCCCTCGCCCTCGTACACGGTGACGTTGCGGCACTGCTCGATGCGGTATTCGGCGCCGCCGGTGGCGATGGGATCGATCCGGCCGAAGACACGGTCACGGATCGCCGGCCAGTCGGCACCGTCGAAGCGGGTGTGCACGCCCAGCTCGGGACCATGACGTGCGAGCTCGGCCAGTTCGGCGGCGTAGACGAACATCTTCGAGGGGATGCATCCCACGTTGAGGCAGGTCCCACCGAACACGCCCCTCTCGACGATGGCGATGTTCCAGTCGTCGAAGTCCGGGGTGATGACGGAGTTCCCCGAGCCGGTGCCGACGATGAGCAGGTCGTAGTGCATCACCCGGGCGAGGGTATCGGGCGCTGCTCCTCGGACGGCCCGCGTCGACCGTCCTTCAGTGGTGACGCCGGAGGAACTCGTCGTCGGGGAGAGGTGTGAGCGTGCGCTGGCCGCGCCGGACCGCCCTCCAGGCGTCGAGCACCTGGGGGAAATGGCCGGGGAACCCGATCGGGTGGATCTCCTCGTCGGGTCCGAACCACCGGTGGCCACTGGCCTCGGCGGGGTCGAGGACCGGCTCACCACCGTCGGGAGTCTGGGCCAGGTAGTAGATGTTGAGGGTGGTCGCCGGCGGTTCGGTGCCGTGGTACCGGTCGCTCCAGAGGCCGAGCAGGCCGAGCAGTTCGATGTGGTATCCGGTCTCCTCGAAGATCTCGCGTACCGCGGTGTCGGCGGGGTGCTCGCCGTCCTCGCAGAACCCGCCGGGGATGTCCCAACAGCCTCGCCAGGGGTCCTGGTCGCGCTCGAGCATCAGCACCTGGCCGTCGCGCTCGATCAGGGCCCCGCCACACGGTTTGGGATTGCGCCAGTGCCAGGTGTGGCAATGGGGGCACTGGAAGGGCCGCAGCTGGTTCACCTCGGCCCCACACGTCGAGCAGTGGACGAACATCAGTCCGTTGTCTCGACATCGGCCGGGTCGATGCCGGGACGAAGCCGCCGGATCAGGGCACTGGTGTCCCAGCGGGCGCCATCGGTGGCGACCAGCTCGGCGTAGTACCGGTCCACCAGCCGGGTGACCGCCAGCTCGGCACCGAGGCGTTCGCCCTCGGCCAGGCAGATGCCCAGGTCCTTTCGCATCCACTCGATGGCGAAGCCGAAGTCGAATCGGCCCTCGACCATGGTCGACCCGCGGTTCGCCATCTGCCACGATCCGGCCGCCCCCTTCGAGATCGTGGCCAGCACCCGCTCCATGTCGAGGTCGGCCCGCAAACCGAAGTCGATGGCCTCGCTGAGGCCCTGGAGCAGACCGGCGATGGCGATCTGGTTGACCATCTTCGTGAGCTGTCCCGAGCCGGTCGGCCCGATGAGCGTGCGGGTGCTGCTGTAGGCGGCCATCACCGGCTCGACGATGTCGAAAGGGGCGTGATCGCCGCCACACATGACGGTGAGCGTGCCCTGCTCGGCGCCCGCCTGTCCCCCGCTGATCGGCGCGTCAACGAAGCCGACCGCCACCTGGCGACAGAGGTGATCGAGCTCACGGGCCAGCTCGGCCGACGCGGTGGTGTGATCGACCAGGACCGAGCCCGGCGACATGGCGGCGAGGGCGCCGTCGGGGCCGAGGACCACCGACCGCACGTCGTCGTCGTTGCCGACGCAGACGAACACCACCCGGGCGCCCGCAGCGGCTCGTGCCGGGGACTCGAACGGTGTCGTGTCGGCCGCCGAGCCCTGGTGCTCGGCGGTCCATCGTGTCGCCTTGGCGGTGGTCCGGTTGTAGACCGCGACCCGGTGTCCGGCGCGATGCAGATGTCCGGCCATGGGGTAGCCCATGACCCCCAGACCCAGGAACGCGGTCTCGGCCATCTCAGCCGGCCAGGCGAGCGCCCAGGTTGCGCAGCTGCTGGGTCCCCGCACCGAGCGACACCGTCAGGTGCTTGCTCCAAAGGCTGTACCGGAACAGCGGGTAGTCGATGCTGACCCCCATGCCACCGTGGCAGTGCTGAGTGGCGTGGACGACGTCCTGGGCCCGTTCGCTGGCCCACCACTTGGCCACCAGGATCGCGTCGCGATCGTCCACGCCGTTGGCCAGGCGCCACAGGGCGGCCGAGCAGGTGAGCCGGATGCCGTTGACGTTGATGTACTGGTCGGCCAGGCGCTGGGTGACGGCCTGGAAGGTGGCGATCGGCCGGCCGAACTGCTCGCGTTCGCTGGTGTACTCGGCGGTCATCTGCAACGCGGTCTCGCTGACGCCGACCTGGGTGGCGCACAGTCCGATCAGGTGCCGGTCCACCATCCAGTCGACGGCATCGGGCCCGCCGAGCGGCTGGACCGGCGTGGCCGCGAAGTCGACCTGGTGCAGGGGCTCCAGACGGGTACTGATCGATCGCCGGCGGGTGATGCCGTCGGCGTCGCCGTCGACCAGATACAGACCGGCCGCGCCCTCGTGGTCCTCGGCGATCACGATCATCTGATGGGCGTGGTCGGCGTACTCGACCACGATCTTGGTGCCGCTCAGGTGCCCGTCGGTGACGCGGGCCCGTGGTGAGCGGACGTTCTCCTCGAAGGGCTCCTGGGCCGCCACGGTGAGGATCCGGGTGCCCTCGACAACGCCGGGGAGCAGTTCGCGTCGTTGCTCGGCATCACCGTGTTTGTCGATGGTGATGGCAGCCAGGGTGGTGGGCAGCAGCGGCACCGGGGCGACGTGGTTGCCCTGGGCGCGCAGCACCTGCCCCCAGGCCACCAGGTCCTGTCCGCCCCCACCGACATCCTCGGCCAGGGCCACACCCACCAGTCCGGCCTTGGCCAACTCGGCGTGGATGTCGCGGTCGAACCATTCGTCGGCCGCTTCGACGGCCCGCAGGCGCTCCATGTCGAGCTTGTCGTCCAGGATCCTGGCGGTGAGGTCGTAGACGGCCTGTTGCTGTTCGTCGAGGGTGAAGTCCATGAGCTCCCCTTACTTCCGTCGCTGTTCGCGGGGCAGGCCGAGCCCGGCCATCCCGATGATGTCGCGCTGTATCTCGTTGGTGCCGCCACCGAAGGTGAGCACCCACACACTGCGGTAGCTGGCCTCGACCTGACCGGCCAGCGTGTCGGCACCGCGCAGGTGACCAGCCGCGCCCAGGACCTCGGTGAGGAGCAGATAGATGCGGTGCATCGACTCGGAGCCGTGCACCTTCACACTGGAGGCATCGGCCGGGTTCATCCGTCCGTGCGTGTTGTCGAAGGCGACCTTCCAGTTCAGCAGGTCGAGGTAGTCCACCAGCGCCTTGACCTCGGCCAGTTTGACCTGCACCCACTCCTGATCGATCACCCGGCGACCATCGGCCAGGAGGGTCTCGGACGCCCATGTGACCGCCTGCTCGACCAGCCGCAGCAGCCGGCCCGAGGCGCACAGCGAGACCCGTTCGTGATTGAGCTGACTGGTGATGAGGTTCCACCCGCCGTGCAGTTCGCCGACGATGGCCGAGTCGGGCACCCGCACGTCGTCATAGAACGTGGCGGTGGTGTCGGCCTGTCCGAACGTCTCGAAGGGCTGGATGGAGAAGCCCTCGGCGTCGGTGGGGACCAGGAACATGGTGATGCCCTTGTGTGCTCGGGCGTCGGGGTCGGTTCGGGCGGCCAGCCAGATGTAGTCCGCGTTGTACGCCAGGCTGGTGTAGAGCTTCTGGCCGTTGATCACCCATTCGTCACCGTCCTTCACCGCCTTGGTCTTCAGCGACGCCAGGTCGGTGCCGGCCTCGGGTTCGCTGTAGCCGATGGAGAAGTGCATGTCGCCGGCCAGGATCTTCGGGAGGAAGAAGTCCTTCTGGTCGTCGGTACCGAAGTTGCGCAGCGTCGGGCCCACCGTGTTGGTCGTGAGGAAGGGGATCGGGCACCCGGCCGCCTGCGATTCGTTGAAGAAGATGTACTGCTCGATGGGGGTGAAGCCCTTGCCCCCGTACTCCTCGGGCCAGCCGACCCCGAGCCAACCATCGGCGCCGACCCGGCGGATGAGGGCCTTGTACTCGAGGTTCTCCTCGAACTCGGCACTGCTGATCCGCCCCTTCACGTCGTCGGTCATCAGCTCGGCGAAGTACTGGCGCAACTCGGTCTGGAGGTCCTTCTGGTCCTCGGTCAGATCGATGTTCATCGCGGCTCCCGTCGAATGGGGTGGTGATCCTGGGCGTGATGTTGGCAGGCCATCGCCATCTCTGTCAGTTCAGCCGTGCCCCGAAGTGGGGTGCGCGAAGCCGGTGGCGCGCCATCAGGCGACCACCTCCCGCCAGGCGGTGGGGGGCGGGGTCTGCCTCAGACGCCGGAGTCGACCGAGGTGAGGTCTCGCCACCGCTGCGGATGATGACCAGCGACCGCCCAGCGGTCGACGACGGCTTCGATCCCGCGCCGCTCGTTGTCGCGCCAGGGCACGGACCGACCGGGGTGACAGCCGATCTCGAGGCTGGTGGACTCGCTGAGCGGCGCCTCGTCCCACCACGCGACGTCCGGATCGCCATCGGCCATGAAGAAGTGATCGCTCGTCTGCCATCGAGTGCGGATGCGGCGGGCGAGCATCGGTCCCAACCAGGCCGAGGGCCGCCGATAGCGCGCTCCGGCGAAGCGATCCTGCGGGCGGCGGACGGTGTGGATGCCGAACTGGGGAAGCACCTCGTCGAGGGCGCGGGCGAAGACGGGGTACTTGTGCAGATGCTTGTGTGAGTCGACGTAGTCGATGGCGATGCCCCGGTCGCAAACGACCCGGAGCTGTTCGGTCATCTCGGCGACGATCTGCTCCACCGGAAACCGCCCGCTGGCCGCGGCGATCTGCGCTGGGCGGCCGGCGCGGAACCGGCCCTGGTCGTCGACCAGGTCGGGGACCAGGTCGGGAGACAGCAGCGGCGACTCGGATTCGTCGCGGGTGAACGTGAGGTGGACCCCCCAGCCGTGCTGGGGATGGTCGGCGGCGTAGGCGAGGGCCGCCTCGGTGGCCGGGACGTTGGCCATGATCGACGCGTTGCGGATCACGCCCCGTTCGAGCAGATCGATCGTGGCCGCGACCGTGTCGTCGTCCCAGCCGAAGTCATCGGCTGTGGTGATGAGGGTCATCGATCGGGACGTCGTCCCGCGCCGGACGCCAGTCGGTAGAGGATGAGCCAGGGTTCGACCAGGTACCGATGGGCCACCCGAGGGGCGTCGTCCCACAGGCGGAAGACCCATTCCAGACCCAAGGGGCCCAGCCAGCGGGGCGCCATGCGCAGCTCGCCGGCGACGAGGTCCATCAGGGCGCCGACCGTGATGATCATCTGGGCGTCCAGGAGATGGAGATTGTCGAGGATCCAGCTCTCCTGGCGGCCCATGCCCATTCCTACCAGCAAGATGTCAGGGGCGAAGTCGTTGATCTCGCGCGCGACACGCCAGTTCTCGAGCGACTCCGGGTCGGCATCGAAGTAGCCGTTGCGGGTTGCCAGGTCGAGCCCGGGGTGCCGTTTGCGCAGGGTGGCTGCACCCTTGTCGACCACAGAGTCGGTGGAGCCCAGGTAGAAGACCTTCCATCCACGGGCGACGGCGAGGTCGAGGAGGTCGGGAATCCAGTCGATGCAGCCGGTACGGTGGCGAGAGGCCAGGTCGTAGCCCTTCATGCGACCCAGCCACAGCAGCGGCGTGCCGTCGATGTGGACGAGCGTCCGGGGATGCTCGTGGAGCGCGGCGAAGGACGGGTCGGTCAGGTAGGTGTGCACCCCGTGCATGTTCTGGCTGGCGACGACGTACGGGCCGGACCGGGTCCGGATCACGTCGTCGCTGAAATGGAAGATGTCTTCAGGGCTGAGGGCGTTGAGACGAGTGCGGAGGACCCGAAGGTCGACGAACTGCGGTTCGCGGAGGTCGATGACCTCGGGGGTGGCCTCGATGGACGTCATGTAGTTCCAGGGTACGAAGGCCCGGTCAGGAGGACCAGAGGCGATCGACCCAGGGCGGTTGGGTCCTCTGTCTCGATTTTGCGGGGACGTCGCTACGAGGTCTGGCGACCGCGGACAGTCGCGCGCACTCGATGGGCGCTCACTCGATGGACAGGGGAATCCGCCGGCGGGGTGAAGCCATCGCATCGGGATCGGCCATCTGTCGCAAGTCGCCGATCAGATCGTTGATGTCATCGTTGCCGACGGCGAGCGCGTGCACAAGGCCATCGAGGTCGGCTTCGGTGGCCCGACCCGTGCGGATCTGGATCAGCTTCTCGGCCACCTTGTTGATCGGGTCATGGTTGCAGTGCACGCAGACCGGCTCCCGGCTGAGCACGAAATCGAGCTTGCGGTCGAGCGTGGACACGAACGATTCCTCGAAGACGCTGCCGAGAGGGGCCTTCTTGGTCCAGTCCGAGCAGCAGAGGTAGTACTGCCCGTCGTAGCCCACGAACGGCAGCACGAAGGGTGCACCGCACAGCGGCTCGGTGACACCCCGGTCGGCCAACAACTGTCGGGCCTGTGCGGCTTCGGGCAGTTCCTCGAACTGCATCGTGTCGACGTAGAGGGCGCCACCGCGGTTCATGATGTCGTAGCGGATGGTCTGGGTGAGCCCGTATCGCGCCCAGTACTTGCGCATCTTGCGGACATGGTCCATGTCCTCACGGTGATCGACGATGACCATGCTGATGTCACACCGTCCATCGGCCATCTCGGCGAAGCGCACCACGTTGTCGCGGGTCTTCTCGAACGGCAGCTTGTAGATGGCTTCGTATTCCTCGTCGATCTCCGAGACGTTGATGGCGATGCTGTCGAGGCCGGCATCGAGAACCGCTGCGCTGCGGCGTTCGTCGAGCAACGCGCCGTTGGACGCCAGGCCACAGGTGAAACCGGCGGCCTTGGTCTTTGCGACGTAATCGCCGATGCGCTTGTTGAGCAGGGGTTCACCGAGTCCACACAGAAAGACCTGGATGCCCCACTCGGGGAGACGGACCTGCACCCGATCCCGGAACTCCACGAGGTTGGCCAAGGCCGCGTCGAAGACCTCTTCGCTCATCAACCCCTGGTGGGGCGTGGCGTCGCGCGGGCAGAAGTCGCAGGACGCGTTGCAGCGGTTGGTGACTTCGAAGTCGATGTTGAAGAACAAGAAATCTCCGCTCGGGGCCAGGCGGCCGATGCTGTCCCGCTACCAAAAGGTACCGAGAGTGGCGGTGATTGGCCACCCAACGTGGTGGGGGGCCTAACGATAGCTGTCGACGGTCGGGCAGGAACAGACCAGGTTCTTGTCGCCGTGGGCCCCGTCGATGCGCCCCACCGGGGGCCAGTACTTGACCTGACGCTGGTCGGCGCGCGGGTAGGCGGCCGTCGATCGCGGGTAGGCGCGGTCCCACTCGTCGACCATGACGGTCTCGGCGGGGTGGGGTGCCCGCACCAGTGGGTTGTCGTCGGCCGGCCACTCGCCGGCTCCCACCCGTTTGATCTCGGCCGCGATGGCGATCATCGAGTCGCAGAAACGATCGAGCTCGGCCTTGGACTCGGATTCGGTCGGCTCGACCATCAGCGTGCCGGCCACCGGGAACGACATCGTCGGGGCGTGGAACCCGTAGTCGACGAGGCGCTTGGCGATGTCGTCCACTGAGATGCCCTGCTCCTTGGCGGGCCGCACGTCGATGATGCACTCGTGGGCCACGCGGTCGTTCTGACCGACGTAGAGGATGGGGAAGACGTGCTGGAGGCGGGCGGCAACGTAGTTGGCGTTGAGGATGGCGACCGCGGTGGCCCGGCGCAGCCCCTCGGCGCCCATCAGGGCGATGTAGGCCCACGAGATGGGCAGGATGCCCGCGGACCCGTGGGCCGCGGCGGCGACCGGGCCCACCGAGGCCGGCGGTTGGAGCGGATCGGACGGCAGATGGGGAGCGAGGTGGCGGCGGACAGCGACCGGGCCCACCCCGGGTCCGCCACCACCGTGGGGGATGCAGAAGGTCTTGTGCAGGTTGAGGTGGCTGACGTCGGCACCGAATCGGCCGGGACGGGCCACCCCCACCATGGCGTTGAGGTTGGCCCCGTCGAGGTACACCTGGCCACCGTGCCGATGGATCAGCTCGCAGATGTCGACCACCGCCGTCTCGAACACGCCGTGGGTGGACGGGTAGGTGATCATCAGGGCCGCCAGGTCGTCGGCGTGCTCCTCGGCCTTGGTCGTGAGGTCGGCCACGTCGATGTCGCCCCGTTCGTCGCAGTCGACCACCACGACCCGCATGCCGGCCATGACCGCGGAGGCCGCGTTGGTGCCGTGAGCCGACGACGGGATCAGGCACACGTCCCGCCCGGCCTGGCCGCGGTCGTGGTGATAGGCGGCGATGGCCAACAGGCCGGCCAGCTCGCCCTGGCTACCGGCG
>Ga0224505_10001743_pt1 | contig 13399 bp, 12 predicted proteins | sample SF_Jan12_sed_USG_FD_169102 | JGI IMG/M metagenome (GOLD analysis project Ga0224505, IMG submission 169102) | Sediment microbial communities from San Francisco Bay, California, United States - SF_Jan12_sed_USGS_4_1 | ecosystem: Environmental > Aquatic > Marine > Sediment | place: USA: California...
GGCGGAGCCCGCTGGCCAGCGCTTTCCCGACTTCCTCACCGGCGAGGTGATGCCGCTGGTCGACGGCCAGTACCGCACGCTGACCGGACAGCCCAATACCGGCATCGGCGGCTCGTCGTACGGTGGCGTCGCCTCGCTCTACGCACTGCTCGCCAAGCCCGGCCACTTCGGCTACGGGCTCATCGAGAGCCCGACGCTGTGGGTCGGCATGGGCCAGCTGGTGCGCGACACCAGCCCGCTCATCGCGATGCCCACCAGGGTGTTCATCGCATTCGGCGGCAAGGAGGCCGACGACCCCGCGGTGAACGACAAGATGGTCGGGCTGGTCCGCTTGGTCGAGGGCAACTTCCGCGCTGCAGGCTATGATGATTCGAGCATCCGCGTCGTCGTCGAACCGCAGGCGCTGCACTCCGAACCCGCCTGGGCGCGCCGCCTGCCGGGAGCGCTCACGTTCCTGTTCGGCGAGTGGCGCCCGACACCGCAGCCGGCGCGCTGACGGCGGGCGAGCGCGGCAGGGTCGGACCAGGCAGGTACAGAGCGTTGAGTGATTCCCCCAGTCGCCGTGGACGGCTGTTCGTCATCGCCGCGCCCTCGGGCGCAGGCAAGACCTCGCTGGTGCGCGCGCTGATGCAGCGCGAGCCGGGCCTGCGCTTCTCCATCTCGTACACGACCCGCCCGCAGCGGCCCACCGAGCAGCACGGGCGCGACTACTTCTTCGTCACGAACGACGAGTTCGGGCGGATGGTCGCGAACGGCGAGTTCCTCGAGCACGCGCGCGTGTTCGACAACCGCTACGGCACGGCGCGCCGCCCGGTCGAGGACGCGCTCGCCTCCGGCCAGGACCTGATCCTCGAGATCGACTGGCAGGGCGCGGCCCAGATCCGCGCGGCGCTGCCCGAGTGCATCTCGGTCTTCATCCTGCCGCCCTCCCGGGCGGAGCTCGAGCGCCGCCTGCGCGGACGCGGCACCGATTCCGAGGAGGTGATCCAGCGCCGCCTGCGCGACGCGGCCTCCGACATGACCCACTGGCGCGAGTTCGACCACGTCGTCGTGAACGACCGTTTCGACCGGGCCCTGGGCGACCTGCAGGACATCGTCGCCGGCCGCGGCGCGGCCACGCGCAGGGACCGGGCGGGGCTCGAGGAGCTCGCGGCGGCCCTGACGGGGGAGCGGATAGCGGATAGCGGATAGCGGATGGTGGAAGAGGGCCGGGTCGGCCGACGCCGCTGCCTCCCCTCCGTCACTATTCACTATCCGCTATCCGCTTCCCGGCCCGCAGGGCCGGCTGTGTTATGCTCACGCCCCTTGTCCCTCATTCCTGACTGACCGCCATGGCCCGCATTACCGTCGAAGATTGCCTGCAGAACGTCCCGAACCTGTTCCAGCTCGTGCTGGTGGCCTCCAGGCGCGCCCGCAAGCTCGCCAACGGCGCCGAGGCGACGCTCGAATGGGCGAACGACAAGCCGACGGTGCTCGCCCTGCGCGAGGTCGCGGCGGGCCACGTGGGCCTCGAGATCCTCGAGGAGCCCGACCGCCCGGCGCAGGAATTCGTCCCCGAGCCCGAGTTCATGGGCGAGCTGCGCGCGCCCCACCTCGGCCTGGGAGACTGATCCCGCCCGGAGCGCGCCGCCATGGACGTCACGTCTTCCCTGCGCAGCCTGCTGCCCTACGGAAGACGGTCCATCGGCATCAACCAGCTGATCGACAAGCTCGAGGCGTACCTCCCGCACGAGGACGTCGAGCGGGTCCAGGCCGCCTACGACTTCGCCTTCCAGGCCCACGAGGGCCAGCGGCGGCGCTCGGGTGAGCCCTACATCACCCACCCCGTCGCGGTCGCCGACCTGCTCGCTGACCTGCGGCTCGACCCGCAGACGCTGATCGCCGCGATCCTCCACGACGTGATGGAGGACACCCCGACGCTCAAGGAAGAGATCACCACGCGCTTCGGGACCGAGGTGGCGGAACTCGTCGACGGGGTCAGCAAGCTCGACCAGATCCAGTTCAAGAGCCGCCGCGAGGCCCAGGCCGAGAGCTTCCGCAAGATGCTGCTCGCCATGGTGCGCGACATCCGCGTCATCATGGTCAAGCTCGCCGACCGCACGCACAACATGCGCACCTTGGGCTCGATGCCGCCGGCGAAGCGGCGCACCATCGCGCGCGAGACGCTCGAGATCTACGCGCCGATCGCCAACCGCCTCGGCATGCACGCGATCAAGGTCGAGCTCGAGGACCTCGGCTTCCGCTCGCTCTACCCGCGCCGCTACAAGGTCATCGAGACCGCGGTGCGCAAGGCGAAGGGCAACCAGAAGCAGTTCGTCGGGCGCATCAAGGTGGCGCTCGAGGCCGCGCTCGCGCGGGCGCAGATCCCGGCGCGGGTCGAGGGCCGCGAGAAGGACGTCCACAGCATCTACCAGAAGATGCGGCGCAAGAAGGTGTCGCTCGCCGAGATCGTCGACGTGTACGGCTTCCGCATCATCGTCGACCGCGCCGACACCTGCTACCGCACGCTCGGCGTCGTGCACGGCGTCTACAAGCCCATGCCGGGCCGCTTCAAGGACTACATCGCGATCCCGCGGGCGAACGGCTACCAGTCGCTGCACACCACGCTGTTCGGGCCGAACAGCCTGCCGATCGAGGTGCAGATCCGCACCGAGGACATGCACCACGTCGCCGAGTCGGGCATCGCCGCGCACTGGCAGTACAAGGAAGGCGACTCGTCGGGCCGCTCCCACAGCGACCGCGCGCGCGAGTGGCTGCAGCAGCTGGTCGAGATCCAGCAGGGCGGCAACTCCGAGGAATTCCTCGAGAGCGTCAAGGTCGACCTGTTCCCCGACAAGGTGTACGTGTTCACGCCGAAGGGCGACATCCGCCGCCTGCCGCGCGGCTCGACCTGCGTCGACTTCGCCTACGACGTGCACACCGACGTCGGCAACCGCTGCGTCGCGGCCAAGGTGGACCGCCGGCTGGTGCCGCTGCGCACGCCGCTGCGCAACGGCCAGACGGTCGAGATCATCACCGCCAAGGGCGCCACGCCCAACCCGTCGTGGGTGAACTTCGTGGTGACCGCCAAGGCGCGCGCGGCCATCCGCCAGTACCTCAAGAACCTCAAGCGCTCCGAGGCCGTGGACCTCGGCAAGCGGCTGCTCAGCCAGGCGCTCGAGGAATTCTCGCTGAGCCTGCGCAAGGTGCCCGACGAGACCGTCGACGCGGTGATCCACGACCTCGGACTGAAGACCCGGGACGAGCTGTTCGAGAAGATCGGCCTCGGCGAACGCGTCGCACCGTTCGTGGCGCGCCGCCTGTTGCCGCCGGAATTCAGCGCGCAGGCCGAGGGCGCGGCGGGCCCGCTCGTCATCGCCGGCACCGAGGGCCTCGTGGTGACCTACGCGCGCTGCTGCTTCCCGATCCCGAACGACCCGATCCTCGCCAATCTCTCGACCGGGCGCGGCGTGGTGATCCACCGCGAGGCCTGCGGCAACCTCGCGTCGTTCCGCAAGCAGCCGGAGAAGTGGATCCCGGTCGCCTGGCAGACCTCGGGCGATCGCATCTTCCACGTCGAGATCAAGATCGAGGTGACGAACCGCATGGGCGTGCTGGCCCGGGTCGCCGCGGCGATCGCCGGCACCCAGACCAACATCGACCGCGTGTCGGTGGTCGAGCGCGACAGCGATTCGTCCACGCTCATCTTCGAGCTCCTGGTGCACGATCGCCGTCACCTCGCGCGCGTCATCCGCGCCGTGCGCGGCATGCCCGAGGTGCTGAAGGTGACGCGGACACTCGCCTAGCGGATAGCGGATAGCGGATAGCGGATGGCGGATGGCGGAAGAAGATCGCTGCCGCAGACACGCCAGGCCATCTTTTCTGACTATCCGCTATCCTCTATCCGCTATCCGCTTCCCCCGGAGTCCCCATGCCGCGTACGCCAGTCACGACTCCCCACGCTCCGCAGGCCATCGGCACCTACTCGCAGGCGATGCGCGCGGGCAACACCGTGTACCTGTCGGGCCAGATCCCGCTCGACCCGGCCACCGGCGAGATGGTCGCGGGAGACATGGAGGCGCAGGTGCGCCGGGTGTTCGACAACCTGAAGGCGCTGGCCGCAGCGGCCGGCAGTGACCTCGACCACGCGGTCCGGGTCACGGTGTACCTCACCGACCTGCAGCACTTCGCGCTCGTGAATCGCGTCATGGCCGAGTACTTCAGCCAGCCCTATCCGGCGCGGGCGGCGCTCGGCGTGGCGGCGCTGCCGAAGGGCGCTGCGGTCGAAATCGACGCGATCCTCGAGCTGTGACCCTGCCGTGACCGCGGCGCCGCCGCTCGAGGAGCGGCCCGTCACCAGCCTGCGTGGCGTGGGCCCCGCGCTCGCCGCGACGCTCGAGCGGCTCGGGCTGCGCACGGTGCAGGACCTGCTGTTCCACCTGCCGCTGCGCTACGAGGATCGTACGCGCGTCGTGCCCATCGGCACCCTGCGCAGTGGCGACCGCGCCGTGATCGAGGGCGAGATACAGCTCGCCGAGGTGGTGTTCCGGCGTCGCCGCGCCCTGCTGTGCCGCATCGCCGACGGCTCGGGGTTCCTGACGCTGCGCTTTTTCCATTTCTCGGCCGCGCAGCAGGAAGGCCTGACGCGCGGCACGCGCCTGCGCTGCTTCGGCGAGGTGCGGCCGGGACCGGCCGGCCTCGAGATCGTGCACCCCGAGTACCGCAAGCTCGTGCCCGGCATGGCCGAGGCCGCGGCGGAGAGCCTCACGCCGGTCTACCCGACCACCGAGGGCGTGCAGCAGGGACGGATGCGGGCACTGACCTCGCTCGCGCTCGCGCAGCTGCAGGGCGGTGGGTTGCGCGACTGGGTGACCCCCGAGGTGCTCGGCACGGTGGGTCTGCCGTCGCTCGAGCAGGCGCTGCGCTACGTGCATCGGCCGCCGCCGGACGCCGACATCGAGGCGCTCGACGCCGGACGCCACCCGTCGCAACGACGGCTGGCGTTCGAGGAACTGCTTGCCCACCAGATCAGCCTGCGCCTGCTGCGCGAAGCGGCGGATCGCGACGATGCCTGGCCGTTGCCGCGCCGCACCGACCTCGTCGATCGCTGCCTGGCGCAGCTGCCGTTCCGGCTCACGGCCGCGCAGCGGCGCGTCTGGCACGAGTTGAGCGTCGACCTCGAGCGCCTGCACCCGATGATGCGGCTGGTGCAGGGCGACGTGGGCTCGGGCAAGACCGTCGTCGCGGCGCTCGCGGCGCTCAGGGCCGTGGAACACGGTGCGCAGGCGGCGGTGATGGCGCCCACGGAGCTGCTCGCCGAGCAGCACGCGCGCAATTTCGCGGGCTGGCTCGACCCGCTCGACGTCCGCGTCGGCCTGCTGACGGGGCGCCTCACCGGCAAGGCGCGCGCGGCGCTCGCCCAGGACATCGCCAGCGGCAGCGTGCAGGTCGCGGTGGGCACGCACGCGCTGTTCCAGGCCGGCGTGGAATTCGCGCGCCTCGCGCTGGTGATCGTGGACGAGCAGCACCGCTTCGGCGTGCACCAGCGCATGCGCCTGCGCGAGAAGGGCCGCGCGGACGGGCGTTACCCGCACCAGCTGGTCATGACCGCGACGCCGATCCCGCGCACGCTGGCGATGACCGCCTACGCCGATCTCGACGTGTCGATCATCGACGAGCTGCCGCCGGGCCGCACGCCGGTGCGCACCGTGGTGTTGCCGGACGCGCGGCGCAGCGAGGTCGTGGCACGCATCGACGCCGCCTGCCGGGCCGGGCGCCAGGCCTACTGGGTCTGCCCGCTGATCGACGAGTCGGAGGCCGTGCGCCACCAGGCCGCGGAGGAAACTGCGGCGACGCTGTCGGCCGCGCTGCCCGGCGTGCGCGTCGGGCTGGTGCACGGGCGCATGCCCGGCAGCCGCAAGGACGCGGTGATGGGCGCCTTCAAGCGCGGCGAGCTCGACCTGCTCGTGGCCACGACGGTGATCGAGGTGGGCATGGACGTGCCGAACGCCAGCCTGATGGTCATCGAGAACGCCGAGCGCATGGGCCTCGCCCAGCTGCACCAGCTGCGCGGCCGCGTCGGCCGCGGCACGGTCGAGAGCACCTGCGTGCTGCTCTACGCGCCGCCCCTCACGCCGATCGCCCACGAGCGCCTCGCCGTGCTGCGCGACACCAGCGACGGCTTCGAGGTGGCGCGGCGCGACCTGGAGCTGCGCGGTCCGGGCGAACTGCTCGGCACGCGCCAGACCGGGCTGATGCAGCTCAAGGTGGCCGAACTGGTGCGCGACGCGGACCTGCTGCCCGGGGTCCAGCGGGCGGCCGATTTGATGCTCGGCGGCCCAAGGGCCAACATAGGGGCCTTGCTGCGGCGCTGGATCGGCGAAGGCGAACGCTTCGGCAAGGTCTGAGGCGACCGCACCAGGACATGCGCAACGCAACCGACATCGACCAGGACTCGCGGGCCGGCGACGGTGAACAGCCGTCGCGGCTGCGCGAGTACCTGCGGCTGATGCGCCTCGACCGGCCGATCGGCATCTGGCTGCTGCTGTGGCCGGTGCTGTGGGCGCTGTGGATCTCGGGCGGCGGTCGCCCCGACGAGCGCGTGTTCGTGATCTTCGTGCTCGGCACGTTCGTGATGCGCTCGGCCGGCTGTGTCATGAACGATTTCGCCGACCGTGAGTTCGACCCGCACGTGCGCCGCACGGCGAACCGGCCGCTCGCGCGCCAGTCGGTGTCCACGGCGGAGGCGCTCGGGTTGTTCGCGGTGCTCGGGCTCATCGCGCTCGCACTGGTGATCCCGCTCAACCGCCCGACGCAGGTGCTGGCGCTGATCGGCGGCGTGCTGGCCGTGACCTACCCGTTCCTGAAGCGCTTCTTCTCGCTGCCGCAGGCCTACCTGGGCCTCGCCTTCAGCTGGTCGGTGCCGATGGCGTTCGCGGCGCAGACCGGCGAACTGCCGCTGGTGGCGTGGGTGCTGTTCCTGGCGGGGGTGCTGTGGACCACCGCCTACGACACGATGTACGCGATGGTCGACCGCGAGGACGACCTGGTCATCGGCATCCGTTCGTCCGCGATCCTGTTCGGGCGTGCCGACCGGTGGGTGATCGGCGTGCTGCAGGCCGGCGCGCTCGCGGGCCTCGGGCTCGCCGGCAGTCTCGCCGGACTCGGCCACTGGTACTGGGCGGGTCTCGCCGTGGCGGCAGCGTTCGCGGTGTACCAGCAGTGGCTGATCAGGGATCGCGAGCCGGAGGCGTGCTTCCGCGCCTTCCTGAACAACAACCTGTTCGGACTCGTCGTGTTCGCCGGGATCGGGCTCGACTACCTGTTCCGCGCCTGATCGCCGTCCGTCCAGCCCGCGGAGCCCGGCAGCCGCCGGTGCCGCGCCGCCTTGCCGAGCAGGTGCGAGGCCACCGGCGTGGTGATGACGATGAACAGCGAGATCATGAATTCGTGCAGCGACAGGCCCGGCCCGCGCACGCTCATGTAGAGCGCCGAGGCGAGCAGGATGCTGCCCATGCCGATCGTGGTGGCCTTCGAGGGGCCGTGCAGCCGCGTGAAGAAATCGGGCATGCGCACCAGTCCGAGCGAGCCGATCAGCGAGAAGGCGCCGCCCGCCACGACCAGCCCGGCCACGATCCACTCCATCAGTACCGCGATGTCCACGCCGCGCCCTCCCTACTCGATGACGTCGCCGCGCGTCAGGAACTTCGACAGCACGACGGTGGTGATGAAGCCGAGCATCGCGATCAGCAGCGCGGCCTCGTAGTAGCGGCCGGTGCCGAGGTCGAGTCCGTACAGCACCAGCATCGTGGCGCTGTTCACGTACAGGGTGTCGAGCGCGAGGATACGGTCGACCACGTCCGGCCCGCGCAGCACCCGCAGCAGCGTCAGCGCGAGCGACAGGCCGAGCAGCGCGAACGCCACGTCGATGGCGAGGCTCAGCATTCGAGGATCTCCTTGAGGCGCCGCTCGTAGCGCTGCTTGATGGTCCGCACCAGCTCGTCGGCGTCGAGGCAGCGCAGCGCGTGGACCACCAGCACGCGCCGCCCGGCGCCGTCGTCCTCGGTTCCCACCGTCACCGTGCCCGGCGTGAGCGTCACCGTCGAGGCGAGCGCCGTGACCGCGAAATCGGTGCGCAGCTCGAGCGGCACCCGCACGAACGCGGGCCGCAGGCGCGACGCCGGCCCGAGGATCAGCGCCGCCACCTGCAGGTTGGCGATCACGATGTCCCAGGTGACGACGGCCGCGTACTCCAGCACGCGCAGCGGGCGGCCGATGCGCAGCGGCTCGGGCCAGAAACGCCGGGTCACGTACGGGATGCCGATGCCGAGGGCGGCACCAAGCACGACGTGGCCGGCGGCCAGCGTGTTGTTGAGCCACAGCCAGCAGACCAGCAGCAGCGCGCTCAGCAGCGGGTGCGGGAAAAGGCGGCTCGGGCCGATCATCGCAGGCTCCTGCGCTGTTCCCTGGCAGCCGCATCGGGACCGAGGACCGCCGTGACGTAACCGGACGGGTCGGCCAGCTGGCCCGCCGTGCTCCAGGCGAACGACGTCGCCGCACCTCCCCAGGCGACCAGGCCGACCAGGCAGGCGAGCAGCCCCGCCACGGCGCCGACCGCACGTGCGTCCGGCCGCGGGGTCGCCGCGTCCGCCGGCCCCGGCACCGTGCGCCAGAAGAGCGCGCTGCCGGCGCGCGCCACGGCGACGATCACGACCAGTGCCGCGATGAGCAGCACCGACCAGTTCACGACCGCGCCCGGCGCCAGCTGCGCCGCCTCGAGCACCATGAGCTTGCCGACGAAGCCGCTGAGCGGCGGGAGCCCCGCGACAGTGACGGCGGTGATCAGGAACAGCCCGCCGAGCAGCACGCGGTGCGGTATGGCATCGGCCACGTCGAGACGGTCGCCGGCGGTCGCACGCTGGCCCGCCACCAGGTCGGCGAGCAGGAACACGGCGGCGATCGCCAGCGTCGAGTGCGCCATGTAGAACACCGCGGCCGCGTATCCGGCCTCGGTGAAGAGCCCGACCGCCACCAGCAGGGTGCCGACCGAGTAGACGACCATCCAGCCCGCCATCGAGCGCAGCGTCTGCGCCGCGAGCACTCCCAGGGCGCCGAACGCCAGCGTGAGCAGGGCGACCGGCGGCACCCACGCCGCCGCGACGTTGGCCACCTCGCCCGCGCCCTCGCCGAAGACCAGCGGGTAGATGCGCAGGACCGCATACACTCCCACCTTGGTCAGCACGGCGAACAGGGCCGCGGTGGCGCCGGTCGCGGCCGCATAGGCGCGCGGCAGCCAGAACCCGAGCGGCAGCAGCGCCGCCTTGAGCGCGAACACGCCGAGCAGCAGCAGCGCGCCGCTGCGCGCGAGCGGCGCGACGTCGGGGCCGAGCAGCGGCATCACCCGCGCGAGGTCGGCGAGGTTGAGCGTGCCGGTGACGCCGTAGAGCGTGCCGACCGCGAACAGGAACAGCGCCGACCCGATCAGGTTCAGCACCACGACGTGTATCGCCGCAGCGACGCGCCGCGCCCCGAGGCCGTGCAGCAGCAGCGCGTAGGAGGCGATCAGCAGCACCTCGAAGAACACGAACAGGTTGAACAGGTCGCCGGTGAGGAACGCGCCGTTGATGCCGAGCAGCTGGAACTGGAACAGCGCGTGGTACTGAGGGCCGCGCGCATCGTCGCCCGCGGCGGCGTACAGCAGGCTCGCCACGCCGACCACGGCCGTGAGCAGCAGCATCACGACCGCGAGCCGGTCGGCGACCAGCACGATGCCGAACGGCGGCGCCCAGTCACCGAGCGCGTAGACCAGTTGCGTGCCGTCGTGCACGCGCTCGAGCAGCAGCAATGCGACCGGCAGCAGTGCCAGCGTGGCCGCGAACGCGAGCGCCCGTCGCGCCCCTTGTGCGAGCCTCGCGCCGAACAGCAGCACGCTGCCCGCGACCAGCGGCAGCAGGATGGGCAGGATGACGAGGTGCGTCACCGCTCACCCCCGTCGACGTGGTCGCCGCCGGTGTCGCCGAGCGCGCGCAGCGCGAGCACCACCAGCAACGCGGTCATGCCGAAGCCGATGACGATGGCGGTGAGCACCAGCGCCTGCGGCACCGGGTCCGGGTAGCTGTCGAGTCCGAGGTCGGTGAGCGGCGCACTCGCCAGGACCAGCCGCCCGGAGGCGAACAGGAACAGGTTGACGGCGTATGAGAGCAGCGTGAGCCCGAGCAGCACCGGGAACGTCCGGGCGCGCAGCAGCAGGAACACGCCCGTGCCGGTGAGCACGCCGACGGCGACTGCGACCAGTGCCTCCATGCTAGCGTGCCTCCCGGCTCGCGCCCGTGCCGGCGGGCCCGGCCAGCCCGCCGAGCCGCGAGATGATCACCATCACCACGCCGAGCACGGCCAGGTAGATGCCGAGGTCGAACAGCATCGCGCTCGCGAGTTCGAACCTGCCGACCACGGGCCAGGTGACGTACCCGAACGTCGAGGTGAGGAACGGCGCGCCGAACGCCCAGCTCGCCACGCCCGTGCCGGTGGCGAGCAGCAGGCCGGCGGCGATCACCCGGCTGTAGTCCCACGGCAGGCGCGCGCTCGCCCACGCGCTGCCGTGCGCCACGTACTGCAGCAGCATGGCCGTGCCGGTCACCAGCCCGGCGATGAAGCCGCCGCCCGGCGCGTTGTGGCCGCGCAGGAACAGGTAGGCCGACACCAGCAGCGCGAGCGGCAGCAGCGGCTGCGACAGCACGCGCAGCATGAGCGGATAGCGCTCGGCCGCCCACGGGCGGCCCTGCCAGTCGAGCGCCGGGCCATCGAGCCTCAACCCCCGCAGCAGCGCGAGGATGCCGATCGCGGCGATGCCGAGCACGGTGATCTCGCCGAGCGTGTCGAAGCCGCGGAAGTCGACCAGGATGACGTTGACGACGTTGTGGCCGCCGCCCTCGGGCTTGGCGTTGTCGAGGTAGTACCACGCGATGCTGTCGAACGGCCGGGTGAGCAGCGCCCACGTCAGCGCCGCGACGCCAGCGCCTGCGGCCATGCCGACCGCCGCGTCGCGCGCGAGTCGCGCGCGCGACCGCTCGGGCGGGCTCGCCGCGGGCAGGAAGTACATGGCCAGCAGCAGCAGCAGCACGGTCACGATCTCCACGAGCAGCTGCGTGAGCGCGAGGTCGGGTGCCGACAGGCGCACGAACGCGAGCGACACCCCCAGGCCGACCACGCCGACCAGCACCAGCGCGAGCAGGCGCCGCGCGTGCACCACGGCGACGGCCAGGGCGCTCACGACCAGTGCGACGGTCACCAGCACCGCCAGGCCATCGACCGGCGTGAGCACCGCCGGGCCCGTGAGCGTCACGCCGCGCGCGCCCGCGTAGCCGAGTGCCAGCGCCGCGACCACGAGCAGCAGCACGTAGCGTTGCAGCGACTGGTTCGCGACGCCTTCGACCAGCCAGCGCGCGCCGCGCACCGCGCAGCCCACGGCGTCCTCGCTGATCTTGCGGCCGTCCACCGGCAGTTGCCGGTAACCGTGCAGGTCGAAACGGTAGCGGCGCGAGAAGTAGACGAGCACGCCGCCGATCAGCGCCACGACGCTCATCAGCAGCGGCAGGTTGAAGCCGTGCCACAACTTGAGCGAGTACTCCGGCAGCGGGCCCTGCAGCACCGCGCCCGCGGCCGCGCGCAGCAGCGGATCGACCGTGATCGCGGGCGTGAGGCCGACCAGCAGGCACAGGCCGACCAGGATCTCGACCGGCACCTTCATCCAGCGGGGCGGCTCGTGCGGCACCTTCGGCAGGTCTTGCGGCTCGGCCCCAAAGAACACGTCGTGCACGAAGCGCGTCGAGTAGGCGACCGTGAAGACGCCCGCCAGCGTGGCCGCGACCGGCATGGCCCAGTACCAGGGCCCCAGCCACTGCACCTGGAAGGTCTCGGCGAAGAACATCTCCTTGCTGAGGAAGCCGTTCAGCAGCGGCACGCCGGCCATGGCGCCCGCGGCGATGGTCGCGAGCGCCGCCGTCCACGGCATGTAGCGCGCCAGCCCGCTGAGCCGGCGCATGTCGCGGGTGCCGGTCTCGTGGTCGATGATGCCGGCGGCCATGAACAGCGAGGCCTTGAACACCGCGTGGTTGATGATGTGGAACACGGCCGCGATCTCGCCGAGCGGCGTGCCGAGCCCGAACAGCAGCGTGATCAGGCCGAGGTGGCTGACCGTCGAGTAGGCGAGCAGCCCCTTCAGGTCGTGGCGGAACAGCGCCACGTAGGAGGCGAACAGCTGCGTGGCGAGGCCGGCGCCGCTCACCACGAAGAACCAGGTCTCGGTGCCGGCGAGCGCGGGGAACAGGCGGCCGAGCAGGAAGACCCCGGCCTTCACCATCGTCGCCGAGTGCAGGTAGGCGCTCACCGGCGTCGGCGCCGCCATGGCGTGCGGCAGCCAGAAGTGGAACGGGAACTGCGCCGACTTGGTGAACGCGCCGAGCAGCACCAGCACCAGGATCGTCTCGTAGAGCGGGTGCGCCTTGATCAGCGGGCCCGCTGCGAGCACCTGGGTCAACTCGAAGCTGCCGACGACGTGCCCGAGCAGCAGCACGCCCGCCAGCAGCGCAAGCCCGCCCGCGCCCGTGATCATCAGCGCCAGGCGCGCGCCGCGGCGCGCGTCCGCCTGGTGCCGCCAGAACCCGATCAGCAGGAACGAGCTCAGGCTGGTGAGTTCCCAGAACGTCACCAGCAGCAGCAGGTTCTCGGCCAGCACCACGCCGAGCATGGCGCCCATGAACAGCAGCAGCAGGCCGTAGAAGCGCTCCTTGGAGTCCTCCGGAGCGAGGTAATAGCGCGCGTAGAGCACGACCAGCCCGCCGATCACGAGGATCAGCAGCGCGAACAGCAGCGAGTAGCCGTCGAGCCGGAACGAGGCCTGCAGGCCGAGCGCCGGAATCCACGGCCAGGACTGCACGACGGTTGCGCCGTCCAGCGCCGCGCCGGCCTGCATGAGCACGATGGCGAGCGCGACGGCCACCAGCACGCCCGTCGTCCGCGCCGGGTCGATGCCGAGCGCGCGGCTCAGGGCGGCCGGCAGCCAGGCGCCCAGGAGCGGGATGAGTATGACCAGCGGCAGCGGCATTGCGTCCGTTCGGCGTGCGGTGCGTGTCGAAGCGGGGCCGTGAGCCTAGCGCATCCGGCCTGCCGCGGGCGACGGTTCGCGCGCGGCATCGGGCCGGATGCGCCGATCCGCGCGCGCCACGCACCACGCGTCCACGGCGAGCGCGCCGGCCCGCCGCAGCGCGTGGGCGAGTTCCTGCAGCGTGGCCCCGGTCGTGGTCACGTCGTCGATGATCGCGATGCGCAGGCCGGCGACGTCGCGCGCATCGAAGGCGCCCGCGAGGTTGTGCCTGCGCTCCCCCAGGTGCAGTCCGACCTGGGGCGGCGTCGGTCGCAGGCG
>Ga0224505_10001744_pt1 | contig 13395 bp, 21 predicted proteins | sample SF_Jan12_sed_USG_FD_169102 | JGI IMG/M metagenome (GOLD analysis project Ga0224505, IMG submission 169102) | Sediment microbial communities from San Francisco Bay, California, United States - SF_Jan12_sed_USGS_4_1 | ecosystem: Environmental > Aquatic > Marine > Sediment | place: USA: California...
CGAGCAAGAGATGCGACAAGCCATCGGCAAGAAACGGGCGGGGGCGGCGTTCTTCGACGCATTGGGCAAGGGCGACACAGAAACCGTACGAGCCATTCTGGATTGGCCTGGCGGACCGGTGTTCCCCGAGGAGATTCGACGCAGAGGGATGGCCCTCTTCTCGGAACGCACCCAGCCGGACATCTGGCCGAAAGTGCAGTTCGTCGACGCGCTCCGACTGAGGTTAACTGCCTTGGCATCGGACGTCGCACGCTGGTTGTTCGAACTCGGCGCCTCACCGGAGTCGGTGCAGGCGGCGACGAGGATCCCCGTGACGCCACTGAACGAGTCTCTCGCGCGGACCAACCAGGCCGACGCGACCACAGAATAGGAGGCGGCCATGCCCATGACCTCTGAAGCACTCGCGGCCTCTCGGGCAGCGTCTCTGCCGACGCTTGAGGCAGAGATCGATGCGGCCATGATCAAGATGTGCGGCCGAACCTATCGCTTCGATGAGGAAGATCGGCGCCTGGCCGCGGCGCTCGTAACGCGCCCCCACCAGGCGCAGACCGGCGAGGGCCCGACCCCTCCACCAGACAGTTGGCAGCGCATCAAGGCGGACTTTCCGACATTGTTTGGGGAGGACACATGACGATCATCGACGCGATTCATGACCCGGCCTTGTTCCGGGGGCTCTTCAAGCGGGGACTCGACAGCTGGCAGAATTGGCTGGTGGTGCTCAAGGCGATCTTTGCCCTGGAGCTGACCGAGGACGACCGTGCGCGCTTCACCGCGCTGACGGGTCGAGCGACTCCGCCAACCGTCCCCGCCCAGGAGTGTTGGTTGGTCGTCGGGCGGCGCGGCGGGAAGAGTTTCATCGTCGCCCTGATCGCCGTCTTCCTTGCCTGCTTTCGAGACTATCGGGCCTGCTTAGGGCCTGGTGAGATCGGTGTGATCATGGTGATTGCGACTGATCGCAAACAAGCCCGCGTGATTCACCGCTATGCGAGCGCCTTATTGCATGCCGTGCCCATGCTCCGCGCCATGATCGTGCGAGAAGATGCCGAGACCATCACCCTAAATAACGCCATCGTCCTCGAAATCACCACGGCGAGCTATCGCACCATTCGAGGCTACACGGTGGTGGCGGCGCTGTGCGATGAAGTGGCCTTCTGGCGCTCGGAAGACACCGCCAATCCGGCCGACGAAATTCTCGCGGCCCTCCGACCGGCGATGAGTACGATTCCGGGCGCGTTGCTGATCGGCCTGGGCACCCCCTATCGGCGTAGTGGGCCGCTCTACAGCGCCCATAAAGCCTACTTCGGCGTCGAGGACGCCCCCGTGCTCGTGATTCAGGCCGACACCCGCACCATGAACCCCAGCGTGCCACAAGCCGTGATCGACCGAGCGATGGAGCGGGATCCGATCGCCGCCCAGGCCGAGTACGGCGCGCAGTTCCGGTCCGATGTCGGAAGCTTCCTCGACCTGGAGCTGATCGAACGGGCCATCGAGAGCGGTCGTCGGGAACGGCCCCCGCAGCCGGACCTCCAGTATGTCGCCTTTGTCGATCCCTCCGGTGGGGCGCGTGATGCGTTCACCCTGGCGATTGCGCACAAGCAGCGGCACCACACGCCGCGCAGCTGGCAGGAACAACAGGATCAGCAACGACTGCCTCCCCGCGTGGTTCTGGATGTCTGCCGGGGGATCGCGCCGCCGTGCAATCCCGAAGCAGTGGTCGAAGAATTCTGTGCCCTGCTCAAGGCCTATCGCTGCCATCAGGTCGTGGGCGATCGATACAGCGCGGAGTGGGTGCGCACGGCGTTTGCGCGGCACGGCATTGGGTACAAACACAGCGAGCTGACGAAATCCGCACTGTATCTCGAATGCCTGCCGCTGTTTGCCCAAGGCGGCGTGGACTTGCTGGATGTGAGACTGTTGACGACACAACTCATGCAGTTGGAGCGACGCACCAGTCGCAGTGGCAAAGATAGCGTGGATCATCCTTCACCAGGGCACGACGATTATGCGAACGCGTGCTGTGGCGCCTTGGCGCGCTGTGTGAAGCGTGTGGCTGAACTCAGGGTCGTGCCGTTGTCGGGGATCTGAGCAGAGCGCAGGCGATGCCGTTCTATTCAAGTCTGCCAGACGCCATCGGGCAGCAGCTCGTGAGCCTGCTCCCCGATTCATCCACACCCCCGATGATCCCGCCATAACACAGGACGGCAAAGGTGAGGGGGTGTCCCGGCACATCTCGATACCACGCCTGATCGCGTCGATCGCTCTCAAATGGGGGACACCAGCGTGCCGTCACGAGCATGAGGTTGATATAACAATCGAGCATATGCACGAAGAGGCTGGAGATGAGACTGCGGCAGCTGCGCAACGCGAGGGGATGGCGACAGACGGACTTGGCACAGAAGGCCCGCGTCACCCAGGCCCTCATCTCGCAACTTGAAACCGGGAAGAAGACCAGCCCGAGTGTCGTCCCGCTGCTGCGCATCGCCAGAGTATTGGGCACATCCGTTGAGGAACTGATGCAATGACAGCCCCACGCATGACGATTCGATTCTACCGATTGACCGATGAGGGCACGACGGTGATTGGCGACATGATGCTGCGTGATGGGCAGATCGTGCTTGATCCCCCCGATCAGCCGACCCTTCGCAGAATGCTCGATGAACCCCATGAGGAGCCGAATTTCGAGACCGGCCAGCCGATCACCTTCGATCCGAAGACGCAAGCGGCCGCCTTCCTGAAAAGTTGCCTGAGAATGTTTCATGGTTCCTATTTCTGGTGCAGGGAACTTCCGGCGTCCACTGGGACCAAATCAGCCGAACCCCATCGAGAGACACAGAAGGACTGAGCGATGGCACGACGAGGTGATGCACTCGATCGGCGTGGAAAGACCTGGTACTTAGACTGCCGCATCAAGGGGACTCGGTATCAGATACGGCTCGGCAAAGGCATCGCTCGCTCGGTCGCGCTGGAACTGGCCCAAATCCAGCGGGGCGCAATCCTCAAGGGCGAGGCCGGCATCGGAAAGAAACGGAAAGACCTCGCATTCGACGACGCGCGCACGAAGTTCGAGGCGTGGGTGAAGGCGGAGAAACGCGAAACCACGCGGCGCGGCTACCGGCAATGTCTGGATCGACTCGCCGAGGCGTTCGGCGGGAAACGACTCAGCGACCTGACTCCCTGGGCCCTTGAAGCGTACAAGCGTCGACGGGCCGAAGGCGTCCCCCTACTCGACCGACCCGACGGTCTCAGCGAGGCCGAATGGCAGCGACGCTGCCAGCAAGCAGCGCACGGAGCGCCCATTCGGGTGAACAGAGAACTCGCCGTGCTGAAGAATCTGTTCAATCGATGCCGAGATTGGGGCCTCTATGAAGGCGAGAATCCCGTGTGCAAGGTCAAGTTTCGGAAGGAGTCGAAAGTACGGGTGCGATGGCTCGAGCCCGAGGAAGAGCATCGGCTGTTGGCGGAGCTTCCTGCAGCCCCGCTTCGGGCCCTCGTCACCGTGGGCATCCATTGCGGCCTGCGTATTCAAGCCGAAGCCCTCACGCTGACGTGGCCAAGCGTGGATTTGAAACGCAGCACCCTCACGGTCGAAGCGGCTTATGCAAAAAATGGCCGCACGCGCTCCATTCCGTTAAACTCAACCGTGCTCGGAGCCTTGAAAATGCTCAAGGCGACGGCACCGAGCGAGCATGTCTTTGTGAACGAAGAAGGACTTCCCTACCGGTCCATCAGGTCCATCTTTAAGCGTGCCTGTCGTCGAGCGAATCTGGCCGGTGTGACGCCGCATACGTTGCGTCATACGTTCGCTTCCCGATTAGTAATGGCCGGTGTTGATTTGCGAACCGTTCAGGAACTCGGCGGATGGCAAACGCTCGCGATGGTCGAGCGGTATGCGCATCTCTCCCCGGCGCATAAGGCGCACGCGGTGGAGCGGATCGCGTTGACAACATCGTGCCAACCTGAACCGTCTGTTCTGGTAGGCGCGTGGCAACAAAGCCGGACGAACTAGAGTGGAGATAGCAAGTTAAATTGTCCGGTGTATGTCGTGCACGATTTGTCCGGTTTGTTCTTGCACGTACGTTCAGCCGTGCACCGAATTTCTTTCGTGCACAATTGGTCAAGGATCAAGGATCGGTCGGTCGATCCACGGGTTGGGCTGCGATAGCCTGACGGAATCTCACCCGGCTCCATCACTCGCCCATCCAGCTAATACCGCGTCACGCGAGACCATGGGCGATATGGGCCGCCGCCCCCAGATTCACGAGGGCCCGCGGCGTGGATTTATTCCGCAGGGTGGCGAGATACCATTCTTGCGGTTGGTTCTTGATCCGAAAACTCACCTGATAGCGTTTATTCGGAATGGCCCACAACGTGATTTGTTCCACCCCCGACGCCTCCGCGACAGCCCGTAAGACATCATAGCGGGCACAGACGATCCTCGGAGGGTCAGCACGCGTGGTGCGGTCCCGACCAGCGGTCCCGTTCCTGCCTCTCCTGCTCTGACGAGGGCCGTGTGCTCGTGTGGTCCTTCTCCGTTGTACAGGTTGGTGACGCGCTCGTCTTGGCACGTCTCTTCGTCCTAGGTCAGGTGCCATGTGCGTCTCCCGTGCTGTCTCTGCTGTGCATCATATCAAGACCACGGGGCCCACCCATCTCCTGCTTCAGAGTCGGCGCGATTTGAGAAAAACGACGCGTCAAAACGTATATATACTTATGAGTGTGGGATTGCTAGCGCAATTCCCTGCTCACCGAGGCATCGCCGACCGCTCCTCCAGGAACGAGAGCCTCGTTCAGAGGGTAACACCGCCGAGTTTCCTCCAGGTTGTGCGCACATCCTCTGACCGAATTGACACGAGTGTTGGAATGGAACCGGTGGGGCACCACGAGCGTGGTCGCAAGCCTATTCGTGTTTCCAACCGACTGACGGGGTGTCTGTGGGCTCGCTGTCGGCGCGGTTGTCCTCGCCTTTTCCCGCACCCATGCTAGACTGACAGTCTACCCATCATGCATATCGTGTTGCTGCTCATTTGCGCGGGCCTGTTTCTCAGCCTGTTCCAGTCCACTCGCGATGGACTCTTGTGGCTGATCGCCGGCCTCTTATTCCTCGGCATCGCCTCGCTGGTCTATCCCCTTTCATCGTGACACCCTCCGCTCCGTCCTTCCCGCGCATGCATCACATTCCGTTATGACGGGGGCAATTTTCAGCAGCTTGAAGAAGGAGCGGATCAAGAAGCGCATCTACATAACTCGAGCAATGGCTAGATCCGATATCGCCGAGTACATCGAGACCTTCTATAATCGTAACCGGCGACACGGCCGTCTCAGCGGGGTCAGTCCGGAGGTATTTGAAACTATGTCGAAAAATGCTTAATGATGTGTCCACAAAACTCTCGGAAGTCCACAAGCTACCCAGGACAACCAATTTTCACTACTTTCCGAGGATGAAGAATAAAAATACCTCATCCAAGTTTTCCTAGCTCGGTGCGTTTGGCACCAGCTTGGCATCAAACCGATTTTTGGCCAAGCGGCCGTGTCAAGGTCGCCCATCAACTGCCGATGATCGGTGAGACTACTTTCGCTGCGTGGCGATTAGTTCCTTAGCCTTCTGTTCAGCGGGAAGGATAACATTGCCCATCACGCACGGCGGTTACGCCATCGTGGGCATGGGCTTGTTCGGCAGGCACTTATCGTCCCTTCGACGCTCCGATCTTCGACAACGCGGATGAGACAATTCCATCGTCGTCGATTTCCTCCCTAAGTTCAGCAAGCGCTTCGGTAGCCTCTTGGGCCGCAGGGCCGATCCTTCCAAGTGCTCTTGCTGCATAGAGACGCACCAGTCTTTCTGGGTGATTTCTAACACCGTCAATCAGGAAGGGCACCGCAGCAGGGCCAATATAGAACAAAGCGCCCGCAGCCTGACCGGCCAAACGTTGATATTGAAGTGCCCGGAACAGAGCTTGGACAGCAGGGGCGACAAAAGGGGACCCGACCGGTGCGGAACAGAGCAGCATCTGGATTGTCCCGATCGCGCTCTCTGATACGATTGGATCGTACAGCTCAATCGCCCTCAGTATCTTCGGAATCGCTGGGAGTCTATCGATACCGTAAAGCAGCACCATGGCTGAGCTGGAAGCTTGGCGAAGTGAGTCGGCTTTCGACTGGTCAACCATCTTGCTGGCTAGGTATTCAAGCGTTTCGCCGTCCAAGCGCATCATGTTGGCAGTGCAGTATCGGATCCAGAGCTGAACCTCCTCGTCGGGGTCCTGGGCAAGATGAGAGATTGCGGATAGTGAATCCTGGGCTGATGGGCCTGCGCAACCCAGGGCACACAGCGAGGCCCTCCGTACCACCGCGTCCTTATCGCCAAGTGCGGTTACGAGACATTGGATGGTCTCGCGCAATTCTGTGCTCACGCTCTGCGTTGAGTAGGCCTGCTCAATCTGCGTTCTTGCCTCCCGCATCTGCGCATCTGCCTCAGGCCAACTACCAGGATCATCCACACCGGTATCAAAAGGCAGGAGCATAGTGCCTAGGGCGGCTGCCGCACGAGCTCGCACCTGCGGGCGTGGGTCGTCCACGACAAGTCGCCCGAACTTGAGCATGAGCGGCCTCGCCGCGTGGCCAAGGGGAGTGCGCCAAAATGCCCCCTCTCTATCACGCCAGAAATGCCAGGCAGGGGCGGCAAGGTCTCTGTAGAAGGATTCAGCTTCCCTTAGTAGGTGCGGGTCGTCATTCATGGCAAGCCCTCCTGCTGAACCATAGATTCAATTGAATGGAGCAACGTGTCTTGGTTCTGATAGAGCACCGCCTCCATCACCCAGGGGTACCGTTGCAGGTGCTCAAACACTGCATACTCCTGCATCTGGGAAACGAGCAATGATGGCTGGATTGGATACGGATGGGATCCTTCTCTACGAAGCTCATCAATTCATGGGGAATGCGCTTGGAGTCAGTGAGGTCCGCGATAACAAATTTGGCCATGCCTACCAATGTCATAACGGTCTCAGTGAAGTTTTGCGTTATAGGCTTTTTAAAGTCAAAGACAACCGGCGAATAATTCTTTGTGCGAAGCCTCTCACGAATGGTATCGAGGACCACTTTGCGCTTCGGCGTAAAGCGGCCGAGAAGTAACACGACCTTCGAGGTGATGGTATCGATGACCTCCCGAATGCGCGGATTGTTCTGAAGCAGGTAGATGAACTGCGCCATTTCAAGGCTATCGACGGTAATGTCCGGCTCTTCCCGCGAGGTAATAATGAGATTGATTTGTTGTGCGTCCTCAAGTTGTAAGTCCTAGGCCGAGATGCACTGTATCCGGCACCCTGTAAAAATAGCTTTATTGCAGATCGTATTTACAAGGGTTGTCCGTTCAAGATTAGCACCGGCCAAGTTCGCCCTGCTGAGGTCCACCCCGAGGAGCCTTGCTCCGCAGAGGTTCGCCTCGTGGAGCTCTGGTTGGATATCTGCATTGTCCGTTCTCGACAAATTCCAGTGCACCATGTTACTTGTGAAAAGGCTAAAGTGCTCAAAGTTCGCCATTGGGCAAGGGTGAGGTGAAAGTTGTTGTGGGATAGTGACCAATATGGTTCGCTGAGTCAATCGAGAAAAGCATCAGATCGAACGGGCAATGAGTCACCTGTTTTCCTAGCAGAACCTGCAGTTTCATGGCGATTGAATGAAAAGCGGAACGGCGAGAGTTGATTGTAGCACTTGGCAAGCGCAACTCAGGACCGAGTCTGCTGATTGCCTATCACCGGGGCGCCTGAAGTGGACCGATCGCCAAGTTGAAATTGTTGTTTGATTCCAGTGAACAGCCTAGGCTGTGCAACCGAAAGAGGCCCAAAGGAGGAATGATCCATGACGACGAACGGTAAACCGACAAGAGCGGAGGGATCAACTGATCCTAATGAGGCATCTTTAGGCTCAATGCTCCAAGAGATAGGAGCACTTGCTCTGAGTGGGGGAAGAAACATCATGCTCGCTCTCCTCACGCTTTCATTCTTTGTTTCAGTCGCCGAGGCTCAGAACCTACATGATGCTGCAAGGAGGGGTGACCTTGCAACTGTGACTCGCCTCTTGAAACAAGGCGGCAATCCTGACGCCAAGGACGGCGACGGTGTGACAGCACTAATGTACGCATCCGAACAGGGTCACGCAAAAGTTGTCGAAGCGCTGTTGAAACAGGGAGCAAATCCCAATATTCAGGACTCAGGTTATGGCATGACGGCATTGATGGTATCGGCGGCTGAAGGGCACACCAAAATTGTCAGGCTGCTACTAGACGCTAAGGCTGACGTAACTCTGAAGGACTACAACCTAGGCGCAACTGCCTTACTCGGTGCTGCAGAATACGGCTATACTGAAATAATAAAGGATTTAATTGCTAAGGGTGCCGACGTCAATGCCAGAAGCAAGCTGAACCGAACCGCTCTGATAGTTTCCGCCGTCAACGGCCACACGTCTACAGTAGCAGCTCTTCTTTCAGCGGGCGCTGACGTAAATGTGAAGGATTCCAAATATGGGGCAACTGCTTTAATGGGTGCCGCCAGTAACGGGCACATAGAGATCGTGAAAGCGCTAATCGAAAAGGGCGCAAAAGTGAATGAAAAGAATAATAACGGCGTGACAGCGTTGGAAATAGCAAAGACAAAGGGACAAACGAAAGCTGTTCGAATTCTTGAAGCCTCTTCAGAAAATGGTGTAGGTGAGTGACTTCTGTCGCGCTATGCTCGGAGCCTTCATCACTGGAGGTGAAGAGCGACGCGAGATTTTGAACTATTTCAAGCCGTGCTGGGGCTCCAGGCTCGCTGGACCGTGGCCAACGTGGAACTGGATGTGACAGGGAAACAGGTGACCGTGACCGTCGAGTCCGGACCGGGACCCATCCCTGCCCCGAGTGTCAGGAGATCGTCTCGAGCTACGACCAGAAGCGCCATCGGCAGCGGTATCTGGTGCATAGGACAAATCGGGGACAAGTGAATAACGCCAGTGCGCCTATGAGGCACATCCAACCGAAAAACCACAATACGAGACGGGAGAGTCTGGCTACCACGATCCTCTTCATGCAGGCACCAGCCTCCTCCGCTGGAGCACAGTGCACTGGAAAACTCTAGGGGGCGGAGACGGGATCACGGAATAGTCGATCAGAGGACGGAATCGCCGTAGCTCATCCATGACCTCTGTCTTGCTGAGACGCTCGCCAGCATGATCTGGTTCCTCCTTGCTCCACGAAGCGGAGAAGAACTTATGGCCACCAGCGATCGCTTGTCAGCGCCGATGCTATACGTCCTACAATCACCGAACTGAAAAGTCTTCTAAACACTGAGTCACAATGTCCCTTCACCGCTTACCCAGACGGAGGAGGGACGGATGTTGCGAAGGGAGGACGTGATGGTGATTCAGGTGTTGGCCCAACGGGGCCTCTATCTGTGCGACATTGCCAAACAGGTGGGCGTGCATCCACAGACCGTGCGCCGCGCCCTGACTCGCGGCGAGGCTCCAGCCCCACGGCCGAATCGTCGGAGCAGTGGGCTGGATCCGTATCGGGCAGACATTGATCGGCTCCTGGCCGAAGACGTCTGGAACGCGGTCGTAATTTTTCAGGAACTCCAGGCCAAGGGGTACACAGGGCGGCTCTCGATTCTGCAGGACTATATTCGACCAAAGCGGGTCCTGCGGGTGGGCCGTGCAGGTTGGGGCTCACAGTACAAGCGATCGGGTTAGGCCAGAGCCACACAGGCGGTCTTCTTCCTTTGGTACGTCGCCACCTGTTGCCACCAATATTGCAGTGGCTGCGTGATGGGATCTTTCACGACGAGCAATTTATGCGCGGTCTGCATCCAGACGGCCTGGATCTCACTACGTCCTTGTTTGGTGATGGGCCCATACTCACTTTTTCTGCGCATAGTACGCAATGTTCTCATCGGGCTTCAGCTTGCTTCTTGAGCCGGATCAATTCCTCGTTCTTGGGATCTATGTCAAGGCCCTCACTGATAGCCGTCAGGGCCCAGTCTTTCTTGCCGACCTGGAGATATAATTGGGCCTGGCGAAGCTTCGATTGGAGAGTATGCGCCAGAGCCTCTTCTGGTTTTGTCTGCTTCGGTACAGGTTCCAGCGTCTCAATGCTGGCCTTGGCTAGTGTCAGGTACTTGTCATAGAGGCGCTGGTCTGTGCCAAACGCGAGAGTGTAATAGTTACCGGCCGCAATGAATTGGAGTTGATACTGCCGGAACCCGTTCGACAGTGAGGCCAGAATGAGCGCTGCCTCATGGCCAAAGAGAGTCGTAGTCTCTACCGTGTAGCTTCCGCCCATTCGCGCACGCAAGCGCTCGATGCCATTCTTGCAATCTTGGACAAGGTCGTCGAAGTTTAGGAAAGGGTTCGCTGCCCCGAACACCTTTAACTGAACCTTCTTATCTCCTTCAAACCAATTGAAATTGACCTTCCCCCTTGGATCGGACTCGTACTCCTCGACCGTCCAATCTGCGGGCGGTCTGATCTTGAAGTATCCTTTCGGGTCAGTGTAGATATCTGCCGCCAATCTCGGCGGTTCAGCCAATACAACTGTGATCTGGGCTACTCCTAGAATCATGACCACTGCCTGTACCACACATGAGATCTGACTTCTCATCTCGCACGCTCCTATCCTTTTCGGTTACCTCCACAGTTGAAAGGAGGGAAAATATAGCGCACTCACGATTACTCCGACAAGCGGGCTGCTCAAACTCCTCGCCCTGGCGACTGGCCGTCCAATTAGGAAAGCTGCCATGATCGCGCAGACGACGATGGCTCCCATCGGCATCGCCTTCCTCCTTTCTGTTCCCGAACCAGAGCACTAAGCGACAGCCGCCCCGCCGTGGCAACTACGAAGTGGGCTGGCTGTTCGGCTCAGTGACTTTGTTGGACGGCGTTCAAAGGGTGTTGTCTATTTTTGCCTCTTTGTGAGCCTGGCTTGAATGGCCGAGAGCTCTTTGTTATTCGGATCCACCTCGAGCCCTTCCTGAACCCAACCAAGAGCCTCAGCAGTGTTCCCGGATTGTTCGAAAATCTCGGCGAGACGTTTGTACTTGGCGAGGACAGCGCCCTTCCTCTCCGCGTCTGAAAACTCCCGCCCGGTTTCCAGAATGGTGAAGCTGTTGAGAAACTTCTGAAAGATAGGCGTGACGGATTCGTACTCCTTTTGAGAGGAGGCACTGAACGCGATCGAATACCAAATGTCTTTATTCACATACATGACGATTTTCTGTTCCATAGTACCGGGGATTGAGTTCCTCTGAACCACAGCTTCCCTGTCGCCAAACATCTTTTTCGACATACTAAAAACTCTGCCGGGGAATTTGGGCTTTAGCAGAGTGTCTATCTTTTCCTTGTTTTCGGCGAGAAGGTCGTCATCCACATACATGACGATATTCTGTTCCATGGTACCGGGGATTGAGTTCTTCTGAACCACAGTTTCCCTGTCGCCAAACGTCTTTTTCGACACACTGAAAACTCCGCCGGGGAATTTGGGCTTTAGCAGAGTGTCTATCTTTTCCTTGTTTTCGGCAAGCAGGTCGTCTAGCGAATAACCACTTCGCGGCACTGGGCCGGCAATGATGCGGACACCAGGACCCTTCGGTTGCGGATGGTTGAAAGCGACTTTCGATCTCACCGTTTCCGACGGGAAGTCTTGCTGTTTCCATCCAGATGGTGGTATGGCTGCGAAGTAGCCATTGCTGTCTTTGTAGATCTGGGCTCCAGCGACGCTGGGTGCAAGCAAGCAGATACAGACGATGAGGTTCGCGACTGAATTTTTCATTCTTGTTTCCTTTCTACAGCTCGGCATATGCGAGTGGTAAGTCAGGGATGTTACCCCTTCTCTCGTCTCGCCAGTGCGGATATTCTTCTTGGCGGTCTTCAAGAAAACCATGCTGCGTTCGACCTTGCGTTGATCGGTCTGCCACTTCCTGTCTTCCTGAGTGGTGACCGGGGAGAGTTTCTCCTAAGCATCCCTAAATGTGTAGCAGGGATCGGTCAGAACCCATCCTGCACTGCCGCCACCGGGAGGGCCTCAAAGGAGAGTTTGTAAGCAATGGTCATTCGCGATGATAGAACGCTGTCAAAGAAGACCAGCGATCAGAATGCATCGTCCTTGTGTCGCGAAATGCTACAGGCGTAAAGGAGACGGAGGTTGCCTTACGCCCCTCCAGTGGCAACCTTCGTTCTTGTTGTTCACTCCCGCCCCCGCCGAACACGTAGAATACTCAGTGAAACACTAGCTGGGCTAAATAGGCTCGAACCAGGCACGTGGTATGCACTTTTCAAAACAGACAATGCATTGAGACCGATGGGGCGAATAGCCTCTGTTTGCTTACTTGGAGTGCGTCTATAGAAATCGGGAAGCGTGTGTTTCTAAGCTGTGCTGCTGGGATGGCGGTTCTGTCTCTCGGCTTTTGTTCCGGTGACGACAATGCCGTGGAGAGCCTAGGGCTCTCGGACCCTCAGCAGGACAACATCCCTGCATCTCTATACAGTACGGTTTCTTGGGGAGGTCATGGATCGCTACCACTATCGGCCCCTGGGCTATGATGACCTCAGATCTGCGGGTAATCATTTTGACGCCTTCAGCAAAATGATTACCCGCAATACCAATTAACGCTAATAATCTGGACGGATTGGTTTTCGCCACCCAAGAATCGAAAGGAGAACCGAATGTCTAAGGGTACTATACTGGGCTTCTCCGCGCTGGCTGTTTTTTTCATTGGTGGACCAATAGTAACTGTTTTGGGATCTCATAATCCCACCATCGGCATTGGATGTGGAGTAATAACCTTCATCATTTTGTCAGCGCTTTTTGAGAAAAGAAGCTAGAACCTTAAAAAAGGAGTTGTTTGATGGATCTAATCGTCTTATCGGTAATCCTAACCATCCTTTGCATGATTTTTCTCGGACGACCAACACTTTGGAAGTAATCAGCCAATAGATTGAGAAAGGTCTGATTTATTCCGTGCGCGTGATGTGCCAAGGGTTGCACAGCGATGTGGAAACATCAAGGCCACGATCTGGCAGAATGTCAGCGAGAAGGGCTCATTCTTCGCCACAACCTTTTCTCGCCCCTTCAAGGATCACTCCGGCGCCTGGCGTAACGGCCTGCGCTCCACATCTTCTTTGCAGACCCCCCATGTGTCCCTGGTAACGCAGGACCCATGAACACACCAATGGTCTGCTGCTCAAGCACGGGTCGAAGAGCACGGACCTGTCGATCTACTCCCAGCGTGAGTGGAACGCCATCGCCTATCGGTTGAACACGCGTCCACGGAAATACGAGTTATACTCGAAACTTGTGTATGAGGGGATAAAGAGGGTGGCGTATTCTTGATGATTCTTCGGGTCATCAACCTTTTTGCAAAGGAGTGAATA
>Ga0224505_10001747_pt1 | contig 13369 bp, 13 predicted proteins | sample SF_Jan12_sed_USG_FD_169102 | JGI IMG/M metagenome (GOLD analysis project Ga0224505, IMG submission 169102) | Sediment microbial communities from San Francisco Bay, California, United States - SF_Jan12_sed_USGS_4_1 | ecosystem: Environmental > Aquatic > Marine > Sediment | place: USA: California...
CCTAACTCTAGGTGGAACGGTCGGGCCGCAAGCACCGCGCTGGATCTGGCTCCACATGTCTTGGCCCGACGTTCACCACGAGGTTGGGCCTCGGAATAGCGACATGTGGTTCTGGGAATTTATGGCGAAGTGGGGCATTTGGGACATCATCGGCCTATTTGTAGCGCTGATCCCCTCCGTCCTGGTTGTCGTTTATCTCTTTCCGCGAAATGCAATCGACAACTTCTACATCGACACACGGCTCGCTTCGGTGAACGAGGTATACAAGAGAGTTATTAGCGTCGAGCTGCGAAATCACACAAACGATCCGATCTACGTTCTTTCGCTTGGCTTTACATTCGGCACGTCCGTTCGCCCTTCGCCGCACGGAAAGAAACATGCCGCCACCGGCACTTACGAGATTAAGTTCCAAGGGCGAGTCGAAGGCCAGCTCTCTGAAATCGATACGTTGGTCCGCCCCAATCAGGTAGTCACAACGTGGATACCGATCGCCGCTGATCAAACGGACGCCGTGCTCGAGCAGGCGGTGCGCGAACGCAAAGTGGGCGTACTTCGGCTAAAGGTGCAGAAGATTTCGTCCAGACCCCATCCGTTTTCGACTTTAAGAATTCCCATATGAGGCCGAGGCCCAACAGCACGATCCGCACAGACGCGCGCGTGAGCGCTGCGATTTGGACGCACAGCCGGGCGCGCGCCGGTGGTCGTGGACGTTGGGCGTCTTGGAAGCGGTGCGGACGCAATGCAAAGGGGGTTGAATGCTTACTAGGATAGTAGTTGACGTCTACGCTTGGATCATCGAGATCTATCTGTGGCTCGTGCTCCTGATATTTGGTGTCGTTGGCTACCACTACACCGTCCCTATACTCCGGGCTATCGGGTTAAATCTTGTTGAGCCTCAAACAGGAGGGAAGATCCTTGGCGCGTTCGTCTTCGCCTTAGCTGCATTTCTAGTATCGGCGGTAGCGACTGGGCCAATTCTCGTTCTCTTCGACATTCGCAAATCAATCAAGTCTCTGGAGGCGAAGGACAGCAGCTTCGGCGCTTTAGTGCAAAGAACCGAACGCCAAGAGCCATCCTTGTGACAAGACGCCCAATCCAGCGCTGCAGCGGAGCGTCCAACAGCGGTGCTCCGCGCCGCGGTCACCCCCACTGAGCCTTGGCGTCAGGTTGTCGTGGGCAAGCGTCGGCTGTGGAAGGCCTATTTCTTCCTGATGGTGGCCCTGACGGTTAGTGGCTACATCTTTCCTTTTCTTGTTTCAGCCGAACCGAGCGGGCAGGAGTTTGAAGACGTGGCATTGATTCCTCTCTATGTCGCGCAACTTGTGGGCCTGTTCGGGTTTGCCTACTGGCGGGTAATCGGCACGCGTCGGATCTGGCAATGGATCTTCGCTGCCAGCGTGCTGGAAACAGCGTGGATGCTCTACGGCTTTGCCACTACGGACATGCCACCAGTCGAGCTAGGATCCTTCTTCATGACCGGGGTTATCGCGACTATCGTGACACTGGTGGCTCTCCAGATGTGGGCCTTGTTTTCGTATGCCTTCCGTGCACCGGATTTGTGGACTGAGGCAACCTGACTACCCGATGTGATCTGCCGCACTTCGAGGTGATCGCGACCGCGGGTCCGACTAAGCCGTGGCTCGCGATGGTCCACGGCGCCTCCCAGCACAGCGGCCTCTTCTCCGCGCAAGTCGGAGCCTTTCAACCCAACTACCGCCTGCTCCTCATCGACCTCCCGGGCCACGGCCGCTCGTCGCACATCCCCGGCCCCTACGGCCTGGCCGAGTACGCTCAAAGCGTGCTGGCGGCGATTCGCGCCGCCAAGGTGGAGCGCACGCACTTCTGGGGCACGCACACAGGCGCCGGCGTAGGCCTCATGCTCGCCGCGCAGCACCCGCAGCTCATCGCCTCCCTCGTCCTCGACGGCGCGATCCTGCCCGGCGTAGACCTGCCCTACGTCACCGCCAGGCTCGCGCAAGCGAAGAAGACCGCCCGCGAGCGCGGCATCGAAGCCGCGAAAGCGGAGTGGTTCCGCGAGTCCAGGTGGTTCGACGTGATCCGGCAAAGACCGGAGGAATGCCGCGCGAAGGCGCACTGGGACCTCGTCTCCCGTTTCCCCGGCCAGCCCTGGCTCGACTCCTCCACCCCGGAGCCCGTCCCGTCGATCCGGCCGCAACTCGCCCGCATCGCCCAGCCCGTCCTCCTCGTCAACGGCGAGCACGACGTGGAGGACTTCATCCGCGTCGCCGACGAGCTCGAGTCCAGCCTGCCGAATGTGCGCCGTGCTACCGTTCCCGGCGCAGGCGGATTCCCCCTCTGGGAGTTCCCCGCGCAGGTCAACTCCCTCGTGAGGCAGTTCCTCGCCCGATGACCACCTCCCGCACGATGTGCCCGATGAACTGCCACCCGACGCTCTGCGGCATGCTGGTCGACGTGGAGAACGGAAAAGTCACGAGCGTGCGCGGCGACCCGGACAACCCCGACAGCCGCGGCTTCCTCTGCATCCGCGGGCAGGCGTCGAAAGAGATCTTCGACAACCCGAACCGCCTCCTCCACCCGCTCGTCCGCGACCGAAGGACGGACGAATTCCGCCGCGCCACCTGGGACGAGGCGCTCGACCGCATCGCCAGAGACATCGCCGCCGAGAAGCCCGAAGCCACCGCGATCTGGCCCGGCCACGGAACGTTCACGACCAACTACGGCACGCGCGTGAACGCGCAGCTCTTCGCGCGCTTCGCCAACTTCCACGGCAGCCAGTTCTTCAGCCCTACGATGATCTGCTGGGGCATGGGCGCCTTCGGCCTCGCGCTCACCGGCATGCTCGAGACCCACACCAAGGAGGACATGGGCGAGCACTCGAACATGGTCCTCCTCTGGGGCGCGAACTTCGCCAGCCAGCCCAACACCGCGCCGCACCTCAACAAGGCGCGCGAGCGCGGCGCGCACGTCGTGGCGATCGACGTGCGCCGCACCGAGGCCACCGCCAAAGCCGACGAGGCCCTGATCATCAAGCCCGGCACCGACACCGGGCTGGCGCTCGCCCTCATGCACGTGATCTGCGCCGAGCGCCTCCACGACGCGAAGTTCATCGAACGCCACACCGTGGGGTTCGAGGCGCTGGAAAAGCGCGTGCGCGAGTACTCGCCGCAATGGGCGGCCGGCATCACCGGAATCACTGCGGAGCGCATCGCCGCGCTCGCGCGCCGCTACGCGACCGCCAGGCCCGCCATGATCGTTCTCGGCGGCAGCTCCATGCACAAGAGCGACAACGGCTGGCGGGCCTCGCGCGCGATCGCCTGCCTGCCCGGCCTCACGGGAAACATCGGCATCCCGGGCGCGGGCTTCGGCCCGCGCCACGGCGCCGCGGCGCACGGCCGGGGCCTGGCGAGCATCATCGAGCCGCAGCGGCGCAAGCCCGGCACCGCGCTTCCCAACCAGATGTCTACGGTGATCGAGGCGCTGAACGACGGCCGGGTCAGGAACCTGCTGCTGATGGGCACCAACATGCTCTCCTCCTTCGCCGACGCCGCGCGCGTCGCCGAGGGGCTCGCGCGCACGCGCCTCGTGGTGAGCTACGACCTCTTCATGCACGAAACCGCGCAGCGCTTCGCCGACGTGGTGCTGCCCGCCACCGCCTGGCTGGAGGAGCTCGGCTGCAAGTCCGCGTTCACGCACCTCCACCTCATGGAGCCCGTGCTCGCGCCCGCGGGCGAGGCGCGCCCGGTCACCTCGGTGATGCGCGACCTCGCCACGCGCCTTGCGCTCGAGGGGTTCTTTCCCTGGGCCTCGGACGAAGCGATGCTCGACGCCATCCTCGACCATCCGGCTACCGGGCACGCCACGGTGGCGAAGCTGCGCGCCCAGGGCGGCATCGGCGAGCTGCGCGTCTCGCACGTCGCCAACCCGAAGCTCGACTTCGACACCCTCTCGCGCAAGGTCGAGTTCTACTCCGAGGATGCGGTCCGTCTCGGGCTGCCGGCACTGCCCGAGTGGGAAGCGCCACGCGGGTCCGGCTTCCCCCTCACGCTCACGCAGGGCCGCACGCTCACGCACTTCCACGGCTTCTACAACAACGGCCGCGAGCTCCCTACGCTCGCCAGGCGCGAGACCGAGCCGCAGCTGTGGATCTCGGTGGCGGACGCCGCGGCGCGCGGCCTCGCCGACGGCGCGGCGATCCGCGTCTGGAACGCGCGCGGCGCGCTCGCCGCGCGCGCCCACGTCACCGACAGGATTCCTGCGGGCACGCTGTGGCTGCGCGACGGCTGGCCCGGCCTCAACGTCCTGACCGAGGGCGCGCCGGTGCTCCCCGACGCCGCGGCCGACCGCTTCGCCTTCTCCGCCGGCCAGTCGAGCTTCGACGCGCGCGTGGAGGTCGCGGCCGGATAGCCGCCTAGCCCGGCGGCTCCCCGGCGGTCTTCGACGCGCCGACGACCTCCCACACGGCGATGAACAGCGCCGCGACGAGCGGCCCGGTCACCAGCCCGCTCACGCCGAGCACCGAGATCCCGCCCAGCGTGGAGACGAGCACCAGGTAGTCCGGCATGCGCGTGCTCTTGCCGACCAGGATCGGCCGCAGGATGTTGTCCACCAGGCCGATGACCAGCACGCCGAAGGCCACGAGGACGATGCCCTGCCAGTATCCCCCGGTGACGAGGAAGTAGAGCGCGGCCGGCGCCCACACCAGGCCGGCGCCGACCGCCGGGATCAGCGACAGGAACGTCATCACCACGCCCCAGAGCAGGGCCGCGTGGATGCCGAGGATCCAGAAGATGAGGCCGCCCAGCGTGCCCTGCACGATCGCCACCACCACGCTGCCCTTGATCGTCGCGCGCACGACCTCGGCGAACTTGCCGGCCAGCAACCCCTGCAGCTCCGGCTGCAGCGGGATCGCGTCGCGCAGGCGCCGCGCCACGCCGCCGCCGTCGCGCAGCAGGAAGAACAGCAGGTACAGCATGACGAACACGTTGAGCGCGAAGAAGAACGTGTTCTCGCCGATGGCGAGCGAGCGCTTGGCGAGGAACTGTCCGGCGCGCGCCAGCCCGGCGCCCACCTGCTCGCGGATGCCGCGCACGTCGCTCAGGTCGAGCTCCTCGAGCTGCCGCGTTGCCCACGCCGGCAGGATGTCCCGCAGGCGCTCGAGGAACGCGCTGATCTCCAGCTCGCCGGCCTGGAACATCGTGTACGCCATGCGCAACTCGCGCACGAACGTGGTGGCGATCAGCGCCAGAGGCAGGATCACCATCAGCAGGATCACCAGCAGGGTGATGACCGCGGCGAGCGAGGGCCGCTCGCCCAAGCGCGCGCTGAGGCGCCGCTGCAGCGGCGCGAACAGCACTGCGAGGATGGCCGACCAGACGATCGCCTCGTAGAACGGCGTGAGCAGCCAGCCGAAGACGAGCGACACCGCGACCACCAGCGCCGCGAAGGCCCAGTGCTGCAACGCCCCCGGCCTGGCCCAGTCCGGAGCTTTCATGCCTGCGCCGGCCGGGCTGCGCTCAGCCGCAGCGCGCGAAGCGCTCCAGGTGGTGGTCGGCGTCGCCGAACTGCTGCGCGATCATGGTCAGCCGCCGGAACGAGTGGCTCACCTTGAGCTCCTCGCTCATGCCCATGCCGCCGTGCAGCTGGACCGCCTCCTGGCTGACCAGGCGCGCGTTGTCGGCGATCTTGACCTTCGCGGCGGAAATCGCGCGCATGCGCTCGCGTGCGTCCGCGCCGGAATCGGCCTGGCTGCAGGCGAGGAAGGCCATGGACTTCGCCTGCTCGTAGGCCACGACCATGTCGACGATGCGGTGCTGCAGCGCCTGGAAGGTGCCGATCGGCACGCCGAACTGCTTGCGCGTCTTCAGGTACTCGAGCGTCGTGTCGCACGAGAACTTCATCGCGCCCACCGCCTCCGCGCAGACGAGCGCCGTGGCGAAGTCGATCACCTCCTCGACGACGGGCAGCGCCTGGCCCTCGGCGCCGAGCAGCTCGGCCGCCGCGCCCGCCAGCCACACGTCGGCCGCGCGCATCTCGTCGAGCGTCGCGTAGGGCTTCAGCTTCACCGCCCCGGCCTCGACGAGGAACAGGCTCGGACCCGCCGGCGCGTGCGCCGACACGACGAGCTTGCCGGCCGAGGGTGCGCCCAGCACCACGACCTTCTCGCCCTCCAGCGTCCAGCCGCCCCCGGCCTTCTTCGCCTTCACGCCGGGCGCGAGGTCGTAGCGCGCGCCCCTCTCGGAGAACGCGAAGGCCATTTTCAGCTTGCCTTCCACGACCTGGGGCAGGATCGCCCTCTTCTGCGCATCGCTGCCCGCGTTCGCCACGCAGCGCGCGGCCATCAGCGTCGCGACATAGGGCTCCACGACCAGTGCCTCGCCGAACGCCTCCATCACGCTCATCAGGTCCACCGCGCCGCCGCCGAAGCCGCCGTAGTCCGGCGAGAACGGGATGCCGGTGAGGCCCATCTCGGCGAGCGCGCCCCAGACCTTCTCGCTGTGACCGCCGGCGACGATCTTCTTCCGCGCCTCGAACTCGTAGTCCTTCTGCAGGAAGCGCCGCACCGAGTCGGCGAGCAGCTGCTGCTCTTCGTTGTAGTCGAAGTTCATGGTCAAAGCCCCAGGGTCATCTTGGCGATGATGTTGCGCTGGATCTCGTTCGAGCCGGCGTAGATCGTCGTCTTCCTGAAATTGCAGTAGCGCGGCGCGATCGCCGCGGTGAACGCGTCGAACCCGGCATCCCCGTTCACTGCCTTGAACGGCTGCGCGAGCGGCCCGACCGCCTGCATCATGAGCTCGGTGAGGCCCTGCTGGATCTCGGTGCCCTTGATCTTCAGCATGGAGACGTCGGCGCCCGGCGGCTGCCCGGTGCGGCGCATGCGGTCCAGGAACCGCAGGTTGGTGATCTCCAGCGCCATCAGCTCGACTTCGAGGCGCGAGACCTTGTCGCGGAAACGCACGTCGTCCATCAGGGACCTGCCGTTCTTGCGCTGCGCGGCGGCGAACTCCTTGAGCTTGGCGAGCTCGCGCTTGGAGGCGCCGATGCGCCCGGTGTTCATGCGCTCGTGGCCGAGCAGGTACTTGGCCACCGTCCAGCCCTCGCCTTCCTTGTGCACGAGGTTGCCGACCGGCACCTTGACGTCGTCGAAGAACACCTCGTTCACCTCGTGCCCGCCGTCCATGAGAATCAGCGGGCGCACGGTGATGCCGGGCGACTTCATGTCCATGAGCAGGAAGCTGATGCCTTCCTGGCGCTTGGCGGTGCTCGAATCGGTACGCACCAGGCAGAAGATCCAGTCCGCGTAGTGGCCGAGCGTGGTCCAGATCTTCTGGCCGTTCACCACATAGTGATCGCCGTTCCTGACGGCCTTGGTCTTCAGCGAGGCGAGGTCCGAGCCCGAGCCGGGCTCGGAATACCCCTGGCACCAGAAGTCCTCGCCGTTGTAGATGCGCGGCAGGAACCTCTTCTTCTGCTCCTCCGTGCCGAACCGGAGCAGCACCGGTCCGCACATCGACAGGCCGAAGGGGATGAGCGGCGGCGTGCCGGCGTAGCCGCACTCCTCCTCGAAGATGTAGCGCTGCACGACGCTCCAGCCCGTGCCGCCCCACTCCTTGGGCCAGGAAGGCGCCACCCAGCCCTGCTTGGCGAGGATCCTGTGCCAGCGCAGCAGGTCCTCGCGCGTCAGCTCGTCATAGTTGGCGATCTTCGCGCTCAAGTCTGCCGGCAGGTTGGCCTTCAGCCAGCCGCGCACCTGGTCGCGGAACGCGAGCTCTTCCTGGGAATAGTTGAGGTCCATCGCTGCAGCTCCTCCTCGTGCCAGATCGCGAGAATACCGCTACTCCGCGCGCCGGTGCGCGTTTGAAACGCCGGCGTACACCCAGGGCCGCCGCTCGCGGTCGGCCGCCTGGAACGCGGCGATCCTCGGCTCCAGGGCGAGCGTCAGGCCGACCTCGTCCAGCCCCTCCAGCAGCATGCGCTTGCGCCGCGCGCCGATCTCGAAGCCGAGAGTGCCGTTGACCGTCTGGCGCTGGAGGTCGATCTCGAAAGGCCGTCCGTCTTCCGCTTGGCGCATCAAGGCGTCGACCTCGGCAGCGGGAAGGACGATCGGCAGGAGCCCGTTCTGGAAGCAGTTGGCGAGGAAGATCTGGCCGAATGAGGGCGCGATCAGGCAGCGGATGCCGATGCCGGCGAGCGCCCAGACCGCCATCTCGCGCGAGCTGCCGGTGCCGAAGAACTCGCCGCAGACGAGGATCGCCGCGTCGCGATAGCGCGGCTGGTCGAGGACGAAATCCGGGTCCTTGCGGGCCATCTCGAAGGCGTACTGGCCGAGCTCCTCCTTCGGCGTGCCGGTGCAGCGCTCGATGCGGATGATGGTGTCGGTGTCGACGTTCTTCCGCGGGAAGGGCGCCGCCACCGCCGTCAGGGTCGTGAACTTCTCCATCAGAGCCTTCTCGCGTCCGCGATCTCGCCGGCGATGGCGCTCGCCGCGGCCGTGGCGGGACTCGCGAGGTGCGTGCGCGCCTGCGGCCCCTGGCGCCCGACGAAGTTGCGGTTGGAGGTCGAGACGCAGCGCGCCTTCGGCTCCACCAGCTCGCCGTTCGCGCCCACGCACATCGAGCAGCCGGGCTCGCGCCACTCGAAGCCCGCCGCGCGGAACACTTCGTCGAGGCCCTCGGCCTCCGCCTCGCGCTTGACGCGCTGCGAGCCCGGCACCACCCAGGCCTTGACGTGCGGCGCGACCCGGCGGCCGCGCGCCACGCCGGCGGCCTCGCGCAGGTCCGGCAGCCTCGCGTTGGTGCACGAGCCGATGAATACCCGGTCCACCTTCGTCCCGGCGATCGCCCGGCCCTTCGCGAGCCCCATGTACTCGAGCGCCTCGGGCTTGGCGTCCGGGACGACCCCGTCCACCCCGATCACGTCCTCCGGGCTCGTGCCCCAGGTCACCTGCGGCGCAAGCGTCGAGCAGTCGAGCGCGTGCTCGGCATCGAAGCGCGCGTCCGCATCGCTCGGCAGGCTGCGCCAGTGCGCGAGCGCCTGGTCCCACAGCGCGCCTGCGGGCGCGTAGGTCCTTCCGTGCACGTAGTCGAATGTCTTCCGGTCGGGCGCCACCATGCCGATCTTGGCGCCGAGCTCGATGGAGAGGTTGCACACGGTCATGCGGCCCTCGATCGCGAGCGCGCGGATGGCCTCGCCCGCGTACTCCACGGCGTAGCCCACGCCGCCCGCCGTGCCGAGCCGCCCGATGAGCGCGAGGATCATGTCCTTCGCGCCCACGCCGCGCGCGGGCAGGCCGTCGAAGCGCACGCGCATCGTCCGCGGCTTCGCCTGCACGATCGCCTGCGTGGCGAGCACGTGCACGAGCTCGCTCGTGCCGATGCCCCAGGCGAGCGCGCCGAGCGCGCCGTGCGTGCAGGTGTGGCTGTCGCCGCAGACGAGCAGCACCCCCGGCAGCGTGAAGCCGAGCTCCGGCCCCACCACGTGCACGATGCCCTGCCCGTCATCGCCGAAATCGTGCACGCGCAGCCCCGCCTTCGCGCTCTCGGCGCGGAAGGTGGCGACGATGCGCTCGGCGAACGGCGCGCCGCGCCGCCCCGGCGCCGTGGAGACGACGTGGTCGAGCGTGCCGAGCGCGAGCTCGGGGTTGCGCATCTTCAACCCGCGGCGCGCGATCTCGAGCTGCCCGCGGTGGCCCGAGAGCTCGTGCAGCAGGTGCCGGTCGACGTGCAGCAGCTGCTCGCCGTCGCCGAGATCCTCGACGACGTGCGCGTCCCAGACCTTGTCGAAGAGCGTGCGGCCGCCCAACGCCCTACTCCGGATGCCGCCGCTCGAAATCCCAGACTTCGGGAAAGCCCACCAGCTCGTGCAGCCGCGCCATGTCGTAGGCGGGCACGGGGCTGCCCGCGAGCGATCCGTGCTGCTTGAGATGCGCGTACGCGGCTTCCAGCGCTGCGCAGGCCGCGCCCATGCCGGCCGACGGGTAGATGGCGATCGAGAATCCGCGCGCCTTGAGCTTCTCGGCCGGGAGCATCGGCGAGCGGCCGGTGGGCACCATGTTGGCGAGCAGCTTCGCGTGCGGCGCGAGCTCGGCGCCGATGCGCGCGAACTCCTCCTCGGACTCGGGCGCCTCCACGAACAGCACGTCGGCACCCGCCTTGGCGAACGCGCGCGCGCGCCGGATCGCCTCGTCCAGGCCCAGGGCGGTGCGCGCATCGGTGCGCGCGATCACCAGGAAGTCGCTGCTGCGGCGCGCCTCGACCGCCACCTCGACGCGCTTCACCGCCTCGGCGAGCGGCACCACGCGCCGGTTGGGCGTGTGGCCGCACTTCTTCGGCATTTCCTGGTCCTCGATCTGGATCGCCTGCACGCCGGCAGCCTCGTAGCCGCGCACCGTCTCGCGCACGTTGAGCAGGCCGCCGAAGCCGGTGTCGGCGTCCGCGATCAGCGGCGTGCGCGTCCCCTGCGCGATGGTGCGCGCGCGCTCCACCATGTCGCGATAGGTGACGAGGCCCGCGTCCGCCACGCCGAGATGCGAGGCGGAGATGCCGTAGCCGGTCATGTACAGGGCCTTGAAGCCCATGCGGTCGGCGATTTTGGCCGAGAACATCTCGAACACGCCAGGCGCCAGCACGAACTCGCCGGCGGCGAGGAGCGAGCGCAGCGTCACAGGATGGTCACGCCGCCGTCGGCCACGATCGTCTGCCCGGTGATGAACGCGGCCGCAGCGGAAGCCAGGAACACGGCGATGGCGCCGATGTCCTTCGGCTCGCCCAGGCGCCGCAAGGGGGTTGCCGCCTCGCGCTCCCTGCGGCGCGTCTCGTCCTCCCAGAGCGCGCGCGCGAAGTCGGTCTTGATGAGCCCCGGGGCGATGGCGTTCACGCGCACATTCTTCGGTCCCCATTCGGCGGCGAGATTGCGCACCAGGTGGTGGTCGGCGGCCTTGGACATGCCGTAGGCGCCGATCACGGTGTTGGCGAGGATGCCGCCGATCGAGCCCACCGTGATGAAGCTCCCCCCGCCCCGCTCGGCCATGCCCGGCAGCGTCATGGACGCGAGCCAGAGCACGCTCTTCACGTTGTTCAGCATGATCTTGTCGAAGGCCTCGTCCGGGATGGACGCCAGCGGCCCGTAGTAGGGATTGGACGCGGCGTTGGACACGGCGATGTCGATGCGCCCCCAGCGCTTGACCGTTGCGTCGACCAGCGCCTGCAGCTCGTCCTTGCGCGAGACATTGCAGGGCTGGGCCAGCACGTCATAGCCGTGCCGCTCGAACTCGGCGCGCGCCTGCTCGCAGGCGTCCGCCTTGCGGCTGGAGACCGCGACCTTTGCGCCGGCACGCGCCAGCTCCTCGGCGATCGACTTGCCGATGCCGCGGGTGGAGCCGGTGACGAGCGCCACCTTGCCGGACAAATCGAAGGGGGATTGGCTCACGATCTGTTCCTGTATTTCGCTATTTCAAATATGATACGAGTAAATCATAAGAGGAGACATCATGGGCGCACCCGAGTCCGAAGCACCACTTTCCCCGCCGGGCACGCAATACAGCTACGAGCACGAGGGCGACCGGCAGTTTGCCACGACGCTGGCGCGCGGCCTCGAGGTGCTGCGGTGCTTCTCGCCGCTCGAGGCGCTGCTCGGCAACAAGGAGATCTCGGTGCGCACCGGGCTGCCCAAGCCCACGGTGTCGCGGCTCACCTACACGCTCACCAAGCTCGGCTACCTGCGGCACAACATGCGCCTCGGCAAGTACCAGCTCGGCTCCGCCGTGCTGTCCATCGGCTACCCGCTGCTCGCCTCGATGAGCGCGCGGCAGGTGGCGCGCCCGTTCATGAAGGAGCTGGCCGAGCACGTGAGCGGCGCGGTGTCGATGGGCATCCGCGACCGCATGAACATGGTGTACGTCGAGTCCTGCCGCAGCGGCAACGGCATCGCCACGCTGCCCGACATCGGCACCGCGGTGCCGCTCGCGCAATCGGTCATCGGGCGCGCCTACATCGCCTCCTGCACGCCGCCAGAGCGCGAGGCGGTTCTCAACCAGATGAAGGTCAAGGAGCCGGAGATGCACCGCCGCAACCGGCCGCAGATCGACAAGGCCCTGGAGGACATCCGCGCGCGCGGCTTCTGCGTGACGCTCGGCGAGCTGCACCGGGATCTGTTCGGCGTCGGCGTGCCGATGCGTCGCACGGTCGACGGCGAGATCATCGCCTTCAACTGCGCCGTGCCGGCGTTCATGTACAAGAAGCAGCAGCTCGAGGAGGACGTCGGCCCGCGTCTGGTGGCGATGGTGCGCAACATCGAGGCCGCTCTCGGGATTCACTGAGGATTGCCGGTGCCGGGACCTCTCGCCGGCCTGCGCGTCATCGAGTTCGAGGCGATCGGCCCGGGGCCGTTCGCCGGCATGCTGCTCGCCGACATGGGGGCGGACGTGCTGCTCGTCGACCGGCCCGCGGCGAGCGATCTCGGCCTGAAGCGCGAGCGCTGGATGGACGTCATGATGCGCGGCCGGCGCTCGGTGACGCTGGACCTCAAGGCGCCGGGCGCCGCCGGCGCGGCGCTCGAGGTCATCTCCCGCGCCGACGCGCTGATCGAGGGCTTTCGCCCCGGCGTGATGGAGCGCCTCGGACTCGGACCCGAGGCCTGCCTCGCGCGCAACCCGAAGCTCGTCTACGGGCGCATGACCGGCTGGGGCCAGGACGGCCCGCTCGCCGCGCGCGCCGGCCACGACATCAACTACATCGCACTCGCCGGCGTGCTGCACGCCATCGGCCGCAAGGGCGAGGCGCCGGTGCCGCCCCTGAACCTCGTGGGCGATTTCGGCGGCGGCGGCATGCTGCTCGGCTTCGGCATCTGCTGCGCGCTGCTGCACGCACAGAGGACGGGCGAGGGCCAGGTGGTGGACGCGGCGATGGTCGAAGGCGCGTCGCTGCTCGCGGCCATGTTCTCGGGTTTCCTCGCCGCGGGCCGCTGGTCAGAGGAGCGCGGCGCGAACATCCTCGACAGCGGCGCGCCGTGGTACGACACCTACGAGACGAAGGACGGCAAGCACGTGGCGATCGGCGCCATCGAAGCGAAGTTCTACGAGGAGCTGGTGCAGCGCCTCGGGCTCCCGGGCCTGCCGGCGCAGAACGAGCGCGCCGGCTGGCCGCGGATGCGCAAGGCCTTCGCCGACGCGTTCAAGTCGCGCACGCGCGACGAATGGTGCGCGGTGTTCGAGGGCTCGGATGCCTGCTTCGCGCCGGTGCTGTCGTTCTCGGAGGCGCGGCGCCACCCGCACAACGTCGCGCGCCGCAGCTTCGTCGCTTCGGCCGGGGTGGAGCAGCCCGCGCCCGCGCCGCGCTTCTCGGCCACGCCGCCCGCGGTGCGCCGCGAGCCGCCGGAGCGCGGCGCCGGCGGC
>Ga0224505_10001748_pt1 | contig 13368 bp, 13 predicted proteins | sample SF_Jan12_sed_USG_FD_169102 | JGI IMG/M metagenome (GOLD analysis project Ga0224505, IMG submission 169102) | Sediment microbial communities from San Francisco Bay, California, United States - SF_Jan12_sed_USGS_4_1 | ecosystem: Environmental > Aquatic > Marine > Sediment | place: USA: California...
AGGCTGGCACCCGCATCGACCAGCGCCTGCAGCGTGGCGACATGGCGTGGGCCGCCGTCGCCGAGCACGATGGATTCGATCAGCGCTGTCCAGTGCAGATTGTTGACGTGATCTAGCGGCGCACCGGCAGCGATCAGTTGCTTGACCACGCCGTGGTGCCCGAGGTGCGCGGCCGCGATCAGTGCCGTGCCGTCGTAGCGGCTGGTGGTCAGTTTCGCACTCGCACCCAGAGACAGCAGCGTGCGCAGCGTGTTTTCGTCGTTCGCAACCGCGGCAATGGTCACGGCGTCGTAACGGTCTTTTTCGAGCAGTTCCAGGTTGGCGCCGGCTTTGGCCAGCGCGCGGATCGCGCCTCGCTGTCCCGCATAAGTGGCGACGTGCAGGGGTGTCCGGCCATACGGATCGCGCGCATTGACATCAGCTTTCTGTGCAACCAGTTTGTCGATCGTGACAAGGTCACCGCTGTGAGCTGCCGCATGCAGGCCGCGGTAACGTGCGACTTCGGCGGCGCTGGGGGCGATTTGTGCGACCGCGGGAGCAGGCCCCATGAGTGCTGAGCTGCCAATGGCGAACAGAACTGCGGCGACCCTAGTCGCCGTGGATCGTACGGGTAGTGGCATCATTTTCACCTAGCTAGCGCCGCGCTGCCTGGTACAGCGGCATTACTATCGGTAGCAGCGCTTCGATTTCCTGGATGCGGCGGGTGCCCGCTGGATGCGTGCTTAGAAACTCCGGCGGGCTGGCACCCTCGTTGGCTTGGATCATTTTCTGCCACAGTGTCACCCCGGCTCTCGGGTCGTAGCCGGCGCGCGCCGACAATTCGAGTCCGATGCGGTCAGCCTCGGTTTCGTCATTGCGGCTGAAGCGCGTGGCAATCAATGCCTCGTACGCGGTATTGGCGACGCTGGCCGAAGTGTCGCCCAGGCCCAGCAGCGCGGCACCGACGCCGATCGCGGTCTGCGCCGCGATCGCCTGCGACACCTGTTCACGCGAATGCTCGCGCAGCGCGTGCGCGATCTCGTGGCCCATGACGATGGCGATTTCGTCGTCACTGAGCTTAAGCCGGCTGATCAGCCCGGAGTAGAACATGATTTTTCCGCCGGGCATGCAGAACGCATTCAGTTCCTTGCTGTTGATGGTGTTGACTTCCCACTTCCAGCCCGGCGCATCGGCGCGAAACGCGCGGGTCTGCGGCGTGATGCGGTTGGCGATGGCGCGCACGCGCCGGGTCATTGCAGCATCGGTGTTGAGCACGCCTTTTTTTGCAGATTCGGCCTGCAGCTTGTTGTAGGCCTGTGCGGCCATGCGGTCGAGCTCGGCCGAAGACACCAGCAGCAGCTGTTGGCGGTCGGCGCCTACGGCGCCGCCGGAAGTGGTGGACTGGCAGCTGGCGGTTGCGCCCAGCGTGATCGCGGTGACTGCGGCAGCGATGATTTTGTAGATGGGCACCATGAATCGGCTCCGATTGCTGTAGCCGCGGATTTTACCGCGACGGCAGTGGAACCTGCGCGCGACCGCGGCAATCTGCGTAGAATGCGCCCCTTTGCCGCAAGATCCCCATGATCCGGTTTACCAACATCACGCTGCGGCGCGGCGCCAAGGTACTGCTCGAAAGTGCAGATGTGGCGCTCAATCCCGGCGACAAGATCGGTCTGATCGGCGCCAACGGCACCGGCAAGTCGAGCATCTTTGCGATGCTGCGCGGGGAATTGCATGCCGACCAGGGTGACGTGGATTTTCCTGCGCGCTGGCGCGTCGCCCATGTCGCGCAGGAAACCCCAGCACTGGAGCGCGCGGCCATCGATTACGCCATCGACGGCGACACCACGCTGCGCCGGCTCGAGCGCGAACTGGCCGCAGCCGAGGCCGCCGACGAAGGCGAGCGCATCGGCGAGATTTACGCCGAACTCAGTGATGCCGATGCCTGGACCGTCAATTCGCGCGCCGAAAGGCTGCTGCACGGTCTGGGCTTCACGCATGACCAGATGACGCAGCCCGTGGCGAGTTTCTCCGGCGGCTGGCGCATGCGGCTGAACCTGGCGCAGGCGCTGATGTGCCCGTCGGACCTGCTGCTGCTCGACGAGCCGACCAATCACCTCGATCTCGACGCCATCATCTGGGTCGAGGAATGGCTGCATCGCTACCCCGGCACGCTGGTCATCGTGTCGCACGACCGCGACTTTCTCGATGGCGTGGTCAATGTCATTGTTCATATCGACAACAAGAAACTGAAACGTTACGCGGGGCATTACTCGGATTTCGAGCGCCAGCGTGCCGCGGCCATCGTGCTGGTGGCGGGCATGATGGAAAAGCAGCAGCGTGAGCGCGCTCATCTGGAATCGTTCATCAACCGCTTCAAGGCGCAGGCGAGCAAGGCGCGGCAGGCGCAGAGCCGCATGAAAATGCTGGCGAAAATGGAAGAACTCGCACCGCTGCATGTTTCGGCACCGTTCCAGTTCGAATTCCGTGAGCCGCTGCGCGCGCCCGATCCGCTGCTGGTGCTCGAAGGTGTGGATGCCGGTTACCGTGCCGAGGCGCTGGACGGGGCCGCAGACAAAGTGGTCGTGCGCGACATCAAGTTCTCGCTGCAAAGCGGCCAGCGTTACGGGCTGCTGGGCATCAACGGTGCCGGGAAATCGACGCTGATCAAAACCATCGCCGGCGAACTGCCGCCGCTCAAAGGCGAGGCCACATTCAACAAGGGCATCGCCGTCGGCTACTTTGCGCAGCACCAGGTGGAAATGCTGCGTGACGACGAATCGCCGCTGTGGCACCTGTCGCGCATCGCGCCGCGCACGCGCGAGCAGGAACTGCGCGGTTTTCTCGGTGGATTCAATTTCCCCGGAGAGATGGCGCTCAACTCCATCGCGCATTTTTCCGGCGGGGAAAAAGCGCGGCTGGCACTGGCAATGATCGTGTGGCAGCGTCCCAACCTGCTGCTGCTCGACGAGCCGACCAACCACCTGGATCTGGAAACGCGCGAAGCGCTGACCGTGGCGCTGGCACAGTTCGAAGGTACGCTGGTGCTGGTGTCGCACGATCGTCATTTGCTGCGTGCAACCACCGATCAGTTCCTGATTGTCGCCGACGGGCAGTTGCAGCCGTTCGACGGTGACATGGATGATTACCGCGACTGGCTGTTCAAGACCAAGCTGGCAGCGGCGCAGGATGCCGCGGCAAATAAGTAAAAAACATAATAAAAACAATGGCTTATTAAATGCATCGCGTAACGTGTGCCGTCATCCGCGCCGGCGCCCTCCGTTCTTACGCGCCTTGAGTTCAGCGCGGTAGGCGTCGAGCCCGGCACGTCCGGCGCGGCCCATGTCGTCCAGCGTTTTTTCCCAGTTTCTGCGATGGTCCCGGAGCGCGGCGACGATGGATTCGGCGACCAATAGGTTGCGGTACCACTTGGCATTCGCCGGGACAATCAGCCACGGTGCATGGGGTGCCGCGGTTTTTGAGATGGCGTCCTCATAGGCTGCGGTGTATTCGTCCCAATAATCACGCTCTTTCCAGTCGTTCGGGTTCAGCTTCCACGCAGTGCTGGTGTCCTTTTCGCGCTCCAGCAGACGTTTCTCCTGCTCGTCTTTGGTGATGTGCAGGAAGTACTTGAGCACGATGGTGCCGTGTTCGGCCAGCAGTTCCTCGAAGTCACGGATATGTCCGTAACGTTCTTTCCAGGTTTTCTTCGGCGCCAGGTCGTGTACCCGGACGACCAGCACGTCTTCGTAATGCGAGCGGTTGAAAATCGCGAATTCGCCGCGACGCGGTGCGTGACGATGCACCCGCCACAAGAAGTCGTGCTCGCGCTCCTCCGTGGTGGGGACGCCGAACGATACGACGCTGACGCCGCGCGGATTGAGGCAGCCGGCGACATGCTTGATGGTGCCGTCCTTGCCGGCGCTGTCGCGACCCTGCAGCACTACCAGCACGCTGTGCACCTTCGCGCCCCACAGCGCATCCTGCAGTTCGAACATCTCGTCGCCGAGCGTGCCAAAACGCTTTTCGGCTTTCGCCCGGGTCATGCCTGCCGGCGGTTCAGCGGAAATACGGGACAGGTGGACCTTGCAGTCACGGTTGTCGAACAGGTTTTTTGGCATCGGTAAATTTCCCATTATCGTGACGCGGTGAGCGGGTCTGCAGTCGCTGCGCCGGCGCCGATGTAGTCTGCGGCTACAATGGACGTGCTACGGTCAGTGTCGACCGAGTTTACCTGGAGAGATTACCGCAGTATGTCCTGGCAACCCGAAAAAATCCGCGAATGGCTGGACACGGCAGTCTGGCGCGAGCCGAATGAGCCCCGGTCAAAGGGACGCATGTGGACGGTGCGCCTGATGCGGCTGGCGATCGTGCTGGCGCGTGATCTGGCAAGCGGCCAGATTACGTTGCGTGCGATGGGCCTGGTGTATACGACGCTGCTCGCGATCGTGCCGCTGCTGGCGTTGAGCTTCTCGGTGCTCAAGGCATTTGGCGTCTACAACCAGATCCGGCCGATGCTGTTGGGATTTCTCGAGCCGCTCGGTGAACAGAGTGTAGAAATTACGGCCCGCACCATTCAGTTTATCGAGAACGTCAATGTGGGCGTACTCGGGTCGGTCGGCCTTGCGCTGCTGTTCTACACCGCGGTATCGCTGGTGCATAAAATCGAGGAGGCATTGAATTTCATCTGGCACATCAGCCGGGCACGCGGCATTGGCGAGCGCTTCAGCCGCTACCTGTCGGCGCTGCTGGTCGGGCCGGTGCTGGTTTTTTCTGCGATCGGCATTACCGCTACGGCGACCAGGATCAGCGTGATTCGCGATGCGATGGAGGTCGAGGCCATCGGTTGGGCCGTGGGTCAGGCGGGACAGCTCACCCCGTACCTGCTGGTGATTGCTGCCTTTACTTTCATCTACGTATTCATTCCGAACACCCGGGTGCGATTCGGGCCGGCGCTGGCTGGCGGCGTGGTGGGCGGCATACTGTGGCAGTCAGCCGGTTGGGCGTTCGCCACCTTTGTGGCGTCCTCGACGAATTACGCTGCGATCTATTCCGGCTTCGCAATTCTGATTCTGTTCATGTTGTGGCTGTATCTGAGCTGGCTGATTCTGCTGTTTGGCGCCAGCGTGTCTTTCTATGTGCAGCATCAGGAATATCTGGAGGCGAGGGGTGGCGAACTCAGTCTCTCGAGTCGTATGCGCGAACGGTTGGCGCTAATGATCATGGGACTCATTGCGCGGCGCCACCGGGAAGGACTGGTACCCTGGACCGTGGATACGCTGTCGCAAACATTGCGCATGCCGGTACGCATGGTCGATGCGTTGTTAAGTGAACTGCAGACGCATGGATTTTTGGCGCCTACCGCCGATGAACCGACGGGCTGGCTGCCGGTGCGCGAGCCGGCTAGGGTCAGCGCCAAGGATATTCTCGATGCAGTACGCATCACGGGCGAGGACCGTTATCTGAATCCGGAGGTGCTGCCCGCCTCAGAGGCGATCGAGAGCCTGATCCGGCGCTGTGATGAAGCGACTACGGCGGCGTGCGGCGATGTGTCGGTCGAAAAACTTGGAGGCGACTAACCGGTTGTGCTGCCGGCTGCGAAATTTCGTTGCTTGCCGGGTGATTCTTTACGATTTGGTAAGAGTCGCCGTCAATGCCGCTAATCGCTTGATGGGCGGGTGCCGCTACGCTAAGGTATGCGCGGCAATTAACGGCATTAGCCAATTCCGTTGATTTGTGCATGGAAGCCCACCCGGTTGCCGGATGACCGATACTCCATTGAGACAGCGCATAGTCGATGAAAATACTCCTGATCGAAGACGATACACAAACCTCGGACTACGTCGCGAACGGGATGCGTGAGCGCGGTCATGTGGTGGATCATGCAGCGAACGGCCGGGACGGTCTGTTTCGCGCGACCGGCGGCGGTTTCGACATCATGATCATCGACCGCATGCTGCCTGCCGTTGACGGTCTGACCATCGTGAAGACGATGCGCGGTGCCGGAATCAAGACGCCGGTTCTGCTGCTCACGACGCTGGGCGGCATCAATGACCGCGTTGAAGGACTCGAAGCCGGCGCCGACGATTACCTGACCAAGCCCTTTGCTTTTGCCGAACTGCTGGCCCGAGTCAATGCATTGTCACGGCGTCCGCCGATCGTCGACGAATCCACGGTGCTGCGCGCCGGTGATCTGGAACTGAACCGGCTCAAACGCACGGTGACGCGCGGCGGCAAGCGGATCGAACTGCAGCCGCAGGAGTTCCGGCTGCTTGAGTATCTGATGCATAACGCGGGGCAGGTAGTGACCCGCACCATGCTGCTGGAGAACGTCTGGGAGTTTCACTTCGATCCCCGCACCAGTGTGGTCGAAACCCACATCAGCCGTTTGCGCGCCAAGGTCGACCGGGATTTCGACGAGGAACTGATCCATACGGTGCGCGGCTCGGGATACTCCCTTGGCATCACCGGTTAGTTTTCTCCGCACGACCAGCTTCCGCTTTCTCGCCTGGTATGCCGCCATTTTCGGCATATCGGTGGTGATGCTGTTTGCGACTGTCTACTGGATAACGCTGGCCGCGCTGGACCGGCAGCGCAGCGAATCAGTGCAGCGGGAATTGCAGGTGCTGAGCGATCTGTACAGCGAACGCGACGTCGACAGCGTCATGCGCGCGATACAGCTGCGGGTGATCGACCTGCGGCCGCCTCGCCGCTACTACCTGCTGCAGGACGCATCCGGCACGCGAATTGCCGGAAACCTGCCGCCGATGAAACCCGTGGAAGGAGATGTCGAGCTGCCGGTGTCTGCGCTGTTTCCGGACCGTGTCGGCAAGTCCGAGGATCCGCTGGATGCGTATCCCGTCGCGGCACTGGGGCTCCGGCTTGAGAACGGCGGCTTCCTGCTGGTTGGCGAGAACCAGTACCGGACGATCAAGGCCCGGGAAGCGATTATCAGGGCCTTCAGCTGGGGTATTTTGATCACGGTGTTGCTTGCGGCCGGCGGGGGCATGGTGCTGGGCGTGGGATTTCTGCGCCGGATCGAGGAGATCAACCGTACGACCCGTTCGATCATGGAGGGTGACTTGTCGCAGCGGGTGCCTGCGCGGGGCGGCGGCACCGAAATGGATCAACTGGCATTGAATCTGAATGCCATGCTTGACCGGATCCAGATGCTGATGGAGAGCGTCAAGCGCGTGTCCGACGACATCGCGCACGACTTGCGCACGCCCCTGAGCCGCCTCCGGCACCAGCTTGAGAGCGCGCAGAGCAAAGCCGCGCCCGGTGAAGATGCCGTCATTGAGCAATCCATCGCGGAGCTTGATTCCATACTGGCGACGTTCTCGGCGTTGCTGCGTATCGCCCAGATTGAAACAGGTGCACGCAAGGCGGCATTTTCCTGTGTCGACCTGGCGCAGATCGTAAAGTCTGTGGCCGATGCGTACGTCCCGGTTGCGGAAGACCGTGACCAGAAGCTGGAGGTCATGATCGGGCGTCCGTCATCCATCCATGGTGACCGGGAGCTGCTGACGCAGCTGGTCGCGAACCTCATTGAAAATCCGATTCATCATTGTCCGGCCGGCGTGAAGATTACCGTGGGGTTGCGACGGGATGCGGATGTGACGGTATTTTATGTGGCTGACACGGGCCCGGGGATACCGGCGTCTGAACGCGACAAGGTTTTCCGGCGCTTTTACCGGCTTGAGGCCAGTCGGACCACGCCGGGCAACGGTCTGGGGCTCTCGATAGTGAAAGCCATTGCGGATCTTCATGGCGCATCGGTTGAATTGTCTGACAATCAACCCGGACTTAAGGTTGCGATTCGCTTTCCGGCCACAGCTGAACGTGGCGCGGCAAAAAAATAGATCGCCTGAAATCGTACTAACGCACGCCGTTGTCTGCGCTGTCGTCATTCTGCGACGGTTCAGGTCAGTTTCCTCTCGGTCCGGTGATTTCTCGTAAGTTACGCGTAAGAAAACATTGCGTTGATCGCTCCATTCTTTACTAATGGATTACATGTTTGTAAGAACCCGTCCGGCGGTCAAATCACGTTTATCTTTCGTCCATCCAACAAATCGTTGGCCGGATTCATAACTTCGTAACTTGATTCTCACAGGAGATAAACATGTATAGCAAATCACTGATCGCCATCGCCCTTGCCAGCGCGTTTGCAGTTTCGACCTCCGTCGCCTACGCGGAAGACGACAAGAAAGACGCCGAGAAGCCGCAGCTCGTTGCTGACCAGGACAAGAAAGACGCGGAAGCGCCGCAACTCGTTGCCGAGGGTGACAAGAAGGAAGGCGAAGCCCCGCAACTGATCGCCGAGGGCGACAAGAAGGACGCAGAGAAACCGCAACTCGCGGCTTGATTCGAAACCAAGGCGTCGGCTCCCTGTTTATGAAGGATCGTCTGAGTCCGGACTGATAGTCAAAGGGATTTCCGGCAACGAGGGCGCATCCACGAAAGTGGGTGCGCCCTTGATGTTTCAGATTGCCGATCAGTTGAGCAAATAAAAAAGGGCCCGTCGGGCCCCTTTTTTTGACATCAGGCCGGTCTTTACTCCAGCTTGATTCCCGCAGTCTTGATGATCCTGGCACTCTGTGCCAGATCGGTCCGCATGAACTTGGCAAACTCCTCCGGCGTCTGTGTGCGCACGTCGAACCCGATGGACAGCAACCGCTGATTGAGGTCGGGTGCATTCACTGCAGCGATGATCTCCCGGTTGAGGCTGGTGACGATCGCGCGCGGCGTGCCGGCACGGGTGACGATGCCGAACCAGGTGCCGGCTTCGTAGCCTTTGAGGCCGGCTTCCCCGGTCGAGGGGACGTCGGGCCAATTGGGATGGCGTTTGTCGGCAGCGAAGGCTAGGATTTTGGCCTTGCCGCTTTTGGCATGCGGCATCACGGTCGCGGCACCGGTGATGATCAATTGCACCTGACCGCCGAGGACTGCGGTCATGGCCGGCCCCGAGCCTTTGAACGGCACATGCAGCAGTTTGATGCCGGCCATGTTCTCGAGCAGCGCCCCCCCCAGGTGGTTGGTCGATGCGGTGCCCGGCGTACCGTAGCTGATCGTGCCCGGCTTGGCCTTGGCCAGCTTGATCAGTTCCGGAATCGTGTTGGCCGCCAGCGACGGGTGTGCGCCGATCATGAACGGCACATGGACCACCTGCGTGACGGGTGCGTAGTCGCGCTGCACGTCGTAAGGCAGCTTTTTGATCACATTCGGATTGATCGACATCGTGGTCTGGGTGATGAGGCCGATGGTGTAGCCGTCGGGTGCCGCTGTCGCCATCAGTTCGGCGCCGATCATGGTGCTGGCGCCGCCGCGATTGTCGGTGACAAACTGCTGGCCAAATCGATCCGACAGTTTGCCGGCGATGCCGCGGGCGACGAGGTCGGTGGTGCCGCCCGGTGGATAGGGCACGATCAGCCGCACCGGTCGCGTCGGATAAGTGTCCGCGGCATGTGCGGGCATTTGGCCGTAGCCGGACAGTGCCGCCAGCAGGGCGGTGCAGGGAATTGTTGAAAGTTTGAGCATGGCAAATCTCCTCTGATTATTGTTGTGCAGCCTGCTCGAGTCCTTTGGATTGAAACAACGGGCCGTGCGTGGTGTCCCGGAAGAACTGGACCAGGGCTTCCGCGGCGGCGGCGTTCGACGATTGGACGACGAGGCCGATCGAAGTCTCGAATACTTTCTGCACTTTGGCCGGCAGCGGGCCAACGACGTCCAGTCCCGGCACCGCCATCAGCTCAGGTATCTGCTGCAACGCGACCTCGGCTTCACCGCTGACGACGACCCGGCCGATATAGCCGCCGGTACGGGTCACGGTTTTGGGTTTCATTTCTGCGGCGATGCCGATTTTCTCGAGCATCACGGGGATGTACATGCCGCTCGCACCCTGCGTAGTGTGGGCGATGGATTTGGCGGCGAGCAGCGATTTTTTGAAGGCTTCGAGCGAACTGATGTCCGGGTGCGGTGAGCCGCTGCGCACGCCGACCCCGACCACGGCGCGCGCAAACGGGCGGCAGCTCGCGTCGGTGACAAATCCGGCGGCAGCCAGATCCTTCAATGCGCCGGTACCGAGCACGACGATGTCACCGGTCTCACCGCCCTTGATCCGCTCGACCATGGCTTTGGCTGAATCCGCGATCAGTGAAACCTTGTTGCCGGTCGATTTTTCGTAGGCCGGAATCAGTGCATCGAGGACCGGGCGGGTGCTGTTGGAGGTCAGGATTTTCAGTTCTATGGCCATGTCGGTTCCTGTGCATGGTTGATCGTCGATCGATCAGGCGGCACGCGCAAAATCGGCGTCCACCTGTTTTTCGTGTGCCACTACCTTCTGCACGCTGGGGCGCTGCTGCAGGCGTTCGAAATGCGCCATGCAATGGGTAAAGCCCGACAGATCGAGCTTGAAGCTCAGGCCGCGGCGGAAGCACCAGAAAAAGTAGGCATCGGGTGCGGTGAAGTGGTCAAAAAAGAATTCCCGGTTTGCAAGCAGGCTGTCGGCGATTTTGAGGTCGGCGAACAGCAGTTTTTTTGCGACTCGTTTGACCGCCTCTTCGGAGCCGGGCAGGTCACAGTAGTTTTCGGGTCGCGCATTGGGGGTCAGGTGCGGATGGATGGTGGACGAGAACCAGGCCATCAGCGAAATTGCCTTGATTTCCGTTTTCGGGTCCTGCGGCAGCAGCTTTGCCTGCGGAAACTGCCGCGCGATCCAGATCTGGATGGCGACGTTCTCGGTCAGCGGATCACCATCGATAACCAGTACCGGGACCTTGTGCTTGGGGTTGATCCGCAGGTATTCCGGTGTCTTTAGCTGACCCGAGCGCGAATTCATGTTGTGTACCTGGAAGTTGACGCCGGCCTCTGTGAGCGTCACATATGGCACCAGCGCGCAGGTCCTGGGTGCGTAATACAGCTCGAGCTTCAAAGTGCGTTCTCCGAACCGAAGATCACCGTGCATTGGCTCGACAATACGCCACCATTTCCATGTGCGAGTGCCACATCACAGCCTTTGACCTGGCGCTCGCCGCATTCGCCACGCACCTGGCGGATGGCCTCAATCATCACCAGCAGGCCGTACATGCCCGGATGGCAGTACGACAGGCCGCCGCCGGAGGTGTTGACCGCCAGCTTGCCGCCGGGTGCGATCGCGCCATTGGCGACAAAGCGGCCGCCTTCGCCTTTGGGGCAGAAGCCGAGATCTTCCAGGAACAGGATCGGGTTGATCGTGAACGCGTCGTAGAGCGACGCCATTTTCACGTCCTTCGGTGTAACGCCGGCCATCTTGAACGCCTGCGGGCCGGACACCGAAGCGCCGGTGACGGTGAAGTCGGGCAGGCTGGAGATGTTGGCGTGTGACAGTGTTTCGCCGACGCCGAGCACATACACCGGTTTCTTTCTCAGCGTCTTCGCGCGCGCTGCCGAGGTCAGCACGATGGCGCCGCCGCCGTCGACCACCAGGCAGCAGTCACGCACCGTGAACGGGTACGACACCATGCGCGCGTTGAGCGCCTGCTCGATGCTCAGCGGTTCTTTTTCCCAGGCCTTGGGATTCAGCAGCGCCCATTTGCGCGCGGCGACAGCCACTTCGGCAAGGTGCTCGCGTTTGGTCCCGTACTGGTGCATGTGGCGCGCTGCCGCCATCGCATAGGCGCTGATCGGCAGAATCGGGCGGTACGGCGATTCGTAGGGATTGATTTCACGCGGACTGGCAGCGGCGCGCGATACCGAGCGCTGGGTGCTGCCGTAGGCAATGACCGCGACTTCGCACAGGCCCAACTGGATCGCCATCTGCGCATGCGCGACGTGGGTCATGAACGATGAGCCGCCGATTTGCGTGCCGTCGAACACCTTGGGCTTGATGCGCAGGTATTCGGCCAGCGACATGGGTCCCATGCGCACCTGGGTGGCGGCGACGAACAGTGCGTCGACGTCTTTCAGTTTCAGTCCGCAATCGTCCAGTGCGCGCATTGTCGCCTGTGCCATCAGGTCCACCGGTGATGTGTGCTGCGCCACCTGGCCCAGATCGGATTCCGCCGCGCCGACGACGGCGATGCTGCCGCGTTCAAGGCCGCTCATTTGGCGTCTCCCGCAGGCGTGAACACCGGATAGGGCAGGGTCTTGTCGTCGCCGGGGTGCACCTTGAATTTGACGCGCATGCCGATCTTCACGTCCATTGCATCGATGTCCTCGACACGGCTCATCAGACGATAGCCTTCATCCATATCGATCATTGCGACGTTCAGCGGCGCCTCGCCCTTGTAATAGATGACCGTGGTGGTGTACACGGTGCCGAGTCCCTTGGATACGCGCCATTCGATGTTGGCGCTGCCGGTTTCCGGGGCAATCGCGCGCGGATAGAAAAACGCCTTGTTGTTGTCCTTGTTCACCTGGTAGGCGAGTTCGCCCTTTTTGAGGTGCTCGACGTAGGTGCCGAGCGGTGACTGTTTCATCAGATCAATCATCGGTGTTTCCTTAGTCTATGGAACTGTGGTTTTCAGATAACTGCATCATGCGGCCTGTGCTGCTGAGCGTTGTGTGTCGAGAAATTCCAGCGCGGCCTCGGCACAGCGGTCGGGATAAGCACCTGCCGCGTGCCAGGCATCGCCTTCGAGCACCAGCAGCTTTGCCGATTTCACTTTGCCCACCCACGCTTTTACACCATCCACGGAACGCAGGCCGCTGCCCGTCGTGGTGATGATCAGCGTCGGGCAGGTGATGCGTTCGACATCCGCGCGGATGTCGAGTTTGGGCACCCAGCGCAGGTAGCCCTGCAGCGTTGACAGCGGGGTTTTCCCCTGCAGGTTGTTGACCCACCAGTCGATCTCGGCCTGCGAGGCTGCGCTGCCGAGCCGCCCCTGCATGGTGTGCCGCGCCCAGTCGAGCACGCCTTTGCTGTTGATGTGTTTGACCCAGTCGTCAACACCGGCGGCGGGCAGCACCGGTGGCGTTACCCCGATCAATGTCTCTACCAGAGCGGGGCGGTTGGCCGCCATTGCCAGCGCCATCGAGCCGCCGCTCTTGGCGCCGGCGAGATGCACCCGTTGGCAGCCGAGGTGTCTGATCAAGGCTTCAATGTCGTCGAGCAGTTCATCCATGGACCACTCGTGTTCCGCAGGCATGGCCGTGGAACGGCCGAAGCCGCGCAGATCGATGCGCACCACGCGGTAGCGGCGCATGAAATGCGGCACCCACGCGCGCCATGCTTCGCCCGACTCGGCGAGGCCGTGCACGAACAATACGGTTTCCGGGGTCGTCCACGGATCGGTGCAGTCGTCGATGGTGTAGAAAATGCTGCAGCCGTCGGGGCGTTTGAGGGTATGTTCCATGAGTGGTTATCCTGATTTCGTCATTCTGCGCAATAAGGTGCTGTCATTCCGGATTTGC
>Ga0224505_10001749_pt1 | contig 13364 bp, 9 predicted proteins | sample SF_Jan12_sed_USG_FD_169102 | JGI IMG/M metagenome (GOLD analysis project Ga0224505, IMG submission 169102) | Sediment microbial communities from San Francisco Bay, California, United States - SF_Jan12_sed_USGS_4_1 | ecosystem: Environmental > Aquatic > Marine > Sediment | place: USA: California...
CCAGTATGACTGCGAGCGGGCGAAACGCTTGGTGCTCCGCAGCCAAGGCACCGCTGTGTCCGCCCGAACCTTAGCCCAAAATCCCCCTATTCCGGGCAAATTTTTTTCCATTGCCCGGTGTTTTCGCTATGACAATGTGGATGCCACGCACGCCACCGACTTTTTTCAGGTAGAAGGAATTGTGCTTGGTTCTGATATCAACTTCCGAACACTCCTGGGTCTTCTGAAATTATTCGCCACGGAAATGGCTCAAGCCAAGGAAATTCGTTTTTTTCCGGCCTATTTTCCGTTTACCGAACCCTCGGTGGAGTTGCATGTCCGTCATCCGAAACTTGGTTGGATGGAACTGGGGGGAGCGGGATTGTTCCGGTCTGAAGTGACGATTCCTTTAGGCGTGACAGTTCCGGTGATCGCGTGGGGACTCGGGTTGGATCGAATGGCTATGGTGGCCCTTGGCATTCAGGATATTCGCGATTTATTCACCTCAGATTTGGAAGCGGTCCGCAATATGCGCCGTCAATTCTAACAATTCACGATGCCCACGATTTCCATTTTCCAAGAAGATTTTTCACACCTTGTCGGGCGTCGCGCCTCCATGTCCGACATTGAGCAATGGATGCCGTATGTGAAAGGGGAGGTGAAAGACGTCTCACGTGACACTGGTGAAGTGCGCGTGGAACTTCAAGATACCAACCGGCCTGATCTATGGTGTGTGGAAGGGATTGCCCGACAAATTGGATCCGTGCTGAATAAAGGGATGACCCCTTACCCCTTCTTTTCCCATAAAGGCCCAGCGAAACGACGGATTCAAGTGGTCCAGGGCATGGAAGCCGTTCGTCCTTATGTGGCGGCTTGCGTCTCCTTGGGGTATGCGATGACGCAGGAGGGGCTCGACCAATGTATTCAAACTCAAGAAAAGTTAGCTGACGCCTTTGGGCGAAAACGTGAAACGGTTTCCATTGGCCTCTATCGCTTCTCCTCCATCGTATTTCCTGTCACGTATGGCCTCGTGAAACCGGACGAGATTCGATTTACTCCATTGGGATTTGAGGAAAAAATGACCCCCCAGGAAATCCTCACAGTCCATCCCAAAGGTCTGGAATATGGATCCATTCTGGCGGGATGCGAACGACTACCGCTGCTTTGGGATTCTGACGGGCAAGTGTTGTCCTTTCCGCCGATTATCAATAGCCGGGAACTTGGTGAAGTGCAATTGGGAGACACCGATTTACTCGTGGAAGTCACCGGAACCGATTTGAGTATGGTGGTGTTAGCCTTAAACATTTTTGCCAGCAATTTAGCTGATCGTGGGGCCGCCATCGAATCTGTGGATATTGCGTATCCCTACGAAACAGAATTCGGCACCACGGTCAAAACTCCGCTGGACATGAATCACTCCCAGCACATTTCCCTGGATGCTATTGAGAAGGCCCTGGGCATGTCCCTCGGCTCGGAGTCCATTCAAGAGGCATTGACCGCTTACGGCTACCAGGTGAAAACGACCCGGCAATCCGTGTCGGTCAAATTGCCCCCCTTCCGAAACGATTTAATGCATGTAATGGATGTGGCGGAGGATGTCGCCATCACTCGAGGTTATGATTCTTTTTCTCCCATCATGCCCCAGTCCTTCACCGTTGGAAGTCTCTCCAAAGAAGAACAGACCAGCGATCGTATTCGCGATCTTCTCGTTGGATTTGGGTTTCAGGAAATTTTTTCTAACATTATGGCTTCCCATCAGGAATTGGTAGAGCGAATGCGGATTGCTGATACCGAGCATGCGCGGCTCGTTGAAGTGGACAACGTGATGTCTCAGACCTATGCCTGTCTGAGGCCTTCCATTCTGCCCTGCCTTCTTCGGGTGGAAGCCTTATCGCCTCGTGCCTTTTATCCCCATTTATTATTTGAGGTGGGAGAAATTGCTCAATTGGATTTGGAGGCAGATTTGGGGTCTCGCACCACACTATCCATCGCCGCCATCAGCGCCAATCCAGGAGCCAATTTCTCAGAGATTCATAGCTATCTGGATTTATTGATGTATTACATGGCGTGGCCATACGAACTGGAGGCCGTCACTCACCCCTCGTTTTTAGAGGGGCGCGTAGGACAAATCCGTTGTCATGGCCATGCAGTGGGATATATTGGAGAATTTCACCCGGAAGTGCTCGAAGCCTGGCAAATCAATATGCCCACTTCCGGGTTTGAATTCGAGATAAGAAAATCTGAACCTTAAGCGACGGCGGGTTGACCTTCACTCTTGGTCAGGGACACAAGGTGAGAAAAGCCTTGAGGGTCGTGAATTGCCATTTCCGAAAGCATTTTTCGGTTTAATAACACATTGGCTTTTTTCAGCGCATTCATAAATTGGCTATACGTGACTCCATGCGCTCGAACGGCCGCATTGATCCGAGTGACCCAGAGTTGCCGGAAATTCCGTTTTCTCTGTTTGCGTCCGGTATAGGCATAGGCCTGCCCCTTATCTACTGATTCGGTAGCAGTCCGGAAAAGCTTACTTTTTCCTCCATATTGACCACTCGCCAGTTTGAGCCGTTTTTTCCGGCGCTGTCGAGTTTGTGGCCCCCCTTTTACCCTTGGCATGACACGTTCTCCTTTGTTTGTAAAATGTTACTACTTACTTATAGGGGAGCAATCGAGACAGCGAATATTGGTCTTCCTTACTGACCTCTGCTGCACCGCCTAATCGGGATTTTACTCCTGGTGCTTTGGAAGTAAGGATATGACGCATTCCTGCCTTCCGACGCATCCATTTTCCCGAGCCGGACCGTTTGAATCGTTTACTGGCTCCTGAGTGATTTTTTAATTTCTGTTTTGCCACGTCTTTCTTTCCTTTTTTCAACTACCAAAAATTTGACGGATTCCTCAATGGTGAGTTATTTGGGAGCGACCACCATATAAAGATTCCTCCCCTCCATCCTGGGAGGACTTTCAATATTCCCTGCTCCTTTTAACTCCTCAATAACCTTCTCAATCGCTTTGTAACCAAGCTCTTGATTGGCCATTTCTCTCCCGCGGAACATAACCGTAACTTTGGTCTTATTCCCATCTTCCAGGAAATCCCGTATCTGCCGTATCTTCGTCTCCATGTCATGCTTGTCTGTCCTGGGCCTGAATTTAACCTCCTTAACCTGTGTGGATTTCTGGTTAAGTCGCATGCGATGTTCTTTTTTGCTCTGTTCATACTTAAACTTTCCATGATCCATAATGCGGCAGACCGGAGGGTCTGCGTTAGGAGCCACTTCCACCAAGTCATACCCGATTTCCTTCGCTTGCCGAATCGCATCAGAGGTTTTCAGTATGCCAAGCTGTTCACCTTCAGCACCAATAACCCGGACTTCGGGATTTTTGATGAAATGATTAATACGCTGTTTGGGAGTTACCGGTCGAGTCATTCGAAAAGAAAAGAGCCCTTCCTTACTGCCTCAGGCATATCGTCCCGAATTAGTGTCACAACATCAATGATAGACATCGTCCCCAAATTTTTCCCGTTTCTCTGTCGAACCGAAACCATTTCTGCTTCTGCTTCTCGATCCCCTACGACAATCATGAAGGGAACCTTTGCCTTTTCTCCCTCACGGATTTTAAGGCCAATTTTTTCATTTCGCAAGTCCAAAGCGACACGACAACCTTCCCCACGAAGCTTTTTTTCAACTTGTTGGCCATAGGCTTGGTGTTTTTCTGAAATGGGGAGAACCAGAACCTGCACAGGAGCCAGCCAGGCCGGAAAGGCTCCACCATAGTGCTCCAAAAGGATTCCAAAAAATCGCTCGATGGATCCCAGTAAGGCCCGGTGAATCATAATGGGTTGATGAGTTTTTCCATCCTCTCCCACGTAGGTCAACCCAAACCGTTGCGGATTATTGAAATCGATCTGAATAGTCGAGCATTGCCAGGACCGCCCTAAGGCATCCTGAATTTTGACATCAATTTTTGGGCCATAAAAGACCCCTTCCCCCGGATCTTCCTGATACGGATAACCACCGTCTTTGAGAGCGGCTTCAAGCGCCAGAGTGGCTTGGTCCCATTGTTCGAGCGTCCCCACGGCTTTTTCCGGGCGGGTCGATAAAAACATTTTGAATTCGGTAAATCCAAATGTCCCCAACATGAACGTGGTAAATTTCAGGACCTTCTGCACCTCTTCGGCCAATTGATCCGGGCGGCAAAACAAATGGGCATCATCCTGGGTAAATCCCCGAACCCGCATCAGCCCATGCAAGACGCCCGATCGCTCATACCGATAGACCGTTCCCAATTCTCCATACCGGATAGGCAGGTCACGATAACTGCGCAAATGGGATTTATACACCATGATATGAAACGGGCAGTTCATGGGCTTTAACTGATATTCACTGGACTCAACAGGCATTGGCGTGAACATATTTTCTTTATAGAAATCGACATGACCGCTGGTTTTCCATAAATCCAACCGGGCGACATGTGGGGAATAGACCAACTCATACTGATTGGCCAAATGTTGTTCACGCCAGAAATTTTCAATCAGCAGACGGATCTGGGCGCCTTTAGGATGCCATAAAATAAGACCGGGTCCGGTTTCATCCTGAATGCTGAACAAATCGAGGTCTTTGCCCAGCTTACGATGGTCCCGGCGTTTAATTTCCTCTAAGTTGTCTAAATGAGCCTGCAAGGCTTCTTCCGAGGGGAAGGACGTGCCATAGAGCCGTTGCAACATGGGATTTCGTTCATCTCCCCGCCAATAGGCTCCTGCACTCGTCAGAATTTTAAAGGCCTTAATGTGTCCGGTGGATGGCACATGAGGCCCCCGACACAGATCCACAAACTCCCCCTGCTGATATAAAGACACCTGATCATCCGGAATGCCTTCAAGCAGTTCGACCTTGTAATGCTCTCCACGTTGTCTGAAATATTCGATGGCCTCGCTCTTCGACATTTCCAGTCTGGTCACGGTGAGGTTTGAGGCGATAATGGCTTTGGCCCGTTTTTCAATGGACTCAAGATCTTCCGGGGTAAAGGGGCGATCGAATGAGAAGTCATAAAAAAATCCCTCTTCGATGGCCGGACCAATGGTCAATTGGGCGGTAGGAAAACACTCCTTCACCGCTTGAGCCATAATATGGGTACTACTGTGCCGATAAATCTCTTTTCCTTCCGGGGAATCAAATGCCAGGGGCTGTAATGCCGCATCGGTTTCCAATGGAGCCAACAAGTCTTTTTCCACACCATTGGCTTTAACGGCAAAGACCTCCGGCGGGACTGCTCCCTTCAGTTTTTCTATCGCGGCCTTAGCCGAGATCCCTTTAGGAAAGGCCTGGCTCCTTCCGCCCTGAATTGATACCTGAATGGATTCCATTTACAGTAGAGACCCTTAATTATTTCCTGAAGCTACAAGTTGTCCTGCACACAAGAAAAGGCACCACTCCCCTTAAAGGAAGCTCGATGCCTTTCAGGCTTTTTTTGGAATAAATAAAATGGTAGGCGCGGGCGGTATTGAACCGCCGACCTCTACCGTGTCAAGGTAGCGCTCTCCCCCTGAGCTACGCGCCTATAACCTACCTGACGTATGCTAGACTGCATCGGTGGCCTTGTCAAGAAATGGTTTATTTTTCAAAGGGAAAGAGAAAGATTACCCGGCTGAATCGGACTCAGCCTTCTTTCGTTTTCCGGCAGAGGCTTGCTTTAACTGACTAACGGAAATTTGGAATTCCGTAATTTTTTTTCTGAGGGTATTGCGATTGAGACCCAGGAGCCTGGCAGCCTTAATTTGATTGCCATGGGTTTCTCGTAAGGCCAGTTCAATAATGGGGCGTTCGACAGCTCTCATTAAAGTGGGGTATAGGTTTTTCCCGGAGCCCACATTCATCGCTCGCACAAAATCTCCCAACTTTTTCTCAACATAACTTGCCAGGCTCACATCCTTGGGATCGATGGTCCCCTCTTCCGTGGCCTGGTCACCCATGACCTGCCGAATCTGGTTCAGGGTACTCCAAGCCGGCAAGGGTCCGGCATAGACGAATGTTTTCGACAGATTCAACTGGCCATTCAGCGCTGACAAGGCAGGGAAAAATTTCGTCCCGGACTCATCAAGAATTACGCCCGTAAATTGTTGAGAGCGCATAGCCGTTTCCAAGGAGGAACAATCTTCCAGCACCGTCACGGCGTTTTGAAGATCGGGACCTTGAACCCGTGACTTGAGATCGGGATCTTGAGTCAGCAGGGCAAACCGGATGTGAGTAGGCTTTGAAGACACGTTTTATCGATCAGATAAAATGGAAACGGAGATTATGTCGGAACACTTTTTAAAAATCAATTGAGGAAAATCCCAGGTTGCGAATTTCACTCAATTCCCAACAAAGGACCTAATATTCGCAAGGCGCACCAAATTAACACACCCCCAATCACATCCAACATCAATCCGGCTTGCACCATTCGGAGTATCGGAATTCTGCCCGTCCCATACACAATGGCATTCGGAGGAGTGGAAACCGGTAGCACAAAAGCCAGGCTTGCGGCCATACAGGCGGCTAGCACCGGGGGAACAGGTGAAAAATTTGCCGTATGGGCAATGGCAATGAGCACGGGAACAATCATGCTGGTGGCTGCGGTGTTTGACGCAAGTTCCGTCAGAACCAGGGCCGTGAGAATGGCCACGCCTGTTAGACTCCAGACGGACTGAATGCCAAACATATCGACCATACCTTGCCCAATCGCATGCGCCAATTCTGTTTTAACCATCAATTCGCCAAAAGCGATTCCTCCCCCGAACAACAAAATGGTCCCCCAATGGATATTCGCCGCTTCTTTCCATGATAAGGTGAATTTCCCTTGACGAAGATTCAAGGGCAGAAGAAACAGGAGCCCTGAGGCAAAAATGGGCACCAGTTCTTTTGGCAGATGAGAACGAACCCATTGCACCACGGCATGATCGGCTTCAAACCATATGGAAAGAATGGCCGGAAATACCCACAAAAAGACTGCCAAAACAAACACCCCAAATGCGTATTGCTCGCCACGAGTCCATGGTGTTGATGCAGTAATTTTGAGAAAAGGGGAAACTTCGTGAAAAGACGAGTGAGAGGGTGGACTATGCAACCAATACAAAAGAGTAAACATCACGATGAGCATCACACCAGCCAACGGCAATCCAATCAGAAGCCACTGGTCAAAGGAAATAGTGACGTGGGCTTGCTGGGCTAACAATCCAACCCCGATTAAATTCGGCGGGGTACCAATAAGGGTGGCAACGCCACCGATTCCGGCGCCGTAGGCCAGACAAAGCAAAAATCCGGTTTCAAAGGTCCCCATGTTGTGCTTGCTTTGTCGAAGAGCCCGTAACACCCCAAGTGCGATAGGCAACATGACCGCCGTGGCCGCGGTATTACTAATCCACATGGACATGCCGGCTACCGCCAGACTCAGGGCCATCATGATACGAATAGGGTTGGAACCCACCCATTTACGTGAAAGAAGCCAATTGCCAAACCGACGGTCCAACCCATGAACCGACAAGGCCTCAGCAATAAAAAAACTGCCGATAAACAGGAAAATGATAGGGTGGGCAAAGGCGGCAAACACCGACTTCATGGTACCCAACCCGGCCAACACACACAGACCACATCCCAGCAAGGCCGTAATGGGAAGAGGAATAGGTTCGGTAATCCACATCACGACGACCCATGTCAAAATAGCCGCCAGCATTCGGGCCGAACCGGGCAAGGATTCAGGGAGGAGAAAAAACATCAGTCCAGCAAGGAGCGGGCCGGCAAGGATACCGAATTGATGAGGAGGAATGCCCCCTTGGGACTCTGGACTGGATTGGATCATACAACGATTGCCATAGACTCTACCGTTGACGGGAAACCCCTTACGTATGAAACAACGACCCTATGTCTATGTATGGTTTCCGTTTGCACGGAGATAATCGCCTGAACATGCCTCCCTAGGATTTGGCGAATACAGGAGGTATCATACAGAAGTAAGTATTTTTGAGATAGAGAGGGATAGTAGAAGCATTCGATATGATCTTTCCCCACCGGTAGGGGGAATTCATATTATATATATCTGCAAATCTCCCCATGCTAAAGTCGCAGATTAAAGACTTGACCAGCGAGGTGGGGTATCTCTTTCTGCGTCCTAGAGGGCCTAATCATTTTGAAGAGTGCGGAGTGTAGTCGACGGGATTCGTAAAAAAGACACAAGACCGAGAACGCCCCAGAGAAAGCCTTCAGCAAGACCCAGAACCTGCTTGTTTAATATTTTCCAATACCATGCTGCGAAAAGTTCATACCCTGGAAAGTCTCTTACAACGGATCACCGCGCATCAGCAGGCGGGAGAAGCGATTGTCTTTACGAATGGGTGTTTTGATTTGTTACATATCGGGCATACGCGATATCTGGAGGAAGCCAAACAACTTGGGGAACGATTAGTTGTCGGGATCAACAGCGACAAATCGGTTCGCCAACTGGCTAAAGGAACGAACCGGCCTATTTTGCCCGAGGAGCAGCGAGCCGAGGTAATTGCGGCATTAGGCTGCGTGGATTACGTGATACTTTTTGACGAGCCGGATCCCTTGAATCTCATTAAAGCCATCCAACCCAACGTCCTGGTCAAGGGAGGAGATTGGACACCGGAACGGATTGTCGGAAAAGATTTTGTCGAGGAACGGGGAGGATTTGTGCGGACGATTCCGCTCGTCCCGGATATTTCCACGACAACGATTATTCAACGTATTCTCACCGTTCAAGGCATCAGCCCATCCTCCTAGCCTGCAGTTCCAGAAAAATGTTCGTGGTTGGATTCAGATAATGAACGTCCCTTCCGTCTTACAACATTTCTCAAACCAGCTGCGTGCGATCGTTCCGACGATCCCTGAAAACAATTCCCCTCCATGTCTGCTCAGCACGCAACCGGCCTGTTTAGCCCTTGCCATGACTTTGTTCTCACTTTCCGGGAAGAAGGCCGCTGGCTCTGAAGGCCAGACACACCTCATTATCACCCCCACACAAGAAGAAGCCGAGGAACTGTATGAAGATTTGCAATTCTTCTTCTCGTTCATCGGGCGGGATCACGAGGCACTGGCCATGTTCCCCCCTTGGGCGACCATTCCTTACAACCCGGCGCTGCCGCCCCACAGCGTCATTTGTCAGCGGGTTCGCTCACTGCACCGTTTGTCCCGAGGTGAAGACGCAGTCCTGGTCAGTTCCCTCCCGGCAATATTGCACAAACTGCTTCCTCCAGAGGTCTTCTCCGAGGCATGCTTTTCTCTCAAGGTCGGCAGGTCATGCGAACGCGAGGTGCTTCTTCGTTCCTTGATCCGGTTGGGCTATGAACGAGGGTCGTTGGCTGAAATCCCGGGCGAGTTCAGCGTGCGTGGAGGCATCGTGGATATTTTCTCCACGGCTCAGGACCACCCCGTCCGCGTTGAATTTCTTGGGGATACGGTCGAATCCATTCGGACCTTTGACCCCTCGACCCAAGAGTCCATCACCCATCTCAAAGAAACATGGATCTTACCCACCCGAGAATTTATTCCTCCTGAGTCCGCACAACCGGATTCCTCCAGCGATCCCATCCAACCAAGCATTGAATGGGACCTGCCACGGTATTACCCCAAATTGGTCACACTCTTTGAATACATCCATACGCCGGTCACGGTCTCCCTCTATCGCCCGGTTGATCTGGATACCGCGGCTGGGCAATTCTGGAATTCGTTGTTAGAAACGTGGGAGCAACTCGAGCCTGGCCGGGGGGGCGCCTCTGCCCACGCGGACCCCGATCAACTCTATGAAGTGTGGGATACCATTAAAACTTACACGAGCATGTGCCCGACGGTGTATTGGGATAACGTGGCTCCTGATACCGCCACAATGCCCTGTGTGCCTTTGTCCTTACAGGCTCAGTCACCCGGCAGTGTCGGTTTAGGGATTCGGGGACTCCCTTTCAAGGAAACGCTTTCCAAACTTGATCAATTGCGCACGGACGCCGGAATCTTTTTTGTGGCTCGCAGCGAAGGGCAGGTGGAACGGCTGTTGTCCTTGCTACATGACCATGGGTTCCCGGCCAACAAGTGGCAACAACCCTTCCCCCAACAAGCCATGGATGCCCGCGCACCCTTTTATTGCCTCGAAGGAGATCTCTCGGCGGGGTTCATTTCGCCTGACGGACACATCGCGTTCGTCACCGAAGAAGAACTGTTCGGGAAAGGCATCCGGCACCGTCCCCACACCAAATCCCCCACCGCCAAATTTTTCTCGTCCCTGGATGATCTTAAAGAGGGCGACCTTGTCGTTCATCTTCAACATGGCATCGGGCGATATCTGGGCTTGCGACGGCTGGAGGTGCAAAGCTTTACCAGTGATTATTTGCTCCTGCAATTCGGTGGAACCGATACCCTGTATGTTCCGCTGGACCGTCTCAACCACATTCACCGGTATCGGGGAGCCGAACAACGATCCCCCAGATTGGATCGTTTGGGAGGCACCGCCTGGGGTAAAACAAAAGCCAAAGTCAAAAAAGGCATCGAGGATATGACCGAGGAACTCGTCGAACTCTATGCCAACCGGGAAGTGGCCCGCCGGGCGGCCTACCAGGAGGACACACTCCTGGTACATGAGTTTGAAGCCGGGTTTGAATATGATGAAACACCCGACCAGCTTCGCGCGATCGAAGAAATCGGGCGGGACATGGAATCGCCGAAACCGATGGACCGCCTGGTCTGTGGAGATGTGGGGTATGGCAAAACCGAGGTCGCCATGCGTGCCGCCTTTAAGGCGATTCAGGCCAATCGGCAGGTGGCCGTCCTCGTTCCCACAACACTCCTGGCTCAGCAACATTTTGAAAATTTTTCGGTGCGGTTTGCCCCTTTCCCGGTCAAAATCGGCATTCTGTCACGCTTCCAATCGACCAATGAAATCAAAGCTACGCTGAAAGATCTGGCTGCCGGTTTGATCGACATTGTGATCGGAACTCACCGGGTCGTGCAAAAGGATGTGGTTTTTAAACAATTAGGACTGGTGGTTATCGATGAAGAGCAATGGTTTGGTGTCCGCCATAAAGAACGGCTGAAACAACTCCGGACCCAGGTCGATGTGCTCACCCTGTCAGCGACCCCGATCCCCCGAACCCTGCAAATGGCCTTTTCGGGAGTGAGGGACTTATCCGTTATCGAAACCGCGCCGCCGGGTCGGTTGGCGGTGGAAACCCAGGTCCTCCGCTTTGATGCGACCGTGGTGCGGGAAGCCATTCGCCGTGAACTCGCCCGGGGAGGCCAGGTCTACTACGTGCACAACCGGGTGGAAACCATGGAGCAAACCGGGGCCTGGTTACAGGAACTGGTCCCCGAAGCGCGCGTACTGATGGCACATGGCCAAATGAACGAACAACTATTAGAACGGGTGATGTTACAATTTTTCCATCAGGAAGCCGATGTGCTCCTGGCCTCCGCCATCATCCAATCCGGGTTGGATATTCCTAACGCCAACACGATATTGGTCGACCGGGCGGATCTATTCGGCCTCTCCCAACTGTACCAACTCCGCGGACGAGTCGGACGAAGCGGCCAACAGGCCTTTGCCTATCTCTTCATTCCCAACGAGGAAACCCTGAGTACGGACGCGCAAAAACGCATGAACGCCATTCAAGAATTTGCGGAATTAGGCTCCGGATTCCGGATTGCGGCCGCTGATCTTGAAATCCGGGGAGCAGGGAATTTACTAGGGAAACAACAGTCCGGCAATATTGCGGCCGTGGGCTTGGACCTGTATTTACAAATGGTGGAGCAGGCTGTTCAGCAACTCAAAGGCCAGGAAGTGGTCGAGGAATGGGAGCCCACCCTCCAACTCGACGTCTCGGCCTTCATTCCCGAAGAGTATGTGGAAGACGCTTCTCAACGATTGGGTCTCTATAAACGGCTATCCGGGAGTGAACGGTTAGGGGATCTGGCGTTATTGTATGGAGAGACTCTTGACCGGTTTGGATCGCCACCCGCTCCGATGGAACGCCTCTTTGAAGTCATGCAAATCAAAGTCCTGGCCAAGGCCTTAAAACTCGAATATGTGGAAGTCCGTGGCGGGATGATGAATCTGCGTTTTCATGAACAGGCCAAACTTCCCGAACAGGGACTTCGTTCATTAATGGAAAGCTGGAAGGATCGTCTGGAATTTCTCTCTCCTCGCGCTTGTCGCCTGACCCTGCCGGAGCAGGACTGGGCGGCGATGTATCCCAGGGCCAATACCATTTTGCAGGATCTCTATCAGTCCATGAAACAGGAAGAAGTGGGAACCTAGAGGATGAAGAGTGTTTGCTTGAATCTGACAGCCTGGTCTTCGAAGATACTCACGGTGTGGACGCTACTGAGTCTGTTCCTCTTTCCGGCTGTGGGCCTGAGTTTCACCGATCGCATCATTGCGATTGTCAATAAAGAGGTCATCACCCGGTCGGATCTTGAACACGAAATACAGGATGAGTACAAGCGCCTCAAGGCCAAATTTCACGGAGAAGAACTGGAAAGGCGGTACCGCCAAAAACAACGGGAAGTCCTGAACCACCTCATAGAAGATCGCCTCCAGATTCAAGAAGCCAAGGCCAAGGGTCTCGACGTCACCCAGGAGGAAATTGATGCCGCATTGCGACGCACTCCCCTGCCACCGACCCAAACCGAAGAAGAATTCAGCCATCAAATGCTCCTGAAGAAACTCTTTGACTTCGAAGTACGCCGGAATGTCGTGGTCGAAGAAGAAGAGCTCCGGCGGTATTATGACGCAAACCCCACGTTATTTCTCAACCCGCCTCAGTACCGCTTGAAGCAAATCCTGTTTGCCGGGAAAGAAGAATTTGAACGGGAGAGGGCCAAGAAGAAAGCGCAGGCCATTTATGCCGCATGGAAACCGGATACGGTGCTAGAGGACCTGGCCAGCCAACATTTTGTACAAGTCAGTGAATTAGGGTGGGTCCAGGAAAACGAATTGCTAGACCCTCTGGCCCAGGTGGTCAAAGACCTGGTGCCCGGCCAATTATCGCCACCGATTGAAACCCTTTTGGGATTTCATCTGTTGGTGGTGGAAGATATTCAGAAACCCCAACCGGTTCCGTTTGAAAACGTGGAACGGGAAATCCGTGGGACACTCATGAAGCAACGATCCGACGAAGCCTATCGAACCTGGCTGGCGGAGTTAAAACACAAAGCCTTTATCGAGATAAAGTTTTAACGGCGAGCAGGTCCCTCACCCGGTCTAACACCACTTGCTTGCCTTCCCCGGTGTGGGCCGACAGGAAAATCGGGTCTTCCGCAATTCCCAGCCCTTCCCGCAATTCCCGAACCGTGCTGTGGCGTTTGCCCCTCGTAACCTTATCGGCTTTGGTGGCGACCACCACC
>Ga0224505_10001750_pt1 | contig 13363 bp, 10 predicted proteins | sample SF_Jan12_sed_USG_FD_169102 | JGI IMG/M metagenome (GOLD analysis project Ga0224505, IMG submission 169102) | Sediment microbial communities from San Francisco Bay, California, United States - SF_Jan12_sed_USGS_4_1 | ecosystem: Environmental > Aquatic > Marine > Sediment | place: USA: California...
AGTCCGCACTTTCACCGTTCTTGTCGCAGCTTCCAGCACAGGATCGATAAAAGTCACTCTCCCCCGGAACTCTTTTCCCGGATACGCCTCAGAGGTGATGACCACTTCCTGACCATTCCGAACAACATCAAGATCTGATTCGTACACATCGAGCATCACCCAGACCCTTGACAGATCGGCGAGCCGGTAGAGGGACATCCCTTCTTCTACATAATCGCCCTCAACGACTGACTTTTCGAGCACTGTGCCAGATATCGGCGCATTGAAAAGAACGGTTGAATGAAGCTCTCTCGACTCCTCCAACCGGAGCACCTGTTCTGTAGAAAGTCCATAATGAACGATCAGCTTCTCACGTGCGGCGGCCAGGAGTTGCTCTTGCATGGAAACTGTCGCGACCAGGGGATTCCCGGAGCCTGCATGAGAGAGAGCAAGGAGGAACTCGCGCTGGGCCGAGATCAGGTCGGGGCTGTATAGTTCGAACAGCGGCTCGCCTTTCATGACCTGTTCGCCCGTCACGTCCGCATACAGTTTTTCAATCCGCCCCCGGAAGCGGGCGGCAACAGTTGCTTTCTTCGGCTCGGCCGGGGCTACAAGTCCCACCGCGTTGATCTCCGTGACGATTGTTCCTCTCCGGACCGGAACCGTGGAAATATTTGCAACAACCCGCTGGGTCGGCGAAAGAGAAATGGCCCCCAGGATCTCCGCATCGATCTCCGGAACGCCGCCGTCCGACCTCCGCACCAGTGCCATTCCGCACACCGGACACGCGCCCGGCCGGTCAGATCGCACTGACGGGTGCATCGGACAGGTGTAGACTTCTGCCCGGTCTTCTCCGTGCGAATGCCCGTCATCGCCCATCTGAAAATATCCGATGACACCCAGCGTGGCTGCGATTATGATAAGCGTCCATATGACATGTTTTGTCTCCATGATCAATCCACCTTTCAGCGTTTCTGTGCCATAATCTGTTCAATCCCAACTGCGCGCTGCAGCTCGGCCACGGCTGATTCGAATTCCCTCCGAACGGCGAGACTCTCCTCCGTCAGGTCTATGAGTGTCCGGTATGAATCGAGCAGAGTCATAAAATCAGTCTTGCCGGTCTGATAGGCGACCAGCGTCGCCTGGAATGCCTGGCGGGACTGTGGAAGAAGAGAATGCTGATAGCCGAAGAGTCTTCTCTTTGCCGATTCCGACTTCTGATACTGCACTGCGATCGATGCAGCAACCATATTCCGGGAATTGAGCAGGAGTGAACGAGATTTGCGCACCTCCGCTTCAGCTTCCTCAACGCGACCGCTCGCTTTTCCAAGTGTCCACGGAAAGAACGGCAACGAGATACCCGCTGTCACAGACCAGGCATCCCGGTTCAGGTCCGGCCGATTGACATATTCCACGCCAAGAATCAGATCCGGCAAATACTCATCACTCGCGAGTGACGTAGCCAGCTCTCTCTGATGGACCGTCAGCGAATCGTGGATCAGCAACGGCCGGTTCCTGGCAGCAATCAGTTGCAGGGTGTCGAGGGGAAGAAGTTCCGCTGCCGGTCTGATCGGTTCCGCCGCATGCACCGTGTCTGCCGCAGCGCGGTTCACAAGCGCCATCAGTGCGGACTTTGCCGTCTGCACCATCTGGAGCAACCCGACCAGTTCATTTTCAACTCTGGCAGCTTCGACGCTTGCTTTCAGAACATCCGCCTGGCCTTGGTCTCCAACCCGGTACTTTGTCATCGCGATTTCTGTAAACTGGCTGAGGAGGCTGGCGCTTTCAGCGTTGAGTCGTATCGATTCCTGGGCGAACCAGAGATCGTAATACGCGATTTTCACCTGCATCAGGACCATATTGATGGTTTCAAGATGAACATGGTGGGCATGCTCCGCATCGAGCTCCGAGATCTCTCGTTCACTTCCGAGTTTCGTCGGGAATCGGATTGTCTGGAGAAATTCGATCTTATGCATGAACGGATCATTCCAGCGGAAACCGGGCATTTCCTCTCTCTTGTACATCAGAACCGGGTCATCCAGTGTCCCCTTCTGCCTGGCAGCGAAGGCTGCACGACCCATCTCATGGATCGCCGCCTGGATATCGGGGTTGTTCACGAGCGCTTCATCCAATAGCATGGCCAGCGGCTCGACCCTCGCCTGGCCGGTTTCATTCACAGGTGTTCCGGCAACGAGGGGGTTGTGCATGAGCAGGATCAACACACCTGCAAGAAGCAGTTTCATGGCTGTTCCTCATTCAGTGATGTGCGCGCAGCGCACATGAAAGATCCCCCAGCCAATCAACAGGGCTGGCGGAGTTTACTTCCTGAATGAAGAGATCAGATAAGGAGAGAAGAGAAGAGTACCGGGAGATCCGGAGATCTGCCCGTCTGGAGATGACCCGATACCGTCCGGGTTGTGTGGTGTTGGTTCAGCGGATCGCTGTTGGAAAGCGTCGTCAGTGGTACCAGTATCGATTCTGTTTCTATCGGAGCAACAGAGTTTTTCAGAAACGAAACACCCGCCGGCGCAGCAGCGAAGATTGTCTCGCAGCAGGATGTGTCTGTCCGTGGAAGCAACGAGTCCAGGTCGTCAGCTATTGAAACGACACAGGCGTTGCAGCCGGCCTGCCCTCCAGCGGGAGCCATCGGGCAGGAAGCGACAATCACAGGAATCCCCACATTAAACAGGGCGAATAAACCTGCAAGGCTGAACACCAGCATCCGATATGTCACGCGTCGTTGCATCATTCCACTATAATATGTTCAATTCCTGTGCCACCCGACTCTCTCCAAAATAGCCGCATTTGTGGAGATTTGCAACCAGCCGCTCACACAGTCTCCAGAAATGGGAAACAACCTCTCAAATACGGTTATTCTTACTCCGGGTTGCGTCTTGCTGCTGACTTCTGACCCCTGATTGCCGATTCCCTCTCACTTCACAATCCGCGGTACCCTTGGACTGATCCCGCACAGGATCTCATAGGAGATCGTTTCCCGGAGGTCGGCAATCTCCCGGGCACTGATCCGGCCCGACCCCTGCATCCCGATAATCGTCACAGGATCATTCTCGGAAACCTCCGGGTCAGGACCGACATCCGCCATGATGTGGTCCATCGTGACGGTTCCAACCACCGGGTAGCGCGATCCCCGGATGAGCACACTTCCCCTGTTGCTGAGACCCCGCGGGAACCCGTCTGCATAGCCAATCGGTATTGTGGCGATCGTCGTCTCTCCCGGGGTAACATATGTTCCGCCATAGGAAATCCTCGTACCCTTTGCGACCTTCTTCAGGAACGACACTCTGGAGACCACAGACATCACCGGACGAAGAGCAACTCTCGACTCCAGTTCCTCCGAAGCCATATGCCCGTAGAGCATAATTCCGGGGCGGACCATGTCAAAACGAGCCTCCGGGAAATTGAGGATCGCCGCCGAGTTCGCCATATGTCTGACGGGGACCTGCACTTTCCGCCTGTCCAGCTCGGCAAGAACATTATTGAAGGCACCCAGCTGCGTCATGGCAAATTCCGTATTCGGCGATTCCGCGTTGGAGAAATGGCTCCAGATCGAGGCAATCCGCACATGCTTCAACATCGCCAGCTGTTCGATCTTCTCCGCCGCGCGTTCTACCGGGAAGCCAAGACGGCCCATGCCAGTATCAATCTTTACGTGAATTCCGGTCGTCCGTCTGATACGGCCGCCTGTTTCGCTGATCGCACGGGCTCCATGCCGGGAGGTCACCATGAGTTCCAGATCTGTTTCAACGGCCTGTTCGAGCTGACCCTCGGAGGGGATCTCGAACACCAGGATCCGGGCCTCGATGCCGAAACGCCGCAGTTCAAGGCCCTCGTCAACCCTGGCAACTGCGAGACACGCCACACCAGCCGACAACGCTTCGAGGGCGATATGCTTCACTCCATGTCCGTAAGCGTTCGATTTGACAACAGCCATGATACCGACCGAAGTCCCCACGAGATCACGGATAATCCCAAGATTGTGCCGGAGGGCTCCCAGATCGATCACTGCATGGGTTGGATGGAGTGTCACAACGTCCTCATTGAGATTGACCCAATATCGACACGATGCCCGATAGTTGCAAGCTGTTCAGGAATCACTTGCAGGTGTGTGCTGAAGTCGATAGGTTAGAAGTGACAAACAAGGGAATCCACCATGAATCATACCCGCGGGTATTTGCAACTCGTCGCCTCAGCCAGAAAGCGGGTCAGCGAGATAACAGCTCCAAGAGTCAAATCACGTATGCGGAGGGGCGATAAATTTACCGTGATCGATGTCCGCGAGGACCATGAATGGAACGATTCTCATGTGGCGGGAGCAATCCACATCGGGAGGGGGATCCTGGAACGGGACATCGAGGGCTGGATACCGGACAAGAAAAGCGAGGTTGTGCTCTACTGCGGCGGCGGTTACCGGTCAGTTCTCGCGGCAGAGAGCCTGCAGAAAATGGGGTATCAGAGCGTCCTTTCGATGCGGGGCGGATGGAAGGCCTGGCGCCGGATTCGCGGGCCGGTCGAACAAGGAAATGAGCAAAAGCGTTAGCGTCTGCGCTGACGATACCCCGCCGGGACTCACCCACTCTGTCCGCTTTGCTTTTCTCCCATCGATCAATTCTGTACATTGATACACGAATGAAGGATTCCGCGACTCCGCAGCATATCGGCACGCTCGCCGCGCTTCTTGAGAACGCAGTTGACTATGCCGGACTCTTCCCGCCAGCAAGGCTCACAATGAGCGCGGCGGTGCAGAATTACGCGGCCTATAAAGCCGGAGATTCCTCCTGGATGCTCGGCAGGTTCATCGTCCCGGTGGGACGCCTGGATGAGTTTGAAAAAGAAACCGCTGGCATACTTCCGGATGAACGAGGGATTCCCTGGCACCTGAGTGGCCTGGTCGGGTCGGATCTGCGCCAGGACCTGGATATTGTCAGAGAGTTCAACACACGTCACGGTCCGGATTCACAGAGGGGGAGAGCAATCATCGACACCCTTGAATTGAAAGCCACCGCTCCGGACGAAATTCTGGCCCAGCAGGAGTTCCAAGCAGCGATGACCCGGTTCTATGAAATCCCGATCGAGGAAGATCCGTGCCACCTCATCGCCGCAATCGCACAGATCGGCGCAGGGGCGAAGATACGGACCGGGGGAATTTCAGAGGACTCGTTTCCCTCTTCCCGGAATGTGATTCGGTTCCTGGCGTCCTGTGTTCGGCAAGGTGTACCGTACAAAGCGACGGCCGGCCTGCACCATCCGCTGAAAGGGCTCTATCGACTGACCTATGATGCGCACAGTCCTTCCGGCATGATGTTCGGGTTCCTCAACATCTTCCTCACAGGAGCGTTCCTCGCGTCAGGGATGTCGGAGGAGGATGTGGAGCCGGTCCTTGTGGAGCGGTCCGCTGATGCGTTTCGTTTTGACGAAGATGGCATAACATGGCGAGGATACAGACTCGGACCGGAGGAACTACGCCGCACGAGGCAGATGAACACCGTGTCGTTCGGATCCTGTTCGTTTGTCGAACCGGTGGAAGAACTCCGGGAACTCGGTTTTATGGAATGATTCATTCAACCCCATTCCTGCATGAAGAATCCTGATGAACAAGACACATAATCCCGCTATTCAGTCCTGGGTCGAATCAGCACGGTCCCCGGAAACCGATTTTCCTCTTCAGAATCTCCCGTTCGGTGTATTTCGTCGAAAGGGTGAACGGGCACAACCCGCGGTCGGTGTGGCGCTGGGGTCCATGATAATTGATATCGGACGTTTGCACCGAATTCTTCCGTTCAACGGCATCGCAGCAAAAGGTGCAGATGCCTGTACCGAAGGTACCCTCAACCGATTCCTCGCGGCCGGCCAGGAGGTTTGGAGCGCCCTGAGGGCAGAGCTGTTTGACCGGTTCAGCGAAGAGGAAACGACCAACCGGCCGGTTCTTGAGCAGGCGCTGGTGCCAATGACCGATGCTGAGATGCTCCTCCCGGTGTCGATCGGAGATTACACCGATTTCTACACGTCGATTTTTCATGCCACCAATGTCGGCAGTATGTTTCGACCCGACAATCCGCTCCTTCCCAATTTCAAGCATATCCCGATCGCCTACCATGGTCGCGCTTCTTCGGTGGTGGTGACCGGGACCGCGGTACGAAGACCGTCAGGCCAGACGAAATCGGATGATGCGCCGGCACCTTCCTTTGGACCAACGCGCCTTCTGGACTACGAGGTCGAAGTCGGCATGGTTGTCGGTCCCGGAAATCAGCCTGGCTCGCCGATCAGCATCGACGCAACCCGGTCGAATATCTTCGGCCTCTGTCTGCTGAACGACTGGTCAGCCCGTGATCTTCAGAAGTGGGAATATCAGCCGCTCGGACCGTTTCTGGCAAAGAATTTTGCGACGACGATCTCCCCCTGGCTTGTAACCCTCGAGGCCCTGGAGCCATTCCGCGCACCCGCTTTTCAGCGGCCGGCAGGTGACCCGGATCCTCTTCCTTATTTGTCGTCAACCGGAGAGCGAGAGACGGGGGGAATCGACATCACGCTTGAGGCCCTGATCTCTTCACAAAGGATGAGGGAAGAAAAACGCCCGGGCCACCGGGTCAGCAGGGGGAACTTCAAGGAAATGTATTGGACTGTCGGCCAGATGCTTGCGCATCATGCCAGTAACGGATGTCACATGCGACCGGGGGACCTGCTCGGCAGTGGAACCGTATCCGGTCCTGAGAAGGATCAGCGGGGCTGCCTGCTGGAACTGACGTGGAGGGGAAAAGAGCCGATCACACTGCCGACCGGCGAAACAAGGAAGTTCCTGGAAGACGGCGACGAGGTAACGCTCCGGGGAAGATGCGAACGGAACGGATGCCGCAGGATCGGGTTCGGGGAATGCTCAGGTGTCATCCTGCCGGCATCGGGGGGAACCTCATGACGATCCGGACCGGCCTGCTCACCGCGGCACTCATGCTGGGCATCTGTCATCCTCCCGCACCGGGCCAGACCAGCATGAACGTCACTCTGTTCGGCGTACTCGACCCGAACCCGGTACGATACTCCGGAAGCTGGGGATGGGTGTCACCGGGGGGAGCCGAATACGCCATACTCGGAGGATTCGCCGGGACACATATCATCGCGATCGATGACTCGGATGACGTCCACCAGGCAGACTTCGTCGAGGGCCAGCCTTCGAACTGGCGGGAGATCACGGTGATCGGCAACCACGCCTATGTGGTCACGGAGGGGGGCGGCGACCTTCAGGGAATGCAGGTGATCGATCTCTCTCCACTCCCGGACAGCGTGCATCTGGTGACGACGTATACGACAACCTTTACACGCGGCCATATCATCATGCGGGACATCAGTACTGATTCGGCCATCGTGTACGTCAGCGGAACATCGACCACCGGCGGTGTACACATGATCGACGTCTCCGATCCCGCCAATCCGACTCAGGTCGGCCTCTATGATCCCCCCTATTATATCCATGATGCCCATGTCCGGGGAGATCTGCTGTTCGCTTCCGCTCTTGGGAGCGGACTCGACATCGTCGATATTTCCGACAAGTCCAATCCTACCGTTATATCCAGGATCAGTCACCAGGCTGATTTTACCCACAGCGCGTGGACAACGGATGACATGAGCCATGTGGTGGTGACCGACGAAGTGGACGGGCTGCCGGCACGGATCTGGAATATCGAGGATCTTGATAATCCGTTTGAAGTGTCACAGTTCTCTGCAAACCTGCAATCTCTTGTGCACAACCCGTACGTCCTGGACGATCTTGTGTTCCTCTCTCACAACACAGAAGGACTCCGGGTGCTTGATATCGCAGATCCTGCCCTGCCTGTTGAGGTCGGATACTATGACACATATGCGGGACCATCGGGAGGATTCAACGGCCTGTGGTCCGCCTACCCGTATTTGCCGTCCGGGAAGATCCTCGGAGGAAATCGCGAAGACGGGCTCTATGTCTGGCGGTTCAACGGGACACGGGCCGGCAGAATCTATGGAGTGGTGGTCGACTCCGCCAGTGGTGAGCCACTCATCGCCGGCATCACACTTGAAGAAACCGGGCGGACCGTTGAGAGCGGGGCCGACGGCCGTTTCGGCATCGGTGAAGTTCCGTCGCCGCCGAATGGCTATACGCTGGTGGTTTCAGCCTCGGATTATGCCGAAAAAAGAATCGAAGCGATCCCGTTGAACAGTGGCGACAGCCTCTGGTTCGAGATCCGCATGGTTTCGACAATCACTTCGGTCGAAGACGCGCAGATCCCCGCCTCCATCCGACTTTTCCAGAACTACCCGAACCCGTTCAACGGGACCTCTCAGATCCGGTTCTCCCTATCCGCAACTTCGCACGTTTCGTTGACTGTCTATGATCTCCTGGGGAAGGAGATTGCCATTTTGGTCGACGAACAGCTCTCAGCGGGAACGCATCTGCGGAGGTGGGACGGATATGACACGGACGGCGAATCAGTAAGCAGCGGCATCTACTTCTACCGGCTCGAGGCAGGCGGCATGCATGAGGTTCGTTCCATGACCCTTCTCAAGTGATGAGATTCACAGAGACAACAGAAAAGATCACCGTGACCGTACGCCCGGTCTATCTCGACGGACAGTCAAACTTTATCCGGAAGAAGCTTGTCTTTGCATATTTTGTGAGGATCGAGAACAATGGATACGAGCCGGTCAAGCTTCTGAGGAGACACTGGATCATCACTGATGGCAACGGCAAAGTCACCGAGGTCGAAGGCGAGGGAGTCATCGGCCTCCAGCCCGTCATTTCACCGGGGCACGCGCACGAGTACTCCAGCTTCAGCATTATCGAAACGATGGAGGGAACGATGAGGGGAGCCTACCTCATGCAGAGATCAGGCGGAGAGCAGTTCTGGGCCAGAATTCCGCAGTTTTCGTTGCGTGCAGCAGCGAACTGAGATTTCGAGTGTACCGAATGGCCAGCATTCTGGACGTCTGACAGGAAAAAAAGACAGTTACGATCTTACCGTTTTCACCAAAAAACTCACAGAACATTACCCAATGTCCGGGAATCCCCCCAAATCAATGGCATGATTTGTGCCATTGACATGCCATGGAGGTTTCTTTATATTCACCGTCACTCTCCATCCGGAACGAAGGGGAATTCAGGGGCGTTTGTAAAGACGGGGGAGTTTGACCGCATTATCTCACTAGAGAAAGATTATGGCGGATATGGAAGGTAACTTTTCGAACAGGGTTCAGGATGTCATCAGACTGAGCCGCGAGGAAGCGCTTCGACTCGGCCATGACTATATTGGAACCGAGCACCTCCTTCTCGGAGTCATCCGTGAGGGAGAGGGGATCGCCGTGAAAATACTCAGGAATCTCGGCGTTGACCTTTACAAATTGAAGAAGGCGATTGAGGATACTGTTCGCACCTCCGGCGGGACGCTCACCATTGGCAACATTCCGCTTACGAAACAGGCGGAAAAAGTCCTGAAAATTACCTATCTGGAAGCGAAGCTTTACAAGTCCGACGTGATCGGGACCGAGCACCTCCTCCTTTCGCTCCTGCGGGATGACGATAATATCGCTGCCCAGATCCTTCATCAGTTCAATGTCCACTATGATGTCGTCCGCAATGAACTTGACAATATTCTGAGCGGCAAACCGTCATCCCCTGTCCAGGCGGCTCCGGCGGAGAGAAAACAGGAAAAATCAAAGACTCCGGTCCTCGACAACTTCGGTCACGATCTGACAAAACTCGCAGGTGAGGACAAACTCGATCCGATCGTCGGACGGGAAAAGGAAATTGAACGTGTGGCCCAGGTATTGAGCCGCCGGAAGAAGAACAACCCTGTCCTGATTGGCGAGCCCGGCGTGGGTAAGACTGCGATCGCCGAAGGTCTCGCAATGCGTATCGTTCAGAAAAAGGTTTCGAGGGTCCTTCACGGCAAACGTGTCGTCACGCTTGACCTTGCCGCCCTCGTCGCCGGGACCAAGTACCGGGGCCAGTTCGAGGAACGGATGAAAGCGGTGATGAATGAGCTGGAGAAATCCACAGACGTGATCCTTTTCATTGACGAACTTCACACGATTGTCGGCGCAGGCGGGGCCTCCGGATCTCTTGACGCCTCCAATATGTTCAAGCCGGCCCTTGCACGGGGTGATCTCCAGTGCATTGGCGCAACAACCCTCGACGAATACCGTCAGTTCATCGAGAAGGATGGCGCGCTTGACCGTCGCTTCCAGAAAATCATGGTCGATCCCACGACCGTTGATGAGACGATCCAGATCCTGAGGAACATCAAGCACAAGTATGAAGAGCATCATGGGGTCCACTACTCCGATAAGGCGATTGACGGCGCGGTGAGGCTGAGCGACCGGTACATTACCGACCGGTTCCTTCCTGACAAGGCGATCGATGTGATGGATGAAGCCGGATCACGCGTCCACCTTTCCAATATCCATGTTCCGAAGGATATCCTTGATCTTGAAGCTGAGGTTGAAAAGATCAAACTTTCCAAGAATCAGGTTGTACGCAATCAGAATTTCGAAGAAGCGGCACGGCTCCGGGACCTTGAAAAGAAACTCCTGAGTGACCTTGAGATCGCAAAGCGTGAATGGGAATTGAAGGCCCAGGAAACGATTCACGAGGTGTCCGACGAACAGATTGCCGATGTCGTTTCCATGATGACCAGCATTCCGGTGAACAAGATTGCGCAGTCGGAGTCACAGAAGCTGCTCCAGATGGATGTCGTTCTGAAAGGACAGGTGATTGGCCAGGACGAGGCGATCGAAAAACTCTCGAAAGCGATCAGACGAACCCGGGCCGGGCTCAAGGACCCAAAACGTCCGATTGGATCATTCCTCTTCCTCGGCCCGACCGGTGTCGGAAAAACGGAACTGGCAAAAGCGCTCGCCCGTTTCCTGTTCGACAGCGAGGAAGCGTTGATCCGGATTGACATGAGCGAGTACATGGAGAAATTCAATGTCTCCCGGCTCGTCGGCGCTCCTCCGGGTTATGTCGGCTACGAGGAAGGCGGCCAGTTGACGGAGAAGGTCCGCAGGAAGCCCTACTCTGTGGTATTGCTGGACGAGGTCGAAAAGGCACATCCGGATGTCTTCAACATCCTGTTGCAGGTGTTCGACGACGGAGTGCTGACCGACAGCCTTGGTCGCCGCGTCGACTTCAAGAACACGATCATGATCATGACATCGAATGTCGGGACAAGGGACCTCAAGCAGGGAGGCGGATTTGGCTTCGGGATTTCTTCCAGTGAGAACGAATACGGAGCGATGAAGTCCACCATCGAGGATTCACTCAAGAGAGTGTTCAACCCTGAATTCCTGAACAGGATCGATGAAGCGATCATCTTCCATCAGCTGGAAAAGAGACATATCGTGGATATCGTTCAGATCCAGGTGGCGGATCTGCTGAAACGGATGGCCAGTATGAACATCACGCTGGAACTGACCAAACAGGCAAGGGAATTTCTTGCCGAGAAGGGCTATGATCCGGCTTATGGTGCCCGGCCGCTGCGGCGTGCGATCCAGAGACATCTGGAAGATCCGATTGCCGAAGAGGTCCTGAAGGGAAAATTCGGCGAACAGACAACGATCCGGGTAGGGGTCAGCAAGAAATCCGGTGAACTCAAGTTCTCGAAAGCGGGAACGGAAGACAAGGCTGGTGAGGTGAACGAAGAGGAGGAGTCGGCGGACGTAAAATAACCATAATCGCTCATGGAAACAGAAAGGTCCTGCCAGCAATGGCAGGACCTTTCTGTTTAACGGAAGAATCTGAGCATGAGATGGGTTTTTGAACTACACTGCTTCTGTCTCCAGGTGACGGCGGGCCACTGTTCGCCCCCCCTTGCTCTCACAACCGGTCTAGCGCCGCTCGTCATCCGTGATGGTCCGAATCCAGTCACCATGACTGGAGAGGCGGACGTAGTATTCCCGGACGCCGTAAACACCTTCACGACCGTTGGTCGCCCGGGTGCTCTGGGCCGAACTGATTCCTGCCAGGGAAGCCCTGCCGTTGACCAGGATAAATGCCGGTCCACCGCTGTCGCCCGGTCCGCTCACCCCTTCCATCGCCATGACGTTGCCAGTGCTGGCTCGAGGGTCATCAAAATCCCACTTCAACCAGAAGCCGCTCACATCTTCCACTCTGTTGGTCGCAGCACGCAGCAACCCGTCATTGCCCAGAGGGCCTGACAATCCTGTCCCGTTGTCACCATTTCCGATAATCAGGACAGATTTGTGCAACTCGTCCTTCTCAGCATAGACAGGGATAGGCTGCAGTTCGTTGATATCGTTCCGAATCCGTATCAGAGCCAGGTCATAGACCTGATCGTCTTCCCACTGCGGATGAACAACGATCTCTCTGATCTCATACCTCCTGTTCTTTGCAGTAATCGAGTCGCCAACATTCAAGTAGTCAGCGACGTGAGCAGCAGACAGTACCCACTCCTGACGAATGAGCGTCCCCGCCATATCTGTCGCATTGAAAAAGAACAGCGACTCGACTTCAGGGTACTGCTGCGCCAGGTCGATATACCTGTGATCTTCAACGTCGTGCCACGTGATAATCGGCTCTCCTGACATTGGCAGCAATGGGAGCAGTGCGGTGAGCACCAGGCCTATGTGGCGAATGATGATCCTCAATGCCATAGACGTAGCGATGGGTATTGGACAACTCAGAAACTCACAGTGAATACTACGATTTGCCAGGAAAGAATCCAAGAGGGCGAGGCGCTGTTGCCGTGCGGCCTCGTTTGAATATTACGCTCAAATCATTACCTTAGGCAACAGTTTCGACCAACCAGCCAACAAGGTGACCGATGAAGACCTGTTTCTCAATTCTTGCACTTCTGATAGCAACCAGCACGACCACCCGGGCCCAGCTCACCTATGGTTCTGAAGTCACAGGAAACCTGATGATTCCAACCTCCTCATTCTCCGATGCATTCAAGACCGGGTATGGCGGCACGCTGGGGATGTTCTTTGATATGCAGGACAATTTGAGGGTGACCCTTTCGGGTGGGTATCTGTCGAGCGGCGTCAAGGAAAGTGGTGTTCAGTCCATGTACGAGCAGGCAGGTGGGACTGGGACAATCAGCCCCACAGGTTCGGTCAAAACAATTCCCCTGCTTCTCGGCCTCCAGTTGATCACACCCGGACCGATGCGGATCTATGGCGCTTTGGAAGCAGGGATCTACATTTACAGGGTTGATGTCTCTGCGACCATTACCGACAATACAGGAAGTTCCAACGTACGGCTCGCTGATGAAACACGGACTGAATTCGGAGTGAACGCTGGTTTCGGAGCGTTGTTTCCGCTGAAGGATGACCTGTCAGCGACGGCCGGTGTCAAGTACCATTTCGTCCAGACGTCCGACTTCCG
>Ga0224505_10001751_pt1 | contig 13360 bp, 11 predicted proteins | sample SF_Jan12_sed_USG_FD_169102 | JGI IMG/M metagenome (GOLD analysis project Ga0224505, IMG submission 169102) | Sediment microbial communities from San Francisco Bay, California, United States - SF_Jan12_sed_USGS_4_1 | ecosystem: Environmental > Aquatic > Marine > Sediment | place: USA: California...
GTTCGAGAAAATGAGACACATTCGATGAAAGATGTATTTGTAAACGCTTATGAGTGGCTGTCAGAGACGGGCAGCATTATGGTAAATTCTATGGAGTCAAAGCTTATAGCACTTGCTTTTGCAAGGGAAGGTTTTCGCAATGTCCCAGCAAACCTTTCTGTTAGTAAAATTGACAGCGAAGTTAAATTAACTACTGTCAAGGGCGTTCTTTCCTATTTGCCAAGAGCAGCCCAAATAGCTTTTCTCTCTCCTTTTCCTCAACACTGGTTTGGCACGGGCAGTCTGGAAGCGAATACAATGATGCGCCGTATTGCAGCCTTTGAAATGCTCGGAGTCTATTTCTGTTTGATTTTTCTGCCATATGCGATATGGTTTTGGCGCCAAAAGGCTGAAGTCTGGCTCGTACTGATCTACTGTGTTCCCCCTTTGTTAATGCAAGGAGTTGTAGTTGCTAATATTGGAACACTTTATCGCTTGCGCTACGGCTTTCTCATGGCATTAGTTGCACTGGGCCTTGCCGGTTTCCTTACTTTGATCCAGCGTATTAAAACGCGGGTAACTGGAGGATTATGAGGACGGCGGAGGAGGCAGCCAACCGCGACGAAAAAGTTGTAGCCGGTTTCGGCGACGAGTGGAGCCGGTTCACTCAAGCAGCTTTGTCAAGAGAAGAACGAGAGAAGATTTTCACGGATTATTTTTCCAACTTCCCTTGGTATCTTCTCGATGACGAGAGCGTCGGCGCGGACATAGGCTGCGGCAGCGGCAGATGGGCCATGGTTGTGGCACCGCGAGTAGGATACCTTAATCTGTTGGATGCCAGCCACGAAGCTTTGAGCGTGGCAAAGAGCAACTTGCGTGATTATCAGAACGTTGCTTTTCACCATGCTAGCGTTGGAGAAATGCCTTTTGATGATATTTCCTTGGACTTTGCATATTCGTTGGGTGTTTTGCACCATGTGCCAGATACTCTCGGGGCAATTAAGGTGGTTGCCAGGAAATTAAAGCCAGGCGCTCCTTTCCTCGTATACCTTTACTATGCTTTTGATAACAGGCCAAGATGGTTCAGAGTTGTGTGGAAAATATCTGATATTGCGAGAGGTATTGTTTCTCGCTTACCTCATTGGTTAAGATATTTAGTCAGTCAGGCAATAGCTCTTGGTATTTACTGGCCCCTTGCCCGAGCAGCAAAACTTCTGGAGCGATTGGGCTGCCTGCCGGCGACATGGCCACTGTCCTACTACCGCGACAAGTCTCTTTACACCCTCCGCACAGATGCCCTCGACCGCTTCGGTACCTCTCTGGAGCAACGTTTTTCAAAGGGAGAGATTCGAGCGATGATGGAGGCGGCTGGTTTTGAGGATATCCGTTTCTCCGACCGTGAGCCGTACTGGTGTGCAGTGGGGATAAAGAAAGAGTAAATTCCCACCAGTCTCTTTCAGGTTGTTGTTACACATTCAATCCTTGAAATTTGCCCGGGCATAGGGTAATTTCCACCAATGTTGACTGAATACGGTGGGCTCTTTACCCAAGTCCTTGAATCCATAGAATCTTTTTCGATTATTCCTTCTCCCGGGCCGCGACAAAAATGTGCGGCATAGCCGGTAGTCTACAATTCTCTTCTAACTCCAATAATTACGAGCTTCAGGCCACCACCCTGAAGATGAGCGATATGCTCGTCCACCGCGGTCCAGATGATTCCGGCATTTGGGTGGACGACACGGTCGGTGTTGCCCTGGGGCATCGCCGCCTCTCCATCCTCGACCTCTCTCCTGAGGGGCATCAGCCGATGGTGTCGGCATGTGGTCGGTACGTGATCGCCTTCAATGGAGAGGTGTACAACTACCTCGAAATCCGGATGGAACTGGAGGGGCAATCACAGAGGATTGCCCCTGGGTGGCGGGGCCATTCCGACACCGAGGTTATGCTTGCGGCAATATCTCGGTGGGGGATTGAGGCCGCTGTCAGGCGTTTCGTAGGGATGTTTGCCTTTGCCCTTTGGGATCGGGAAGAACGCTCTCTCCACCTGGTCCGCGACCGGATGGGGGAGAAACCCCTCTACTATGGCTGGGTGAACGGGACCTTTCTGTTTGGTTCCGAGCTCAAAGCCCTGCGGGCGCATCCCGCATTCAGGGCCGAAATCGACCGCGACGCGCTGGCTCTCTTTCTGCGTCATAATTATATCCCTGCGCCTTACAGCATTTATCGGAATATCTTCAAGCTGATACCCGGCACTATCCTCACTATTCGCGCCGCATCTAAGGATTCCCGTCTGTCGCCCGTCGCTTACTGGTCGGTGAAAGAGTGTGCCGAGGCAGGGGAGAGGGCGCCCTTTGAGGGGACGGAGGAAGAGGCTGTTGCCTGTCTGGAATCGTTAATCAGCAGTTCAGTCAGGCAGCAGATGGTTGCCGATGTGCCACTGGGGGCCTTTCTGTCAGGAGGTATCGACTCTTCGACCGTGGTGGCCCTCATGCAGGCCCAAAGTGATCGGCCGGTAAAGACCTTTACCATTGGTTTTGAAGAAAAAGGCTATAACGAAGCCCTGCATGCCAAAGAGGTGGCCCAACACCTGGGTACTGACCATACGGAGCTGTATGTGACACCGGCTGAAGCGAGAGACGTTATCCCCCGGTTGCCTGCTCTCTACGACGAACCTTTTTCAGATTCCTCCCAGATACCGACATTCCTCGTATCTCAGATGGCACGCCGGCATGTGACGGTGAGCCTTTCAGGCGACGGTGGCGACGAGCTGTTCGGCGGGTATAACCGCTACTTCTGGGGGCGGAGTATCTGGAACAAGACAGGGTGGCTTCCTGTACCTGCGAGAAAAGTAACGGCCTCGGCCCTTACGGCCTTGTCACCACGGACATGGGATGCCCTGTTTGATAAAGGCGGGGGGCTGCTTCCGCGTGCCGCAAGAGTTAAAGCCCCTGGAGACAAGCTGCATAAACTGGCGGAGGTATTACCGGCGCGTAACCCTGAAACTATATATAAAATGCTGGTGTCACACTGGAAAAATCCCGCTGCAGTAGTCATTGCTGCAAAGGAGAGGCCGACTGTCCTGACGGATGAAGGCCAGTGGGCGGACCTCGCCGATTTTACCCACCGTATGATGTACCTTGACATGATGACCTATCTACCCGACGATATCCTGGTCAAGGTCGACCGCGCCAGCATGGGGGTAAGCCTGGAGAGCAGGGTGCCATTCCTTGATCATCGCGTGGTGGAATTTGCCTGGCGGATACCGCTGAAGATGAAGATAAGAAACAACGAGGGGAAGTGGATCCTCCGGCAGGTCCTTTACAAGCATGTGCCACGGGAATTGATGGAGCGGCCGAAGATGGGGTTCGGTGTGCCCATTGACGAATGGCTGCGGGGGCCTCTGAAAGAATGGGCAGAGGCGCTTCTGGATGAGAAGCGTCTGCGGGACGAGGGGTATTTCGATCCTCGGCCGATCCGTGAAAAGTGGCAAGAGCATTTAAGCGGCGCCCGCAACTGGCAGTATTATCTCTGGGATGTGTTGATGTTTCAGGTATGGCTGGAACATCAATAGAGGTGAGTCCTTCAAACAAATAGAATGAATACTCAAGTACAGAATATTCGCCCCAAAATTCTCTATCTCGTGACGGAAGACTGGTTCTTCTGTTCGCATCGTTTACCGTTGGCAAGGGCTGCAAAACTCAGCGGCTATGATGTAGTGGTAGCCACCCGAGTAGCTTGTCATGGTGAGCAGATCAAGAAAGAAGGTTTTCGTCTCGTACCGATCTCGCTCCGGCGAAGCGGTAAAAACCCTTGGAGCGAATTGCTTTCTCTAGTAGAGCTTATCAGTATCTATCGTGCTGAGAGGCCAACGACTGTTCACCATGTGGCATTGAAACCGATATTGTATGGCTCAATCGCAGCAATAGTCTCACAAGTACCGTCAGTGGTTAATGCTTTGACCGGTTTGGGCTATATTTTCACTTCAGAGAGCCGTCTTGCATGCTGGCTACGGCCCTTCATCTTGGTAGCATTCCGTCTTCTGTTAAACCGGAAAGGTAGCCGATTAATTGTGCAGAACCGGGATGATCTGCAGCTGCTGGTCGAAGCTCGTGTCGTCTCAGAAGACCGAATTACACTTATACGTGGCTCAGGAGTAGATACCTTGGCATTCACACTCAGATCGGAGCCAAGCGGGGATTTGGTAGTGATTTTGGCATCGCGCATGCTCTGGGACAAAGGAGTGGGTGAGTTTGTGGAGGTGGCAGGAATGCTCAGGCGCAGAGGGGTAGCAGCGCGTTTCGTACTGGTAGGTGACGTTGACCCTGATAACCCTGCATCCATTCCCTTTAGTCAGTTGAATGCTTGGCAAGTTGCGGGTGATATAGAATGGTGGGGACATCGATCCGATATGGCCGCTGTCTTCGAGGCAGCCCATGTTGTATGTCTACCTTCGTATCGAGAGGGACTTCCCAAAGTATTGCTTGAGGCAGCAGCGTGTGGCTGCCCTATCGTGGCCACTGATGTCCCAGGCTGTAGAGAAATTGTCAAGAATGGCTACAACGGTTTCCTGGTTCCGGTAAAAAACACCATAAAACTTGCTGAAGCTTTGGAGATACTTGTAAAGAATCCCAAAATACGTTTGACAATGGGTCGTCATGGGCGCGAGATGGTAGAAGCAGAATTTTCTAACGATCATGTAGTTACGCAGACACTCGCTTTATATCGAAAGTTAGCTAGATTATGAAGATTTTAGTCACTGGTGCTACCGGTTTTATAGGGCGTGCGCTTTGCGAGAGAGCCCTCACAGAAGGATGGCAGGTCTATGGTACAGTGAGATCCTTGCGGCAAGCAGCACTTCTTCCGGCGGAGGTTGTGCCAGTACAAATGGACTTAACGGAAGTGGAATGCGACTGGTCGTCCATCCTGGAGAATATTGACGTGGTGGTGCACCTTGCCGCTCGTGTCCACATAATGCATGACACCGCAGATAACCCAATGGCCGAATTCCACCGTGTCAATGTCCGCGGTACGGCGTATTTGGCTCAAATAGCAGCTCAAGCTAGGGTTAAACGGTTCATATTCCTGAGCTCCATCAAGGTAAATGGGGAAGGTAGAGAAAAGCCATATACCGAGAAGGATTATGCTGCTCCTCAAGATTTTTACGGTGTGAGCAAGTGGGAAGCAGAGCAGGCACTACGAAAAATTGAGTCTGAATCAGAACTCGAAGTGGTGATTCTGCGTCCGCCGCTGGTGTATGGGCCTGGGATTAAAGCTAATCTGTTGCGTCTTTTCCAGTTGGTTGATAAAGGGATACCGTTACCTTTGGCAGGCATTGACAATCAGCGAAGCCTGATATATTTAGGTAACCTTGTGGATGGAATCTTAACGTGTATAAATAATCCCTTGGCTGCCGGTAATACTTACATGATCAGCGATTGTGATGATGTTTCGACGCCAGAGCTGATCAGGAGGATTTCCACATTATTAGGGAGAGGGGAACAATTGTTTCCTTTCCCATCAACACTATTACAGCTGGCTGGAACATTATTGGGAAAATCAGACGAGTTTAAACGCCTGATAGGCTCTTTATCAGTTGATACCTCAGTGATTCGTAAGGAGTTGAACTGGAAACCTCCGTATACAATGAGAGAGGGTCTTCGGGCGACAGCGGAATGGTTCAAACTTGCTTATAGGAAACAGGGATGAGTTTGCAAAAACGCGTATTCGACGTTAGCATGGCTATTTTGTTATTGGTAATTATGGGCGTTCCTATGATAATGATTGCCTTACTGGTTAAACTCACCTCCACCGGACCACTTCTTTACTGGTCAGATCGGGTGGGGAGAAATAATTCTATTTTCAGGATGCCTAAATATCGCACAATGAAAATAGATACCCCAGAAGTTGCTACTCATCTCCTTGGTAATCCTGAGCACTATCTGACGCCGATTGGAGGGTTTCTAAGAAAGTCGAGCTTAGATGAGCTTCCTCAATTAATAAGTGTTCTGAAAGGTGATATGAGCTTTGTGGGACCGAGGCCAGCCCTGTTCAATCAGGATGATCTTATAGAGTTGCGAACAGCAAAATCAATCCATGTCCTAACCCCGGGTTTGACCGGTTGGGCTCAAATCAATGGAAGAGATGAATTGCCTATTCCTGTAAAGGTTGAATATGATGAATATTATTTAAAGCGCCGTTCCTTTCTCTTTGATCTGCAAATACTTTTCATGACCATATTGAAGGTCATGCTGAGCGAAGGGGTTAAACATTAGATCGTCTGGAGCCATTATGCTGTTCAATAAGCGAAGACTTTTAGTATTTGCCGTTGATTTATTATCTATTATGGCAGCTTTCTCTCTTTCATTCATGCTTCGGTTTGACTTCAGGCTACCTCCTGAAATGAAAGAGCTATTTCTCAAAGGTTTTTATGTTATTATTGTAGTTAAGCCCGCAATATTTTTAATATCTGGTTTATATAGGAACATATGGCGCTACGCCTCACTTCAGGATGCCATAGAAATATTCAAGGTTGTCACAATCTCATCTATCATTTCAATATTTGCTACGGAATATATCAGGCATTTTGCACCCTATCCCCGCTCCATCTTTATTCTAGACTGGTTTCTCCTGTTTTTTATGGTCTCTTCCAGTCGCTTGCTTTGGAGAATATACCGGGAAACTTACATCATACCCCAAAAAGGTAGAGGCAAAAGGACACTTATCGTTGGAGCTGGTGAGGCAGGCAGCCTTCTGCTGAAGGAAATAAGACGGCAACCTAGTTCCATTTATCATATTGTTGGCTTCCTTGACAATGAGCATGGCAGGCGTGGCATGAGGCTTCATGGTGTACCTGTCCTGGGGGAAATCAAACATGTCAAGGCAATAGTCAGAAAGTACAAAATTGAAAGCGTTATTATTGCAATTCCTTCAGCTAAGGGGAAGTTGCTGCGTGATATTGTGGATCGGTGTAAAGAAGCAAAGATTTCCTTTAAGACAGTTCCTACCCTTGGAGATCTTATCGATGGCAAGGTATCTGTCTCACAGATTAAGGATGTGGAAATAGAGGATTTGCTTGGACGGGAGCCAGTGGTATTAAACGAAATAGCAATAGGTGCTTATCTAGCAGATAAGAAAGTCCTGGTGACCGGGGCTGGTGGTAGCATAGGAAGTGAGATCTGTCGCCAAGTGGCTCGATTCAAGCCTGGCAAGATTGTTCTCGTCGATAACGCTGAAACGCCCCTATATAACATTGAAAAGGATTTAAGAAACACATTTCCCGATTTGTTGCTAACGCCGGTAATAGCTGACATCAGAGATGAGGCAAGAATTGAAAAAATCTTCAAAAAATTTACACCTGAAGTGATCTTCCATGCTGCGGCTTATAAGCATGTACCGATGATGGAATATAACCCTGTTGAGGCGGTGTCCAATAACATAAAAGCAACAAAAGTTCTTGCTGATGCCGCACATCGTTTCAAAGTTATCAATTTCGTAATGATATCAACTGATAAAGCCGTAAATCCTACGAATGTAATGGGCGCCAGCAAGAGGATTGCGGAAATATATGTTCAGGCGTTGTCTCAACAAAGTTCGACCAAATACACTACGGTTAGATTTGGCAACGTTCTTGGTAGTAACGGGAGCGTCATACCTTTGTTTAAGCAGCAAATCAAGAGTGGTGGTCCAGTAACGGTAACTGACCCGCAGGTCATCAGATATTTCATGACAGTTCAAGAAGCAGCTGAATTGGTATTACAGGCAGGATGTATTGGGAATGGAGGAGAAATATTTGTGCTGGACATGGGTGAGCCCGTAAGGATAGTAGATCTTGCCGAAGAATTAATAAGGTTGTCTGGCCTTGTCCCCTATGAGGATATCGATATCGTATTTACTGGCCTGAGACCAGGTGAAAAGTTGTTTGAGGAACTTTTGATTAGTGGCGAGGATATTAAGCCAACTGTTCATGAGAAGATCAAAGTGGCAACCGCCGTAGGGTTAATGGACCCGGCACATCTTGATCAGGAACTTGAAACGCTGTTTCAGAAGGCGAAACTATCTAACATAGCTGGAATTATAAAGGGATTGCGAAACCTTGTTCCGGAATTTGTCCCTGCTTATAATTTGGAAAAGCCAGTAACGCATGCCTTTAGAAGAGCGAGGCCAGATTTGTTTGTTGAAGCTGGGGATGATAAATCTTTTATTAGACTAGTTTCCAATAACAAGAGGGCATAGGAGGGTGTCAGATTCTTTAGGTAGGATAATTTGTCGAAAGTTGTTTATCGCAAACCAGACTTGCACCATTGGCGGAGCATCGCTCAATGGAGCTTAAAAAAATTCTTATCGTTCGAAGTGCCAACATCGGTGACCTACTCTGCACAACCCCAATGCTCAGGGCATTGAAGATCCATTATCCCGGCTCCAAACTTTCCGTCCTTGTCAACAGCTACAACTACCATATTGTTGAAGACAACCCCGATGTGGATGAGGTGCTGGTGTATGAAAAGGCCAAGCATGGCCATGGACGGTTGAGGGCTTGGTGGCGGGCATTCCGGCTGTTTTCCGATATCCGGGGGAGAAACTTCGACCTGGCCATTGGTGCCAGTGCCGACTTCAACAGGAAGATCGCCAAGATGGTGCACGCCAGTGGAGCCAGAGAAAGAATAGGGTACGTGAGGGGTGGTGAAGGAAGGCAATTTTATAGTACCCCGTTGCCGGAGGAGCTGGAGCCGTTGCACGAAGTGGAGTATGTCTTTCGTCTTCTGGCTCCTCTGGGAATCACCGAGAAGCCCGGGCCGCTGGTCCTCCCCGTCCCGACAATAGAGAAGGAGAAAGGGAGGCAGTTTCTTGAGTCATCGAAAGCTGACCCGTGCGGTGTTGTAGCCGTTCATATCAGCAGCAGAAAGCCCGTAAACAGATGGCCTGTTGAGCGCTTCAGAGACCTCGTTCGGGAGCTTCGTACGGGTCACAATGTAACACCGCTCTTTCTCTGGTCGCCGGGGGATGAGAGCAACCCGTTTCATCCGGGGGACGACGGTGCGGCGCAATGGCTCAAGGAGCAGCTGGGAAACGAGGCGCTGTTCTACCGGACCTCCACCTTGAAGGAGCTGGTGGGTATTCTGAGCCTCTGCCGTGCTATGGTCTGCTGCGACGGTGGCGCGCTGCACATAGGTGCTGCTCTTCAGCTTCCCATGGTGGCGATCTTTGGCTCCACCAATCCGGGGAAATGGGCGCCATGGATGACGAGGCATGTCATGGTCAAGAAGGGAGAGACTGCTCTCGACAACAACGTAGATGATGTGGCCGCCGCTTTCGACACCCTCTGGAAAGGGCTTGCTCAATGAGGCCGGAGGAGTGGAAAGGCTGGAAGAGGGTGCTGGTAATCAAGCTCCGGTATATCGGCGATGTCCTTATCACGACTCCTTTCATCAGGGCCCTCAAGGAAAACCTTCCACATGCTGAAATTTCTGCCCTTGTACCGGCCGGCACCGAGGCGGTTCTGGAGGGCAATCCCGGTCTTGCCCAGATAATCCCCTATGAGAAAAGCATCGGAATTGGTAATGATTTGAGGGTAATCCAAAGACTCCGTGACAATAAGTATGATGTCTGCTTTGACTTGAGCGATGCCGATCGATCAGCCTGGCTCGGTTTTTTCTCAGGAGCCCGATACCGGTTTGGATTTGAAGGGGGTGGGGTTCTGCGTAAGAAAAACCTTTATACGCAGGCCATTCCTCCGCCGCCGCTTAGGACCCACCAGGTTGACAGAAATCTGTATTTGGCAGAATCCATCGGGATGGCTGTCGGTGATCGGTCGCTGAGCCTTTGTCTCTCATACGAAGAACTGGAAAAAGGACAGGCGATTCTTCGGTCGGCTGGACTGGTCAGTCAACAACCGTATGTAGTTGTTCATGCGGCGGCGCGGACTCTTTTCAAGAGCTGGCCAGCCGAACGGTTTACTGTCATTGCTGACCGGCTTCACTCCGCCGGGTATCAGGTGGTACTGACCGGTTCTGAAAAAGATCGGGCCATGGTGAGGCCGATTGCGGACCGTATGGCAAAGCCAGCTATCGATCTGACGGGGAAGACGAATCTGCGGCAGTTGGCTTCGGTCATCCAGGGTGCTCGACTCTTTGTCGGCAACGACAGTGGCCCAATGCATATTGCCTCTGCTGTCGGCACGCCGGTGGTGGCGCTCTTCGGGCCGACCGATTGGGAAAGCTGGTATCCGCGCGGAAATAATGATACTTTCTTTTCGAAGGAAATCGATTGCCGTCCATGCGGCCATGCAAACGATTGCGACAGGGGAGAGCAGAGCTGCATGGCCCTGATTACGCTGGAAGAAGTCTGGGAAGCGGTACTTCAAAGATTGGTGATTAGTGCGAAAGGTTGACAATATGCCTGAAAGAAGCTCATCGAGATTATTGGAGCGGAACGTGGAAAAGGTACTTGTGACCGGTGTCGGTGGCATGCTGGGCTTCCAAATGATGAATATCATGACGGAACGGTTCAATGTTATTGGTGTAGGCCATTCAGAGATGGACATAACCAACCCCGCGCTAGTGAAGAAAGTCATCGAAAAAATAAAGCCGGACACGGTGATTAACTGCGCGGCCTACACAAAGGTCGATGACTGCGAGACTCGCCATGGGGAAGCCTTCTCGGTGAATGCCGAGGGCCCGCGTATCCTGGCCGAAGCCTGTCGGGATAATGAAGCGAGGCTGGTACATGTGAGCACCGACTATATCTTTGACGGGAGAAAATCTGATGCATATATTGAGGGTGACTATCCTAACCCATTGAATATTTACGGTCGTTCCAAGCTGGAAGGAGAGCAGAATGTCCGCCGCGGACTGGAGGATCACCTCATAGTCCGTACTTCGTGGCTATACGGGGAAAATGGCGCCAACTTCGTAAATACCATCCTGCGACTGGCTTCTGAGCGGAACGAACTGCGGGTGGTCAACGACCAGCTCGGTTCTCCGACCTACACAAAAGATCTGGCCATTGCCATAAGGGCTTTGCTTGAGTATGGAACAACAGGAACGTATCATTTTGCCAATTCAGGGATATGCTCCTGGTATGACTTCGCTTGTGAGATCCTGCGGTTGAGGGGGATTGTCAAATCCGTAATCCCGATTACTACGGAGGAGTTTCCTCGCCCCGCGAAAAGACCCGCCCGCTCCGTGCTGGCCACTGGAAAACTCGCTGCCTTAACCGGCTCTGCGCCGAGGCCATGGCAGGAGGCGTTAAAGCAGTTTCTGGAGCCAGAGAGTTAAATTTCTTGACTCATTTCACCCGCCCCCTTAAACTCCAAAACTCCTGAACTGTCTTGCTATTAACCTGCTAGCCGGAGTGCCGTATGCGCGTACCGCTTCTCGATCTCAAACTGCAATATGCCTCAATCCGTGATGAAGTCCGCCCTGTGGTAGACGAAGTCATGGAAAACCAGTATTTCATCCTTGGGCCCAACGTTACTGGCCTTGAAGAGGAGGTTGCCCGATATAGCCAGTCAAAATACGGCATTGGCGTTACTTCGGGGACCGATGCCCTGCTTATCGCCCTTATGGCCCTGGATATCGGGCCGGACGACGCCGTCATCACCACCCCTTACACCTTCTTCGCCACGGGAGGGGTTGTCCACCGACTGGGTGCGTTGCCGCTCTTCCTGGATATTGATGAGGCCAGCTATAACATCGATCCGGCTCAGGTTGAGCAGTATATCAGTTGCCACTGCGTCACCCGTGACGGTGCGCTCTTTGACCCGCGACTGGGGCGCAAGGTAAGGGTATTGATGCCGGTGCACCTCTACGGCCAGTGCGCCGACATGGATGCCCTCTCGGCCATCGCAGAAAAATATGGCCTGGCGATCATCGAGGATGCGGCCCAGGCCATCGGTTCTGAATGGAAAGGGAGGCGTGCGGGGAGTATGGGGACCATTGGGTGCTTCTCTTTCTTCCCTTCAAAGAACCTGGGTGGTTTCGGCGACGGTGGCATGGTAACGGTGTCGGATGATGCCCTGGCGGAAAAACTGCGGATCCTGAGGGTGCACGGCAGCAAGCCCAAATACTACCACAAGATGGTTGGCGGAAACTTCCGACTGGACGAGTTACAGGCTGCGGTGTTGAGGGTCAAGCTTCGCCACCTTGATGCCTGGACAGAGGGAAGGCAGAAGAATGCGGCCCTTTACCGGAGCCTGTTCAAGGGAGCAGGGCTGGATGGCAAGATAGGTCTGCCCAAAGAGCTGTCCAATGTACGGCACATCTACAACCAGTTCGTCATCCGTGCACCGAGGCGGGATGAGCTCATGGCGCATCTTAAAGCGCAAGGGATCGGCACTGAGATCTATTATCCCCTGCCTCTCCATCTGCAGGAGTGTTTCAGCGACCTGGGCTATAAGACCGGCGACCTCCCGATCAGCGAGAAGGCCGCCGCCGAAACGGTGGCGGTGCCGATTTTCCCGGAGCTGACCGAAGAGCAGATCCGGTACGTGGTAGAGTCGATCGCCGCCTTTTACTCATGACACGGATGAATGATCCCTGCTGATCCTAAAAATATCCTGATCATCAAACTCAGCTCCCTGGGTGACGTGGTGCATGCACTGCCGGCCCTGCGGGCTTTGAGGTTGAAGTTCCCATCTGCTCGCATAAGCTGGCTTGTGAATCGTGGGCTGGAAGGGATACTTGAAGGAAATCCGGACCTGGACGAGATCATACGCTTCGACCGTAAACGCTGGGGCCAGTGGCGTGATTGCGGAGCGATGGGTGAACTGAAGTCCTTTGTCCTGGGTTTAAGGGACAGAAGCTTTGACCTGGTTCTCGATCTTCAGGGGCTCCTCAGGAGCGGAGTTCTTGCCGCCCTTACCGATGCCCCGGTCCGCGTGGGGTTTACCAACGCCCGGGAATTAAGCCCCCTTTTCTATACCCACAAAGTACCGGTGCCCGAGGACGATATCCATGCCGTCGACCGCTATCTGCTGGCAACGTCGTTTCTGGGCGCAAATCTTGATGACGCCGTCTTTCCTGTTGCCGTAAATCATGCGGACGAGGTATGGGCGGAAGACGAATTGGGGCGACTGGGGATAACCCGGCCGCCAATCCTGGTCAACCCTTCCGCCCGGTGGATTACCAAGCAGTGGTCCCTCGATCGCTTTGCCGAGGCTTGCAGAGTGCTGTCGGCTGATGGCTATCCGGTGGTGCTCATTGGTGGTGGAGAGGATACGGAGCGGTGTCATCGTCTGCGGGAGCTTGCCGGACTGCCTCTGACCGACCTTTCCGGAAAAACCACGCTGAAGCAGCTCGTGGCCCTTATGCGGCGTTCATCCCTCTTGCTCACCAACGACTCGGGCCCCATGCATCTGGCGGTGGCTACAGGGCTTGCCGTGGTC
>Ga0224505_10001753_pt1 | contig 13356 bp, 10 predicted proteins | sample SF_Jan12_sed_USG_FD_169102 | JGI IMG/M metagenome (GOLD analysis project Ga0224505, IMG submission 169102) | Sediment microbial communities from San Francisco Bay, California, United States - SF_Jan12_sed_USGS_4_1 | ecosystem: Environmental > Aquatic > Marine > Sediment | place: USA: California...
AACTGAACGCGGTGAACGGCTCCTCCATGACCGAGACATCCTCAATGAGCATAGGTTTTGCCTCCTGCGCCACCTTTCCCGCGACCCCTTCGCCCAGACGGAGGTCCATCTGGCCTGCCTTCTCCAGCTCCATACCGTAGGATGCCCGCACCCGGAGCATGCCGGTTTCGTTTTCAAGAATTCTCAGCACACAGGCCCGTGCGCCCAACACATCGACACTATATCGGGCGATAAGCTTCAACAACGTTGCAAGGTCAAGGGTCGAGGTCAACGCCCTGCCGATGTCATACAGCGCCGTGAGCCTGTGCGCCCGCTGCCGAGCATTGAGGTAAAGCTGGGCGTTGCGGATTATTCCACCGAGATCGTTCGCTATGGTGGTAAAGAGCGTGATCTCGTCCTCGGTATATTTGTGCGCCTCCCTGGTCTGTACGTTGAGGACGCCGAGACACTGCCCCCTGTCGATAATGGGGACGGAGAGTATTGAACGGAACTGCTCTTCCCAGCTGTCCTCAAAATACTTGAAGCGAGGGTCGCCGGCCGCATCTTCAAGGGTCACCGGTTTCTGTTCCCGGGCAACCCAGCCCGTAATCCCCTCACCCATGGGAAGACGCGCCTTGTCGATAATTTCGGGATTCAACCCCACCGTCGCCTTCAGACAGATCGATCGACGATCCCTCCTTACGAGAAAGATGGAACAGACATCCTGCCCCGTCTTCGGCGCGAGGAACTGGACGATCTCCTGGAGCTTCTCCTTGAGCTCGAGGGCCGAGTTGGTGATCCTGCTCACCTCGTTGAGGATCTCCAGTTCTATCTTCTGCGTGCTGGGAGTCACTTCGCGGTCCTCATCCTGACGGCCTTTTCATAAAGCTTAAGATATTGTTCGGCGGAGCTGTCCCACGAGAAGTCGCATGCCATCGCATTCTTTACAAGGCGCGTCCATGCCGGACGGTTTTGGTAGGTCTTTACCGCCTTCTGTATGGCCTTGGCGAAGCTTTCCACGGTCAATTCCCGGAAGGTAAAACCGTTACCCTTCCCTGATGTCGCGCTGAACTCGCTCACCGTATCGGCAAGGCCACCGGTGCGGTGCACTACCGGTATCGTACCGTAGCGCAGGCTTATGAGCTGGCCTATGCCGCAGGGTTCGTAACGCGATGGCATCAGAAACATGTCCGCCCCCGCATAGACTCGCCTCGCAAGGCCTGCATCGAAACCGACATGCACCGCCACCCGGCCGGGATGCCGGTTGGCCACATCCACAAGAAGCCGCTGCAGATGCTCTTCACCACTCCCCAGCACCACAAACTGGCAATCGGTATCCCCGAGCCGCTCAATGACTTCGGCCAGCAGGTCGACCCCCTTTTGGCCCGCCAGTCTTCCGACAAAGGCGAGCAGAGGCGCCGACGTATCGGCAAGCCCCATCTCTTCGCGAAGGGCCTTCCTGTTCTTATCCTTCCCCTTGAGGCTCCTGGCGCTGAAAGATGACGCGATCTCCCGGTCCGTCCCGGGGTCCCACTCCTGCGCATCAATGCCGTTGACGATGCCGAACAGTTCCTTTTTCCGGATACGGAGCACGCCGTCGAGGCCCCAGCCATGCTCCGGCGTCTGAACCTCTTTACTATAGGTCTTGCTCACCGTGGTGAGGATATCCGCGAAGACGAGGCCGGCCTTGAGAAAGTTGATCTTTCCGTAAAACTCCAGAAATTCAGGCGTAAAGAGGTCCCACGAGAGACCGGTCATGGGAAGGTCGAGATGCCAGAATACCCCCTGATAGGCCAGATTGTGCACCGTAAGGACCGATGCGGTTTTCCCGAAGAAAGGATCGGCATTGTAGAGGGTCTTCAGGTATGCGGGGACAAGGGCAGCCTGCCAGTCATTGCAGTGGATGACGTCGGGATGAAACCCCAGGACGTTGGCCGCCTCGATGACGCCGCGGCTGAAGAAGACGAAGCGTTCCGCGTTGTCGGGGTAGTCGCCGTGGGAAGTACCGTAGAGCTCCGGACGGTCAAAGTAACGGTCTTTTTTAATGAAGTAGACAGGCAGGTCGCCCAGCCGCCCCTCGAATATCTCCGCCTCGACCTGCCGTTCCCCCACGGGGACGAAAAATCCGGCCACCCTGCGCAGGTTGAATTTCCCTTCATCAATGCATTGATGAAGAGGGATGATAAGCCGTACATCATGCCCCATCTCACGGATAAACTTCGGCAGTGTTCCCGAAACATCGGCGAGTCCGCCCGTCTTGGCGAAGGGCGCCGCTTCAGAAGAGGCAAACAGAATCTTCATCTTGGACTCCGTTGTGGGTGAAGAACCAGAGGCATGGGAGAAGCCCCATGCTAGATTTTCGCTTCCCTCATGAACTTGGCCGCCTCCTCGGGAGGCGTCGGGTTGATATAAAAGCCCGAGCCCCATTCAAAGCCCGCTACCCGTGTGAGTTTCGGCATGATTTCGATGTGCCAGTGATAGTATTCCCTGTCGACACCGCGGAAGGGGGCCGTATGGAGAACCATGTTGTACGGCGGGGAGTTGAGGGTCTTGTCCATCTTGCGGATGACCGTCTGGAAGATCTTGGTGAGGTTGTTCATCTCCTGGGCCTCGGTCTCCTCGAAGTGGGCGCTATGATGCTTCGGCATGATCCAGGTCTCGAAGGGGAACCGGGGGGCAAAGGGGGCGAAGGAGACGAAGTCGGCATTCTCGGCGATTATGCGCGCGCCGCTGCTTATTTCCTGACGAGCGATGTCGCAATAGACGCAGCGCTCCTTGTAGTGGTAGTAGAGCTTGGCGCCGTCGATCTCCTCTTTTACGCGCTTCGGCACGATGGGAAGCGCAATCAACTGGGAGTGGCTGTGCTCAAGGGTGGCCCCCGCCTCTATCCCTTCGTTCTTGAACAACAGGGCATAGATAAATCGGGGGTCCTTCCGGAGGTCTTCCATCCTCTGCTTGCAGGCCCAGAAGAGGTCTTCGACCCTCTTTTCCGGCATGGAGGAGAGGACTTCCTTGTGGTTGGGGGTCTCGATGATCACCTCATGAGCCCCGATGCCGCTCATCTTGTCGAACATCCCCTCGCCGGCCTTGTTCAGGTCGCCTTCGATCATAAGCGCCGGGAACTTGTTGGGCACAACCCTGAGGGTCCACCCGGGGGCGTTGGGAGCGGCACCGTTTCCCCGGTAGGCCATGATCTCCTGCGGTGTTACATGCTCGTTACCCTCGCAGAAGGGGCAGAAACCGCCCTTTCTCGCAGTCCTCTGGTCGGTAAAGTCCGTGGGGCGCTTTCCCCGCTCACTCGATATGATAACCCATCGGCCAACGACGGGATCTTTTCTCAATTCAGACATAGATATCTCCTGCTAAAGTAGAAACAACCCTCTTTTTATCGGCCACCTATGTTGAAATCTTAGCCTGCAGCATCAACAATTCTTCCACTATAGCACGGGCATCGAGCAACGTCGACAGAGTAGATCATGCGTTTTTCAATGCGTCACACACTTTCGTCACCGCCTCGGCCACCGGCACCTTGTCCACCACTCCGGTACGCCGGTCCTTGATCTCCACCACGCCTTCCTTGAGACCGCGCTCACCAATAACCACGCGGAGAGGAATACCCACCAGGTCGGCATCCTTGAGTTTCACCCCGGCCCGCTCGTCGCGGTCGTCGATCATTGTGTCGATGCCCTGCGAGAGCAACTCGCGATAGATCGCCTCACCCGTCTCCATCGACGCCGCATCGTTGACGTTGAGCGGAATCACCGCGACCGTAAAGGGTGCAATGGGCAACGGCCACTTTATGCCGAACTCGTCGTGGTTCTGCTCAATCGCCGCCGCAGCCGTCCGCCCCACGCCGATACCGTAGCAGCCCATGATGAATGGCTTCTCTTTCCCTTCCTCGTCGAGGAATACCGCCTTCATCGCCTCGCTGTATTTGGTGCCGAGCTTGAAGACATGCCCTACCTCGATCCCCTTGAATATCCGCAGGCTGCCGTGGCAGCGGGGGCACGAATCGCCCACCACCACCTTGCGCAGGTCGGCGAAGCGCTCGACCTTGAAGTCGCGAGGATAGTTGACGTTCACGTAATGGGCATCCCCCTCGTTGGCGCCAACGATAAAGTTGGCCATTTCATCCACGGTCTGGTCGGCGTAGATCGGAATCCCCGCAAGCCCGACAGGCCCCGCAAAGCCCGACGGCGCATTGGTCAACCGCTCCACATCGGCATGAGCCGCCAGCTCTACCTCCTTGGCATCCACCAGGTGCTTGAGCTTCACGTCGTTCACCTCGTGGTCACCGCGCAGCAGCACCGCCACAAAACGGCCATCATCCGTCTTGTAGATCAGCGTCTTCACCAGCTTCTCCGGAGTCGTCTTCAGAAAAGCCGCCACCTCGTCCACCGCCTTTTTGCCGGGGGTGCTTACCTTTTCCATCGGCTTCTCCGGCTCCTTCTCACCGGGAAGGACACGCTTGCTGCGCGACTCAGCCTTCTCCATGTTGGCTGCGTAATCGCAGGTGTCGCACGAGGCGATGAAGTCCTCGCCCGTCTCCGCCAGCACCATGAACTCGTGCGAGAAGCTGCCGCCGATGGTCCCCGTGTCCGCCTCTACCGCCCTGAAATCAAGGCCGCACCGACTGAAGATACGCTTGTACGCCTCATACATCGCGCGATACCCTTCGTCCACGCTGGCCTCATCCTTGTGGAAGGAATAGGCGTCCTTCATGATGAACTCGCGGCCGCGCATCAGGCCGAAGCGGGGGCGTATCTCGTCACGAAACTTGGTCTGAATCTGATAGAGGTTCAGCGGCAGCTGGCGGTACGACTTCACCTCGCGCTTCACCAGGTCGGTAATGACCTCCTCGTGCGTCGGACCGATGCAGAATTCCCGGTCGTGCCGGTCCTTTATCCGCATAAGCTCCTTGCCATAAAAATCCCACCGCTTGCTCTCCTGCCACAGCTCCGCCGGTTGCACTGCGGGCATCAGCACCTCCTGAGCCCCGGCGCGGTTCATCTCCTCGCGGATGATGTTCTCGACCTTGCGGATGACCCGAAGCCCCATCGGCAGATAGGTATAGATCCCCGCCGCAACCTTGCGGATCATTCCCGCGCGGAGCATCAGCTTGTGGCTGATAACCTCAGCATCGGCAGGGGTTTCTTTCAATGTGGGAATAAGAAGTTGGGAGTAGCGCATGAAGGTCCTTTCAAGTTGGGCTGTTCACGTCAGTAATGATTGAATACTTTAAAGATTAATTGATTTCCAGTTTTTGATGGAATCGATATCAACTTCTACTTCGCTGATTATTCCTTTGCCGAAGTAATGTTTCCGATATATCAGAATATTTTTTGAAAACACAAAATCGCAGGCAAAACCTTTATTAATGGGATTGAATTCTGACAGATTGCTATTCGCCATATCAAACAACACCACTCTGGTAATAGGACCCTCCTTTGAACTCGTTGAGAGCCATTCTTCAGCAGCGAGATACCTCGAATTATCTGACCACGTTACTCTGTCTCCAAAAATTCTATCCTTAATTTTCGTACCATCAACTATAAGCGAGTAATAGGCAGGGCCAAACGGAATCTCACCGGCATAATCTAAATCAGCAGTATGGATCCCATCTGGTGATGTGCTCATCTCATTTACCTTTTGATTAATAAATCCTAGCTTACAGAGCTTTCTCTCTCCCCCATCTCCGCCGCCAGCGCCTCCACCTCGGCCACCAGCGCATCGGCCAGCTCTTCTTCCTTAACCTTCCGCACAACCTGTCCCTTGCGGAAGAGGAGCCCCACTCCCTTGCCACCGGCGATGCCGACATCGGCCTCCTTGGCCTCCCCGATGCCGTTGACCACGCAGCCGAGTACCGACACGTTGAGCGGCGTCTTGATGTGGGCCAGCCGCTGTTCCACCTCCTGCGCCAGCTTGATGAGGTCGATCTGCATCCGTCCGCAGGTGGGGCAGGAGATGACATTGACGCCCTTGTAGCGCAGCTGAAGCGCCTTGAGCAGCTCAAACCCGACCTTTACCTCTTCCACCGGGTCGGCGGTGAGGGAGATGCGCAGGGTATCGCCGATGCCGTCGGCCAGCAGGATGCCCAGCCCGACCGACGACTTTATGGTGCCGGTGAGCAGGGTCCCCGCCTCGGTCACCCCGAGGTGAAGCGGGTAGTCAACCCTTTGCGAGAGCAGCTGGTAGGCCTCGATGGTGCGCGGCACGTCGGAGGCCTTGACCGATACCTTTATGTCGAAGAAGTCCATCTCTTCGAGGATGCGGATATGCCGCATGGCGCTTTCCACCATGGCCTCGGAGGTCGGCCAACCATGCTTCTCCAGCAGATCTTCCTCCAGCGACCCGGCGTTAACGCCGATGCGAATCGGCACCTGCCGCTCCTTCGCCGCCGTAACGACCTGCCGTATGCGGCTTTCGTCGCCGATGTTGCCGGGGTTGAGCCGCAGGCCGTCGACGCCCTGCTTCAGCGCCTCCAGGGCGAGCACATGGTTGAAGTGGATGTCGGCGATGAGGGGGATGGTGATGGCGGCCTTTATGCGCCCCAGCGCCTCGGCCGCCTCCATGTCGGGCACGGCCACGCGGACGATCTCGCAGCCCGCCTCTTCCAGCGCCTTTATCTGCGCCACGGTGGCGGCAACGTCGCGGGTGTCGGTGTTGGTCATCGACTGCACGGAGATGGGGGCGTCGCCGCCTACCTTCACGTTGCCGACGCTGACCTGACGGGTGGGTTTTCGAATGATCTTCATGGCGATATTTTTGTTATCGCTGCGTAAACAACCGCATGATGTCGTTGTAGAAGGCAAAGACCATAAGCGCCAGCAGCAATACCAGCCCTATCTGCTGGGCGATCTCGCGATGCTTTATGTCAAGCGGCTTCCCGATGAGGGCCTCTATCATGAAGAAGAAGAGGTGGCCTCCGTCGAGCACGGGGATGGGGAGCAGGTTCAGTATCCCCAGGTTGACGCTGATGACGGCCATGAACATGATGAGCGGCAGCACTCCTTCCTTGGCCTGGGCCCCGGCCTGCTGGGCGATGAGCACCGGACCGCCGATGTTCTTGGCTGATACCTCGGCGGTGACCAGCTTCTTGACGCTCTCCACGATGACGCCGCACCACTCCCAGACCGCCTGTACACCAATGATGGGAGACATGAGGACATTGTCGGCCTTCAGTACGGCGCCGACGAGGGCCTGGCTGCTGACCCCTATCTGCCCGATCGGCTCCTTGTCGTCGGGCTTCGCCTTCGGGGTGACGTCGGTTTCGACCATCTTTCCGTCCCGCTCGATGACGAAGTGGAGCTTCTTGTCGGGGCTCTTGCGGACGATCTTCGTCATCTCGTCCCAGGTATCGACATTGACACCGTCGATGGAGCGTACCCGATCACCGCCCTTTATTCCCGCCTCTTCGGCCGGAGATCCTTCGAGAACGGTGTTGATGTTGGGCAGCGCCGAGTCGACGCGGGGGATGGGGATGGCGAGGCCGATGGCCAGGATTATGGTGAAGATCAGCCAGGCCAGCAGGAAGTTGGCAAAGGGGCCGGCAAAGACAATGGCCGTCCTTTTACCCACCGACTTATGGTTGAAGGCCTTGGCGCGGTCCTCTTCGGACAGCTCCTCCGACGGGTCGTCGCCCACCATCTTGACATACCCGCCCAGCGGGAAGGCCGATATGAGGTATTCGGTTTCGCCCCGCTTTATACCGAAAAGCTTGGGGCCGAAGCCCAGCGAGAACTTGAGCACACCGACCCCCGACTTCTTGGCGACGAGGAAATGCCCCAGTTCATGGACAAAGATCAGTACTCCCAGCACAATGATGAATGATACAAGACTTGTTAACACGGTTTCTCCCGAAAAATAGTTGAATGCTGATCATGAAGGGGCACCGGGCTATTGGACTGATCCGACTGATCGGTCGGATTGGACTGATCGGACCAATAGCCCGGCGCCCTACAACTGCAATTGCCTATTTGCCTCTTCCCTTGCCCAGCGGTCGGCATTAAGGACGCCCTCGATGCTGTCCGCCGCGGTGTTGCGGTGATGGTCCATGGTCGCCCGGATGACGCGCGGAATGTCCATGAACCCGGCCCGACCGTCGAGGAATGCCTGCACCGCCACCTCGTTGGCGGCGTTGAGTACGGCGGGCATGGTGCCGCCTTCCCTGAGGCTGTCGTACGCATAGCGCAGACAGGGGAAGCGGTCGAGGTCGGGCTCCCTGAAGGTGAGGGAACCGATCTTCACCAGGTCGAGGCCGATGCCGGTCTCCTCAAGCCGTTTGGGATAGCCCAGGGCGTAGGAGATAGGGCCTTTCATGTCGGGCACCCCCATCTGGGCGATCACCGAGCCGTCGCAATATTCTACCATGGAATGGATGATGCTCTGCGGATGAATCACCACGTCTATCCGCTCCGACGGCACATCGAAGAGCCAGTGGGCCTCGATCACCTCCAGCCCCTTGTTCATGAGGGTGGCCGAATCGATGGTAATCTTCTTCCCCATGCTCCAGTTGGGGTGACGCAGCGCTTGGGCCGCAGTCACCTCCCTGAGTCCGGCTTCGGAGGTATCGAGAAACGGGCCGCCCGATGCCGTGATGATGAGGCGTCGTATGTCCTCCCGCCGCTGGCCGTGCATCGACTGGAAGATGGCGCTGTGTTCACTGTCGACGGGGAAGAGCTCCACGCACCGCTCCCGGACCTCCCGCATGACGATCTCCCCGGCCATCACCAGGGTCTCCTTGTTGGCGAGGGCGACCTTCTTCCCCGCCCGGATGGCCGCCATGGTCGGCACAAGCCCCGCCGCGCCGACGATGGCGGAGATGACCATATCGGTCTCTGACATTTCCGCCACCGCAATAAGTCCCTCGATGCCGGAGCGTATCTCCACGTTCAAGCCGTTTAGTCTTGTCCGTAGCGATGCGGCGGCTGATGCGTCGGTCAGCGAGACCAGCTTCGGCCTGAACTTTCTTATCTGCTCCTCGAGACCGTCGGCGTTGCGACCGGCGGCCAGGGCGACCACTTCAAACCTGTCGGGATAACGGCCTGCCACCTCGAGGGTGGAGACGCCGATGGAGCCCGTGGAGCCGAGAATGGAGAGCTTTCTGACTGTATCCATCAGAGATATTTCAGATAATAGTAGAGTACCGGACCTGAAAACAGGAGGCTGTCCACCCGGTCGAGGATACCGCCATGTCCCGGGATGATCGAACCGGAATCCTTCACCGAGAGGCTCCGCTTGATGAGCGATTCAACAAGATCGCCGATCTGTCCGGAAACTCCAAGCAAACAACCCAGCACGACACACTGGCCGACAGACAGCTCGGGCAGGAACCAGAACTTCGCGATTAATACGGCACCTATACTGGCAAGAAGCCCTCCGATGGCTCCCTCACGGGTCTTCTTCGGGCTGATCTTTTCATACAGTTTGTGCCTGCCAAGACTCCTTCCGGCATAGTAGGCCCCCGTATCCCCCGCCCATGTGGCAAGGAAGAGGAGGAAGATCAAATGCCCCCCCTGCTCCATCCCCCTGAGGAGGATAAGGTGTCCCAACAGCCCCGCCACATAGACGACGCCAGCGAAGGTAACGGCGATTTCCAGCAACGCCCCCCTCGTATCCCGGTCGGCAAAGAGGCGGATGGTGCCGAGCGCCAGAAAAATCGCCGTCATCAGAGGGAGAAACGCCGCATCGCCGCAACCCGCCTGAAACGTAAACAGCAGGACCAGACCGGCCACCACCCCCGTAATTCGCAGGGGGACAAGGGGGCCGCCGTCGCACATCCGGTAGAACTCCCACTGGCCCAGAGCGCAGGCAATGGCCGCAACGATGAAAAAGGGAACGGATGAGGAAGATGAAACCACCAGGTAAAAGACCGGGAGGAAGACGAGGGCCGCCAGCCACCTTTTACTGTGCATTACCGCTCCCCGCCGCCAACACTGCTGACAGTCGTCGCCAGCTGCTGGGTGATCCGACCGAAGCGCCGCTCCCTCTTCTGGTAGTCGCGAATGGCCAGCAGCATGTCCCGACGGCGGAAGTCGGGCCAGAGCACGTTGGTAAAATAGAGTTCGGAATAGGCCAGCTGCCAGAGAAGGAAATTGCTGATCCGGTGTTCGCCGCTGGTCCGAATCATCAGGTCGGGGTCGGGCAGGCCCGCGGTATCGAGGGTATTGCTGATCAGCTCCTCATTGATCTCCTCGACATCCAGACGACCGTCCCGCACCGATTCGGCGATCTTCTTCACCGCATCGGTCAGCTCGACGCGGCCACCGTAGCTCAGGGCAAGGTTGAGGATCATCCCCCTGTTGCCCGCCGTGGTATCGACGGTCTTCTGCACCCACTTGCGGGCCGCCGCCGGAAGCTCATCCAGCCGACCTATGGTCCTGAAGCGGATATCGTTGTCCATCATCGTATCCACTTCCTTCTTGAGATAGGTCTGAAGGAGGGTCATGAGGGCCGATACTTCAGGGCCGGGCCTTCGCCAGTTCTCCGCCGAAAAGGCGTAGAGTGTAAGGGCCTGTAGCTTGAGGTCGGCGCAAAGGGTTACGACCTCGCGCACCGACTCCATTCCGGCGTGGTGCCCCTTGATCCTGGGCAGGCCAAGCTTTTCGGCCCACCGGCCGTTGCCATCCATGATGATGGCGACATGACCGGGCAGGGGGCCCTGCTTTACCTGGGAATAGAGTTCATCGTTGGTAAGGTTCACTGCGGCATTCATCCTGTACTCTCTACAGACCGCCGGATTTACCAGCTGGGCAGATGGTATATGAAGAGACGGCTCCTGTCCCTGAAGAAGTTGGGTATGCTCGCGATGCTCTCCAGCTTGATCTCCTTCATGCCGGTACCGGCAACTACCGCCACATTCCTGCGGCCGTCATTGACGATATCACCCACGGTGAAGTCGTAGATATACCCTTCCACGTCCTTGATCTTCCACTTACCTTCAAGCTTGCCGTTTTCCCAGCGCAGGGCGTGGATCTCACCGGCCTGAAAAACCTTGAACCTGCGCAGATAGTAGCTGACCGGAACATTACGGATAACGGCGATCTCGAGTTTTTCGTCGCCGTCGAGGTCGGTGACAAGTACGCGCCCCTTTATGGTAACCGCCGTCTCTTCACCGGCAGGCTTGTCGAGCTTCTGGTAATCGAAGGCGCTCTTGAAACCGCCGTAACGTTCGGCGCTCTTCCATTTCACCTTCCCCTGGTCGTCGTATACCACCAGCAGGTCTTCGTCATCGATTACCACGGTCTCGTACTTGCCGTCCTCGTCGATGTCGCCCATGCCGAAGCCGTAGATCTCAACCCCCTTTGGCGTATTGAGGACATCCGATGCCGTGTAGGCATCACCCTTTCTCTCATAAGCCCTGATCTCACCCCGGAAGCTCTCCATCATGCTCATCTCCTGGGTTATCAGTGTAGGGCCACGCTTGGGCAGGTTGACGATCCGGAAATAGAGCGGGACATCCTGCCATATCTTTCTGAATTCTCCGCCCCGGTACTCAAGAACATACGACTTGAGCTTGCCGCCCCAGACATTGGTGACATATATCTCCGCGATACCATCCTTGTTGAGGTCGGCTGCGTCGAGGTAGACAAGGTCCTGATTCTTTTCTTTCTCGCTGGTCCATACCGCCTGCAGAAGATTTCCCACGTAGCGGGAAACATGAATCCGCTCGCCGTCATTTATGACCAGTTCCCTGCGTCCATCACCGTCAACATCGGCGTTGACCATATTCCGACCGATGAAGCGGAACTCCTCGGTGCGCCAGTAGTCGCGGCTCCTTCCTTCATAGATCGCGAAACCAAGTTCTCCGGCCCGGTACTCTCCCGTCGCCACGTTGACCTGGTCGTCGAAGCGGGCAATACTCTTCCCCTCACCGGAATAGAGCGTTACATCGAAATTGGCCTTTTTGTCGTCGGCGTGCACCTTGACCATGGCGATATACTGGACATTGAATATGCCCGCCAGTTTGCTTATTACGGTGGGAGCAGGCTCGACCTTGCCGATAAACCCTTCTTCAAGGAGCGCCAGAGACACCTCATCCTGGTCGGTCACCTCAAACCGCTCCGTGCCGAGGAGGGCGTCATTGAGGCTGTAAAGGCCGCCGCGGTCAACATCAATGGAAGCAGGGATCAGCGCCAGGGTTATCTTGTCCGAGGAGACGCGGATCTTGTCTCCGGCCTTTACCTCCCCCTTCTTCTCTACAAGGCGGGCGGTTGATTCCTTGTCGCCGGGCGTCACAATTTCAATGGTACCGGGATACTCCTCGAAACGCCCCAGCACCTCCTTGGTGACAGGATGCCGGAACTCCTTGCCCACCCTGAAGATACTCAGTCGCATGCCGGGGAACACGCCGTCAGCCTTGGTTAGGGTGGTAACCACGGTGTCTTCGTTCACGGAGACCACCTCACCGCTGAGCTTCGGGAAAAAGGCCTGTATATCGCGGGCAAAGGTATCGATATTCTTCAGGCTGAGGGGGGTATCACCTGATTTTACGGCATGTTGCGCCTGGTGCACCGCAAGGCAGGGCGATGCTGACAAGAGAACGAGGAGAAGAAAAAGGACCTTTTTCAAAGTGTAGGACCTCCTAGGATAAACAGCACATGAACGGCCGTACGACGGCACCGCTTTGACCGCCGCTCACCGTTTCATCACGAGAAATAACGGTAAATGCTATCATATCCCCCGTTTTTTTTACAAACACTATCTGGCGCAAGAGCATGCCTCTTGCCAAGGCAACAAAAAATGCTATAAAAATATCATTCCGGCCTGTTCATACATTTACGACAGGGGTCCGCGATACCGCCGGCAGGAAATCATATCGCTTCAATTTCCGTCCATCTCTGATAACGGGGCTGGACCAGGCATCTCCTTTATGTTCCAGTTGTTATCAATAACCAGCGAAAAGAAAGGATCTGGGAGAAGAGGGCTCGCATGATGTTCCTATAATTCCAAAACTCGTTACGGAGGTACCAGCGGTGATCAACAATATCAATACCGACGCAGTCCTGAGGTTTATAGATGATGTACAGAAAGACCCGGCCAAGGCGAAGAAAACAAAGCGGGTAGAGGGGGAGTGGACATTGGTGAAGGGGCAGCCCCAGTTCAGGGCACGGGTGGAATACCCCTCCGGCGCTGATACGCTGGAGGCCGATACGGCGCCGTTCATGGGCGGGACCGGCATCAAGCCCGACCCTGTCCAGTACTGCCTGTTCGGGTTGGCGGCCTGTTATGCCAGCACCTTCGCCGCCATTGCTGCCGGAGAAGGGGTCGTCCTTGCAAAGCTGGTGGTAGCCGCTGAAAACCTAGTAGACCTCAGCAGGTCGATCGGTGTCTCCAGCAACCCCATCGTCGAGGGCGTCACCATTACCGCCACCGTCC
>Ga0224505_10001754_pt1 | contig 13348 bp, 14 predicted proteins | sample SF_Jan12_sed_USG_FD_169102 | JGI IMG/M metagenome (GOLD analysis project Ga0224505, IMG submission 169102) | Sediment microbial communities from San Francisco Bay, California, United States - SF_Jan12_sed_USGS_4_1 | ecosystem: Environmental > Aquatic > Marine > Sediment | place: USA: California...
CGCACGTTCCGGTTGCTCGATCTGACCCTCCCTTTTCCCGCCGAGAATCTTGCGCTGGATGAAGTATTATTGGAGGAATTGGATGAGCGGGGTGGAGCTCCTATCCTTCGATTTTGGGAGAGCGATTGTCCTTTCGTCGTGTTAGGCCGCGCCTCTCGCGTGGCCGACGATGTCGATCTTACCACCTGCGAAAAAGACGGCCTACCTATCCTTCGACGCGCGAGCGGCGGCGGGACCATCTTGCAGGGCCCAGGATGTCTCTCCTATGCCTTTGTGCTGCCGCTCGAATGGAATCCTGACCTTGCGAGTATTCGCACCACCAATCGATTTGTCCTGGAGCGGCTAGCCGCAACGCTTCGTCAGTGGGAGCCGACCACGAGCGTTCGAGGGATCAGCGACCTCGCGATCGACGGCAGGAAGATTTCCGGCAACGCGCAGCGACGAACCAGGAACGCACTGCTCTTTCATGGGACCATTCTGCATGGCATGAGGGCCGATCTTGTCGCACGGTATCTCAAGCACCCCTCGAGACAACCGGACTACCGTTCGGACCGACCTCACAGGATGTTTTTGCGGACACTCAATGCTCCGCCCCAGGCCATGAAACAAGCCATTGCCTCCGCATGGAACGCCATGCCGATGGACCATGAATGGCCCAAAGCCCGCATGCCGCGCACCATCGCGACCGTGCTCACACGGAGCCTGGAAGACCCGTAACAGTAGCAGGATCATGAATGCCGCCACGGTACTCGTGCGTTGTCTTGAGAATGAAGCAGTCCGCGTCATCTCTGGTCTGCTGGGCGAAGAAATCCTGAAGTTCACCGACGCGTCGCTGATTCCAGCATTCGAGTGATCGAGGCCCGGCATGAGTAAGGCGCGGCGTTCATGGCGGACGTCCACGGGCGTCTTACCGGCGAGGCTGGTGTGTGCTTGTCGGCCTTGTGGCCCGGCGCAAATAACTTACTCACCGGGGTCGTGGACGCCTACCTGGATCACGCACCGCTGGTCGCCACACCGAACAGGCCTCTCTCAGTCGGCGCCGCAAAGAATCACCCTCCATGCGATTTCGGTGGCCTTCATCCTTTTCCCCTTTCGTTGAAGCAGCATCGGGTACAAACCGCTCCCCGGTCGGCAATGAAACGACATTGATGACAAAGTCTGGCACCGCATCGAGAACAGTCAGCTCGACCGGCTGATGGGACCGCTTTCGCAAGGGAATCCCCAATGTTTGTGCTTCGCTTACCCAACCGGACTTGATCCACTCGAGGACTTCTCCCGCCTCGCCCTCCCGTCCACTTGAGGGTTCAGATTTGGGAGTCGCCCAGCGTGACCTGAAGAAAAGCAAGTTGATCGCTAAAGTGGATCCAACGTTGACTAGAACTGATTCCAGAGCAGTTGATTCGTGACTTCGTGGTGAAAGAGAACTTCCGAAGCCTTCACCATCGTGCCGAGTTCTTTCGGAGATCGATCTGCCACTAACTGCTTGAAGCTGGAATATTTCTGCTTACTGTCCTCACCAAGGATATCGGCGATAAACTTCGATTCATTAAATAGCGAGATCGCGTCGTTGATACTAGTCGGGAGGAACCGTGCGCAGTCCCCCGTCATCTCTTTTTTTTCCAAGCATTCCCCTTCAAACCCTGTCTTGAGCATCGTGTACAAGACGAGGTAGGGGTTCGCATCGGGAGCGACTGAACGCAGTTCGATACGGGCCGTCTTTTCATTGGCCATCGGAATGCGGATCATGGAGCCGCGATCGATCGCTGAAACCTTGATCTGATTCGGTGCTTCAAAGTGCGGATCGAGGCGGCGGTAGGCATTCACCGACGGGTTAAATACCAGGCAGATCTCTGGCGCATGATTCAAGAGTTTGAGAATGAAGTCCCAGGCCACATCGGAAAGCCCATTTTTCCCCTTCACGTCGTGGAAAATATTCTTGCCATTCTTGCTCAGAGAAAAGTTGGTGTGCATGCCGGACCCATTGATCCCGACGAATGGCTTTGGAAGGAACGTCGCCGTGTGCCCCATGGATCGAGCCACCTGGCGGCAGATCAGCTTGTACAACTGCACGTGATCCGCAGCGCGAACCACATCGGCATAGGAAAAGTTCATTTCGAACTGTGACGGCGCGACCTCCGGATGATCTTTTTCATTCTTGAAGCCCAGGGCGCGCTGTGCCTCCGCCGACTTATCGATAAACTGACGGAGCATATCCAGCGGGAGCGAGTGATAGTACCCACCAGTTGAGATGAGCTTAAACCCGTTCTCACCGTAACGTTGCTCGGCGTTCTGCCCTTCCACAAGGAAGCCTTCAATTTCACTGGCAGCATGTGCGGCAATGCCCTTCTTCTTGAGGTCCTCCGTATAGGATTTCAGCATCCCGCGAAAGTCGCTGTGATACGGCGTCCGATCACTGTTCAACACAGACGCAAAGAAAATCACCTTCCCTGCACCAATCACATCGGCCGGAAGATATCGGATGGAGGACCAGTCGACGGCAAGACGCAGGTCCGACTCATGTTGCGGCGTGAACCCGCGGATAGATGACCCGTCAAATGTCAGATTGCCCAACGACTCCAGCAGGTACTTCTTGTCGTAGTCGAGCATATGAAGTCGGCCTTCAATATCGGAGAAGCATAAAGTCACAGCCTTGATATGCGTTTCCTTCTTAAGCCACGAGGTATATTCCTGTTCCAGTTCTTTGGCTCCGGCCTTCTCAGCACGCTGCGCCGCCTTGAGATTCATTTCCTCGAGCTCGTCATACGGAATTTCGAGGAAACTCTTTAGGTCATCGGATTTGAGTTTAGCCATGGTCCTCATGAAGACGCTCTTTCTGAATTTCTGGAAATAGACCAGCGCCGAAACCCATTTCGTAGCGCATGTCGGTCGAGCTTGCTTGGTTCGTGCTCACCCATCTCTACTGCTCATAATTTTCAACAACCTGTGGCGGGCGAACTTCCGCGTCGTCCGGGTCAAGGCCGACCTCACGAAGGGCGCGTCGCTGGCGCAAGAGGTCCCAGCACTGATCGAGCTCAACCTGGACTTGCTCAAGCCGCTTGCGATCGACTTTGGGATGTGCCCTTTGCTCGTGCAAATGATGTTCTTCTGCAACAAGGCGTTGAATATGATTGAGGACCGGCTGATCTTCGACCTGATTGTCCACCCTGAATCCTCCAGCGCAACGTGATCGGAACGGTCACGCTTTGATGTTACGCCCACCCGAAACTGCGGTCAACTGATGTTCTAGCCAGCATGTATTCCCCGGCGCGTTGCGAGAGGTCCGGCACGAAATGGAGGCCGCCAGCTATCGGCTTCTGAACGATTACGATGTCGTCGACAGCCAGCACTTCCAGATTTTCGTGAAGGCCGCCGGGTGACATCTGAGACGGCTCTCACCAGCGTTTCATCGATGAATCGTTCCGGAACTGCCGTCCAGATCGGCCACGACAGCCATGTGGCAAAATAGCTTGCCCCAGGAGCTTCCACCATTCAAATCTCCTCGTTTTCGCGAGGCTCTTGCTCGGACGGTCAGTGAACGTGGCTGTCGCTTTCTCCCCTCGCAAACGACTATCTTGTAGCAGCCGCCATGCAAGCCAACGGTTGAATCTTCATAGCTTAATTAAGGAGGGCACCATGCGTGTCATATTTCTGGCAATCAGTACGTTCTGCATCGTGCTGACCGTCTCGCCAGCGCTGGCAAAAGAGAAGCAACATGACAAACACATGGACCCACAGGCCATGATGGAGCTGTGGAAGCAGGCCGCCACCCCTGGTGAACCGCACAAGCAATTCGCTGCTCTAGCTGGGAGCTGGACGACTCAGACCAAGGAGTGGATGGAGCCAGGCAAGCCACCGACGGAATCCTCCGGTACCGCGGAACTGAAGATGGTGCTGGACGGACGATTTCTCTATCAGGAATTCAACGGCCAGATGATGGGTCAGCCGTATCATGGCATCGGTATGGATGGATACGATAACATCACCAAGAAGTATGTCACCGCCTGGTTCGATACCATGGGCACGGGCATTTTCTTCATGGAAGGCACGGCCAGCTCAGACGGCAAGACCATCACGTTGCGAGGCTCACACCCTGAGCCAGGGGGCGGAAAGATGTCGCATCGTGCGATCTGGAAGTTGATCAACCACAATACCCAGCAGTTCGACATGTATGGTGCGCACCACGGACACAAAGAAACGAAGATGATGGAGATCGTGTATACGCGGAAAGAATAGCCATTTTCGCAAGGAATCGATGATCCGATATCAGCGAGGACGCCCCTTGATCCATGGACATGCTTGTCCATGGAACAGGAGGCATCTCGATCTGACATCGGATCATCGACAGCCCAGACGCAATTGAGAGAGGAGACCCGGATTGCCTCTATTCGTATTACGCAGCCTGGTCACGCACCGCCTTCACTTGCCGTTCGGCTTCCAGCCAATGCTCCAAATCTTTTCCATCCTGGAACCCGCTTCGTTCATACAGAATATAGGCGAGCTCAGCGATTCGTTGATCCAGAGGCTCACATCCTTCCGCCCAATCCTCCGACCTGCCGTTGGTTGATCCGTCGGAAGACGATTCCCGTTGACCAGCCTTGGATCCCGGTACACTAGGCCCAATGACTCTCAGTCCCCTGTTTTCACCTCTCATGCGACGCGCCATACTCCTCCTCCACGTGTAACGTCCTCTCACATCCTGCCCTCGCCAAGGGGACTGCCCCCTCGACACCTCATCGTTCGCATTGTACCGAGATCAGTCAGCGATACAACATTCTTCGTGGATTTCAGAATCCAGTCCATACACCGCAAGCACTGGCTGTCCAATCAACGACCGTCTTGTACGTGCCGTTCCCCCATGCTGTTCCAAGTGAGAACAGTGACAACATTGTGGGTAGCATCACATGAGTTGATGTGGTAGCGTCACAAGTAACCCCACAACAAAGTCTGGAACTGATCGCTCACCGCTCGCATCTACCTGCGACCCGTTCCAGTCTATTCACCAACTACTTCTCACAGGAGGTGCCTATGAGACGCGTATCTATATTTTCTGCACTCTGCGGTTGGAGCGCCATTCTGTTCCTGTCTGCGGCTTGTGTCTCAGCAGAAGGACCAAAGAAAGGAGCATCGGCCATGACAGTCTCGAACGGCAAACAAGTGTCGCTGGAATACACCATGAAGCTGGACGATCAGTCGGTCGTCGATTCAAACGTCGGCGGAGAGCCATTGAAGGTGACTCAGGGGAAACATGAGCTGGTTCCTGGCCTGGAGAAGGCGCTTGAGGGCATGGCGGCAGGAGAGAAAAAGAACGTCACCGTCGCTCCACCGGATGCGTACGGCACGGTTGATCCCAAGGCGTTTCAGGAGGTGGAAAGGAAGATGGTGCCGGCGGAGGCGCAGAAGGTGGGCATGCAATTGGAAGGAACAACCACCGATGGACGGAAGGTCTTTCCTCGGATCTCCGAAGTCAAGAACGAGACCGTCGTACTCGACTTCAACCATCCCCTGGCCGGCAAGACACTCTACGTCGAGGTCAAAGTGCTGAAGGTGGCCCAAGCCCCAGCGGCGAAATAATTCAATCCTCGTGCGGGGCGGTCACCGCCTCGCACGAGGAAGATCTCACACAAACTGAGAAAAATGCTCCGGCTTCACTTGCTTGCCCACCTAACACAACGCCGTTCTTCATTCTTGCCATTTGCACAAGCCCATGAATTGACAGAGAAATGGAGCTGCGCTGGATGAAGGAGAGGAAGTGGAGATGACTGGTGGTCGCCATAACGAGGGATTCAACTAGATCATGTGTATCGATACAGATAGCACAGGTAGAAGGGGTTACGGAACCTGGAATTATTGTGTTCTACTCTGCTCGTCGCACCACCAACACTCCATCCCGAATCGTGACCAATACAGCAGATACGCGTGGATCAGCTGAGACGGTCCGATTGAGTTCTTGAATAGCCGCAGTGGATTCGTCCGGCGGTGGTTGTTTCAACACCTCGCCGCTCCATAGCACATTGTCAATCAGGATCACGCCGTTCGGCGTGAGCAGGTCGAGCGCACGTCGGTAGTAATTGAGATAATTGATCTTATCGGCATCGATAAAGATGAGATCGAATGGTCCAGAGAGCGTCCGCATCGTGTCGAGCGCGGGGCCCATTCGGATGCTGATCTTGCTCCCGCATTGTGCCTGCGCAACATAGCGTCGAGCCACCACCGCTGATGGCTCGTTGATCTCACAGGTGATGACTGTTCCATCTTCTGGTAGAGCTTCAGCAAAGCAGAGGGCGCTATAGCCGGTAAACATCCCGATTTCGAGTACCCGCTTGGCACCCACCAACTGCGTCATCATTTTGAGAAACGCCCCTTCCAGTGGGCCGACCAGCATTTGGGGATACTCCATGGTCCGCTGGGTCTCCTCGCGCAGCGCTCGACAGACTGACGACTCCGGTATGGAATGCGCTTCGGCATAGGATTCGATCTCGGATGGAACCAGCCTGTTCATTAGAATTCCCTTGGATGATTTGAAAAACGCGCCGCCCGTTGCGTACACTGCGACGACCGAATCACGGACGTGAATCTTAGCACAGTGACCTGGAGGCTGAATTGAAAACCTTCGCCACGTTAGAACCCCTCACCACCAGACTGCTGGAAATTCAACGCATCAATAGTGCAGCCTCGGTCCTTTCATGGGATCAGGAAACCTATATGCCGGTCGGTGGTGGAGAAGCTCGAGCTGAGCAGATCGCCGTGCTCCAAGGTTTGGCCCATGAGAAGCTCGTCTCGCCGGACATGCAGACGCTCTTGTCACAATGGGTGGATCCGGCGACGGGCCAGGCGGCCGAGCAACCCGGAGACAGCTGGGACGAACCGGCGCGCTCGCTCTTGCGCGAAACATGGCGGGATTTCAGCCGCGCGAAGAAACTGCCGTCGGATTTCGTGGTGGCACTGAGCCGAGAATGTTCGCTTGCCCAGCAAGTGTGGGCTGAGGCCAGAACGAAAAACAAATTTTCCATGTTCCTCCCGAACCTTCGAACGGTGCTCCGGCTCAAGCGTGAAGAAGCGCAGTATCTCGGCTATCAGGACTCACCCTATAACGCCCTGTTGGATGTCTATGAACCAGGCGCGACCATTGCGAATCTCCAACCAGTATTTACTGCACTCAAGGCCCGGCTGGTGCCGTTGCTGAAAAAGATCGCACAGAGCCGGGTGAAGATCGACGATAGCGTGTTGCACCACTCGTATGACCAGGCTCGACAACTGGAGTTCGGGCGGCTGGTCTTGACGGCGATGGGCTATGATTTTGAGCGTGGCCGTCTGGATCTGTCAGCCCATCCCTTCACCACGTCGTTTCATCCAACCGATGTGCGCGTCACCACCCGTGTTCATGAACATGAACTGCAATCCTGCCTCTTCAGCTGTATCCATGAAGGCGGGCACGGGCTGTACGATCAAGGGTTGGATCAACGATATTTCGGGACGCCGTTGGGTGACTCGGTTTCTCTCGGTATTCATGAGAGTCAGTCTCGTCTGTGGGAAAACTGCGTGGGTCGTTCGCAGCCTTTTTGGCGCTTCTTTTATCCGATTTTACAACAGACCTTTCATGAACAGCTGCGCGGCGTGGAGATCGACCAGTTCTATGCCGCAATCAATTGCGTGAAACCGTCGTTGATCCGCGTGGAAGCCGATGAGCTGACCTACAATCTCCATATCATGCTGCGATTCGAAATCGAGCAGGATCTGGTGGAAGACAAGATTCAGCCTGAAGACTTACCCGCCATCTGGAATCAGAAGGTGGAGGACTACTTGGGTATCGTTCCACCCTCTGACGCGGACGGAGTGTTACAGGATGTCCACTGGTCATTCGGGGCGTTCGGCTATTTCCCCACGTATACCTTAGGCAACCTCTACTCCGTCCAATTTTTCGAGCAGGCCAAGTTGGAGATTCCGAATCTGGAGCATGAGATTGCGGCAGGCCAATTGTTAAGTTTGCGCCGGTGGCTCGAACAGAAGATTCACCGCTGGGGTCGCATGTTCACGCCGGCCCACCTCGCCCAGCGCGTGACGGGGGCAACGGTGAGTCCCGAACCTTTTCTCAATTACGCGGAAAAGAAGTACGGCGAGATCTACCAGCTCTGAGCATCGATGACCGGTCGGCTGTCATACCCCAGCACGGTGTTGAGCTGTGTAACGATGACTGGAGGCAACGTAAATTCAGCTTGCACCTCGATCCGATGCGGCACGAGCAGCGTGGTGTGGAACACAATATCGCGAATGGGAATCTTCAGCTCAGGGTCCTGAGGTGTGCTCAGCTGAACCGACTCGACGGAGTTCGTGATGGTACCGCTGTCTTGTGGTCCATAGGCCGCGACGACGGCATCAATGATGTCCTTGACCTTTTCATTGGCCTCTTCCCCTTCGATGGCACGCAGGAGTAAGGGAATCGCTTCCTCCTTTGCCTGATCCGATACCGTGAAGTTTTCGATCCGGCCTTTTCGGCGGAGGGAGGTCAGGTCATTATCGAGATCCTTGCTGAACGCTCCATATGCAAAACGAAAGAATTCGAAATGAAACGCTTTCAGGCCTTTGGCAAAGGTTTGAAGCTCACACAGAAAACACAGCTGCTGCAGTTTGACATCGCTCAGCTGACCAAGTGGCTCAGCGAGTTGCAGGACGTACAAGAGCAGGGTACGGTCGACGGCAATCTGGTTGGGCGTTCTCACAGTCTCCTCGCTCTATATCGTGAAGGTTTCACTATAACCAGCCGGAAACGCAACCGTCAAAGGCGGAGAGATTTTCAGATCGGTTTGCAGAATCACTCTTGACCCGCCGCGTAATTTCGTCTTTAATCCCGGCTCCAGGAGGATCGGTCTCATCACCATGTCCAAACATGTCAAAGAAATGGGTGTCCTGAAGGAGCACCTCGGGAAGCACCAGCTGAAATTCACGCGCCAACGTGAACTGATCCTCGACGCATTTCTCAAGCAAGAACATATTACAGCCGAAGAGATGTACCACCAACTGGCCAGAAAGGATCCGCACCTGGGCTTGGCAACCATTTACCGCACGCTGAACCTCTTCTGCGAAGCCGGTCTGGCTCAAGCCCGCCACTTCGGCACTCAAACGCAGTACGACAACATCTCGCACAAGGGCCACCACGATCACCTCATTTGCACCGGCTGCGGAAAGATTGTGGAGTTCGAGAACTGCGACATCGAGCGCCTCCAGGAAGAGGTGGCCTCACGGAACGGCTTTACAATCCAAACCCACCGCCTTGAGCTCTACGGTCTCTGCTCCCCCTGCCGCCAATGACGCTCCCCGCAGCTTGTTGCGGGGGATCACACGTTGACCTCTGGGGATTTTTCTGCTATCCTTCTTGAGACGGTTTATCAATTTCAACTCAGCCCATACTTCACATTGAAATAGCAGGTTCAATCATGCGCATGGTCCTTCAACGTTCCTCTCGTATCACAGCCCTTGCCCATCAACGGAGGGCCTTAGGCATTTCAGCCACCTGTTTCCTGATGCTCTTCTGGCTGGTCATGCCGGCCATCACCTCTGCTGCCGACACGTTGACCATCTATTCTGGACGGGCCGAACGATTGATCAAGCCGGTCTTGGATGCCTTCACGGCAAAGACTGGGATTCACATCGAGTTACTCTCATCCGGTACCACTGAGTTGGTGAACCGGATGAAGGCCGAAGGAGACCGCAGCCCCGCCGATCTCTTCATCACCAATGATGCCGGCAGCTTGGAACAGGCACGCACTGCGGGACTCTTCCGCCCCTTGAACATGCGGGAAGTTGAACGGGCCATTCCTCCTCAATTCCGCGCAGCAGACAACAGCTGGATCGGCTTGTCAGGCCGGTTTTGGGTTGTTGTGTACAACACCACACTGGTGAAGCCTGATCAGATCAAGTCCTTGGTGGATCTGGCGGATCCTACGTGGAAGGACAAAATCGCCATTCCTAACGCCGGCAGCGAATATTTGCAGGCAGGGGTGTCGGTCATTCGCGCGAGTCTCGGTGACGATCACACCAAGAAATTCCTCGAAGGGCTTCGGGATAACGCCGGCACACAGGTCTACCAAAAAAGCTCGCAGATCGTTGATGCCGTCGCCAAGGGTCAGGTCACCATGGGCATCGTGAATCACTATTACGTCTATCGGCATCTCGCCACACAACCGGCTGCACCGCTGGCGGTTGTGATGCCCGATCAACAGGAGGGGGGCATGGGCGCCATCATGAACGTGGCGGGCATCGGCATCCTGAAACACACGCCCCACGTGGAGAACGCCAAATTGCTCGTGGAATTTCTCGTGGCGCAGGCCGGCCAGAAGATGTTCGCCGACCTCGACAAGGAGTACCCGCTCCATCCAGAGGTGAAAGCAGATCCGGCGCTGCCCGAACGGAAGAGCTTCCGGGCAGCCTTAGTCCCATTGACCAAGCTCGCCGAACTCCGAGAGCCGACGTTACTGCTCATCGAACAAGTCGGAATGCGGTAACCGCGCGAGCGCCCCGTGATTGCCCTACACCGATTAGCTGTTTCACCGCTCCAACTCGCCGCCCTGGCCAGCGCGGCATTGATCCTGCTACCTCTCGGCTATGTCACCACCCTCGCCTTGTCGGCCGATCTCTCGGTGTGGCATCGGCTCTGGACCACTCGAGTCCCGGAACTATTGTGGAATACGATTTCCTTGGCGGGCGCCGTGGCATTGCTGACGCTCGGACTCGGCGTCTCGACCGCCTGGATGGTCACACGATTTGAGTTCCCCGGCCGCCGACTGTGGGAAGTCGGGCTTGTGCTACCGCTCGCCATGCCGACCTACGTCCTAGCCTATGTGTACAACTATCTCTTGGGATTCGGCGGTCCGGCAGAACAGCTCTGGCAGATGATCGCCGGACCTCACGCCAGGATCATCTCACCCCAAAGCTTCTGGGGCGTTACCTTTGTGATGGCACTCGACACGTTCCCCTTCGTCTACTTGCTCACACGCAGTGCACTCCTCAGCTTTAACGTGTCGTTTGAAGAAGTCGCCCGCACATGTGGCGCATCACCACTTCGGAGAATGCTGTTCGTCACCCTTCCGTTGCTACGCCCGTCTATCGTTGCCGGCGTTGCCCTTGTTATCCTGTACGTCGTTTCCGACTTTGGCGCCGTCTCTCTGCTGCGTTATCAAACCTTGACCTATGCCGTCTTTCAGCAAATGACCGGACGATCTGACAACCAGGCCGCAAGTATCCTGAGCATCCTATTAGTCATCCTGGCACTCCTATTCTTGTTGACCGAACGATGGTCTCGCCGAAAGAGCCGGTTTTACCAGACCAGCGGGCGCTTTCGAGCGCCTCAACGCATCCAGTGCGGATGGTGGCACACGGCAGCGCTGACGACATGCCTGAGCACCGTGATCGGTTTGGCCTTTGGAATCCCTGTTTCTCTCCTGGTAACATGGAGTCTATCCCCTGAAGCCCAAGCGATTCTCGATGCCCGCTTCTTCGGCTTCGTCTGGAACAGCGCCCTGCTGTCAACCCTAGCGGCCACGGCCGGCGTATTGGTTGGGCTGCCTCTCGCCTACCTCGCCAGCCGAAAACCAACCTGGCTCAATACTGGTTGTCTGCAAGCTGCGTACGCCGGCTATGTCCTGCCAGGACCGGTCGCCGCACTCGCGGTATTGGTCCTCTTTCTCAACGTCCTGCCGTTCTTTTATGGTACGGTCTTCGTGTTGATCGTCGCCTATGTCCTGCATTATCTCCCAGCTGGGCTCCAGTCACTCGAACCGTCCATTCAACAAATTACCCCGAATCTTGAAGAAGTCGCCCGCACCCTGGGTCTGACCGTTCGGGAAACCTGGCGTCGCGTGACGCTGCCCCTCATTCGCAACGGGGTTATCGTGGCGTGGGTCTTGATCTTTTTGCAGACGATGAAAGAGCTCCCGGCGACGTTGTTGTTGCGACCGGTGGGGTTTGACACCTTGGCAATCCGTGTCTGGCTGGAAGCAAGTGAAGAGTATTACCAACTCGCGGCCCCATCCGCCTTATTGATCGTGCTCGTTGGCCTACCGGCGCTCGCCTTGTTGCTGTCCCGTGATTGGCGGGCCGCATAACATCGCTATGAACACACAGTTGCACATGACACAGGTGGATGCCGACCGGCATGAAAGTCACCTCCACCTCTCCACGCCGGCCCCTTCCATCTTGGAACTCCGTTCTGTGTCCTGTGCCTATGATCCCAGCAGACCGGCAATCCGCGATATTTCATTTTCTGCACGAGAAGGCGAAATCCTCTGTTTGCTCGGACCGTCCGGCTGTGGCAAGACAACCGTGCTACGAGCCATCGCCGGCTTTGAACCAGTTCGGGCCGGACAAATTTTTTTATCGGGCCGGTTGGTCTCCTCGTCCTTGGAAACGATTCCGACGGAGGACCGCCGTGTCGGCATGGTCTTTCAGGAGTACGCCCTCTTTCCACACCTGCGCGTCGCCGAGAACATCGCCTTCGGGCTTCATCATCTGTCACGGGCGGAACGGACATGTCGGGTTCAAGAAATGCTGCGGCTGACCGGCCTCGAAGGGCTCGACCGACGCTACCCGCATGAGTTGTCGGGAGGACAGCAGCAGCGAGTGGCGCTCTCCCGAGCGCTGGTGCAGAATCCTGTCTTGCTCCTCCTCGATGAGCCGTTCAGCAACCTTGACCCCGATATGGCGGGCCGTATGCGCCAGGAAGTCCATGCCTTGTTACGCCGGATGAAAACCACGACCATTCTCGTGACGCATGATCATGACGAAGCCTTCGCCATGGCCGACCGCATCGCCGTTCTGAATCAGGGAGTGCTCGAGCAGATGGATTCCCCGGAGGTGATTTATCATCTCCCCGCCACGCGGTTCGTGGCCGATTTTGTGGGCCAAGCCGACTTTGTCACCGGACAGATTCGACAAGGCAGAGTGCATACCGAACTGGGAGAGTTTCCCGATACGCTCAACAGTCCTGAGGGAAGCACGGTCGTTGTCATGATCCGCCCGGACGACATCCAGCTCATGCCCAATAAATCAGCCAAACCTCGGGTTGTGGCCCGCCAGTTCAGAGGGTCTGAAAATCTCTACACGATCCAGCTCCCATCCGGGCAGCTCATCCACAGCAGTGAAAGCTCAACCTGCGTCTACCAGGAAGGTACCGCCGTCGAACTCCGTGTCTCTGCCACGCACACGGTTCTCTTTGCTGCCAAACCATCTCCTCACTCCTAGGGAAGGTCTGATTTATTCCCCGTTGGTGATGTGCTATGAGGAATGCAGCACTGAACGGGAGACGCATCCATGCACCAACAGACCTTTGCAGAAATCCCATTCGAGCAATATCGCA
>Ga0224505_10001755_pt1 | contig 13348 bp, 9 predicted proteins | sample SF_Jan12_sed_USG_FD_169102 | JGI IMG/M metagenome (GOLD analysis project Ga0224505, IMG submission 169102) | Sediment microbial communities from San Francisco Bay, California, United States - SF_Jan12_sed_USGS_4_1 | ecosystem: Environmental > Aquatic > Marine > Sediment | place: USA: California...
TCGGCCCGGGCCGCACCCGACCCCGCGGCCCTGGCCGACCCAAATGTCGACCTGCGCACGCTCGTGCCGGGGAAAGGCTGACCGATGCACATCGGCGGCCCCGCGCTCGGTCACCCCACCTGAGACCTCGATCTGCAACGCCGCATCCGTGAGACGCGGCGCGACCGAACGGCGAGAGCGGTGTCGCGCGCTCGGGGCAGGCGCAGCATGCTCGACCGCGTGCTGCGACGAGAGCCGGGCGAGCGCCCGCTTCCGGTCGAGCTCGACGCCGAGGCGACCGTCGACCGAGGCGACGACGTCTGGAAGTCCCTGCGGTTCTGACCGTTCCGCCGCGAGACGCCAGGTAGTCTGGACCAGACTAGTCGGTCGTGAGGCGGTGGACGAGGTCGTCGGGACTTCCCTCGGCGTCGACGGCTCCGTCGCGGAACACCACCACGCGGTTCGCGTAGCGCAGCGCCTCGGGGTTGTGCGTTGCGGCCAGCACCGCGCCTCCACGGCCGACCACATCCCACAGGGCCTCGAGGATCAGGTCGGCGTTCTCGGTGTCGACCTCGGCGATCGGTTCGTCGGCCAGCACGACCTGTGGCTCCGAGATGAGGGCTCGGGCGACCGCGACCCGCTGTTGCTGGCCCGCGCTCAATTCGAACGTTCGGTTCTCGAGGCGGTCGGCGAGGCCGAGCCGCTCGAGCCAGGCTCGCGCACGCCCGTGCGCGTCGTCGAGGTCGACGCCGTCCACCCGCAGCGGGAGTTCCACGTTCTCGAGGGCCGACAACGTCGGGAGCAGTCCGAACGATTGGAAGACCACCCCCATGCCCCGTCGGCGCAACGCGTGGCGCTGCGAACGCGAGAGATCGCGCATCGGGCGCCCCTGCCACCGGACCTCGCCTTCGTCGGGGGCGTCGAGCCCGCTCATCGCTCCGATGAACGTGGTCTTGCCCGAGCCGCTCGGACCCATCAGCGCCACGAAGTCGCGCGGCGCCAACGCGAGCGACGCGCCGCGCACCGCCAGGGCCCCGTGGGTTCCCGGGTAGGAGCGAACGACACGGTCGGCTTCCAGGAGCGGGGGGATCCGATCGGCAGCCGGCTCGGTGCCGGCGGCCGGCGGCGGCTCGGGGACGGTCGCGTCCGACTGATCATCGGAGCGGCGCCCCCACGTCGCACGCAGGTCGTCGATCTCAGGCATCGCCGGTCTCGTTCCGCCGCCGCAGACGCACCTCGTCGGGGGAGATCTCGGCCTCGAGCTCCCCGTCGCCGAGCGCCGCGACCGCCTCGTCGGGCAGCCGGACGCGACCGTCACGACCGAGGGGCGCCACCGCCGTGCCGTCGTGCAGCTGCCTTCCGTCGCGCACGCGGATGCGCCGGTCCGCAGCGCGGGCTGCTCCGAGATCGTGGGTCACCATGACGATCGTGACCCCGAACTCGCGGTTCACCGCTCTGAACGCCTCGAGCACGGCGGCGGCGCTCTCGGAGTCGAGCTCGGCCGTGGGTTCGTCGGCAAGCAGGATGGCGGGCGTGTTCGCGAGCGCGACCGCGACCGCAGCGCGTTGCTGCTCGCCACCGGAGAGCATGCCGGGCGTATGCCGCAACCGGTCACCGAGCCCGACGAGCCGCACGAGCTCATCGGGGTCGTGGCGCCGGCCGAGGGCGCCTCGCGGGTCCACCGCGGCCGGCAACCGCACGTTCTCCCGAACGGTGAGATAGGGGACCAGGTTCCGCGCGGTGCCCTGCCACACGAATCCGATGCGTGCGGCCCGATGGTGCGTGAGCTCGTCGATGCCCATCAGCCCGAGGTCGCGACCGTCGACCTCGACGGAGCCCGCGGAGGCGCGGTCGAGTCCGCCGATGAGGTTGAGGATCGTCGACTTCCCGGCACCGCTCGGGCCGACGACCGCCAGGAACTCGCCGGCGGCGACGTCGAGGTCGACTCCCCCGAGCGCCACCACGCCCGTCTCGGCGATGCGATAGACCTTGTACACATGGCGGAACCGGATCAAGGCCTCGTGCTCCGTGGGTGCGAACAGTTCCGGACTCACCATCGTCACTCGGCTTCACCCCGCAGCACGCCGGTGACCGACGATCGCATCAACGTCCGCAGCGCCGCCCAGAGGGCCAGCGCGCTCGCGACGACGATGGCCAGCACGGCCGCGCCGAGCGCGGCCCAGTCGATCACGAGCACGGGTGCCGGGAAGGACACCCCGAGACTCGTGCCCACGTACGGCATCACGAGCCTCAGCAGCCAGTAGCCGATGCCCAGGCCGGCGACGATCGAGAACCCCAGCAGCGCGGTCTGTTCGAGCACAAGCGTGGCTCGGATCTGACGGTGTCCGGCGCCCATCGCCCGAAGGGCTGCGAACTCGTAGTCGCGGCGGCGCATGGTGAAGTACAGCCCTGCGGCCACGCCGATGATCACGAGGCCCACGCCGGCGGCGGCGGCGGCGAAGTTCATGCCGACGGCCAACGACTGGGGAAGCTGGGCGAGCAGGCCCTCGATCGGTGCGGTAGCGCTCACCACGCCGGTCGTCCAGCCGGCGGCGGCCAGCGAGTTGGACGGGTCGTCGGGAGTGTTGGCCCACACCTCGCTCGCGGTGAGGCCGGGTTCCGGGATCGAGAACTGCCGTTCCAGCAGTCCCTGCACCGAGACCACCACGAACGGCGCATTGGGGACCACACCCGGGAACTGGTCGGCGTTCGCCACGAGCTCGACCGGCAATCGCTGGCCCGCGATGCCGACCTCGATGGTGCCGTCCATCTGCGCTGCGACGTCGTCGGAGACGAGCGCAGGCAGTGCCGGCGCGGGGGGCAACAGCCCGCCCACAACGACGCCCGCGCCCGGGCGGAACGTGTACACGAGCGAGCCTTCGGCCGGCGCCGCGCTGCCCGCGCTGCCGCGCCAGGTGATCGGTTGCCAGGTCTCGAGGTCGAGGCTGGCCTCACCGAGTCGTGGTGTCGCGATCGCGACCGCGACCTCGGCGGGCAGCTCGGCGCTGATGTCGGCTGCGAACGTGATCGAGAGGAGCCGCTGTGCGTCGGGCACCGGAAGCGCGACGGGCTGCGAGCCCTCCGTGAGCGGTTGTTGGGTCGTCGTGAGGTTCCCGTTGGGGGCGACCGAGGTCGCTTGGAGCCGCAGGACGTCGACGCCCTCGGGCATCTCGATCGTCATCGAGAGCTCCTGCGTTCCCTCGGGGACCGGCGTGCCGATCGGGGGCGTTTCCAGGCGCTGGAGGATCTCGTCGAGCGGGGTTTCGGACAGATCCGATCGCCACCAGCCGGCCTCGCCGTAGCGAGAGGGGTCGATGCCGATCGCCGTCGGAGGCAATGAGAAGGTTCCCGATGGCAGCCGCGGCTCGGTGCGCACCACGGCCATCGTCAGTGGCGGCAGGGAGCCGGCAGCGGCGAGCGGCTGACCGGGAGGCGTCGCGCTCACGCTCCAGTCGGCCCCGACCTGCACGTGTGCGGCATCGCTGTGGTTCTGCAACACGATCGCGCGGTAGCTCGTGGCGAGCACCAGCAGTCCCATCGACAACAGCAGCAGGAGCGCGGCCGCGAAGCCGGTGCCGGGCGAACGGCCGAGCCGGCGACCGGCGAGATAGGCGGGGAGCCGGCGCGTTCGCCCGATGCGCCCGTCGAGCCGCCGCATGCCGAACGACAGCGCTCGCAGGGCGATGAACGACGCCGCGAACAACAGCAGCGTTGGTGCGGCCAGCACGAGGGGCTCGATCGCACCCGCGCCTGGTTGCGGCTTCGTGCCTCCGCGCAGCTGGATGAACGCGAAGATGCCGAGCGGCACCACGATCAGCTCGACGGGAACCCTCGCGAGCAGCGGCCGGTCCTCGCGCGAGGCCCGCCGGCGTTCTTCGACCACGGTGCGGCCGACTGCCGGGGCCGAGAGCGCAAGGAGGACGAGCGCCCCGAGCAGGGCAACCGCCACCCCGAGCCACAGCGCGCCGGGAGTGAGTCTGATCGGGAAGGCCACTCCCCTGAGCTGCCGCCCGTTCGAGAGGCCTGCGAGCCTGGCGAGACCCAGCCCGAGCAGCAGGCCCAACGGATAGGCCACGACCGCCGAGATCAGCGCCTGCGCGCCCTGGGCGGCGAGCAGCGTGCGCCTCGGGAAGCCCCGGCTGTGCAGCACGGCGAGCTCGAACGACTGCCGGCTCAACGTGAGCGCTCCCACCCCCGCCAGCACGGCCAGGGTGACGGCGCCGATCTGGAACACCACGAGCAGGATCGGAACTCGCAGGTTGCGCACCCGCTGGTCGACGAGATCGAACAGGGTGTCGAGTCCCGTCACGAGGCGGGCCGAGCTCAGCCCCGGCTGTGCCTGCACCGCTGCCTCGGCGTCGGCGAGCTGCGTCGGGACCTGCGATGCGGCATCGAAGCGCAGGCCGCGCAGCGCGAGGAAGGCGTCCCAGGTGTACTCGCTCGTGAGGGCGAGCCGGCGGGCAGCGTCGAGGTAGGTACCGCGGCTCACGAGCGCCGGCTGCGGTTCCGTGGAATCCTGCGCCGGGAACGGGCTCCGACCTCCGAACCAGAACGGGTCGTCGGGATCGGGCGCGCTGGAGGTGCCGGACACGCGCAGGGTTTGCACACCGTCGTTCGGCCCGACGATGTCGATCGAGTCGCCGGGTTCCACCTGCAGGGCCGCCGCCCGTTCGGCCGGCAGGACGATCTCGCCGGTGGCCGGCGGCGCTCCATCGATCGTGAGATGGTCGCCCGCACCGTCGCGGAAGACGAGGGGAGACGAGGGGCCGTCGGTCCCACCGAGCCGCACGGTGCCGAGGCCCTGGGGCACGAGCGTGTTCACGGGCGCACCGTCGAGGGCGTTCGCGATCGCGGAGTCGGCCACGCGCCAGTCGAACTCCGGACCTCCGACCACCTGCAGCCGGGCGTTCCTGACGGTCACGCCCTCGCTGCCGATCGAGGACGACAGGATCGCCTCGCGGGCAGCATCGGCGTAGATCGGTCCGGCGACGAGCACGCCGATCGTGAACGCCAGGGTGAGGACGACGGCCAGCCCCAGCGATCGCTGGGCGAAGGAGCGCTTGAGCAGGAATCGAAGGGTCGCCATCGCTCGGGTGGCGCCCTACGGAGCGCCCGCACGATGATACGGACCTGCCGTTGCCTGCCGAGCCCGACATTGCGGAATCGTGCCCTCGCCGGTCGCTCGCCGGGGGGGTCGACGGCCCCTGCTAGTCTGGCGACCGAGCCAGGCACGACACCGACGAGGAGCTGATCCGCACCGTGGACAGGCCCGAGATCATCTTGGCCCCCGGCCCGACCCCGATCCCGCCGCAGGTGTTGCTCGCGCAAGGCAGCCCCCTCGTCTACCACCGCGGTCCCGGGTTCGGGAGCATCATGCGCGAGGTCACCGAGCGGCTTCGCCTGCTCTACCGAACCGAGACGGCCGACGTGCTGGTGATGACCTCGAGCGGCACCGGCGGGCTCGAATCGGCGATCTCGAACTGCTTCTCGCCGGGCGACGAGGTCCTGGTGCCGGTCGCGGGGTTCTTCGCGGAGCGGTTCAAGGCGCTTGCCGAGACCTTCGGACTCACCGTGCTCACGATCGACTACGAGTGGGGAGAGAGGATCCGGCCCGACGAGGTCGCGGCCGCACTCGCCGAGCACCCCGTGAAGGCCGTGCTGCTCACGCAATCCGAGACGTCGACCGGCGTGATCCAGCCGATCGAGCGACTGGCCAAGGTCGCGAACGAGGCGGGGGCGATGGTGATGGTCGACGTCGTCTCCTCGCTCGGCGCGGTGCCGTTCGAGTTCGATGCCTGGGGCATCGACGTCGCGGTCGGCGGGTCGCAGAAGGCGCTCAGCGCCTCGCCGGGCATCGCGTTCGTCGCGATCAGCGATCGGGCCTGGCGGGCGACGCATGAGGCCACGAATCCCCGGTTCTATTTCGACTGGGCGACCTACAAGCGTTTCGCCGACCTTCCCGACCCCGAGAACCCCTGGACCCCGGCGATCAGCGTGATGCAGGGACTGCAGGCGGCGCTCGAGCTGTACTTCCAGCACGGCGTCGATGCCGCGATGGCACGACACAGGATGCTCTCGCGCGCCGTCAAGGAGGGCGCCAAGGCGCTCGGCCTCGACCTGTTCGGTGAGGGCCTCGACGACAACTGGACGGTCACCGCGATCCGGTCGCCGGAGTCTGCCGACGCCGACACGATCAGCGACACGATCCGCGCCGAGCACGGCTGTGTGCTCGCCCCCGGCCAGGGCCCTCTCAAGGGGAAGGTCTTCCGCATCGGACACTTCGGATATGTCAGCGAGCTCGACATCATCCGCGGCCTCGCGGCGCTCGAGATGACGCTTGAGTCGCTCGGCCACCCGGTGAAGCGGGGTGCTGCGGTGGCCGCCGCCGAAACGGTGTTCATGGAGTCGCGTACGCCGTGAGGCTCGACGAGCCCGTTCGATGAGGGTCCTCGTCACCGAACCGTTGTCGGTTCAGGGGCTCGAGCTGTTGCGGGCCGACTTCCAGGTCGACGAGCGCACCGACCTCGCCACCGGCGATCTCGCGGCCGAGATCGAGCCGTACGACGCGTTGATCATCCGCAGCGCCACGCAGGTCACCGACCAGGTGCTCGCGGCCGCCGCGCACCTGAAGGTCGTCGCACGGGCGGGCATCGGGCTCGACAACGTCGACGTCGACGCGGCGACTCGGCGCGGAGTGATGGTCGTGAACGCGCCCCAATCCAACATCATCAGCGCCGCCGAACAGGCGATGGCGCTGCTCCTGGCGCAGGCCCGCAACACGCCACAGGCGCATGCGGCGCTCAAGGCGGGGTCGTGGGAGCGTTCCCGATGGGAAGGCGTGGAGCTCGCCGGCAAGACGCTCGGGCTCGTCGGCCTCGGACGCGTGGGCGCGCTGGTGGCGCAACGGGCAGCCGGGTTCGGCATGCGCGTGATCGCGTTCGATCCCTACGTCAGCGCCGAGCGTGCCAAGGAGATGGGCGTCGACGCGATGCCCTCGCTCGAGGCGTTGCTCGTGCAGGCCGACTTCGTCTCGATCCACCTTCCTCGAACCGACGAGACCGAGGGCCTGATCGGCGCGCACGAACTGCGCCTTATGAAGCAGGGAGCCCGGCTGATCAACACCGCCCGAGGAGGCATCGTCGACGAGGATGCGCTTGCCAAGGCGGTCGAGGACGGTCACCTCGGCGGTGCGGCGCTCGACGTGTACGCGACCGAACCCACCACCGATTCGCCGTTGTTCGCGTTCGATTCCGTCGTCGTCACCCCGCACCTCGGGGCGTCCACGAAGGAGGCGCAGGACAAGGCCGGCACGACCGTGGCCGAGATGGTCCGGCTCGCGCTCACGGGTGAGTTCGTGCCCTACGCGGTGAACGTTTCGGCCGGCGCCGAGGTCACGGAGGTCGTGCGGCCGTTCGTCCCGCTGGCCGAACGGCTCGGGGCCCTCACTGCGGGCCTCGCGGAGGGCGGGGTGCGCTCCATCGTCGCGAGCTATCTCGGGCGCATCGCGGAGTCGGACACGCGTGTGCTCACCCTCGCGATCCTGAAAGGCATCCTGGGCCGCACCGTGCACGAGCCCGTGTCGTTCGTCAACGCTCCGATGCTCGCGCGCGACCGCGGCCTCACGGTGAGCGAGATGCGCTCGACCGTCTCGCAGGACTACGTCAGCTCGATCACCTTGCGGGCCGAGACCGACGGGGATCCCGTCAGCGTGTCGGGCTCGGTTCTCGGCCGCGACCACGAGCGCGTGACGCAGGTCAACGACTTCGAGATCGAGGTCACACCGGCCGGACACATGGTGTTCTTCACCTACGTCGACCGGCCCGGTGTCATCGGCACGGTCGGCTCCTTGCTGGGCGAGGCCGATGTCAACATCGCGACGATGGACGTGGGCCGTACCGCCGAGGGTGGCGAAGCCCTGATGTGTCTCACGGTCGACACCGAGGTACCGCCCGACGTGCTCGACCGCGTCGCCAGGGAGATCGAAGCGCACCAGTTGCGCACCGTGACGATCACCTGAGCGGGATCGAGCTCCCGGCGACATCGGGGATCCCGTTCTCCCCAGAATCGGCACGATCGCCGTGGTAGCGTGCCGGGGCCATGAAGCGGATGTTCGCAACCACCGGTGATGCGGCCGGTGCGCGGGCCCTCACCCGGCCCCGCATCGCGCGCTAGCGCGTCGCCCCCTCAGGCCCCATCCCGCACCATCCGCGCAAGGAGTCTCGCTTCATGAGCCGCTCGTCCAGTCCCGTCGCCCCCGAGCCCCGGCAGGTACCGTCCGCGCTCGAGCGCGCGGCCGTTCGGCGACTGGCGTCGGCCCGGTTGATCTCGCTCACAGGAAGTGGCGCGGCCTTCGCTGCGCTCGCCTACATCATGTTTCAGCTCACCGGTCAGTCGCGGTGGGTCTCCTGGACGCTGTTGCTCACCTTCGGTGCTCAGGGCGTGTTCGCGCCGCTCGGCAGTGCGTTGGGCGACCGGTTCGATCGCCGCCGGGTGTTGGTGATCGCCGACCTCGCTGCCGCTGCGGGGTTCGTCGTCCTGGCGTTCGCGCGCACGCCGGGACAGTTGATCGTGATGGCCTTCGTGACGGCGACGCTCGAGTCGCCGATCTGGTCGGTCTCGGCGGCCGCGGTGCCCAACCTCGTCGAGCCCGAGGATCTGACCTGGGCGAACGGGATGGTGGCCGTCGGCCGGAACATCGGCAACCTCGTCGGGCCGATCCTCGGCGGAGTGCTCGTCGCCATCATCGCGCCCGATTCCACCCCCCAGCAACTCCATATGGCCGGGATCTGGGTCTTCAGCGCGAACGCGGTGACGTTCGCCGTGTCGGCCTGGCTGATCGCGACCACGCCCGGGTCGTTCACCGGGGAGCGCGGTGACGACGAGCGCTTCGGTGGGCTGCGCGACGGTGTCGTGTTCCTGCTGCGCGACCGGGTCCTCCGCGCGATCACCTTGGCGTGGGTCGTGCTGCTGCTCGGAGCGGGTTTCACGCTCGTCGCCGAGGTGGCGCTCGCGGACGAGCTCGGCGCCGGCTCGATCGGCTACGGGCTGCTCAACGCGGGCTGGGGCGGCGGCGCAGCGCTGGGCTCCTTCCTCGCGCAACGGTACCTGCGCGAGCGATACGAGACACGTGCCTTGATCTGGGGGGTGGCGCTGGTCGGCGTGTGCCTCGGCTTGATTGGCATCGCACCCTGGCTGCCGCTCGCCGTCGGGCTCATGGTCGGAGCCGGAACGGGGGAGGGCATCGGCGGGGTCGCCGAGCAGGGCATCATGCAGCGGCGGACACCCGACCACGTGCGCAGCAGGGTGATCGGGGCGAGCGAGTCGGCGATCCTGATCGCCCTCGCCCTGTCGTTCGCGTTCGGCGGGGAAGTGGTCGACGCCATCGGACCTCGCGGCGCCTTTGCGGTGGGCGGTCTCAGTTGCCTGGTCGCCGCGCTGGTGCTCGTGCGCCCGCTCGGGCGCGAACACGTTCGGGCGAGTGCTGCAGACTGAACGGCCACTCAACACACGAGGGCCCCTCTGACCTCACGTCGTACCGAGAGCCCGGTGTCGGCCCCGAACTTGAACTGAACAGCCAGTCAGGCGTATCGTGGACGCTTCTCGAGGGTCGAGATGCGACTGCTCGGGCTGAGGAGCTGACACATCGCGATGGCTTCAGCGAACCGCTCTCACGCGATCGTCGTGGGCGGTGGGCACAATGGGCTCGTCGCCGCGGCCTATCTCGCGAAGGCCGGAGCCAGCACCGTGGTCCTCGAGGCCCGTCACAAGGTTGGCGGCGCCGCGGACACGATGGCGCCATGGCCCGAGGCTCCCGAGTTCAAGGTCACCACGCTCAGCTACGTGATGAGCCTCATGCCCGATACGATCGTTCGCGACCTGCAGCTCGAACGGCACGGCTACCGGGCGACAGCAGTCGGGCCCTACCTCGTGCCGTTCCCCGATGGGCGAGCGATCGTGCAGCACGACGACCCCGCGCAGAACTACGACTCGTTCGCGCAGTTCTCCAAGCGCGATGCCGATGCGATCGAACGCTGGGACGCCTGGATCGGCGGCATGGCCGAGGTGCTGGGGCCGCTGATGATGTCCACTCCACCCAAACTCGGCTCTCTCAAACCCTCCGATCTCACGGACCAGCTCCGGCTCGCATGGCGCTTCCGCGGCCTCGACGTCCGCGGGCTCGCCGACGTGACACAGCTGATGACGATGTCGGTCATCGATCTCCTCGACCGCTTCTTCGAGTCGGACCAGGTGAAGACCGTGATGGCGCTCAACGGCCTGATCGGCACCTGGGCGGGGCCCTACGAGCCCGGCACCGGATACGTGATGGCCCACCACTCGATCGGGGACGTCGGCGACGGGCACCTCGGCGCGTGGGCGGTGCCCGAGGGCGGCATGGGCGCGGTGAGCGACGCGATCGCGGCCAGTGCGCGGTCCTCGGGCGCCGAGATCCGCACCGGGGCGCGGGTCGCGCGCATCATCATCGAGGACGGCGTCGCGACGGGCGTCGCGCTCGACACGGGCGAGGAGCTCCGCGCCCCGATCGTCGTGAGCGCCGTGCACCCGAAGATCACGTTCCTCGACCAGATCGATCGGGCGGAGCTGCCGTCGGACTTCGTCGACGACATCGAGCACTGGAAGTCGCGCAGCGGTGTCGTCAAGATCAACGCCGCGCTCGACCGCGCGCCGGTGTTCACCGCGGCTCCCGAGATCGACGACCTCACCGGCGGGTTCGAGCTCGCCCACTCCGTGGCCTACCTCGAGAAGGCGTTCGAGCAGGCGCGGGCGGGCGAGCCGGCGACCGCGCCGTTCAGCGACGGCGTGATGCCCACGTTCCATGACCGGACGCTCGCGCCCGAGGGCAAGCACGTGGTCTCGCTGTTCACCCAGTGGGTGCCCCACGAGTACAGCGAGGAACCGCACGCCGACGAGCTCGAGGCCTACGCCGACCGCGTCATCGCCGGCTACGACGCGCTCGCGCCCGGGTTCGCCGATTCGGTGCTGCACCGCCAAGTGATCGGCCCCTACGAGATGGAACGGGAGTGGGGCCTGATCGGCGGCAACATCTTCCACGGCGAGCTCAGCGCCGAGCAGCTGTTCCACATGCGGCCGGCACCGGGCTACGCCGACTACCGGACTCCGATCCGCGGGCTCTACCAGTGCTCGAGCGCGACGCACGCGGGCGGCGGCGTCTGCGGCATCCCCGCCTACAACATGGTGCGCGAGATCAAGAAGGACCGCCGCCGCGGTCCGCTCAGACGGAAGGGTTGACACACACGATGGCCGAGCAGAACTCGTCGTTCCCGTTCTACTTCGCGAGTTGGTACAAGAAGTCGCCCTACTTCGAGCGCACGGTAGAAGCCGGCGCCACGAGCTGGGACCTGTACAACCACATGTTGATCCCGACCCTCTACGACGACGACGTCAAGGAGTACTGGCACCTCGTCGAGAAGGTGACGCTGTGGGACGTGGCGGTGGAGCGCCAGGTCGAGATCACCGGGCCCGACGCTGCGCGGTTCACGCAGCTGCTCACGCCGCGCGACCTGTCGCAGACGCGGCCCGAGCAGTGCAAGTACGTGCTGCTCTGCGCGCCCGACGGCGGCATCGTGAACGACCCCATCCTGCTGAAGCTCGCCGACGACCACTTCTGGCTTTCGCTCGCCGATTCCGACGCGTTGTTGTACGCGCTCGGCGTGCAGGCGTTCGCCGGGCTCGACGTGGAGATCCGCGAGCCCGACGTCTCGCCGCTGCAGATCCAGGGACCGCTGTCGAAACCGCTCGTCCGCAAGCTCTTCGGCGACGACGTGGCCGATCAGCGCTACTACTGGCACAAGCAGACCGAGGTGCACGGCATCCCCGTCGTCGTCTCGCGCACCGGTTGGAGCGCGGAGCTCGGCTACGAGGTGTACCTGCGCGACTCGAGCCTCGCGAACGACCTCTGGGACGCGATCATGGCCGCCGGCGAGGAGTTCGAGCTGCGCGCGATCGCGCCGAGCGATCAGCGCCGCATGGAAGCCGGCATCTTCAATTACGGCAACGACATGGACATCACGAACAACCCGTTCGAGATCACCGGGCTCGAGCGGCTCGTGGAGCTCGACAACGACAACGAGTTCGTGTCGCGCGCTTCGCTCGAGCGCATCCGCGACGAGGGTGTGCAGCACAAGCTCGTCGGCGTGACGATCGACGGCGATCCGCTCGGCATGTGGCTCGAGGACTTCTGGCCGGTCGTCGAAGGTTCCGACCGGATCGGGCGCCTCGTCAGCGCCTCGTACTCCCCTCGGCTCGAGGTCAACATGGGATTCGCATGGGTGCCGATCGACAGAGCAGCCCATGGCACGCGCATCGAGATCACCTCGCCGGACGGTCCGATGACGGCGACGGTCTCGCCCCTGCCGTTCCTGGACCCGAAGAAGGAGATCCCCGCGAAGAGCTGAGCGACACGAGCCCGGAGTGCGGTGATCTGGGACGGAGCTCCGCGCCTGACCGCTCGATACGGGATGATGCGTTCGTGGACCCCATCAACGGCAGCCTGCTGATCTCGAACTCGAACCTGCTCGATCCGAACTTCCGTCGAACGATCGTGCTGATCGGGCACCACGACGAGCAAGGAGCCGTGGGGGTCGTGTTGAATCAGCCGCTCGCCGTGGCCGTGGGCGAGGCCGTGCCCCCGCTCGGCCGCCTCGTCGATCCGAGCGATCCCCTGTTCGACGGGGGGCCGGTCGAGCCCGACTCGGTCGTCGTCATCGCCGACTTCATCGATCCATCGAGAGCCGAGGTGCTGGCGATGGGATCGATCGGGTTCCTGCCGCCGGAGGCCGGAGAGGACATCGGCGAGTCGATCCGTCGCGCACGTGTGTACGCGGGGTACTCGGGGTGGGGTCCGGGGCAGCTCGAGGCCGAACTGGCGGAAGGCACCTGGATCGTCGCGCCGGCCTTGCCGGGAGACGTGTTCCACGAGCAACCGGCCAAGCTCTGGGACGAGGTGCTGCGGCGCCTGGGCCGGGGCTATGACATGCTGCGGCTGATGCCGCGCGACCCGTCGATGAACTGAGCGAACGGGTTGCTCCGGCCCGCCGGGCACGGGATGCTGACCGGGTGGACCCACCGCCGATCGATCGCGAAGCGCTGCGCCGGTGCGTCGGCGACTTCGAGCTGGCCAGGGGGATGCCGGCCACGGCGTACACGTCGCCCGACGTGCTCGAGTGGGAGCGTCGGCGCTTCTTCGACCGCTCGTGGATGTGCCTCGGACGAGCGGGCGCACATCGCCGGGCCGCAGGGCAGATCGAACGTGGGGGATGGGCGTTCGTGCGCAACGATGCCGCCGGGGTCGACCCCGACGAGCAGTTCGGGAACCTTTGGGAGCACCTCG